>Ga0268299_1000087_pt1 | contig 366167 bp, 305 predicted proteins | sample NOBtaG_FD_193484 | JGI IMG/M metagenome (GOLD analysis project Ga0268299, IMG submission 193484) | Activated sludge microbial communities from bioreactor in Nijmegen, Gelderland, Netherland - NOB reactor | ecosystem: Engineered > Bioreactor > Aerobic > Activated sludge | place: Netherlands...
AGGGTCGGTTTGGTCATTGAAAGGGTCTCCTTTAGTTGATTCAAGATAGTCGAATTTCAACTAGGAATCCCCTCTGTTCCGATGACCTAACAGACCCGAATTTCAACTAGATTCTGGACAACGTCACTTGCATTTGCTGTTCACGCTCTGACGAAAGCCTTGTATATTTCTTTGCGCTGAAACCTCAAACCATTCTGCAAGGAGCAGCAACGATGGCGAACACCTACACGCAAATCTATATTCAGGTCGTCTTTGCAGTGCAAGGCAGGCAATGTTTGATTCAGCCTGCCTACAAAGAAGAAGTTTACAAATACATCACTGGCATCGTCACCAATCAGGAGCAAAAGATGCTGCAAATCAACGGCGTAGCCGATCATGTACATCTGCTGATCGGCCTGAAACCCAGCATCGCCTTGTCTGATTTGGTCAGAGACATCAAGGCTGGCTCATCGAAGTTCATCAATGAACAGGGTTGGATTCGCGGCAAGTTTCATTGGCAGGAAGGTTTCGGCGCTTTTTCCTACGGGCATTCGCAATTGGATCAAGTGATTCGTTACATCCAGAATCAAGAAAGCCATCATCAGCAGAATTCGTTTAGAAATGAATATCTGGGCTTGTTGCGCAAATTCGATATTGCGTTCGAGGACAAATACGTTTTCGATTTCCTTGAGGGCGATGTGCCCCCGGCTCCGTAGGAGCCAAATGTTTATAGCCACGAGACACGCAATTTACGCAAGCTCCGTAGGAGCGAAATGTGCCGCACAGGCCGCTCCTACGGAGCTTGCGGGCTATGCTACGCCGTAGCTATAAACATGCCGCGCCGCTGGCGCTGAGAGAAGTCGCTAAACGATCAGGGATTCACTGTCGTTCGTGTTATTCGTAATCAAAGTTGCTTGGCGAGGTTTGCATCACAGCCACAACCCTGCCATATCACTCGGTGCTTTTGGAGGAGCTATGAATATTCGCAAAACCAAGCTTGTCGTGATGATAGGCTTTCTGCTTCTTTTGCCGGGACTGCTGATGCTCGGCGCGCCAACAAACGCCCAGAAGAAAAGAACCGGCGCTGCCGCGCCAAAAGCGGCTCAGCCGGCGGCGCAGTTCAAAGCCTGTCCCGTTTGCAACGGCTCCGGCAAGACGCACGAGCACGTTGCCAAGTATGAGGAAGTCCGATGTTACAACTGCGCTGGCAAAGGTGAAACGCTTTGCGAAGCTCGTAGTGGATGGCCGCACAGTGATGACTATTACAAGGACGGCAGAAGATGGATTTGTTTGAAGTGTAACGGCAACGGAAGAGTCCGATGCTCCGTGTGCGGAGGAAGCGGAGTAAGGAATGTGGATCGAGGCTATGAAAAAACGAAGGTCTGTCACAACTGCAAGGGCAGCGGTCGCATTCAATTGACTAGGGAAGAGATCAGAGCGAAGGAAGAGGCAAGGCTTGAGGCTGAGAGAAGAAGGGCGGAAGAGGCTAGACTTGAAGCTGAGAGAGTCGAGAGAGCCGAAAGAGAAAGAGTTAGACTAGAGGCTGATAGAAAAAGGCTGGAAGAAGCGCGAAACAAAGAATTGGAGCTTGCAAGAGCGAGTAATAAACCCGCAATTGCAGCCGCTAACTCATTTGCTCCATCGTTTAAAAACTTGGTAGGAATGGAATTGATCTTGGTTAAACCCGGCGAGTTCCGAATGGGAGATGATGGAGGGGATGCAAATGAAAAGCCCGTCCATGTGGTTGTCATTAACAAGCCATTCTATTTGGGGAAGTACGAAGTAACTCAAGCACAATGGCGCGCGGTGATGGGTAATAATCCATCGCAATTCAAAGGCGATGATCTACCTGTTGAAAACGTTTCATTTAACGACGCCAAAGAATTTTGCGAAAGGTTGTCGCAGATGACGGGGCAGAAATATCGTCTTCCAAGCGAAGCGGAATGGGAATACGCCTGTCGTGCAGGAACAAATGAAACTTACGCCGGTGATTTGGAAGTGGTGGCTTGGTATTCCAAAAATGCTGGCGATAAAACACATCCAGTTGGCCAAAAGCGACCGAATGGTTTTGGCCTTTTTGATATGCACGGAAATGTCTGGGAGTGGTGTGAGGACTTCTACCGCTCCAACTACGATGGCGCGCCATTTGATGGTTCGCCCTGGTTAGATTCAAGTCATCTGTTTAAGCCACGAGTGCTGCGCGGCGGGGCATGGTTTTTTAATTCTAGTTACGCTCGCTCGGCTAAGCGTCTTGGTAACGATCCCAGCGCTCGCCTCCCATATTTTGGTGTTCGCGTGGCAATGTAGGTAAAGACTTAGTAGTTCTTTGGCTTGACTGCAACTGAGAGAAAATGCTGTATTCGCGAAGACGAGTTGCTCAGCGGCGAACTGGATTATCAGGACTTTGAACGCCTGCCGCAAGATCACGAAAAGGTGATCTTGCGCGCGCTGCTGGAAACCTTCGTCAGCCGCGCGTGGTGTTTACGCCAGCCTTGCGACGGTTCGGCGCTGCTGACCTTCCCCAGCTACTTCCGCCGCGAGCGCAAAGAACAGCCCACGCACCCGAACGTGCTGGTGACCTATCGTTTCAGCGGCCACGTCGAAGACCTTTACGCCACGCTGGTCGTGCGGCTGCATCACACCGAAGCCTTCGAGGCCGACGCGCTCTGGAAAGACGCCGCCGATTTCAAAACCCAAACCGGCCAAAGCCTGGGGCTGAAGCTCGTGCGCGAAGCCGAAGGCGCGGCGCGGTTGGTGGTTTATTTCAATCCCGATGTGGACGAGAACTCGCGGCTGGTCTTTCTGCGCTACGTCCACAACCACCTGACCGAACACGCGCAGGATGTCGCGCGGCTGCGGCATTACTGCTGTGGCAACCGGAAGTGCGATGCCCACAATCAGCCCTTCACCGATCAAGCCAAGGTTGACAGGGCGCTGGCCGGTGGCAAAGACAAAATCTTCTGCCCCGATTGCGGCAAAGCGATTCTGCTGCGCGATGTGATGGAGCAGAAGTTCGATTCGCCCGCTGTGAAGGAACAGGCGCGCCAGCTTCAAGTAGAGAGCCAACTCGTGATTGATAACGAGAGCCGCGAACTAATTCTGGTTGGTCACGCCTTCACCATCACCGCCGAAGCCGGGCAGATTTTCCGCCCGACGCCGAACAGCGATCACGGCATTGATGGCGAGATTGAATTCAAAGACGACCAGGGACGCGCAACCGGCAAGCGGCTTTATCTGCAATTGAAGTCCGGCGACTCTTACCTGACCAAACGGCAGCGCGACGGCGCTGAGGTCTTTCAGATCAAGAATCCGCGTTGGGCTGATTATTGGCAGCAACAGGCGTATCCCGTGTTGCTGGTGATTCGCACTTCGGACGGCGAAATCCGCTGGATGGATGTGAGCGAGTATTTGAAGCGCGCTCAACAGCCGGTCAAGCAGATTTCCTTCGCGGGAGAACGTTTCGATGTGATGAGCGTGCGGCGGTGGCGCGACAAGATGAGTTCCTGAATGCGACGAGTCGCCAAAGTCACGGCGGTGCTTTATCATTCGGCGCGTTGGAGAAAAGGAGTCTATCGTTATGCCGACCATACAAATTGAATCCGACCAGTTGTTGAATGCCGCATTGCAAATGCCGGAAGAGGAATTCCAACGATTCGTGACCAGACTGTTCACGCTCAAAGCTCACGAGCGAACGCCGGCACTTTCCGAACGCGAGTCTGAACTTTTGACCGGGATCAACCAGGGACTTTCTTCCGCCGACGCCAGGCGAATGAAAGAGTTGATCGGCAAACGCCAGTCCTTCACCCTTACCGAAAACGAGCTTCAGGAATTGACCCGACTAACCGACGAGTCCGAGCGGCTCAACGTCGAACGATTGAAGCATTTGCTTGAACTGGCTCAATTGCGCGGGGTCACGCTCGATGAGGTGATGAATCAATTGCACATCCGACCGGCAGCCCTATGAAAAAAAGTAAGGTCTCTCGGCAATTACAGCGATTGGTCAGTGAGCGTGCCCTTTTTTGCTGTGAGTATTGCATCAGCCAGGAGGCGTATTCACCCGACCCTTTTTCGACTGAACATATCGTTCCCCAAGTCCTTGGCGGCGAAGACACGGAAGATAATCTGGCGCGCGCCTGCCAGGGTTGCAACAATTTCAAGTACATCAAAATGACGGCCATTGACCCCATCACCCTGGAAGAAGTTCCTCTCTTTCATCCACGAAAAAATATCTGGGACGAACACTTCAAGTGGAATCAGGAATTGACCAAATTAATCGGGCTGACTCCGATTGGTCGCGCGACCGTGGCGGAACTTCGATTGAATCGAGAGAATGTGGTGAACCTGCGAAAAGTGTTGTTGCTCGCTCGCAAACATCCACCTGCGCACAGAACTACTTCATCTCGCTAAAGAGGACAAAATGAACAAACCCAATTTTCAACAAATCGAAACCAATGGCATACGGCTGCGCACGGTGGTCGAAGGCAAAGGGCCGTTGGTGATTTTGCTGCACGGATGGCCGCAGTGTTGGTATTTGTGGCGGCATCAGATTGATCCGCTGGTCGCGGCTGGCTTTCAAGTCGCCGTGCCCGATCAGCGTGGCTACGGCGGCAGCGACAAACCGGCGAAAATCGAAGCCTACAACATCATCGAATTGACCAACGATGTCGTCGGCATTGCCGATGCCTTGGGACACGAACGCTTCATTGTTGTGGGTCACGATTGGGGAGCGCCCGTCGCCTGGCATACGGCGCTGCTGCATCCCGACCGCGTCAAAGCCGTCGCAGGGTTGAGCGTTCCTTACACGCGATGGAAAGCGAACACGCTGACGCGGCAGGAATTTTTCGGCGACAATTTCTGGTACATGGTTTATTTCCAGCAGCCCGGCGTCGCCGAAGCCGAATTCGAAGCCGACATTCGCCGCAGCCTGCGAATGATTTATTACTCCGGTTCGGGCGATTTTCCGTCGGGATTTCGGCTCAGCAAAAAGCCTGCTTCGGCCAGGTTTCTGGATGGTTTGCCTGATCCCGAACAGCTTCCCGACTGGTTGACCGAAGAAGATATGGATTATTACGTCGCGCAGTACGAACAAAGCGGTTTTCGCGGGCCGATCAATTGGTATCGCAACATTGACCGCAACGTCGAACTGACGCCGCAACTGGATCGAGTGGAAACCGGCCAGATCAAACAGCCTGCGTTTTTCATCGCCGGAACCAAAGACCCTGTGCTGAAATTTGCCGGAGGCGACACCGTGCAGCGAATGGATAAATGGATGGCTGACCTGCGCGGCAAAGTTTTGATCGAAGGCGCTGGCCATTGGGTGCAGATCGAACGCCCTGCGGAAGTCACTGAAGCGCTGTTGGGATTTTTGAAGTCGGTTTCATAAATGCTTGTATCGCACGCTAAGGCGCGTGCGTACCCAAAATTCCGCATCCTCAGCCCGGAAAAATTTCGTACCACTCGGTGTCGCTGAAACCTGACGCTCGTCGTTGGTACTTACCATCGGAGAAAAAAAACTGATTGAGTGTTCATTCACTGCCGACAAGGTATCTGTCTGACCGGTCAACTAATTACCCTGACCGGCGGGTCAAAATGCCGGAAGTCCTTGTACAACTAAGGCAATAGCGGCTTGACTTGAATCATCAAGCCGCTTAAATTCCGCCGCGCAATCGCGGGTTTCGCGCTTACAGATTCAACATTTCAACCATTGCAGCAGAGGGAGCAAAGAGAACATGCGGATCAAGAGAACTTCGTCATTCGTCGCCGCCATCACGTTGTGTCTGGTCGTCGGTTTGGCATTTATCGCCACGACTCAGGCTGACACCACCAAAACCAAAACCGCTAAAACCGTTACGTTCAGCAAAGACATAGCGCCGATTTTCAATAAAAGCTGCGCCGAATGTCATCGTCCGGGCGAAAGCGCGCCGTTTTCGACCATGAGCTACAAGGACGTTCGTCCCTGGGCCAAATCCATCAAGGAAAAAGTCGTCAATCGAGTCATGCCTCCCTGGCATGCCGATCCGCACTTTGGCGAATTCAAAAACAATCCTTCGCTGACACAGGCGGAAATTGACACGATCACTGCGTGGGTGGACGGCGGCGCGGTCGAAGGCAATCCGAAAGATTTGCCGCCCGCTCCGAAATTCACCGAAGGCTGGGGCATTCCGACGCCTGATTTAATCATTCCGATTCCCGAAGAATACGCTTACAAACCCGGCGCGGATGAATATCAATACTTCGACGTGCCGACGAATTTCACCGAAGACCGTTACGTTTCAATGGCCGAAGCGCGTCCGGGCAATCGCAAGATCGTGCATCACATCATCGCCTTCATCGTGCCCAAGGGCGCTCCGACAATGGCAGGCACGCCTGAACAACGTCAAAAGATGATGGAAGCGGCGCTGAAAAATTCTCCGATGTATCGCGACGGTTTTCTGATGCGAATGAAACCAGATCAGCCGGTGGAAGACGACGGTTGCGGCCCGAACGCCAGACGCGGCGGCGGGGACAACATGCTGGTGGGTTATGCGCCGGGGCGTAACCCTGACGTTTACGCCGCTGGCACTGCGCGCAAGATTCCAGCGGGCGCGACTATTCGTTTCCAGATTCATTATTCCAATCAGACGCTCGGCAATGACAAGGTTGAAAAAGATCGTTCGATGATCGGCCTGGTCTTTTCCAAAGAACCGCCGCAACGATTGGTGACGACCAATTCCGTCGCCAACATCTTCTTCAAGATTCCCGCCGGAGCCGAAAATCACAAAGTGACGGCTTGTCGCACGTTCAAACGCGACACGACGCTTTACGCGCTGGAACCGCACATGCATTTGCGCGGCAAGGCGATGGAATACAAAGCTTTTTATCCCGACGGAAAATCCGAAGTGTTGTTGAGCGTCCCGGCGTACGATTTCGCGTGGCAGACCAACTACCTGTTGAAACAGCCGAAACGTTTGCCAGCAGGCACGCGGTTGATGGTCACTGGAATTTTCGACAATTCGGCGAAAAACAAATTCAATCCCGATCCGACCAAGGACATTCGTCACGGCGAACCGACTTACGACGAAATGATGATGGGCTTCATTGATTACGTCACGGAAATGCCCGCCGTCGCCAAACTCGCGCCGGAACTATTGGACAAATACACAGGCAAATACGAAGTCCGTCCGGGCGTGCTGGCTTCGGTGACGCGCGAAGGCAACAATCTGGTGGTGCAGATTCCGTTGCAGCCCAAGATGGTCTTTACGCCGATGTCGGAAACTGCTTTCTTCCTGCAAAATTCCGACACCGATTTGACCATCGTCAAAAACTCGCAAGGCGAAGTCGTTGAAGCCTTGATTGGCAACAACCGCGCCAAGAAAGTCAAAGAAGTGGCTGCTGGCGGCAGCGGTCAATAACTTTCGATTGCGGAATTTGGATGGCGGATTGCGGAATTTTCGGGTTCCCAATCCGCTTTCTGCTTTTGAACGACATGTTGATTCCCAATTCAGAACTTGCTGTCGTTGATATACGCAAATTGAGGGAATACTGTCTGAACCCATTGCATTATGAAGGCAAGCACAAAGCCCGGCTTTTTGCGACTATACTTGGACTTGATGCCGAGGACGCCGAAGAGTTACGTGAAATCCTTCTTGAAGTGGTAAAAACCAATGATGCAAAGTTGGGCAGGTTGGATGAATATGGTCAACGCTTTACTTTGGATTTCCTGCTTGATTGGCGTGGTAGACAAGCGATGGTTCGAAGCGGTTGGATCATTGAACGTGAGGCAGAAATTCCCAGACTGACAACCTGCTTCCCACTGTAAATTTTGAAAGGTCGGTTATGACAGAAAAAGTTAAATTGTTTGATGTCGTGGCGCTTACTGTTGACCTGCCTGAATGCAATCTCTGGCATGGACAGGTTGGCACCATTGTCGAAATTCTTGCGAATGGAGAGGGCTTCGAAGTCGAATTCAGCGACCGCAATGGGCGCACTTATGAATCTCTTGGATTGCGCCCATCGCAATTTATGGTCCTGCACTTCGACCCAGCAACCGATATTGCGATTTCCGAAGCTGCCCTTGCCTGAAATATCGCCCACACAAAACTTCAAACATTCGGAGAAGGAGCTACATGAAAAAAGTATTTTTTACTGCCGCGCTTGTAATCATTCTGACAACAATCTGTGTTTGGACTTTGCCAAGCGGTTTGGCTGGTGAAGCAACCAAGAGTGGAAAAACCATCACTTTCACCAAAGACGTAGCGCCGATCTTTTTCAAGGCTTGCGCCGATTGTCATCGCGCAGGTGAAACCGCTCCGTTTTCGGTGATGAGCTTCAAAGAAGTTCGTCCGTGGGCGAAATCAATCAAGGAAAAAGTCGTCAGTCGAGAAATGCCTCCGTGGCACGCTGATCCGCACGTCGGCGAATTCAAAAACAATCCGAGTTTGACGCAGGCTGAAATCAACATCATCACGGCGTGGGTAGATGGCGGCGCGGCGGAGGGCAATCCGAAAGATTTGCCGCCTGCTCCGAAGTTCGTCGAAGGCTGGAACATAGGCAAACCCGACGTGGTTCTGAGCATGCGCGAAGAATTCACGCTGGCCGCCAGCGGGCCTGACGAATATCAATACTTCGCAGTGCCAACCAATTTCACCGAAGACAAATACATTCAGATGGCCGAAGCGCGTCCGGGCAATCGCAAAATTGTGCATCACATTCTGGCCTTTGCCGCTCCGCCCGGCGGAACCGATTACGCCAAACTCAGCCCGGAAGACCTGCAAAAACTATTTGACGAAGACGGGTCGGATTCCGTCTTTTACCGCGAAGGTTACTTGCGCCGCGTCAAGATGGACGCCAAGGTCAATGACGACGGCTGCAACGGCAAATTTGGCGAAGACGATGCGGGCGATGTGATTGCCGGTTACGCTCCTGGAATGCCGCCCGAAGTGTTTGAACCCGGCGTAGCCAAGAAAATTCCCGCCGGAGCCACGCTGATTTTCCAGCTTCACTATTCCAAAGTCGCCGGTTCCGAACAGAAAGACCGTTCGTCCGTTGGACTGATCTTCGCCAAAGAACCGCCGAAACGACGAATGATCAAACGCGGCATAGAAAACATCTTCTTCAAGATTCCCGCCGGAGCCGAAGCGCACAAAGCGACGGCTTGCTGGCAACCGAAGGAAGACATCACGCTGTTTTCGATGATGCCGCATATGCACTATCGCGGAGCGGCGATGGAATACAAGGCGACTTATCCAGACGGCAAAACCGAAACTTTGTTGAACGTGCCGAATTACGATTTCGGCTGGCAGACCAATTACGCGCTGGCCAAACCCAAATTCATCCCCAAAGGAACGAAGATTCAGGTGACGGCTACGTTCAACAACTCGGCCAAAAACAAATTCAACCCAGACCCGACCAAAGACGTTCGCTGGGGCGATCCGACTTATGACGAAATGCTGATCGGCTATCTGGATTACATCCCCGAACGCAAAACAGTTGCGGGAATGGACGCCAAAGCCCTGGCGGCATTCGTCGGCAAATACGACGCTGGATTGATGAAGATGAACGTCGTGCAGATCGGCGGCGAGTTGTATGCCGAAATCGCCGGGCAACCGCGCATCGAAATGCTGCCCGAAGCGACGGACAAATTTTATATTCGGGAAATTCAAAACTTCGTGACCTTCACCCGTAACGAAAAGGGCGAAATCATCGAAGCGGCGGTGCAACTGGGCGACCGCACCATTAAGGCGAAAAAGAAGACTGACACTCCTGCCAGCAGCGGCAAATAAGCTACGGGCAATAAAAGGCGCGAAAAAACTTGCGACGATATCGCAGGGTTTTCGCGCCTTCTTTGTATAAAGTCATGTGAGTTTCGACCGGACAATTCCAGGACGACAAACATCTTGAACACTTGGGACTTTTGATTGGCAGAAGTTATGTTCTGCCCCGTTCGTTACGGCGAACTCCGAAATCACCAATCAATCAGCAGAGAGGAAAAACACTGTGAATCGCAAATTGTTCTTTATCTCGATTGCCGCCGCAGCATTGGCTGTCGGGTTGTTTTCACAACCGACCATCAGCGCCAACGAAACCAAAACCAAATCTTCGGCGAAAGAAGTCACCTTCAACAAAGACATCGCGCCGATCTTTTACAAAAGCTGCGCCGAATGCCACCGCGCGGGCGAAGTCGCCCCGTTTTCGGTGATGAGTTACAAGGAAGTTCGTCCTTGGGCGAAAGCGATCAAAGAGCAGGTCGCGGGCAAGGTCATGCCTCCGTGGCACGCCGACCCGAATCACGGCGAATGGGCGAACGACCGTCGTTTGTCGCAAGCTGAAATTGACAAGGTGGTTGACTGGGTGAATGGCGGGGCCAAAGAAGGCAATCCGAAAGATTTGCCGCCCGCTCCCAAATTCGAGATGGGATGGAACATAGGCAAACCGGACGAAACCTTTTCGATTCCCGAACAGCAAATTCCCGCCGAAGGAGTTGTGCCGTACCTGTATTTCAAAGTTCCGACCAACTTCACGGAAGATCGTTGGGTGACGGCGGCGGAAATTCGCGCCACTGGCCGCGAAGCCATGCACCACGTCATAGTTTTCATTCAAGACCCCAAAAATCCTACGCGCACTGATGGCAATCTTCTGGCCGGATTCGCTCCCGGCGAACAGCCGACGGTGTTCCCGGAAGGTTATGCCAAGAAAATTCCGGCGGGCGCAGTGCTGCAATTTCAGATGCACTACACGCCGGCAGGCAAACCGGTCACAGACATCACCACCATCGGTTTGAAATACGCCAAAGAACCGCCCAAGCATCAAGTGCTGACGCGCCCTGTGCTCAACACCGGATTTGAAATTCCGGCTGGCGCCGACAATCACCAGGTGAAGGCGTTTTACACTTTCCAGGAAGCGTCGCACATCACCAGCTTCATGCCGCACATGCATCTGCGCGGCAAGGATTTCGCAATCAAAGCTCACTTCCCCGACGGCACATCGAAGATTTTGCTGAGCGTGCCGAAATACGATTTCAACTGGCAAACCTATTACGTGCCGAAATCGCCGGTCGCCATTCCCAAAGGAACCAGGATCGAATGCATTGCGCATTACGACAATTCGGTCAACAACAAATACAATCCCGATCCGACCAAAGCCGTTCGCTGGGGCGATCAAACATGGGAAGAAATGATGATCGGCTGGTTGAGCTATTACAACGACGAAACCGGTTCGGCCAAACCTGGCGACAAACCGGCGGCAATCACGACCAGCAGCGAGAAATAAGGCGTTTGCCAAGCTGAACGGACAAGGCCACAGATTGCACTCGCTGCGATCTGTGGCCTATTCTCTTGGCGGAGGGAATATCCATGCGAAACCAAAAGTTCGTTCAAACAATCATCTGGGTGTTGGCCATTCTGGTGGTCGCTGGCCTGATTCTGCCTGCAATCACTTCTATGTTCGGCATTTTCTAAACCCTGTCACCTGAAACCTGTTATGTTCATTCGTCGCCTTTCCGTCATCGTCGTACTTGTTTTTGCTGCGGTGTTTCTTTCCACGCGAACCGGCAGCACGCACGAACCCATCACCACCAAGGTGATGTTCAACAAGGAAATCATTCGCATTCTGGAGCGCAACTGTCTGGGCTGCCACGCACCCAACAAGATCAAAGCCGACATTCCGCTGACGACCTATGAAGAAGCGCGTCCCTGGGCCAAAGCCATCAAGGAAGAAGTGCTGGAAAAACGAATGATGCCGTTTCAAGCCGTCAAAGGCTACGGACGATTCCAGCACGATTACCTGCTGACGCAACGCGACACCGAATTGCTGGTGTCGTGGATCGAAGGCGGCGCTCCACGCGGCGACGTGAAGGATTATCCGAAACAGGAAATCGAACGTTTGATCTCAGGCAATGGCTGGTCGCTAGGCGAACCGGATTTGGTTTTGACCTTGCCTGAAGCGACATTGGCAGCCGAAGACGACAATGAATACGAAACCGTCTGTCTGGCGTTGCCGACGAATTTGAAAACCGACCGTTGGTTGACAGCATTGGATTTTCAACCCGGCAGCGGCGAGATCGTTCACAGAGCCTCTTTTCATCGTCTGACCCCGCTTGTAAAAGCCACCGGCAAACCATCAGTTTGCAGTTCGGCAGGCGAAACTCTGGGTGTGTGGGTTCCAGGTCAATCCGCGACTCGACTTGCCGAAGGCGTTGGCCGACTGTTGAAAGCCGGAGAGCAACTTCATGTGCAGATTCGGTACCACAAAACCGGCGAAGCGACGACTGACCGCAGCCGTCTGGCGTTGTATTTCGCTAAAACTGCCGCCAGCAAATCCGTCCGCACTGAGGCCATTGCTGCCGCGTCAGTCACGGTTCCGGCAAACGCTGAACACCATCCGGTTAAAGCTTCGCTGACTGTCGCGCAACCATCCGAAATCGTTTCGATCCGCCCGTTGTTGTTTCCGTTTGCCAAATCGGTCGAAGCCAGAGCCATTCGCCCGGACGGTTCAATCGAAGTCCTTATCGTCGCGCGCGATTACAGGTACGACTGGCAACCGGCTTACTTTTTCAAAACTCCTGTTCAGCTTCCGCGCGGCACACGCATCGAAGTCACTGCGTATCTGGACAATTCCGACAACAACCGCAACCAGCCGAACGATCCGCCGGTGGAATTGAAACTCAACCAGCCGCTGTGTGAAATCGCCCTGACGCAGTCAACCCAACTCAACCGAATCAATACAGCCGCAGATAAACGCAAAAAGCCGCAGATCAGCGTTTCTCAGCGTTGATCTGCGGCTGAATGACTTCTCAACATCGCCTTGGCGCAACCAACCAACACCAACAACGCCGCAGATAAACGCAAAAAGCCGCAGATCAGCGTTTCTCAGCGTTGATCTGCGGCTAAAAGGTTGAAATACGACTTCTCAATTCCAGCGGACTTCGATTTCGTAATCCGCCGCTCCGCCTGAAGAATCCCGAATTTCGATAATTGCCGTGTAGCCATTGCGGCGATTTGGCTGTTCGACAACGCGGACTTCGCCGCGGCCTTTGCGTTTATCCACAGTCACGCGGACTTCGCTACGCGGCAACGCCGAACTGAAATTGTAATTCACACGCTGAGCCGGTTGGCCTGAAATCACACGATCACGAACCGAACGGTCGCGGATTTCCAGTAAAGTGACATCGTCCACACGGCCTCGCCAGGTCAAACTCCCAGGTTGTGCATATCCGCCGTAACTTTGATCGCGGTCGCGATTTCGATAATCGCGGTCGCGGTTGTAATCGCGGTCGCGTCCGTAACTGTCCACCAAACGAAGCACAAACCGCTGGTTGGCTTCGCCGTTGTGGTTGTAAATCTGCATTCGCCCGCCGTCATTACGCGCGCTGGACGGCGAATCCAGCGTTTTGCCTCGCCGAGTGGAAAACCAGTATCCGTTGTCCGGCCCCTGTCGAACCAACCACAACTGATTTTCGTCACCGCGCCGCAATCTGGCCAATACGACGGAATCGCCGCTTTCGCCTCTACCGGCGACGGTCATCGCGTCGCCGGTTTCCACGGAAATGACGTAGTAATAACCGTTGCCTGCATCTTCGATCTCCCATTGCGAATACCGCCCGCTGCCCGAAGCCTGCACGACAGTTCTGCCGTCTCTGCCAACCGAAAGCAGCCGCCGCGTGGCCACCAATTCCATTTCGTAGCGGCCTTCGCGCAACACACCCGATTGGCCGGAACGGTCGTCGTACCTATCCCGATCCCGATCCCTGTCACGATTGCCGCCCCGATTGTCGTCGTATCCCCAGCGCAGATTGCTGGCGCGATTGCGGCGAATGTCAATCGAACCTTCGTACCAGATGGTTTGCCAGTTCGCGCCACCGCTACTGATGCGAGCGCGCCCGCGAACCAGCGTTTCGTCGCGATTGGAATAGGCCGATTCGGCGGTTTCGATGCGCACGTCGTAATTGCGGCGTTCGTCGTTGGCAATGCGGCTGCGCAATTCGCGCAGAATCAATTCGCGCTCTTCGCTGCGAGCCTGTTGGTATTGCTGAGCCACGACCGACCCAGCCAATCCCATCAACAAAAATAACAGCATAATCAGGTTTTGTTTTTTCATCGTGTGCGTTCCTTTACGTTTGCAATCAATCTCCATAGATAAACGTACAACTCATTCGACATCCACTGGAGCGACCAACCTGCCGTTTTTGGCGATGACTCCTCCTCGGTCGCCGGGAATGACGGAACCATACCGTTCCGAAAACATTGTTGGCAATGGACGCGCTTGCGGCGGAGCCAACCACAATCGCAGCAAATGCCGTTTGCGTTCCGGTTCCGGCCAGTCTTCAAACGCAGTCCGGTCGTGCAGCAAGGTGTGGTTGTGAACCAACTGCACATCGCCGCGTCGAAACTCCATGTTCAAGTGTATTGCCGGATCGTTGGCAAGCGAATCGAACAAATCCAGGGCTTCAACCTGGCGAGCAGTCAATGGCGGAACTTCCTCAAAACGCCGAGCCGATTCGATGTACTGCCGCTGGTAAATTGCCGACAGCAGCCCCGCGTGCCAGTTAAATACCGGAATGCTGAAATACGGTTTCGCGCCTTCGGGCACCTCGCCGCGCCGATCGGTTTCGATGGGTTGGAACAGTTCTGCCAGCAAATCAGGCCGCCGCCTGCGCATTTCGTTGAAGATCGTCACGGAACTGACAAGGCTTGAAAGGCCGCCAGACTTTGCCGGTTGCAGACAGAGTAAAGCAACGATGTCGCAAGAATCCGTGTGATACGTTTGCCGCTCGTGCGTTTGGTAAATGCGAACATTCGGATCGCGGCTGGAAAGCCCCAAATCCTTGACGTGGCCGAGCACATGCCCAGCCGCATTCTGCGACCGCGCATTGCCCAAGTGAGCGCCAATCCCATAAAACGCAATCGCCGCTTCTCGCCGAGACCAACGCTCCACTGGCAAACCGCGAAGTAGCACAAAACCTCGCCCATTCAAGACTTCATCGAGCATCCGCTGCAACCGAACTCCGAGCATAGGCAAAGGAAAGTCCTTGCTACGGATTGCTGGAATTTCGATTTCGGCATCTGCCAACCGTTTTGTCGCGCTTTCAATTTCAGAGATTTCCTCTTCGGAAAGTATCTCGATCCAGTATCGGTGCTCAGCTAAGTCGGAGCTGTACCACGCAGAGGAGTTTTGAATTTCAAGTGGAAGTTGGTGGAATGAGTTTGTCATCACTAGAGTTGGCGGTTTGAAGGTGGCGGTCAACTCTCGACTATGTTGTAGCCGTGATGCTGGCTTAGCAGGCTGATGACCTGTTTGGGCTCATCAACGATAACAGCAAACAAGCCCAGAATGTCGCGTCCAAGCACGCAAATATCAAGGGCCTCAACTTCGGTGACGGCGGCATACTGACTGCGAAAATTGACTTTGCCTGCATCGTGTTTTGTCAGTCGTAATGAAGTTGCGATTGTTACCATTTCCGTCATTCCGCCCAAGCCACCAAGTTGTTCTGGCGTATCAGTCAACGGCAATCCAAGCTGGGCTAAAACCGGCGCACTCAAAACCGTTCGATCCGCTCCGGTATCCACCAGAAGCGCAACGCTTTCCCAATTGCCATTCCCGGTTTGCAGTTCGCCGCGAATCAACGGGCGGCTTACTCCGTCGGCGCAAATCATCCATTCACCGTTGATAACCATAAACTCGCGCCACCTTTTCACGCGGGACGTAGATAATGAAACCTCCGTCGTCTTCAGGATGCGCGGCTTTGGCTGAAGCCCAGGCTGTCGCTGGTTCATTCGCCGCAAAAATTTCTTGCCCAGCGATGACCACGCATTGACCACGAAAGCGGTCGTAAACTTCCGTTGCCCGCGCTTTGAACCAATCCCAGTTGCGATCAAACCGCTCCCGTTGCGCTTGAGCTTCGGCGAGTTCCGCAGGGTTGGCCACTTCCTCCATTATGACTTTGAGTTTTTCGATTGGCATCGAATTCCCTCCTTAATATCCCAACCGTCCAGTTCAGAGTCGGCTATCTTTGACTTGAAAGTATTGCTTTGTGTCTCCCCATCGTCCTCGTTGCAAGTTGAGGCGTGGTTCAGAGATTGCGATTGCAACAGCTTCAAGGATATTCAGTGCTTTCACTGTGTCTACATGGACTGCGATCGCGTCTTTTGAAAGCTCATGCTGCTGTGTAACCCATCGTGTCCCAAACCAGGAAAAACGATTCCACCGCTCAGCCAAATGATCTGAGCGGTGCATTTTCAATCGCTTAAAAAGACGATCATCACCAGCTCCGGTTGGACCCGTATATACTAATTCGTAATCTGCATAGAGAGCATAGATTCCACGTTGATTCCTAAAGTCTACTTTGATTGCGTTCGAGCTTTGCGTTTTGCTACCCCATAGATTTCCAGGATTATTTTTCTTTCCCCAGAATACACAATCAAGTCTCCAAAATAGTCCGTAAGTGATAATCATAATACAAGCCCTTATCTAACTCTTTTACGACTAACTGCATTTCGGCAGTCAGCATTTCACAACAGACTACTAAATGATTCCTGGAAGCTGAAATCCCGCCGCCGCATCCGTCAGCACCAGCAACCAATCATTTCCGCGTCCGCTGGTTGGCGGAGTGAAGGTTTGAATGCCGAAGCTGTCTTGATCCTTGATCGGGTATGCGATGCCGTAACGCGGGTCGAACCAGTATTGGCGTTGCTGGTCGGCTTTGATGACGTTTTTGTTCAGCGTGAAGCTTTCTCCGCGCGGGGAATAAAACAACGCAAACGAACCGTCTCTGGCTCGCGCAGCGCGCATCTTGGCCCCGCCAGTGGTGGGGCCGTTCAGGATCAAGGTTTGGTCGGGAATCAATTTGGTGAACGGCAATGCGTCAAACAATCGGCGAACGTGACGCATCTGGAAGGCTCCGGGATGATCCAACGCTTCGTGCCAGGGGATGTTGGCTCCGATGATGCTACCGGGTAAGCCGAACAAATCGCGCATGCGGTTGGAATCGCCAACCGCCCCCGAAGCCACCGGTTTGAACATCTGCCAAATGTTGTTGTTACCGTACGTGTAGCCGCAGGCTCCGGCCAGCAACGACCAATAAGCCGCCTGGCGCACGTCATAATCGTCAAAGCGGTCAATGCCGCTTGCGCCGCGATTGTAAAAGCCCACGGGAATTCCTTCGTAACGAGGCTCGCCGTCCAGCGTAGGTTTGACAGGTTTCAGCGCGTAATCGTTTTCGATGTACAGTCCATTGTCATGATCGCGCGCGGCGTGCGAAGACTGCACCATGTTGAAATCCAGCCAAGCAGCGTCATGCAGCTTGATCGAAGACAGTCCCGGCCCGATGGGGTGAAAGGTTTTCAGATGCGTGCCGCCGTCGCCTTCGGTTAATCCGGCAGCCATCGCCTCAATGATTGCGCGTTCGGCTTCGTTGGTGATGGAACGGTCACCGCCCAGAACCCAGATGATCGGTTTGTCTTTGTACCGCGCGCCCAGAAAGCGTCCGTAGCTGCGCGCATTGGTCGGATTGAACGCGGCTTTGCCTAACGCCCAGTGGCTGCCCCAGGTTGGCAACATCCCTACGAACAAGCCCAACTCTTCGGCTTTGTTGACGATGAAATCCACGTGGCGAAAGTAAGCTTCGTTCGGTTTGGCCGGATCGCCGCCTGCCAAAGGCAAATCGCCGTAAGGATTCGGAACCGTCAATCCACCAAGCTGCGCCAGCACGACGGCTTGAATTACGGTGAAGCCTTTTTGCGCGCGATTGGTCAGATACAACGTGGCTTCTTCGCGGTTCAGGCGATGGAACAACTCCCACGCCGTGTCGCCGAGATAGAAAAACGGCTTGCCGTTTTCGTATCGCAGATAGCGGCGGTTTTCCGTCAGCTTGAGCTTTGGCGCAACGGCGAAAGCATTCACAGACGCAAGCAGCAACGCGGCAATCAGTGTCAGACAAGGTAATCGGCGAATCATCGAGCAACCTTCCTTTTCAACATAAAGCGTGGATGTTTTATCGCGCTGTTTTTTCAACAACCTCAGAGCATACGATCTCGGACAAAGGCGAACGCGCGCGTGAAGGCTCGGCGAAGCGGGTTCGGCCAGCTTTCCGAAGGCAACACCGCCGGGAAGCTTTTCACGCCCGTTTGTTCAAACGAATTGTTCCATCCGCTGCCATCCCAGAAGATGTCGCAGTTTTTCGCGCCGACTTCTTTTATCAACCCAGCGGGATTGCGTCCGTTTTCGGCGAAGGTGTTGCCGTGAATGCGATTGCTTTCGGGAATCGCTCCCACATCGAAACTCGTGCCTTTCGGAAACGCGACAGCCAATCCGACAACCGCCAAACCGAATGAATCGTTGCCACGAATTTCGTTCGCGGTCACTTCGGTGCGGTCGGCGGCCATAATCAACAAACCTGTTCCGGGAATCAGCTTGCCTACGATGGCGGTCGGATCGCCGAAATTCGCGTGGTTGTTATTGATGATTCGGTTGTTTTTGACTTTGTGATCGCTGCCGACTTTGGATGGATTGTTCGGCAGCAAGAAAACCAGCATTCCCGCCGTGTTGTCGTGCAGGTAGTTGTTTTCAACCAGCGAATTAACGCAGTTTTCGATCTCTATGCCTGCGACGTTTTCATAACATTCGTTGTTGCGGACGATGATGTCGCGCGATTGGCCGACGTAAATCGCTGCGTCTTTGATCTTGGACAGTTTGCAGTTTTCCACCAGTACGCCGCGCGATTCGACAGGATAGACGCCATACAGTCCTGTGTTTTCGACGATCAAATCGCGGAACGTGACATCGGTAGCTCCGTGAACGGTGATGCCGTTGTTGACGAAGTCCTTGACCATCAGCCCTTCGATGGTGAAACGATGGCCGGAGGTGATGACGGCGTCGGTCAGAATGTTTCTGCCGTCCAGCACGGCTCGCTGGCCGTTTTCAATCACGCCGCGAATGGTGATGTTGTCCACATCAATCAACAGTGTTTCGTGATACGTGCCGGGATGAATTTCAATCGTGTCTCCGGCAATTGAACGATCGAGCGCCGATTGGATAGCCTCGCCGGGTTTGATGCGCCAGGTCGTCGGATCGCGTTTCGCTTGCGCTGGGCCAGGCGTAAAACTCGCGGGATTTCGAGCGGCCAACGCTGAAGGTTTGATGCCCGGCTTCAAGCGCGGAACAACAGGCAACCCTGAAGGAACTTTGTCGGGAAACTCCGGCAGCCGCGATTCGTCGGTCAGCGAATGCAGAAAGGCGATCAAATCGTTGCGCTCCGCCGAAGTCAGCGAAAATCGCCGAATCTTGTCGTCAATGTTCGGCAACTCAAAACCGTTGCCGTGTCCGCCGCCTGCTGCGTAAAAATTGACGACATCTTCCAACGTCAAAAATCGTCCGTTGTGCATGTAAGGCGCGGTCAACGCCACGTTGCGAAGCGTCGGAACTTTGAAGGCATGCTTGTACGGTTCGCCGCCTTCGATTTCGGCGCGGCCAAGATCGTCCGGTTGAGTGTATTGACCGAGCATTGGCGGCACGCCAATGACTTTGAAATCGGGATTGGCGAAAGTCGGGAAGCCGTGACATTCAAAGCAGCGCGTTTTCAGCGAGCGAAACAGCGTCAACCCACGTCGCTGTTCGGCGGTCAAAGCTGACGAATCTCCGGCGGCGTAACGGTCAAACGGCGAATTGTTTGTGACGATGGTTCGTTCGAACGCGGCGATGGCGTTGGTCACGTTGTCGAATGTCACCGCCGAACCGTCTGAGCCGTTAAACGCCTTGTCGAACATCGCCACGTAATCGGGAATCTTCTTCAGTTCTTCAACCAACTCTTCGGGCTTCTGATTCATTTCGTCGGCAGAAGTGATCGGCGAACGCGCCTGGTCTTCCAAGTCGTTGGCGCGGCCATCCCAGAACAGTTTGTGGCTGAACGCCGCGTTCCAAATCGTAGGCGAATTGCGACGAAGCGCTTTGCCGCCTGTTCGTTCCTGACCGGTTCCCTGCCCGCCGACTCCCATCGAAGTGAATCGCGCGTCACTGAAGCCTAAATCAGGGTGATGACACGTCGCGCAAGATTGCGTGTTGTCGCCCGAAAGCACCGGATCGAAAAACAGCAATCGTCCGAGTTCGGTCTTTTCCGGCGTCGTCGGATTGTTGGCGCGTTGGTTCATCGCCGGGAACGGACGGCGTAACCCGCCGCTGCCTGGACTGCCGTTGGAATATCCGGCGGGCGGACGATCTTCGGGAAATTCGATCATTCCGACGACTAACACAACGGCAGCCATCAAACCAATCAACGCGACAACGATCATCAAGACACGGCGCAGCTTCCCGGATTTCGGCGCGGAAGGAGAAAGCGGGGCGGGTGAAACAACATTCATGTTTCTGAACTCCTACTCAGATTCGTTTTGATCTTTTGTGTTTACGGTTGGTTTTGCGGCAAGCGAGGTTTGCTCACCGCGTAAGCGGTCAATTTCTGATTGCAACTGACGCTTCTCAAGTTCGTGCTTTAACTGCAACGCAAGAACTTCACGTTCATGCTGCTCACGCTCGCTAATACGTTGGACTTCCTGATGCTGCCATTGCAATGCCTTGCTGAGTGTTTCGACTTGCTGCTGAAGAATTTTGATTTTATCGGTGTTCTCTTGCGTCCGTTCGTTCAACCTCAGCGTTTTCCAGATCAGGCTAAGAAAATCTTTCCACATCCATACCTCCGGGCAAATTGGCCAAAATAGCCCAGGTGCGAGCTTGGCTTTGCTCAATCTCTTGATTGTCCTTCACCATCTGTTCATTGGCGCGATCCATCGCAGCAAGGCACTCATCAAGCAATTCCTTTAACTGCTCCGCTTGATCTTTGGTCATTTCCAGATTGATCGTTTTGTCCATTGATCACCTCCGCAATTGATTCTAACACGCGAAGCAAAAAGACAACGACTGACAAACCAGTCGCCTGTTATCCCAAATCAAAACCCGGAACGCCTTCGTCCAGTTGCACTCCAAGCGTATTGAGCGCCATCGAAACCAGATTGTATTGGCCAACAGCAAAGATCAGGTCGAGCAATTGCTGCGTCGAAAAATGCCGGGTCAGCGTTTTCCATGTCGGATCGCTGATGAACGATTCGGCGTGCAATTCGTCCACCGCCGACAGCAAAGCCGCTTCGGATTCAGTCCAGCCTTCAGCGTCGGCGCCGAGTTTGATTCGGCGAATTTCCTCATCGTTCAGCCCGACCATCCTGCCGATCAGCACGTGCTGGCCGAACTCGTATTCGCTGCCGCACAACCAGCCGATTCGCAAAATCGCCATTTCGCGTTCGCGCGGCGGCAACGTGGATTTGTTCAGGACGTGCGTGCCAAACACCATCCAGCGTTCCAGCAACTTTGGGTGATGAGCCAGCGTGCGAAAAATGTTCAGCACACGCCCCTGCATTTTGGCGCGTTCCAGAACACGGCGGGCGTCATCATCAAGCTGGTCATCCGCCAGCGGCTTGAGCCTGGGTTCAGACGATTTCATGCAATTGCCTCCTGATTGCGAGTTGGGTAAGAAAGCCGCGGCCAAGTCTCTTTTAAGAATGCACTTGCGTCAACTGCTGACATAATCTAAAGTTACAGCCGTGTTTGGCAGTCAGGCGGGTGTTCAGGCAGTGATTGCCAACGACAAAACTAAGTCATTAGACCAAAAGTGAACGATCAAGGATTAAGCAGTCTCACGTTTAACCCAATACAAAAGATAGAGACGCACAATCACAAGCCCTAAACCCAAATTCCTCCCACCGGGAAATTGAAATTTCCGAATGTCAGCATCAGTGCCTGAAATCGCGTGTCACGACTTCAGGTTTAGAAATTCCGTTGAGAAGACTGTGGCGTTTGCTCCGCGCCTGTAGCTTCATCAAACGAGATTGAGCAAGCCACATGAGCTGGGAACCGAGTGTCCGCACGCGACACTTAACTGTCATCATTTCACTGGTATTAATCGCCACGGCAACCTTGCTGTGCTTTAACATCGCGCGGCTGCTCAACGCCCACACCACTGCCAAACGCGAATCCTTCGAAAAAATCGCCGATCCGCTTTCGTCCTTTGCGCAACGCGCCATTCTCACGCGTCCGCTGGAAGATCAACGACTGGCCATCAGCATGGACGACACGGTTCGTTCGCTGATCAGGACCAACACCGGTGAAGATAAAGAATTCGCCTACGTTTCCATCATCGCCACCGACGGAGCGGTCATCGCGCAATCCGGCCCAATCACACATGCGCAGAATTCCGGCAAGATCGTTTCGATGGAGCAATTGGAAACCGCTCGATGGTACAAGCAGATTTGGCAATTGTGGCGTCAGGATCACATTTACGAAATGAGTTGGGCGCTGAATCTGGACAACAAACCCTTTGCCAAAATCATCGCCGGAGTTCCGGCTTCGATCCTGCGCAATGAATTGTCGCCGACGGTCAAACTGAGCCTGGTGTTCGGAGCGATCATCATGGGATTGTGCGTGCTGACGGCATTGTTGTCGGCGGGTTTGGTTCTGTTTCCGTTGCGCGAAGTGATGGACAGCATCGAACAACTGGAAGCCGAAAGCACTGTTCCCGCCGAAGCTCGTCCGGTCAACGTCGAAATGCAATCCATCGCGCAACGCTTGCGCGAACTCGGACGCCGCTTTGCCGGAAACCGCACAGAAATCGAGGCCATCCGCGATCAGTTGCAACAGGTCGTCGGCAGTTTATCCGAACGCGTCTTGCTGTTAGACCGCGAACGCCGCGTGATTATGGCCAGCCCAGAAGCCGAAAAGATGTTGAGCGGCGGTCGGTTCACCTTGCGCGGCCAGAAATTGTCGGATGCGCTGAGTTACAGCCATCCGCTGACCGTCATTGCCGAACGCGCCTACACCAGCGGCCAATCATTGCAGGAGGTCGCCACATTCCCTGTCAACGGAACCCAGCAACCGCAAACCATCGTCGCGTCTTTGCAATTGTTCGATGATCGCGGTCAACCCGCCGGAGCCTTGCTGACGCTGCGCGATTTTGAAACCTTGCAACGGCTGGAAACGCAACTCGATTTCGCAACCAAACTGGCGGCGCTCAATCGGATCACCGCTGGCGTCGCTCACGAAGTCAAAAACCCGTTGCACGCGATGGTGCTGCATCTGGAATTGCTGGGCGCGAAAATGGATGCGGGACTTGATCCGAAACCTCACGTTGACATTTTGATGGCCGAGGTCAGTCGGCTGAAGCGTGTCGTGCAAACCTTTCTGGATTTCACCCGCCCGGTGGAATTGAAACTGGCTCAGGTGGACGCCAATGTGCTGGTGCGCGAAGTCATTTTGCTGGCCGCAGACGCGCGCGCTCAGGGAGTTGATCTGGAAGAGCATTACGGCAAAGGCCCGCTCATCATCAAAGCCGACCCTGATTTGCTGAAACAGGCCATTCTCAACATCATCATCAACGGCTGTCAGGTTATGCCTGCGGGCGGCAAGCTGGTGCTGGAAACCGGTCACGACGACGAAGACCACGTCTACATCGCCATCACCGATCACGGCCCCGGAATTCCCGAAGATGCCCGCGACAAGATTTTCAATTTGTACTACACCACCAAACCAAAAGGCAGCGGCATCGGCCTGGCGCAAGCCTTCCGCGCCGTACAGCTTCACAACGGGCGCATCAAAGTCGAATCTGAAGTCGGCGCCGGAACCTGCTTCCGCATCATTCTGCCCGTCGTCGCGTAAAGCCAGCTTAAATTGCCCGTTCCGACTCTCTGCTGTAACCTCCTGTCCGGTCGGCGCGTCTGAAGCGTTCGACAGGCAATTCCTGATTTTCCGCACCGGAGAAAATTCGATGAAAACGATGCTGAGAGGCTTGGCCCTGGGCTGTGCGCTGGCGATTTCCGCACTGGCTCAAGAGCAAACCCGCCCAACCGAAGACGCAAACCTGCAACGCATTCGCGCGCTGGAAGAGCGGCTTTCGACAATGGAACAATCCCTGGCCAAAGACACAGACGATTTGATGTGGTTTGTGCGAATGGGCGATATCGCCATCGTTGACAAAGTCAGTTACACCGGCCCGCCTCCGCGCGTGATTCCGAATCCGACCGGGCAAGGCGCAGGCAATCCGGTCGTCATTCGCGCCTATACGTTCATGCCGAAAAAATACCAAACCGTTCAGGGAATGAAGCTGCCCTTGCTGGTCTACGTTCACGGTGGAGTTCACGGCGATTTCAACTCAGCTTCGCTGCACATCGTCCGGGAACTGATCGAGCAGGGTTATGCCGTCATCGCTCCCGATTATCGCGGCAGCACCGGATACGGACGCGGATTCTGGAATTTGATTGATTACGGCGGCCTGGAAAACGACGACGTGCTGGCCGGAAAGCGCTGGATGGTGGAAAACCACCCGAACATTGACCCGCAGCGCGTTGGCATTCTGGGTTGGAGCCACGGCGGAATGATTACGCTGATGAACATTTTCAACTGGCCGCAGGATTACAAAGTCGCTTATGCAGGTGTTCCGGTCAGCGACCTCGTCGCCCGCATGGGATACAAATCGCAGAGCTATCGCGAACTGTTTTCCGCGCCATATCATTTGGGCAAATCCGCCGCCGACAACGTCAACGAATACAAACGCCGCTCCCCGGCATGGAACGCGCACAAGCTGCAAACGCCGCTGCTGATTCACACCAACACCAACGACGAAGACGTCAACGTGCTGGAAGTCGAACACCTGATCAAGGCCTTGAAAGCCGAAGGCAAGAAATTCGAATACAAGATTTACGAAAACGCGCCGGGCGGCCACATCTTCAACCGCATTGACACCAAACTGGCCAAAGAATCGCGCGCCGAAATCTGGCGTTTCCTGGCCGGGCATCTGAATCCGCCGAATCCTGTGAAATAGGAAATTTGATGCCAACAAAAATTCTGATTTCAATTCTGTTCCTGCTCAGCCTGATTGGTTGGCAAGCTGCGACACCCAAACGCCCCAAACTTCTGGGCGTCGCGCATCTGGCTGTGGCCGTCAGCGACATGGAAAAAGCGCGCGGCTTTTACAAGGACTTCCTGGGTTTTGAGGAAGCCTACGCGCTGAAAAACGCTGACGGCTCGCCGGGAAGTATCTTTATCAAAATCAACGATCAGCAATACGTCGAACTGATTCCGGGTTACAAAACCGGCGAAGACCGTTTGCGCCACATCGCGTTTTACACAGACAACGCCGAACAGTTGCGGAAATACTTGAAAGCCAGTGGTGTCGCCGTGCCGAACAAAGTCGCCAAAGTTCGTTCCGGCAATACCGGTTTCAACGTTCAAGACCCCGAAGGTCATACGGTCGAATTCACGCAATACGAATCGTCGGGTTGGACGTTGCGCGAACGTGGCAAGTTCATCGGCAAAGAGCGCATTTCCGCTCGGATGATGCACGTCGGCATCATCATCGGAGACGTTCCCGCCGCCATGAATTTTTACCGCGAAACGCTGGGGTTCAGCGAATTCTGGCGAGGCAACGCGCGCAATTCCGAAACCGTTTCGTGGATCAACATGCGTTTGCCGGACAGCGCCGATTACGTCGAGTTCATGCTTTACGCCAACAAACCTGCGCCCGACGCCCGCACCTCGCAACATCACATCTGTCTGGAAGTCCTGGATATTCAAAAAGCGCTGGCGCAATTGGAAGCAAGCCCGGCGCGGCGCCAGTACACGCGACCGCTGGAAATTCGCACGGGCGTCAATCAGCGAAGGCAATTGAACCTGTTCGACCCCGACGGCACGCGCATCGAGTTGATGGAACCGCGCACGGTGGACGGCAATCCACCGCTGTCTTCGACTTCGCCGTTACCATTGGTAAAGAAGACACAGTAATTTTGTGGTTGAAAGGGCACAAAGATAGAATACCGCCATTGCAACCCGACAGCGGAAATAGGATTTCGATATGAACGATGTCAAAGAACAACAAACGCCAATTGACGCACTGACTGTCCCTGAAATTGCAGTGCCAACTGCACAGCGAGCAATAACGCTGGTGAACCGGTGGTTACAGGAAGAAACAGCAATGCTGATTCACGTAACAGACGCGACTTTCAATCCAATCACTTATTGTTGGTACTTACCAGTCAAGCTTTCTTACCCTGACAGGGGAACGATCGGCGAAATTGGCGATGTTTACCTGAACGCCATGACTGGACAATTTGTCGGGTTGCCATCCCCGGACAATCTGCTGCGACGTGCCGAGGCTTTGGCTGAATCTCATGGGTTGATTGAACGCGACAACGACGAAGAATGATTACCTGGTTCGCCCAAGAACAGCTTACTTCTTGTGTCGCCGCTTGTATCAGGATGGCGCTCACGGGTCTGGGGCAAAACCTGAGCGAAAAACAAATCCGGCGTGCTCTTGGCTCTTCGACTATCGGTTACACTCTTTTTCAAGCTCATCAACAAATGCGCCTGCTTGGCGTTGACGCAACGCTTCATGATGATTGGGGCCTGGTTGACCTGCGTGATTGTTTGCGAGATGGCTGGCATCCAATTATCGGAGTTGACCGTCAGTTTTTCGGCCACCAAACCTCTTCACACGCTGTAGTCATCATTGCAGTCAGCAGTTACGCCATCCAGTTTTTTGACCCGATTGGCAATTCAATGCCCGAAAACGTCTCACTGGAAACTTTTGAAAATGCTTGGACCGGTGCCGCCAAACAGGCGCTGGTCATCAAATCACCCTTCCCACAAAGAGGAGAATAAAACTGTGAAATCATTGCGTCCTTTTCTGATTGCCATGCTGTTATTCACGCTGGCCATTTTTTCCGCCAACGCGCAAGGTCGGCGAGGCGGCGGCCAGCAAGGTCCGCCCGCTGGCGCGCAAGCTGGCGAAGGCGGGCCGGAGCGTCCGTCTGACCCAATGTCTTCGCCGACTTTTGGCGGCTTGCGCTTTCGTTCGATTGGCCCGGCGGTTGTCGGCGGTCGCGTCCTGGACTTTGCCGTTGATCCGAATGACCGCGCCAAATACTTCATCGCCGTCGCTTCGGGCGGCGTTTGGAAAACCGTCAATGCCGGAACCACCTGGACTCCTGTTTTTGACAATTATGGTTCGTATTCCATTGGCGCGGTCGCGCTCGACCAGAAAGACACTTCCATCGTCTGGGTCGGCACAGGCGAACGCAACAGCCAGCGCAGCGTCGGTTACGGCGACGGCGTGTATAAATCCGAAGACGGCGGACGCAGTTTCCGCAAAGTCGGCTTGGACAAATCCGAACACATTGGCCGCATCGCCATTGATCCGCGCGACGGCAAAGTCGTGTACGTCGCCGCGCAAGGCCCGTTGTGGTCGGCGGGCGGAGATCGCGGACTTTACAAAACCACAGACGGCGGCAAAACCTGGAAAGCCGTGCTTTCAATCAGCGAAAACACCGGCGTGACTGATGTCGCGATTGATCCCTCGAATCCTGACATTGTTTACGCCGCCAGTTGGCAACGTCGCCGCCACTTTTACACGCTGATCAACGGCGGCCCCGAAAGCGGCATTCACAAATCCACAGACGGCGGAGCCACCTGGACGAAGCTGCGCGGCGGTTTGCCCGCAGGCGATGTGGGGCGCGTCGGATTGTCAATTTCTCCGGCAGACAACAACGTCGTTTACGCCACAGTCGAAGCCGCCGCTCAAGGCAGCGGCATTTATCGTTCCGCCGACAAAGGCGCGACATGGGAACGAACCAGTCCAAGCATTGCTCAAGGCATGTATTACGGCCAGATTGTCGCCGATCCGAAAAACGTGGATCGCGTCTACATTCCCAACGTCGTCTTTCAGGTTTCGGACGACGGCGGCAGAACGCAACGTCCCTTGGGCGAACGGTTGAAGCACGTTGATAATCACGGCATCTGGATTGATCCGAACAACACCAATTATCTGTTGGTGGGGTGCGACGGCGGCGTGTACGAAAGCCACGACAAAGGATCGAACTGGCATTTCAAAGCCAATCTGCCCATCGCGCAGTTTTACGACGTGGACACTGACCAGCAATCGCCGTTTTACCACGTCTACGGCGGAACTCAGGACAACAACTCGCTGGGCGGCCCAGCCAAAACCCGCTTCACGGCAGGCATTGCCAATTCAGACTGGTTCGTCACCAATGGCGGCGACGGATTCGTTTCGCGCGTTGATCCCGAAGACCCGAACACGATTTACGCCGAAAGCCAGAACGGTGGTTTGGTGCGGTTCAACAAACTGACGGGCGAACGCACCAGCATCGTTCCCATTCCCGGCAAAGCCGAAGAATCGCAACGCTACAACTGGGATTCGCCGCTCATCATCAGCCCGCACAACAGCAAACGGCTGTATTTTGGCGGCCATAAACTGTTCCGCAGCGACAATCGCGGCGACGATTGGCGCACCGTCAGCGGTGATTTGTCGCGCGGACTGGATCGCAACGCGCTGCCTGTGTTCGGCAAAATCTGGGGGCCGGACGCAGTCGCCAAACATCAATCCACGGCGCTGTATGGCAACGCTTCTGCGTTGAGCGAATCGCCGAAAAAAGAAGGCTTGATTTACATCGGCACGGACGATGGATTGATCCAGGTGACCGAAGACGGCGGCAAAACCTGGCGCAAGATCGAAAAGGTTTTGGAAATTCCGCAGGACGCTTACGTTCGCCGAGTGCTGGCGTCGCAACACGACGTGAACACCGTCTACGCGATTTTCGACAATCACCAGAACGGCGATTTCAAACCTTACGCGGCGAAAAGCGCTGACGCCGGCAAAACGTGGACGATGATGAATGGCAATCTGCCCGAACGCGGTTCGCTGTATGCCATTGCCGAAGATCACGTCAATCCGAATTTGCTGTTCATCGGCACGGAATTCGGCTGTTTCTTCACGGTGGACGGCGGAGCGAAATGGATTCAATTGCGAGGCGGTTTGCCGACAATTGCCGTCCGCGACATTGCCATTCATCGCAAGGAAAACGATTTGATCTTGGCGACTTTTGGACGCGGCATTTACGTGATGGACGATTACACGCCACTGCGAGGCGTTAAAACCGAAGCGCTGGCGCAGGAATCGAACCTGTTCCCGGTGAAAGATGCGTTGATGTACTCGCGTTCGTCGGCGCAGGTCGGCAGCCAGGGAGCTTCGCATTTTTACGCGCAGAATCCGGCTTATGGAGCGACGTTCACCTACTACCTGAAAGAACCGTTTCGCACCAAACGCCAGATTCGCCAGGCCGCTGAACGCGAAGCCACGCGCAAAAACGAACCGATCAAATATCCTTCGCAACAGGAATTGCGCGACGAAGCCGAAGAAGAACCGCCCGTTTTGCTCTTCACCATCACCGATGCCAAAGGCGAAGTCGTGCGCCGATTAACGACTCCGGCCTTGCCAGGCATTCAACGCACGGTGTGGGATTTCCGCTACGCGCCGCCCGTTGTGCAAGCCGCGCCGCAACTGCCTCCGGGAATTGATCCTGCGGCATTCGGTGGAAGCGGTGGCGGATTTGGCCCGCAAGGCGAACTGGCCATGCCCGGCAAATACACCGTGACGATGGCCAAGCGCGTGGGTGGAGTCATCACTACGTTGCCCGGCTCGCAAAGCTTCAACGTCGTCGCCGAAGGCACGGAAAAAATGACGCCGCAGGACAAAACCATACTGGCCGAATTCCAGCGCAAGGTCATCAATCTGCAACGCGCCGTCGCCGGAGCGACCGATGCGGCAACGACCGCCAAAACCAAAATCGGTTTGATGAGACGCGCCGCTTTGGAAGCGCCGGGTTCAAATCAAACGCTGCTCAACGAAGCCAGGGCGATTGACAAAAAAACCGACGAAGTTTTGCAGGCATTGCGCGGCGGCGGCGCCTTGACCGACACTCCGCCGCCTTCGATCAATCAGCGCGTCAACGCCATCACGCAGCGCATTCGCATGTCGGCGTTGCGTCCGACGCAATCACAGCAGGATCAGTACGCCATTGCTTCAGAAGATTTCAAAGCGACGATGGCCAAACTGAAAACCTTGCTGGAAGTTGATCTGCCCAAGCTGGAAAAAAGCCTGGAAACGGCGGGCGCTCCGTGGAGCGCAGGCCGTTTGCCGGTCTGGCCTGACAGATAAAAAGGTCTGCGTCTTTGCAGATTCTTTCAAAGGCACAACAAGCCGCAAAAGAAGCGCGAAGCGATTACTGGCTTCGCGCTTCTTTTGTGATTTTTCTTTTCAAAAATCCTTTATGCTCAGTTCCCGTTATCTGGTCGTTCCCTTTGCCTTGCAGGTGATTTGCATGGGTGGGGATGAATTGTATTTCCACCTGCGACGGGAATTGCCGCGATGGGAACGCATCGGACATCCTCTGGACACGTTGACTGTTTTGCTTTGTCTGGGTTGGGTATGGCTGGTTTCGCCTTCTGCCACCGCCGTTTTCATCTATCTGGGACTGGCGTTGTTTTCGTGTCTGTTTGTGACCAAAGACGAGTTCGTGCATTACAAATACTGTTCAGCGGGCGAACATTGGATGCACGCACTGCAATTTATCTTCCATACGCTGGCGTTGTTATGTGTGGGTCTGTTGTGGCCGGCGTTGCATCAGCAAAGCTTGCCGCTGATCCGATACGAAGGCTTCGAGCGCGCATTTTTCATCGGGAACTTCGCTTTGACGTTTGGGTTCGGACTGTATCAACTCATCTACTGGAATTTTTTATGGCGACCGGCGTCGGCAACCAGGTAAACAACGACATTTACGATCAGCTCGGCGAACGGTGGTATCACGCCAAAGACGATCCCATAGCGTTGCTGCGCGCCGAAGCGCGGGCGCGCAATCCATGGGTGATGGCGGAAATTCAATCAGTCTTTTCGCAGGCAAAGGTATTGGACATCGGCTGTGGCGCTGGTTTGCTGGCGAATGAGTTAGCGCGACAAGGAATGGATGTGACCGGCATTGACGCTTCGAAAGCGAGCCTGGCCGTTGCGCGTCGCTACGATACCACCGGGCGCGTGAACTACCGAAGCGGCGACGCAAATCAACTGCCATTTGCCGATGCTTCGTTTGACGCAGCTTGCGCGCTGGATGTTCTGGAACATGTCGAAACGCCGTCCCGTGTGATTGCCGAAGCTTCGCGCGTGTTGCGACCGGGCGGACTGTTTTTCTTTCACACCTTCAATCGCAACTTCATCGCATGGCTTTTCGGCATCAAGGGCGTCGAGTGGTTTGTCAAAAATACGCCTCGCAATCTGCATTGCTACCGCAATTTCATCAAGCCGTCTGAATTGACGACGATGTGCGGACAAAGCGGCCTGCAAATAATGACCATGCGTGGATTGGAACCTGTGATCGGACAGCGCGCTTTTTGGAAGATGCTGGCGACGGGCATAGTGGACGATGAATTCGAGTTCAAGTTCACCAATTCCAAACTGCTCGGCTATACCGGCTTCGCGCGAAAAAATCTATCCTGACCTGGATTGTCAGTACTTTCATAATTGACGGTCGGAACGAACCTGTAATTGCAAACAGGTTCAGTTAGCTGTTACCTTGTCCACGTTCGGGAAGTAAAACTCATTCTTAGGCCACCCCGCTAGCTCCCCGTCCGGTTCATTCCCTGCTCTGTTACTTACCAAGACATCCACATGTTCTGCGAAAGGAAATGCTGCAATGATTTCTCGTACTCGGTCGTTACCACAATACTTGATGTTCTGTCTGTTGATCTTGTTTGGCTGTGTTGCATTCCACGTTTCAGCGCAACGCGAAGACAAACCTGTCACGCCCAAGTCAACTGAAGCTGCTCTCAACAATCCGCCACAGATCAATCAGGATTATGGAAGGCTGCCGCTTCGATTCGAAGCCAATAAGGGGCAGTTTGGCAAAAAAGCTCGTTTTGTCGCGCGCAGCAATGGACTGTCTGTCGCGTTGTCAGGGGCAGCCGCAATCGTCCAATTGCAAAACGGCAGCCGTTTGAACTCACTCAGTCTGAAACTGCTTGGCGCAAATTCAAAACCTATGTTCAAAGCGGAAGAGGAGCTTCCCGGACTGAGCCATTACTTCATCGGCGACACGCGTCAGACAAATGTCATCAGCTATGCGCGAGTTCGGCAGCGCGGTGTATATCCGGGCATTGATATGGTTTGGTATGGCAACAATCAGCAAATCGAACATGATTTTGTCGTCGCTCCGGGCGCGAATCCAGAACAGATCAAATTTGAAATTTCAGGCGCTGAAGGATTGCATCTTTCACAACATGGTGATCTGGTTGTGTGTATTGACGGCGCGGTAATGCGGTTGCAGAAACCAGTCGCCTGGCAAGAACTCAATGGAACACGCCTAACGATTCCTGCGCAGTTTCAATTGAGCGAAACCGGTCAGGTCAGCTTTGAACTGGGCGATTACGATGTTAGTCAAACTCTGGTTATTGACCCGATTCTGGTTTATTCGACTTTGCTTGCAGGCGGAAACGGTCTGGCCATCACGGTTGACCAGGCTGGTTTTGCATACGTGGCCGGTTCGGCAAACTTGCCCCAATTGGTCGGTCCGATCACACTCCCTTACAAAGCGCTTACAGATGTGTTCGTCACTAAACTGAATCGCACCGGAACGGCGGTGATTTTTACAGCCTATCTTGGCGGCAGCATTATAGACACTGCTGATTCCGTCGGCGTTGACGCCGCAGGCAATGTTTATGTTGCAGGCACAACCAGTTCCAACGATTTTCCGAAAACTACAGGACGGTTTGCCGGTGAACAAGAAGCCTTTATAACCAAGCTCAACCCGGCGGGGAATGCGATTGTTTATTCGCATTTGCTGGGCGGAGGAGGCGTTGACGAAGCTTTCGGGCTGGCCGTCACACCGGATGGCAACGCTTTCATTACAGGGCGCACCAACTCCGGCGATCTGCCCGCCAATGGTTTTCAATCGTCCAGCCCGGAATCGCTGGTCTTCAAAAGCACGGATGGCGGAACCACCTGGTCAAGCGCGATACTCGGACCAAGTGGCAATCGCGTTAATCACATTGCCGTCACTCCGTCCAATCCAAACATCGTTTATGCGGCAACCAACGCTGGTTTTTTCAAGAGTCTGGACGGCGGTAACCAATGGCAGTTGAAAGCGACGTTTGCCGGACAGTTGCTAGCCAATGTTTCCCAAATCGCACTTCATCCATCCGACCCAGCCGTTATATTTGTAGCGACAGACAATGGTCCATTCCTAAGCACCGATGCTGGTGAAACATTTACTCTTAAAGACAAAGGCATTGAGCCTCAAACCATTATTCCTCCCCCAGTGTATGCAATTGCATTTAACCCGATCACACCTACAACCGTATACGCTGCTGCCAGCGGCAGGTTTTATCGTAGTCAAAATGCTGGGGAAGCCTGGTCGCTTTTGAACAGTCCAGCGACGCTCGGCGGGCTTCCCGACATTCGCCGTCGGCTGGCCATCGCCCCAACCACTCCTCTGTCGTTGTATTACAGCGCGCACACAGGCCTGTATAAATCCGTTGATGGCGTCTTCGACTGGACATTTCAGTTGCGCGATGCAATTTCCGATTTCGTCATTCACCCGCAAATCGCCAACACAGTTTACGCAGGTTTGGGCATAAACGCTGGCGGCATGCTCAAGACCATTGACGGCGGAATGAATTGGGTTCCAGTCAACAACGGGCTGCTGCTTCCGGGCGGAGAGTTTCCAGCGCGATCAATCGCCATGGCCATTGATCCGATTTCGCTTGATACGCTGTATCTGAGCACAACCAGCGCCGGCTTGTACAAGACTCAAAACGGTGGCGAAAACTGGTCGCCAATAACGAATACTCCCAGCGGAAAGCAAGTTCACGCCTGGGCGGTTGATCCGATCACACCGTCAACAATTTTTGCCGGAGCGACCAAAACCGAAGACGCCTTTGTCGCCAAATTCGATTCATCGGGCGCGCTCAGTTACCTGACCTATCTGGGCGGCGCAGGCCGCGACACGGCTCATGACATTGCGGTTGATTCCGCAGGCAATGCCTACATTGCGGGAGTCACGGCTTCGCCAAACTTCCCGATTCGTTCCGCGTTTCAAACCGAGCTAAATGGCCCGAACGACGCTTTTATCACCAAACTCAATGCCAGCGGCACGGATGTGGTGTACAGCGCATACCTGGGCGGAGAACAGGACGAAACGGCTTTTTCCGTCGCGGTGAATTCGGCGGGAAATGCTTTTGTCGCCGGAACCACCAATTCGTTTTCCTGGCCAACGGTGAATCCGCTGGTTTCATTCCGTGGGGGTAACAACGCTTTTGTCGCCAGGTTGAGCGCCAACGGTCAATCGCTGGATTATTCATCAATTCTGGGTGGCAGCGGACTCGAAACTGCGACGGGTATTGATGTCTCTCCCTCCGGTGAAGCCTATGTAACTGGCTGGACGACTTCAAACAACTTCCCGGTCAAAGATGCCGTTCAAACGACTCGAAAAGGCGAAACCGAAGCGTTCGTCACCGCAATCAACGCCGCAGGCGATTCGTTGGTTTATTCAACCTGTCTCGGTTCGCCTGGGCCTGATGCCGGCGCTGACATCGCCGTGGACAGTGCAGGCAACGCTTATGTCGTCGGCAGCGCTTCCTTTGGTTTTCCGCTGTCAATACCGCCGCCGTCAATGTTGCCTCCCAGCCTCTCTTTTATCACCAAAATAGGAGCGGAGCTGGATTTGGCATTGTCGCAAACCATTTCGCGCAATCCGGTGATGATTGGAAACAATTTGACTTACACCTTCGGCGTCATCAACCGTGGCCCTTCGATATCAACCGGTACGACTCTGACAGTTCAATTGACGACGGGAGTTAACATCGTCAGCACAACATCAACGGTGGGCAGTTGCACTCAATCTGCCAATGTCATCACCTGTAATCTTGGCTCAATCAACGTGATGGCTTCGGCCACTGTTACGCTGGTAGTCAATTCAAACACAATTGGCAACATCGTCAGCATTGCGCGATTGACCAGCAATGAACCGGAATTCGATGCCAGCGACAATCAAGCTTCGCAAACCGTTCGAGTTTCCAATCTGCCATCCATAGCCGGGCGAATTGCGGACGCTTCCGGCAAAGCCATCAGTGGCATCACGCTCAACCTGACAGGTTCACAAACCGCGTCGCAAGTCACTGACGCCAATGGATTTTATCAATTCGCGGATGTTGCTCTCGGCGGCAGCTTTGTTGTTCGCCCGGCCAGTAATTTGTTTTCGCTGGAACCGGAATCCCGCAGCTTCAATAACGTCGCCAGCGACCAATCCGGCAATTTCGCTGCGACTGCCTGCACATACACGCTGTCTGCCAATAACCAGAGCTTCGACTCCATTGGCGGCAACAGCAGCTTTATAGTCACCGCTCCGCCGCGCTGTCCGTGGACGGCGACTCCAACAGCAAACTGGATCAACATTTCGTCCGTCGCAACTGGATCAGGAAACGGCCAGGTCACTTTCGCTGTTGCTCCTACAACTACATCCGCACGAAATGCTCGCATCAGTCTGGCAGACCAGAATTTCGTCATATACCAGGAATTGAACTCCTGCCCTGAGCCTCGTTTCGGAATTCGTACCTACTCGCTGACCGGACAAACGTTTTCAATGCTGGCCGCGGACCTGACAGGCGATGGCCGCGCAGACTTGGTGGCAAGCGGTCAGCTTTTCAAAGGGAACGGCGACGGTAGTTTTGCCAAACCGGTTACTATTCCTTCGCTGGCTGGCAATTCAATTGCCACCGATTTGAATGCAGACGGCAGCCCGGATTTGGCATTCATCAATAACTCTGAGCAATTGTCTGTGTTGTTCAACAACGGATCGGGAATTTTCAGCGCGCCGCAAGAATTCGATTTGCGAACCGGATTGCCTCCAGAGGCTCAATTTCGGGGACGGCTTTTGACTGGACAATTCAATCAGGACAAAGCGCCAGACATCATCATTGGTTACTCAATCTTCACCCCATCCAATAATATCCCAACCACCGGAGTCATTATCTTGCTCAATGACGGCGCTGGACGATTTGGCAGCCCGATTCGAACCTTGCTCAACAGCTACCACCTTTCTGGCGTCGCCGATTTAACCGGCGATGGTTTGAGCGACTTGATGGCCACTTCAAATTTTCCAAGCGAAAGAAACTTCCGAGTTTTTCCCGCGACCGGTGATGCGAGCTTCGGCGTGCCGCTGTCAATTTCTGCCGATGGCGAAATTCGCCAGACCGAATTCAACGACTTCAACGGCGACGGAAAAACTGATGTTGCGTTGCATCTGCGCTTTGAACCCAACTCGACTACAACCAGAAATTATGTGGCGATCCTGCTTGGCGACGGCAAAGGACAGTTCAGCGTTTCAGACACCACTGACATTAACCTGAACGTAGCCAGAATTTTTGTCGGCGATTTCAACAATGACGCCAAACTCGACGTCTTGGCTTTAGGCAGAGGAGAGGTTACCTGCTTTCGCGGAGACGGAACCGGAAAATTGGCAACAGGATTCGATTCTTTGGTGTTTCCCAATTTCGACAGCATTTCTGCAAGCGCGATGGCTGATTTCAATCTGGATGGCAGGCCGGATTTCGCCAAAGCCAATTCCGACAGGATGAATTTCTCGGTTCATTTGAACCGATGCGCAAACGGAAATTACGTAAGCGGTCGTATCACTGACCGCCTTCTTATCTTCCCGGCGCTGACTGGCATTACCGTCAAATTGAGCGGAACGAGCGCTGCCACGACTCAAACCGACGATGGCGGCAATTACGAATTTGGCGGTTTGGCGACAGGCGGCAATTTCACTGTGACGCCTGAACAAGGCGGGTTCGAGTTCGCCCCTGACAAACAAAGTTTCACCAATTTGATCGCCGACCAGATCGCCGACTTCACCGGAGTGCGCCAAGCGGTTGCAGTTTCAGCCGCAAGTTTCAAACCCGGAACAATCGCGCCGGACTCCATCGCTTCCATTTTTGGCATTGAGTTGGCAGGGTTTACTTCGTCGGCTACTGGCTTGCCATTACCCTTGACGTTGGGAAATACACTGGCAGTATTCAGAGCCTCAAGCGGATTTCAGCGAACGGCTCCGCTGTTCTTCGTTTCACCCGGACAGATAAACCTGATGGTTCCGGGCGATCTTCCGCTGGGAAGAACGTCCATCACCGTAGGCGGCTTTGCCGGGACTCCTTTTTCACTGGGCAGCATCGAACTCGAATCCGTTGTGCCTGGTTTGTTTTCCGCCGACGCAACCGGACAAGGTTTGGCGGCTGCTGTTGCCTTGCGCATACGGCGCGATGGTTCACAGATTTACGAACCAGTTACGCGGTTCGGTCCGGCTCAAAATCGCATCGTGGCTGTTCCGATTGATCTGAGCAATACCGATGAGCAGGTGATCTTGCTTCTCTTTGGGACTGGATTCCGTAAGCGTGGGCAAACTTCAATTTCTACAATCATGTTCGGCGGCGTAGAAGCCGAATTGTTGTACGCCGGGGCACAAGGCGATTTTGCGGGACTGGATCAGGTTAATGTCAACTTGCCGCGCAGCCTGACCGGGCGAGGTGAAGTAGACGTTCTGCTTACTGTGGAAGGTAAATCTGCGAATCCGGTTAAAGTTGCGTTCAAATAAACTCAATTGGAAATGAATCATATCTCCAACACAACGGGAATAATCATCGGCCTTCGTCCGGTTTCGCGCTGGATGTGGCGTTTCAATTCCAGCCGGATTTTTTCCTTGATGACCGCCCAGTCGGTGCGTTCCTGATGGCTGGCGTTGGCGATGGTTTCGGCTACGAGGATTCTGGCGCGGTTCATGAATTCGCCGCCCTCGTCGCTAAAGGCCAAGCCGCGCTGTATGACTTCGGGCGCGGATTCCAGTTCGCCGGACGTTTTATTTATAGCCACAATCGGCAGCACTATGCCGTCGTAAGCCAGATGTTTGCGGTCGCGCAGCACCAGTTCATCAATCCGGCCTGAGCCGGAATCATCCAGCAGCGTGCGGCCTACGGTAATTTTGTCGGCGACTTCGGCGCTGTTTTCATCCAGAGCAATCACGTCGCCGCTTTCAGCCAGCACGATCTGGCTGCGCGGAACACCCCAACTGCGCGCGGCTTCAGCATGGCGATACAATTGCCGCGTTTCGCCGTGAATAGGGATCAGGAATTTTGGGCGCACGGCGTCGTACATGATTTTCAAATCTTCCTGGCGTCCGTGCCCTGACACGTGAATGCGAGCGATGCTGGAATCAATCACGCGGGCGTCTTTTTTGAACAGGTGATTCATCATCCGCGAAATCGTTTTTTCGTTGCCGGGAATTTGCCGGGCCGAAATCACCACCGTATCGCCTTTGGTGACGCTGGCGTCTTTGTGCTGGTCAACGGACATTCGCGCCAGCGCGGACATCGGTTCGCCCTGGCTGCCTGTCACCAGCAAACAGACTTCGTCGGCGGACATTCGCTTGGCCTGATTGGGACTGACCAGCACGCCGTCGTCCACATCCAGATAGCCGTATTTCATCGCCACTTCGACATTGCGAATCATGCTGCGCCCGACCAGGGCCACGGCGCGATTGTTTTCCGCCGCCAGGTCGAACACGATTTGCAACCGATGTATGCTGGTCGAAAAACACGACACAATCAGACGGCCTGTGGCTTCGCTGAAAATTTTCTCGAAGGCCGGAATGACGGTTTTTTCCGATCCGGTACGGCCTTCGCGTTCGACGTTGGTCGAATCGGCCAGAAGCGCCAACACGCGCTGATCGCCGAGTTCGTTCAACCGTTTCAGGTCAATGGCCTCGCCCATTACCGGCGTCAGGTCAACCTTGAAATCTCCTGTGTGAACGACCACGCCGACCGGCGTGGTAATCGCCAGCGCAACGCAATCCACCAGCGAATGCGACACGCGGACGAATTCGATTTCAAACGCGCCGAGCTTGAAAGGTTGTTTGGGATTGATGGTGTGCGTCTGCACTTTGTCTATCAGTCCGAATTCCTGCAACTTGCCTTCGATCATGCCGAGCGTGAACTCGGTTCCGTAAATCGGCACGTTGGCGATTTGCAGCACGAACGGCAACGCGCCGACGTGGTCTTCGTGAGCGTGCGTCAGCACTATGGCGGTCAGTTCGTCGCGGTGTTCTTCAATGTAGCTGAGATCGGGAATGGCTATGTCCACGCCGAGCAGGTCTTCGTCAGGGAACATCATGCCGCAATCCACAACGATCATCTGGTCTTCGTACCGAAAGACCGTCATGTTCATTCCGAATTGCCCTAAGCCGCCGAGAGGGGTGATTTGTAGTTTACTTGCCATTTATCAATTTTCGCTTTCTATTAATGAAGGCGGAGTATAGCCGAACAGGCGTGACAGAAAATAGACAGGATTGACAAGATGAACAAGATTTCCCGCCAACCTGCCGAGCGCGCTTTTTCTTTATCCTCTTCAATCCTGTAAATCTTGTCGAGAAATTTTGTCTTTCGCCAATGGCTCGATGTTATTCGTCAGTCGCGCCAGTTCGGCAATTGTCAAGGTTTCTGCCCGTCGCTGTGGATCGAGTTCCGCCGCTGCCAGCGCTGGTTTGATCTGATCGGCGGATGAAAGTCCCAACCGAGTCCATCCTGCACGCAGATTGTTGTGAATCGTCTTTCGCCGCTGTGCGAACAGGGTCTTTGTCAATTCCACAAACAGTTTTTCATCGCTGACCTGCGCCACCGGTTGCGTCCGAACTTTAAGCCGGACAATGCTGGAAACGACTTTCGGCACAGGACGAAATGCGCTGGGCGGAACGTCAAAAAGCTGTTCGGCTTCGCAATAAAACTGCACCAGCACGGACAGGTAGCCGTATTCCTTGCCACCCGGCTTTGCGGTGATGCGTTCGACGACTTCGCGTTGCAACATCAAGGTCATTTCGGTGATGCAGCGGCGTTGTTCGATCAATCGCTGCAAAATCGGCGTGGAAATGTTGTAAGGCAGATTGGCTACAACTCGCGCAGTCGAAGCGGGCGCGATGGCCTGGCAGAAATCCACTTTCAGCGCGTCGGCTTCGATCAACCGGAAATTTTGGCGAGTGGCGAAGCTGCTGGTCAGCGGAAAAATCAAATCGTGATCCACTTCGATGGCGACAACCTGCGCGCCGCTTTCGATCAACAGTTCAGTCAACGCTCCGTGACCGGGTCCGATTTCCAGAATCGTTTCATCCGCCATCGGTCTGACCGAAGCGGCAATGCGGTCGCAGTAATGCGATTTGACCAGAAAATTTTGTCCGAAACGGCGCTTGGCTTTTGTGTGAGATGACATCGAAATCCGATTTTTCAGGAAAGCTGACGGCTTTTGCGGCTATTGGCGACGCCATTGGTTGCAGCGTTTCGCGCAGCAGTTCGGGCTGAACGTTTGGTCGAAGGCTTGTTTGATCGTTTTTCCCCAGCCAGAAGCTGCGGCAACTGCTCCATCCATTTTTTTGTTCCGAACCTTCCTTCCAGCAATCCGCCGACGCTGAAATCAACGTCCAGCTTGGCCCAATGCAGCGAAGCTCCGCGTGGGCCTAGTCTGGCTTTGGCGATCAACTCCGGCTCAGCGCCGCGCAATCCCTGAATCAAATCGCATGGCACAAGAAAGGTCGCGCCGTTTTTAAGTTCCAACACCAGACGACCGCTGGATTGATCGTAGCGCACCGATGAAGCTTGAATTTCGGTTTTCATCGCTTCTTCGCCGCGCCGCGTCGCTTCTTCAAACATCCGCTGCAACTCATCTTCGGTGTATTCCCACTTTCCGGCTTTGATGGTTTTAGCCATGTATTTTTCTCCATTCTGCCAGCAGATAATCCTGAAACGCCGACGCAATGAGTACAGCCTGATCCTGATCGCTTCGTTTCATTCCTTTGTTTTCCCGCACCCACGGTTTGACGGTTTCGTTGCCCAAATTGATGACGATTTCTTTACCGGCTTTGAAAACGTGAACGTGCGCCGGAACGTGATCTTCCGTGAACACCTGAAACCTGAATCCGTTTTTCCTAAGCACCGTTGGCATTGGCGGACAGCATACGCCGAAGCGATTGTTTTTCAAGCTTGCGGATAGCCCATCACTTCCCTATCAGCGCCGATCTTTCGATGCTATTCAAACAAGCCTTCCACATAAGCCTGCGGGTCGAACACGACCAGATCGTCGGCCTTTTCTCCTATGCCGCAATATCGAATCGGCAGGTTCAATTCCTTGGCGATGGCGACGGCGATGCCGCCTTTGGCCGTGCCGTCCAGCTTGGTCAGAACCAGTCCGGTGATGTCGGCGGCCTTCATGAATTCACGCGCCTGACTCAAACCATTCTGGCCTGTGACGGCGTCCACCACCAACAGCACTTCGTGCGGAGCGCCCGGGACTTCGCGCCCGGCAATGCGTTTCATCTTTTCCAGTTCAGCCATCAGGTTGGCTTTGTTGTGCAAGCGTCCGGCGGTATCCACGATCAACACATCTGAATTGCGCGATTTGGCGGCTTTCAGCGAATCGAACAATACCGCCGCCGGATCGGTTCCCTGCTTTTGCTGGATCAACGGTACTCCGGCGCGCTCCGCCCAGATCGCCAGTTGATCCGAAGCCGCCGCGCGAAAGGTGTCGGCGGCGCAGATCAGAATCTCGTTGCCTTCGGCCTTGATGCGTTGCGCCAGTTTGCCAATCGTCGTCGTTTTGCCGACTCCGTTGACGCCTACGATCATCATCACGTAAGGCCGCACATCGTCCGGCACTGATGTTTCAGAAGCGACTCCGCGCGACCTTTCGGCAGTTTCCAGAATGTCCAGCAACTGCTGTTTGATCGTGCGTTTCAATTCGTCAGTGTCTTTCAACGCCTGGCGATCAACCTGTTTGCGAACGTTTTCGATGATCTCCATCGTCGTTTGCACGCCGATGTCTGCGCCGATCAAGGCTTCTTCCAGTTCTTCCAGCGTCGTGGCGTCTATCTGCTTTTTGCCTTTGACCACGTCTTCCAACCGCGAAGCGATGTTTTCGCGCGTCGAAGAAATCGCCTTGCGAAACCGCTTCATGAATCCTTCGTCTTCGGCGGCGTCTTCAACCAGCGCAACTTGCGGAGGCGGTGCAGTCACAACCGGCGTAGCTTGCGGCTCAGGCGGTTCAACCGGTTTGACTTCGGCGACAACCGGAGCCGGTTCGACTTTTTCGACACGCGCTTCGACCACCGGCTCGGCAACCTGTTCAACAACCGGTTCGTCCGCGCCGCTCAAATTCAACGATATGAAATCGCTTTTTTTCCGCTTCCAAAACATAAGTCAATTACTCGATTCAAAATCAAAAATTCAAAATTGGCGTCAATCGCCAACCGCCATCGCTTCATGTACGCGCATTCGCGCAACATTTTCGTCTTTCGGATACCGCCACAACAACGCCGCCGACGCCAGCGGCAACAACGAAACTGCCAGCAATGCGTTGAAATATCCAACGCGCCCGCTGAGCATTCCGGTCAGCGGAGCCATCAGCGCTCCCGCGCCCCAGGCAAAACCCATCATCAAGGCAGACACAGTGCTGGCTCCGCCGGGAACCATTCGCTGCGCCATCACCACGCTGATCGGAATAGGCAAATTCAACATCGTGCCGCCCAGCATCAACAACGAATAACTGGCCATGCCGGTTGTCAAAAACGCTCCAATCAGCAACGGCGTAGCGATCAACATGGCCATCATTGTCACTCGCCGAGCGCCGAAGCGATCCGCCAACGCTCCGCCGAAAAAGCCTCCGATGCCGCCAAACAAAATGAAGCCCGCCAGCACCCAGCTTCGTTCGTTGTCTGTCATGCCATTGCTTTGCAACGCGAACGGCAAAAACGTCTGCACGCTGACTGCCACTGCCGAACGCAACACAACGGCAAAATACAACAATGTCAATGGAGCCAGCCTCGCGCGCAAGGCGTCTTTCAAACTCGGAGCATCATGCGCGCGTTCGATTCGTTCCAGCGGCGGACAATACCTCAACATCAACACCCACACCGCTATGCCCCAGCCCATCGTCCACCAACTGTTTTCCAGACCAAACAAACTGACGGCGGCGGCGATCAAAATCGGTCCCAACGCATAACCGACCGTTCCCGCAGACGAAAACACGCTCATCACCATTCCCTGATGCTTGCCAAGCCCGTCCGATGAAGCCGCGCGCGAAACCATGGCGGCGCTTTGCGGATGAAAAGCTCCAACGCCTATGCCGCCAAGAACGACAAACGCCATCAACATCGGCAAGCTGGTCGCCGTCCCCAGCAAGGACAAAAACACCGCCGCCACCAAAGGCCCAAACACAGCCATCGAACGTTTCAAATACCGATCCGAAATCATTCCGTAAACCGGCTGCATCAACGACGAGCTGATCATCAACAGCGGCGTCAGCAATCCGGCCTGAGCCGGTTTCAGCCCCAGCCGCACTGTCATGATTGGCAACAACTGAAACAGAAAGCTGGAATACGAATCCAGCACGGCGTGGGTCGTCGAAAGCAGCGCAATGGTTGTTTTGGCTTGTTTGTTCATACAGTCAGACTAAAAAATCTTCGACGGGATTCAGGATTCAACAGGATGAAAACTCTTGGGCAATCACGAAAAAAATCCTGCTCAATCTTGTCAATCCTGTCTATTTTCCTGTCCCTGGCCGACTCGCCGCTTCAACAAAGCGAGCAAAGATTGCTTGAGACAATTTATCCTTCTGCCAGGCAATTTCAGGATGCCATTGCACGCCGAGCGCAAACCGATCCGCGCGATCATCAATGACGGCTTCGATTACGCCATCAGGCGCGGTGGCAATTACGCGCAGATTGCGACCGAGCCGGGCGACGGCTTGATGATGGCTGCTGTTGACGCGAACCGATTCGGTTCCGGCCAATTGTGCCAGCAGCGAATCCGTTGCCAACCGAACGTCGTGCGATGGCCGATGATAAACCTGTCCCTGTTCGTGTTTGATCGGATTGGCAATTTGCGATTCGATGTCCTGCACCAAGCTGCCTCCGCGCGCCACGTTCAACGACTGCATGCCAAAACAAATCGCCAGCACAGGCATCGCGCGCGCTTCGGCCAGTTCCAGCAACAGCAAATCGGTTTCATCGCGTTCGGGAACAACCGGACCGAGCTTTGGATGCGGCTCTTCGCCAAACAGCGCCGGATCGAGATCGCTGTTGCTTCCCGATAAAACCAAACCATCCAAACATGCGCACAACGCGGCAAGGTATTCGCGGCGCGGAATCAGCGGAATGTGAATCGGAATTCCGCCCGCCGCTTCGATGGCTTCGGAGTAATACCGCCGAAGATAAAACGTGTCTTCGACGTTCAAACGCTCCGTAATGCCGATCAGCGGGCGATTCGTAGAATTGTTTAGTGAATTGGCGACCGGCAAATGGCGTTGACTCCTTCACAGCGAGGAAAAATTCAGCAAGTAAGCCGGGAGTGTAAGCGTCGGTCTTGAGGCTTGTCAAAAATGGCGGCGGCTAATTGAAAACGTTCGGAATATCCGCTGAAGCCGCGCTGCCGCCTGAAGGCGGTACTCCGAACGTTGCAGTTTAAGCAATCAGATTCTTTTCGTTGACGTATCGCAAACAAGCAACAACATTGTCCAGTTCAACTTTGGTTCGGGCTTCGGGCGAAAGCTGTTCGACCACAGGCAGCGGCGTGCGACTGGAATGATCGCGCACCAGACGAAACGTCTGCGCCAGAAATTTGCCGTTGCGGTCTGGGAAAACCTCCCAAAACTGTTTGGTCATACACGGCACTTTCAGCGGGTCGCGCGTAATCATTTCCAGCGAAAATTTCGTCTTCGGATTGGCTTTTTGAATGATCGAAACGATCTTCGCCAAATCCAGCATTCCCTGCCCCAAGACGACTTCGGACAGCAGAAAACCGTCCTGGTAAGGTTGCAGTCCCATATCCTTGATGTGCGTTGATTTGGCGTATCTGGCCAAGCCTTCGACCAACTCAATCGGATCATCAAGCAGCGCGATGTTGTTGCCGAAATCCAGACAGACCTGCAGGTATTCGCTCTGATACGTTCGCAACAGTTTCAGAAAATCTTCCAGCGTCCAGTCTTTGTGATTTTCCAGCGCGACGATGACCTTGTGTTTTTCGATCACAGGCATGGCCAATCGCAGCGCGTCGTAACTTTGATCCACCCACTTTTTCCATTCGGCCAGCGTGGGAAAAGTTTCGTATCGGCGACCGCCCAACATCGCCGCGCGAACGACTGTGACTCCGGCGGCTTTGGCATCGGCCAAGCCTTTTTCCAGCCCAGCCATATCGCCATTGCGCGGAATCGAAACCATGCCTTCCAGATACATGCCCAGTTCTTCGGCGCGAGCGCGCAGTTTGTTCAAATCGCCATTGAGAGCGGTTTGAACTCCACCGGCTCCGAGCGAGTGGCACTTTTCCAGAAACTCCAATGCATCGCGCTGCCGGAATCGTCCGGCTCCGCCCTGCGCAGCAGTTGCGGCTGTCGTGGCGCTGGCCGGTGGAGCCGCTCCGATTTGCGCGCCCATAAACGACGTGGACGCGATGCCCATTTTGCTCAGCGGCGCATTGGCAAACAGGTTTGACGGCAACGCGCTGACAGCCAATGGCGCTGCCGTCTGAACCAGGAATTCTCTTCTCGAAACAGTGTGAATCGAGTTCATAAAGGACATTCTCCTTATCTCAGTTTTTGTTTTCGCTGAGCGTCTGTTTCCCCACCAACTCCGATTCGCGGGCAGCGCCAAATGCGACGTTCGCTTCGTTGACGAAGCGAAGCTCTCCGCCGGAAAACTTGAGTTTGACGGTGTAGACAAATGGCGTTTCGTACATTGCCAGCGTAGCGGTGAAGGTATCGTCCGCCGTCCAGGCTCCGCGCGCGGCAATTGGTTGCTGAGTTGGAAACACCCAGGCCGCAGTCGTTTTCTTCCAGGTCTTGTGGCCGCATTCGATGCGCGTTTCGACGCCGTTGAAACGTGCGACAATCGTCGTCGAATCGGGTTGTTTACTTTCCAGCGCCAGGCTTTCCAGCTTTCTGGGATTGTCTGCAAACGAATAGCTTTGACCGATGACTTTGCTGAGCGTGGCGGAAGCAGCGCCTTCCGGCGAAGGCAACGACAGCGTCTTGAGCCTTTGCGCCAGTTTTTCCTGCGCCGCTTTGTCCGCTGGCAAAGCCGAAGCCGACAACCCCGGCAGCAGTTTTTCCCACACCAGATTCAACACCGCCTGCATGTCTCGCAACCCGCTGGTGATGGCGATGACCGTATCCTGTTTCGGCAGCACCAGACAGTATTGGCCGAACGCGCCATCGCCGCGATAAGCTCCGTTTTGGGAACGCCAGAACTGATAACCGTAACCCTGATCCCAATCGCTTTTGGGATTGCTGCCGTTCGAGGTTTGGAAAGAAGTAGCCTGTTCAACCCACGCTTCGGGGACGAGCTGTTTTCCCTGCCATTTGCCCTTCTGCAAATAAAGCTGGCCGAAACGCGCTATGTCTTCGGTGCGAATGCTCAGGCCGTAACCGCCTGTGGCAATGCCTTCAGGGCTTTTTTCCCAAGTGGGATTTTCTATGCCTAGCGGTTCGAAAAGTCTTGGCCGCAAATAATCCAGAAGCGGAGTCCCGGTAGTTTTTTCGACAATGGCCGCCAGCATGTAAGTCGCCGACGTGTTGTACAGAAAATGCGTTCCGGGCTTGAAGCGCACAGGATGCGCCAGAAAGGCTTTTTTCCAGGATTGGTTCAGCGGGCGCGGCGGTTCGGTTTCCTGCCCTGTGTTCATGCGCAACAAATCGCGGACGCGCATAGCCTTCAGATTGGCGCTCGGTTCGGCAGGGGCGTCATCGGGAAAGAATTTCAACACCGGATCGTCCACGCTCAATTTCCCTTCGGCAATCGCCAATCCAATCGCCGTGGAGGTAAAGCTCTTGCTCAACGAAAACAGCATGTGCGGCGATTGCGGGTTGTAAGGCGACCACCAGCCTTCGGCGACGACGTTGCCATGACGCAGCAGCATAAAGCTGTGCAGCGAATTGATCTCTTTGTTGGCGGCTTCGAGAAAGGAAAGAATCGCCGCCGAAGAAACGCCTTGCGCTTCCGGCGTGCTGCGCGGAAGTTGCGCCGCTGGCGCGGGCGTCGGGTTGAAGTTGGAATGAAAGCGGCTGTTTTCAAAGCCTGCGCTGAGACCCGGCGCTGAGCCGAGTCCCAGACAAACAGCCAACGCGATGCTCAAATGAGTTCTCATGGTTTTGATCCTCCTGATGAACGCAAAGCCTTATTTCTTGACGTAAAACTGATCCAGGAATTCGTAACGCGGTCGCGTCTTGTCGGCTTCGGCGCGCGTGTTCACATCAATAATCAAACGTTGACCTTCGGCGAATTTCGGCCAGGCGGGCAAGCCTTTGCCATTCGGATTGCCCTTCTTGATGAAGTTGGCGAAGTATTCCTGCATCACTTTCGAGACTTTGTAATCGTCTGGTGTCCAGGCGTAAACCTTGTTGGAATCCAGATTGCCCATCGCGTATTCAATTTCGGCGGAATGCACGGCTCCACGCGCGGGCGGGCGCGGCGCGGCATTGCTGGGTTGCGGGTTGCGAATGACGCCGCCAGCCAATCCCGGTTGAGCGTCGCCCATTTCAGGCCGCATCGCCGGGCGCGGGCGTTCGTAACGGTAATAGTACGTCGCCTTGCCGCCGGTTTTCGTCGCCAGATCAGTCCACTTCCAGGTGCTGTAACTGATGAAACGGTCGCTGGCCAAATCCTGCGCGGCGTCCAGCACTTCGGTTTCGTTGGTGGCCGGATAAAGTTTGAATACTTGGTCGGCTTTGCCGGGATAAAGCCGTTCCAGCGCCTTGCGGTAATTTTCAACCGTCGGAGTTTCGCGTCCCAGCACACCTGCAAAACCGGATTCAGCCGAATTCACGCCGGCCAGCAGAGGAACGCGCGCCTGTTCGCCGGCGGCGAAAATCTCAAAAGGTGATTTCGGAAAAAACCAGCCGTCAACTGTTGGCGAAAAACGCGGCAAACCTGGTTTGGCCGTCGCTTCCAGCAATTGATCGGCGGGCATTGCGCGCAACGCAGCCAAAGAATCTTTGCCAATGGCCTGGCCGAATTTGACGCCGCTCTGTTCGCCTTCACTCAGCGGAACCGCCGACAACGCGCCCAGAATCGAGCCGCTTTCGCCGATGGCTCCGGCAATCAGATTTTTCGACAGCGGTGAAGCCATCTGCGCGCTGACAGAAATCGAACCGGCGGATTCGCCCGCGATGGTCACGCGCTTCGGATCGCCGCCAAACGCAGCGATGTTTTGCTGCACCCATTTCAACGCTGCGTGCTGGTCAAGCAAGCCGTAATTGCCCGACGCCTTGTTCGGCGATTCTTTGGTCAGTTCGAGATGAGCCATAAAACCAAAGACGCCCAAACGGTAATTGACCGTGACGGCGACGATGCCTTTGGTGGCCATGCTTTCGCCGTCGTAACGCGGTTCGGAACCATCGCCCGCAATAAAACCGCCGCCGTAAAAGTAAACCAGCACGGGCAGCTTGCTGCCTTTGGCAGGCGCCCAGACGTTCAGGAACAGGCAGTCTTCGCTCATGCCATTGGCGCGAAAATTCATGTCGCCGAAGACATTGCGTTGCATGCAACGCGCGCCGAATTTGTCGGCTTTGCGAACGCCCGACCAATTTTGAACGGCTTGCGGCGGTTTCCAGCGATTGTCGCCTGTGGCCGGAGCGCCAAACGGAATGCCTTTGAAGCTGCGCACGCCGGATTTTTCAGCGACTCCTTCCAACGAGCCGTTGGCGATTTTGACCTGGGTTTGCGCGAAGGTCTGCGCAGCAAACGCCGCCAAAAGTATGAAAGCCAGTGCGAAAAATGTGTTGTGAACTTTGAATTTCATGGGAATCGTTTCCTTCGATTGATGTAGGCAGGAACCTGTTTTCATCACAAAGGATCAAAGGTTGTTTGTGAAAAGTGGGCTACTTTTCCAGGACTCTTTGACGCTTTGAACTTTTGATCCTTTGGGTTGAATCTGCTTTCTGATGAAACTTGTTATTTGCCCGCCGACTGGAACAGCTTCTGAGCGTAAGCGTTCAAATAAATCCGCCAGTTGATCCAGGTGTGCCCGCCGCCGCTGATGTGAGTTTCGTGTTTGATGTTGTGCTTCTTCAGAATCTCGTCCAGGTTTTTCGAGCCGTTGATCGCCAGTGTGTCTTTGTCACCGCAACTGATTTCAAACAGCTTGATGGTTTTGTTGGCTTTGTCGGCGTTGCCGAGCAAGGCAGCATTGCGTTTTTCAAAGTCGGAAGTGGTTTGCGGATTGACGCCCGCGCTCCACACGCCGACGTAAGCGAACTGATCTGGGTTGCTGCCAACTACGCGCATCGTCTGGCCTCCGCCCATCGAAAGCCCGGCGATTGCGCGATTGGCGCTGCCCGGCATAACGCGATAAGTCTTTTCGACAAACGGAACCACATCTTTCAACAATTCGCTGACAAAACGATCCTGAAATGCCGCCGTCGCCGCCGGATCAGGCGGCGCGCCGGGAACCACAGGCGGGCGCGGCAAACTGCCATTCGGCATGACCACCAACATCGGCTTGGCTTTTCCGGCGGCGATCAGATTGTCCAGTATGAATCCGGCGCGACCAATCGTGCTCCAGCCGGAATCTTCATCGCCTCCGCCGTGCAGCAGATAAAAAACCGGATATTTGCCTTTGCCGTTGTCGTAACCCGGCGGAAAGTAAATGTGCAGCCGCCGCTCTTCGTTCATGGTCGAAGACTTGTACCAAACCTTGCGAATTTCGCCGTGCGGAACGGCTTTGGTGTCTTGAAACGCTGCTTCTGCGCCGGGCACGAAAACCATGTTGTCCACGCTGTTGACGCCCTGTTTGATAAAGGCGTTTTTCGGATCAAGCGTTCGCACGCCGTCCACTGTCAGCGTGTAGCTGTAAAAATCCGCTGGCAACGGGCCGACGGTGATTGACCAGACGCCTTGCTCGTCTTTGGTCAGTTTGCCGCCGGTTCCCAAACCCTGCGGAATCCAGTCGCCGCCAACGGTGACTTCGCTGGCTTTCGGCGCGTAAATGCGAAAGACGACGCGCCCGTCTGAAAGAACTTCCGGCGATTTCAACGTGTCGTTCGGAGTTGGTTGTCGTTGCGCGGGTTGAGCTAATGCGGAAGTGACACCGAATAGCACCAGCAGAATCATTCCTGCTGCGCACAAGATTCTGTTCAATCGTTTGCTCATCATTGCTTCTCCGATTCGTAAAAAAAGGCCGGACTCTTGTGGCGAAGAATCCGGCCTTGAAGATAATGCATTGCGCCTTAGAAGTTAAAGCGCAATGACCATTGCAGATTGCGCGGCGGGCGCGTGGAACTGATTGCGCCGAAGCCGTTTCGATTGCCTGTTTCTGACGCCAGATTTGTAGGCGTCGGATTGGTCAAACTGGTCACATTCAAAGTGTTGAACACACCGTCAAATTGCGTGTGGTTCAGCGCGTTGAAGGCGTCCAGACGGGCTTCCAGGCGAATGCGTTCCTTGATGCGGAATTCTTTGGACAACGCCGCATCCCAACTGTTGACCGCGCCAACGTTGAGGAAGTTGCGCCCGGATTCAAATCCCTGGCTGCCAACAGCCGAAGGAGCAAACGCCGCGACGTTCAATTGGCGATACGGATCGCGGCTGTTGCCGCTGCCTGGATTGCCAACCAGCCTGATACGCGCGCCTTCGACTTGCGAAGTTCCGGTCAAACCGTAACCCGACAAACCGGGAATGTTCACGAAAACGTTATACGGGCCGCCCGACAGATAGCGGTAAATACCGGACAATTGCCAACCGTTCAGGGCATATCCCAGGCTCTTGTTGTCGGTCGCCTTGGGCAGGTCCCAAACCCAGTTGACGTTGAAATTGTGCCGACGGTCGAAATCCAACGGGCCGTAATTGGCGCGGCGGTTGTCCAAAATGTGCGGAGCGCCGAAACCATTGATACCCGGCAGGTCGTTGGATTGCGTACCCAGCACTTTCGACCAGGTGTAGTTCAAGCCGACCAGCAGTCCTTTGGTGTAACGGCGCTGCAAGGACGTTTGCAGCGAATGATAGTTAGAACTGACCGAAGGTTCGATATACGAAATGTTGCCGAACCCCTGATACGGTCGCAGGAAATCCACCGGCAAGGCCGTCGCGCCTGGCGTTGCGCTGGCAGCCAGCGTCGTGTCCTGGTTCGCCGCCAGGAACGCCGCGCCATACGCCGGAGCGTTGATATTGCGACGTTGCAATTGATGCTGAGCCGAAGTGCCGACATAAGAAATATCAAGCACGGAATCGTACGGCAGTTTGTATTGGATGCCCAGGTTGTAGGCGTATGTGGTCGGCACTTTGCCTTCCAGGTCGAACGCCACCAGATTCGGCGGAGCCAGCAGCACCTGTCCCTGATTGAGCTGCTGCATCAAACCGAAATTGAGCGTCGGCGCGATGGTCGTCGGCGGATTTTGCACCAGGTCGAAGACCGTGTTGCCTTGCGGACGGTCAAAAAACACGCCGCCGCCGCCGCGAATGACCAGCGACTGATTGCCGAACATGTCATAACCAAATCCGAAACGCGGCGCGTAATGAACACCGCGATTTTTGTAAACGCCCTTTGGCAAACCGTCTTTGCCGGCTTGCAGGACGCCGTTGGTGATCGAACCGGTGTTGGGAACCAGTCGTCCGATGAACACACTGGCCAGCGTGTTCGTCGCCGAAGGAACGAAGCCCGGAACCAACTGGCGCGGGTCTACTGCGCGGCGGTTGTTGCCGCTGCACGGATTCGCTCCGATGCACACCGGGCGATACAACAACGACGCGTTGCTGGCGCTGAACCGGTCAGGCAGGAAGTTGCCGGTCTGCAAATCTTCGTCGAATTGCGGCTGAATCCAATAGAACCGCATGCCGTAATCGAAGGTCAGCCGATTGGTCACTTTCCAGTTATCCTGGGCGAACCATTCGACGTTGTTGTAACGATACTGGCCGATGACGTAAGCGGACGCCTGGTTGAAGGTGTTGTAGACGCCGGTCGCCGCGTTGGCAAAACCGAATTGCGTGTCGAACGGATTCGCCGCATTGTCCACGAAGTTGTAATCGCCGTTGTTGGCGGCAAAGCTGCTTTGCGGTTTGAAACTGTTTTGCCAGAAAAATCCGAACTTCATGTTGTGCGCGCCCTTGATTTTGGCCAGGCTGGCTGACCAGTCGCGCGTAGTGTTGAAGTTGTAAAACGGAGCGTTGTTCGATCCGATATTCGGGCCGTTGGCAATGCGTCCGCCGTTGAAGATGAAACGCGGAGGCGCGTCAATCTGCACGGCGCTGGGGAACAGCAACGGAATGTCTCTGAGATTCAATCCCGCCCGCGTGAAATTCGAGTTGGCAGGCAGAATGTCAATCGAGTTGTGGCTTTGGCCAAAGGTCACTTCCAGAATGGTCGTCGGATTGATTGACCCCGTCACCGTGCCGGTCACGCTGTACCGATCGTTCGGGAACAGCGCGGCATAATCCGGCAGGTTGGTTCCCAGCACGAATGAACCATACGGTTCAGTCAGGCTGCGTTTGTTGAACAGGTATTTGCCGGTTGCGCGCCATTTTTCGTTGACGTTCCAATCGCCGCGATACAAATCCTGTCGCTCCGGACGACTGGCAGGCACTTCGGTTTCATAGTTGAAGCCGACCGTATTTGTGCGGTTGGGCAGCGGGTAAATTTTCAGAATGTTCAAGCCGGGCGTGAAGATACGGTTGGCCGGAATTTTGCCGAGCACTCCGCCGTCACGAAAACAGCCGCTTTGATCGGTCGCGTTGCAGGGCAGATTCAAGGTGTGATCCCGAATGTACGGGAAAAGGTTTCCGGCATTGTCACGCGTTTGCGAAAAATCGCCCGTGCGTTCCAGCGCCGTCGGAACCGTCACGCGCACCGGCCCTGCGGGCGGGATGAAGCGTTTTTGATGTTCCTGGCTGAAGAAGAAAAAGAGTTTTTGCCGATCTTTATTAAAGACGCCGGGAATGTACACAGGGCCGCCGATGGTGTACCCGATGTCGCGTTGATCCAGTCGTGGTTTGTTGATCGGGTTGGTCGGCGTCGAGTTGCGATTGTTGAGCCAGGTGTTGGCGTTCATGCCGTCGTGACGGCGGAAAGCGTAAAACGAACCGTGAAAATCGCGCGTGCCGCCTTTGGTCACGGCGCTGATCTGCGCTCCGGCAGAACGTCCGTATTCGGCTTGATAATTCGAGGTCAGCACCTTGAATTCGGCAATGGCGTCCAGGTTCACGGAAATCATGGTTCCGTTGTTGCCGGTGTCCACGATGGCCACGCCGTCCAGTTGCAGGTTGTTGGCGCTGGTGCGCAAACCATTGGCCGAAACATTGGTGATGGCGTCGCTGTTGGCCGTGTTGTTGTTGAACACAACGCCCGTCGCAATCGAAGCCAGATTGACGAAACCGCGTCCGTTGACGGCGATGTTCTGCACAATCTCGCCTTGAATGCCGTATGAACGCTCGGCGCTTTCGGATTGCACCAGAGTCGCGTCGGCAGTGATGGTCACGGTTTCACTGGCCTCGCCGACTTCCAACACAGTTTCGCCAAGCGTCAGTTTGTCGTTGGCCACCAACAACAAACCGGTGCGCTCGGCTTTCTTGAAACCTTTGGCTTCGATGGACAAAACGTATGTGGCGGGCGGCACGGTCGGAAACGCGAATCGGCCTTCGTTGTCGGTGACCGCCGTCAACGTGAAGTTTTTGGCCGCGTCTACCAGCTTGACCGTAGCTCCGCTGATTGCCGCTTTGTTCGGGTCAGCGATGCTTCCCCCGATTGAACCGCTGGTGGTCTGCGCGATTGCCGAACCGGCAATCAGCAGAGCTAGAACGAAAAGACTGCCAAGTCTGAAAACTCTCTGCATAAAGTAACCTCCGAGATTAGGGTTATTGATTGGACGAATGCTTTCGCTGAAACCGATTCAACCAAAGCGCGACATCAAACGCAGTCCTTCGCGCGTTGATTTCTACGGTTTCAACTTGTTCCCAATTGCCTGGATACGCCAGGTCGTCTTTTCATTCCAGCAAATCGGTCTTTATGAATCTTTTCAGCTTGTGGAAGGCTGGTTTGTTTTTCGTTTTCTTACATCAATCCCTTGCTCTTCAGCGATTGGCGGGGAGCCAGTTCGCATTCCTCTTCCAAACAGATTTCAACCCGCTGGCTGAAACGCTTTTCAGATTGAGACAAAGAGCAAGTTATTAAATGGTTTTACCAAGTCGTAAGCGGGCGCAGTATGCAGATGGATTTCTCAGGCGTCAAGAAATTCCTGACCAAGACAAGGCTTTTTCGGCAATTTTTTTTTGCTCGTCGGCTGGTTCTCTCTTTTTGGCAAATTCTGTTAGGATGCGCGCCGCTGACCGCAAATCCCGCATAAATTCGACATTCGATTTTCCAGTTGAAGGAGATTCCAGATTGATTCCTGCTCTCTTTGTCTTCGCGTATCTGGCAACGGTTTTATACATAGGCATCTTCGCCTTTCGCCGTAAAAGCGGCGAACATCCGGCGGAAGATTACTTTCTGGCCAATCGTTCGCTGGGCAATGCTGTGTTTCTGCTCTCGCTGTTTGGCACAAACATGACAGCATTCGCCATTCTGGGATCATCCGGTCACGCCTTTTCCAACGGGATTGTGACGTATGGATTGATGGCTTCGTCGTCGGCGCTGATCGTGCCGCTGTCGCTGTTTTTTATCGGCACGCGCGTCTGGTCGCTTGGCAAACGATTTGGCTTTATGACGCCAGTGCAGATGTTCCGCGACCGCTGGGAATGTAGCCACATCGGAACAATCATCACCGTAGTCCAAACCTCACTGCTGCTGCCTTACATCATCATAGGCGTGATGGGCGGAGGCACGACGCTGTATGCGATCAGTGGAGGGCGAGTTCCTTTCTGGCTGGGCGGAGCCGTCGTGGCGCTGGTGGTAATGAGTTATGTCTTTTTCGGCGGAATGCGCGGAACGGCCTGGGTCAACACGTTTCAAACGACGTTGTTTCTGATTTTCGGCGCAATAGCTCTGGGTGTGATTGGCGCAGGCATGGGCGGATTCGGCAAAGCCATGAACGAAATGCTGGCTTCGCCAACGACCAGTTCCCTGCTGACGCGCGAGAAAATCTCGCCGCTGTATTTCCTCAGCTATACATTCATTCCGCTGTCTTCGATCAACTTTCCGCACATGATTATTTTCTGCCTGACAGCGAAGAAAGTTCAGCATTTCAAAAAGACAGTCATCCTGTATCCGCTGTGCATGCTGGCGATCTGGCTGCCCGCAGTTTTTCTGGGAGTCGCCGCCAACCGAGCCAACGAAGTCCCTGCCATCCAAGCCAAACTGGAAGCCAGGCAAACTCTGGCCACGCAAGCGCCAACGCTGTCGCCCGAAGAACGAACCGAACTCCGAGCCAAATCGGCTGGCGATGACGTACTGCTGCGTTTGCTGGAAGCGTATGCGCCACTGTGGCTCGCCGGTTTGCTGGGCGCGGGAATTATGGCGGCGGTGATGGCCAGCGATTCCCAAATTCTGGCGCTTTCGACAATGTTTACAGAAGACATTTTTGCCTTTTACGAAGGCAAAGAACGTTTCGGCGAAAAAGCGCAGGTCATGACCGGTCGTTTGTTTGTCGTTGGCTTAACTCTGATTGCGTATTTCATCGCCCTGAAATTCCCACAACCGATTTTCGACCTGGCCGTGTCGTATGCCTTTTCGGGGTATTCGGCTTTGATGCCGCTGATGATCGCCGCGCTGTTCTGGAAACGCAGCACCAAATGGGGAGCGTTGGCTTCGACCTTGTGGGCTGCCGGAAGCGTCGCCGCCGTCGCCATCTTTCAATCCGTCGTAGCGACTCCGAAAGTCATTTGGTCGGTTGGAGGCTGGGAGGTGGTGGCGCGAACTCCGGGTGGGACTTCAGTGTTTGGCTTACTGCCTGTCGTGCCGATGACGATTGTCTCGGCGATTTTGATGATTGTGGTTTCTTTGATGACTGCTAAACCGACTGTGGCAACGGTCAGCCGTTACTTTCAAAAATAAGAAACATTCAGAGTTCACGCTTCAGTATGTTTTCCGAAATAGCCACGCCGAAGTGCGAACTCTGAACGTTTAATCGTGGTCGTAATACTTGCTCGGCTCTTTCGTGTTCCCGTCAGCCAAATCACACAAGCGGCGAAAGCCAGGCAACATTGCCAGCCAGACATCTTCGCCCGTAGTTTCTACGACCTTTTGTTTAACGACAGACCGGTCAACCATATTTTGCTGCTTGAGCAGAAATACAATGTCATCCAGGTCTTTTTGCCGCCCGGCATTAAACTTCAGAATCACCAACCATTCCGGCGTCACCACTCGTAACCCGTTAGGCAATTGAATTGATTCCTTCAGCGCCGCGCGATAATACTTTTGATAACCGTCGTTACGCACAATCCAGTCAACCTGAACAGCATACTTGCCGACCTGAAGAGTGTAACTGCTGCCGCCAAAGCTTAGACGATGGTCAGATGTCAGCGACAGATGCTGAGAAGCAATGATGTCAACATCGTGAGTCGAACGCGGACTGCCATAAAAATGCATGGCCAAGCCACCCGCCACCGCCCACTCGATCTCTTCCTCCGCCGCCAGTTGCGCCATTTGCTGCACAGCTTCCACGCCGGTATCGGTTGAAACCGTCGGGTTGGCGACGTTATGCAGAACGCGCTCGACAAGTTGTTTGTAATCACTTTCGCTCATTGCTGTGCCATTTTCTCTCAGATGCGGCATCAATCTTTGATGAGGCTCAGAGGGTACTCCGGCTCGCTGTCATCATAAACCCTCGCTAAATTCTCTGTTGAGAAATTTCGCCACGCAGCTTCTTCGGAATCAGACGGCTGAATTTCCGTTATCGAATTCAACCGTTTGCCGATGGCGCGCTCCGCCATCTCCAAATCATAAGCGGCTTGCAGATTAAGCCAATACTGCGGTGATTGCCCCAGCGCGCGCCCGAACAGCAACGCCAGTTCCGCCGTCACAGGCCTGACTCCTCGTAGAAACTGCGAGATACGAGTCGGCGTGACGCCAATCGTTCGGGCAAATTCCGCTTGCGACAATTCCAACTCATCCAACGTCTCGCGCAGGAATTCTCCGGGATGAATTGGTGGTAATGCTTTCAAGCCGTGGCCACCTCCCCAACTTTCGCGGGCGATTCTTCCTTCCTGAATTCCAGCGCTTCATCCTGAATCGCGCCGAAGCGGATCATTGCAGTATCGAAAAAGTAATTCTGATAAAGCCGCCATGGAAGTTTGGAGCCTTGGCGGGGGAAACGCTCCATCGCGCGTTGGACGTAGCCAGAAGTCAGGTCGAGCAATGGCAGGTCTTCGACTTCCGGGTCGTTCAGCCGCACGTTCACTTGCCGATAGCCGTGTTTGTCCATGTAATTCAGTAACCGGCAAACATATTCGCACAGCAAATCGGCCTTCAACGTCCACGAAGCGTTGGTGTAGCCAAACACAAATGACAGATTCGGCACGCCCGTCAGCATGCAACCTTTGTAATTCATGCACTTGTTCAGTTGCACCGGTTGGCCGTCCACCGTCAGCGAAGCTCCGCCGAGCGCGATCAAATCCAGGCCCGTTGCCGTGACGATGATGTCGGTGTCCAGATGTTGGCCGGATTTCAACCGGATGCCGGTCGGCGTGAAGGTCTCAATTTGATCGGTGACGATGGAAGCGCGCTTTTCGCGCAGCGCGATAAAGAAATCGCTGTCGGGAACCAGACACATCCGCTGATCCCAGGGGTTGTAAGGCGGCGTGAAATGGCGATCCACGTCGAAATCCGGCCCCAGTTCCTTTCGCACTCGATCTTTGATGATGCGTTTGACCAGTTCCGGGCGGCGTTGCGACAACTGATAAATCAGCATGCCGAACAGCACGTTTTTCCATCGCGTCAACGTGTAGACGATTTTTTCGGGCAGCACGCGACGCAAGGCGTTGGCGACGGCGTCCGAACCGGGCAGCGATACCATATACGTCGGCGACCGTTGCAGCATCGTCACATGAGCGGCAGTTTCAGCCATTGACGGAACCAGCGTGACGGCGGTGGCTCCGCTGCCAACGACTACGACGCGTTTGCCAGCGTAATCCAAATCTTCAGGCCATTTTTGCGGATGAATTACGGTTCCCTGAAATTGTTCGATGCCTGCAAACTCCGGCGTGTATCCGGCGTCGTAGCGGTAATAGCCGCTGCACATCATCAGAAAGTTGCAGGTCGTCACAGACACTTCGCCGGTTTCGCTATGACGGCTTTCGACCGTCCAGCGCGCGGTTTCGCTGGACCACGAAGCGTTGACGACTTTTTGATTGAAGCGAATCTTTTTGTCCACGCCGTGTTCGGCAGCGGTTTCGCGGACGTAGTTCAAGATCGAAGGGCCGTCGGCGATGGCTTTGGCTTCGCGCCAGGGTTTGAATTTGTAGCCCATCGTGTACATATCCGAATCGGAACGGATGCCGGGATACCGAAACAAATCCCAAGTGCCGCCGATGGACGAACGGCCTTCCAAAATGGCGACGGTCTTAGTCGGACATTCGCGTTGTAAATGACAGGCTGCGCCGATGCCCGAAAGCCCTGCACCGACGATCAAAACATCTACGTAATTTGAAGCTTGGTTTGACATAAATGGTTACTCGTTGAGTTGGTTCAGTTCCATTCTGCGGCGGGACGCCCCAGCCATACCCAGATGATGAAATCCACCGTCGGCGGTTCGCCGCCCAATTCGCGCAAACGCGCATTCACCTGGCCTCGGTGATACGTGCTGTGCATTGCCACCTGCAACGCAGTTTCGCCGATGGTGATGGGTTCGGGCTTGCGACCAAGTTGTCGTTCCACCAGCGCCTCCCACGGCAAAGGCATCGTCTGACGCAATCCTTCTTCGCCGAGGTTATTCAACTCTGTCGCGACTTCTCCGTAATACGTAATCGCCCACTCGCGCAGCGCCTGAGCAGCGCTGAATTCCGGGAAGCCATCTTCGAAGGATTCTTCGCGCCAGGCTCGCAGGAATGCCCATTGCACAACGTGCAAATGATGCAGAAGCTTTTGCAGCTTTTCGTCTTCAGTCGCGGCAGATGACGCCAGCACAGCTTTCCAGACGGTCGCATCCGCCCATTGCATGTGAGCAAACAGGTCTTGAATCAAAGCCAGGTTCGTCATGGCAATTCCTCTGGTTTGAAAGTTATTTGATCGTGAACAGTGCTTCGTCGAGTTTTGGGTTATGCGCTACGCGATCGAACGTCACCGCCCATTCCTGAATCGTGGTCGCTCTTCCGCCTTCGGCGCTGTATTGGAGTTTGTATTTGTGCGGCAGCGTCAGGCCATCCACCGGGCGAAAATCATCGAAATCTTCGGTGACGGCAAAGAACATTTCCTGATTGGCGTTTGACCGTTCGGGCGTTGCGATCATCGCGGCGATTTCATATTGATACTTCGTCCGCACGTGGCGAAAGGTTTCCGGGTCGAAATACAAAAAGGTTTTCAGGTCGGTGGAACCTTTGCGCGGGCGATAGCCGAGTTCGTGCAATTGCCGCCCGTCAATTTTCTTCAGGCCGCGATATTCCAGCTTTGGTTGCGTGTCGGCCAGTTTCAGCAGAGGCCACGCGGTCGAAATCACTCCGCCGACCAATCCTTCCCTGAACGGCATGCTTTGTTGCACGGCGAACATCGAAACCTGCGAACGGCGGCCTTGCGGTTGAATTCCCGAAGTCGCCTTGTTGCCGTCAAACGCCAGATCTTCGCCTGTGTAATCAGGCGTTTGAAACATGATTCCGAAACGAAACTTCGCGCCCGAAGAAACAAACATCGCCTTGCCGGAAAGATTGGCCACTCCACCGACTCGAACGGTGAATTGCGCGGAACCGCTGGCCACGCGCGAGGCAGCTTTGGCGCGCGCGTCGGCGTTGCCAATGGCGTCCAGGTGTCTGGCAACCAGTTCTTCCGGCTTCAGCTTTTCGTCTGCCGAACCTACGCTCGGCGACGGTACAATCACCAACCCCACCACAAACAGCACAAAAACCAGCTTCTTCATAATTGGCCTCCTTTGAAGGCTATTCGAACTGTTTTTTGAACTCGGCAAATTGCTGCTGCATAGCTGCGATTTCTTGTCGCAAGGCGGCCACTTCTTCTTCCAGTTTGGCGACGCGTTCGTTGCCGCCACTGCGTGAACTCGCAGCTTCGAATTTTTCAACTGCTGCCGCCATCTCTTCGATGTTGATGTCGCCGCTGAGCAAATGCGCGAAACGCGATTCGCGCGAATTTGGCAGGCGTGGCAGTTTCACGACCAATGGAGTTTCGCGCAGCGACAAATTGGTCAGTGTGGTTTCGACTTCAGGCAAGTTGTCGAACTGGTGCAAATGCGCCGTCCGCGAACGCAACTCGCCGGGTGTTTGCGGTCCGCGCAATGCCAGCACGGTCATGACGGCGTTTTCGGCTTCGTTGAGTTCATACGCCTTGTTGAACAGATGGCCGTATTTCGGCACCCGCGAATCGGAGCCGTGAAAGGTGTAAGCCAGTTTCTTTTCGCGCAAGCTGTCCAGCGCACGCACAACGGTCGCTTCGTCATAACTGGTCACAGGGTCGCGGTGATTTTTCTGGTTGCAGGCGTTGACCAGCGCGTTCAACGTCATAGGGTAATAATCGGGCGTGGCAATGCTTTTTTCTACCAGCGCGCCGACAACTCGCAATTCGTATTCGTTCAACTCAACAGCCATAGGGGTTCCTTTTCAATCCGTATAAACCGACTCAGCCTCTTTGCCGCGTTAGCGGCGTTTGAATTTAGCCGTGGGTTTTCAACCCACGGAAGAAGCGATGGTTCATTCTCGTCGCGTTAGCGACGATTGAATTCAGTCGTCGCTAACGCGACGATGCATTGCTCGCACCTACCCGGCGTTGAAACGCCGGGCTAAATTCAACCGTCGCTACGGCGACGAAGAACCTGCGGAACTCACTTCATATAAACCTCTTCTTCAATACGTGCGACTTCGCGGCCAATCGCTCCGCCGACTTTCGGTTCGCGGTTTTCCAACACGGCCAGCGCGAAATCTTCGATCAACGGCAAATGAATGTTGGCGTGCGGCAGGTGTTGTTCGATGCGTTCGCCCGCAGCAGTTTTGACCGTGAGCTTGCCGCGATTGAGCGCCGGAATATGCAGCGAACCTTCGCTGCCGAAAATGTCCAGCGTGTCCTGCGATTCCAACGCAGCGTGCGTGACGGTCAGCGCGGCCTGCAAACCTGAATCAAATTCAAAACTGGCAATGCTGGTATCTTCGACTTCTCGGTTGAACAGCGCGCGTCCGGTCAGGCTTTTGATTCGTCGAATTTCGCCAAACAGATTCATCAACACTTCTATGCGATGACAGCCGAAATCCATCATAGGACCGCCGCCTGCTTTGGATTTTTCCAGCAACCAATAACGGTCTTCGCCGGGTTGCGGATTGAACCGTTCAAAGGCGTTGATCTGCGCGACGACCGGTTTGCCGATTTCGCCGGACGCTATGATCGCCTTCGCTTGCCGAACGACCGGATAAAAGTGACGGTAATACGCGATGCCGAGTTTGACGCCTTTCGCCCCGCAAGCAGCAATCATCCGGTCGCATTCGGCAACGTTCATTGCCATGGGCTTTTCGCAGAGCACGTGCTTGCCGGCTTCAGCGGCGGCGATGGTTTGTTCGACGTGCAGATAAACCGGCGTAGCGATATACACCGCGTCAATTTCCTTGTCGGCGATCAGTTCGCGCCAATCGGCATACCATCGCCGAGCGCCGAATTCACATGCGAAGCTTTCGGCCAGTTCCGCGCGCGCTCGATTGACGGCCACCAGTTCGCAGGTGGCCAGTTCATTCAACGCCGGAGCCACCCGCTTGCGCGAAATGTCGCCGCAGCCAATCAATCCCCATCGAAGAGCAGTCATCATTTTTGAATAAGGAAGCTTCGCGCTTCTTTTACAGCGAGCGAGGGCGCTCGCGTTCCCGGTCTATTCTTTCGCGCGACTGACGAATTCGCCGGTTTGTGTGTTGACGCGAATCAGTTCGCCTTCTTTGATGAACAGCGGCACTCGCACCACCAGGCCTGTTTCCAGCGTCGCCGCCTTGGTCGTTCCGCCCGAAGCCGAATCGCCACGCACGCCGGGTTCGGCGTCCGTCACTGTCAAATCAATGTGCGGAGGCAGTTGCAGCGCAATCGGTTCGCCATTGTATTTGCGAACCTGCAACGAGACGCCTTCTTTCAGGTAAAACCGGTCGTCGCCCAATTGCTCTTCGGTCAAGGCGAATTGCTCATAAGATTCGTCGTCCATGAAGTGATAGCCTTCGCCGTCGGAATACATAAACGATGCAGGCGAGAGAGCCACATCCGGCTCTTCAAACTTTTCGCTGGTCTTGAATGATTTTTCCTGTACAGCGTCAGTCAGCAAATGGCGCAGTTTCGTCCGTACCATCGTCGAAGCTCCGCGCGCGCTGGGGCTGGCGAAAGTGACTTCGACCACGGTGTACGGCTGGCCTTCGACCGTAATCAACATTTTTCGTTTCAGTTCATTTGCTCCAATAAGTGCCATGTTTTCCTCGAAAAAGATTTTGGTGATGAATCAGGAAGGCCGACAAGATATGCTAATCTCCGGTTTCGGTAAACCTTACTGAATAGAACATTCACCAATGAAAACAGACGTCATCGTCATCGGAGCAGGCGCAGCCGGATTGTTTTGCGCCTTGACCGCAGGCCAGCGCCGTCGTTCGGTGCTGGCGCTGGAACTCGCCGAAAAAGTCGGCAAAAAGATCTTGATCAGCGGCGGGGGACGCTGCAATTTCACCAATCTGCACACCGCGCCCGACAATTTCATCAGCGGCAACCCGAACTTTCACAAATCGGCGCTGGCCAGATTTACGCCGTTGGATTTCATCGAACTGGTCAAACGCCATCGCATTGGCTTTCACGAAAAGAAGCTTGGCCAGTTGTTCTGCAACGAAAGCTCGCAGCAAATTTTGGGAATGCTGCTGGATGAATGCCGCCAAGCCAGGGTCGAAATCCGCGTCAATTGCCGAGTGCAATCCGTCGAAAAGCTCGGCAACACGTTCGTCGTCGAAACCAACCAAGGCCGATTTGAAAGCGAATCGCTGGTGGTGGCCACCGGAGGGCTTTCGATTCCGAAAATGGGCGCAACGGATTTTGGCCATCGGCTGGCGCGACAATTTGGATTGAAAGTCACGCAAACCAGACCGGCGCTGGTTCCGTTCACGCTGGCCGAACACGACCGAGAAATCCTTTCGCCGCTGAGCGGAATTTCGGTGGATGCGCTGGCCAAATTCGGCAAACGCCAATTCCGCGAAAACATTCTGGTCACGCATCAAGGTTTGAGCGGGCCGGCTATTCTGCAAATTTCGTCGTATTGGAATCCCGGCGAAGCGATTGAACTGGATTTGCTGCCCGACGCCAATGCCGAAACCTTGCTGGTTGACGAACGCGACAGCGGCAAGGAATTGAAAACCGTGCTCAGCCAATTCTGGCCGCAACGATTCGCACAGGCCTGGGCGACGATTCAGGGCGGATCGAAACCGATGCGGCAGTATTCGAACAAGGAGTTGCGGACGATTGCCGAACGCATTCATCGCTGGCGCATCACACCGAACGGAACCGAAGGTTACCGCAAAGCCGAAGTCACCGTTGGCGGCGTCGCCACTGATGAGTTGTCGTCGAAAACAATGGCATCGCGCGAAGTCGCAGGGCTGTTTTTCATCGGCGAAGTAGTGGATGTGACCGGCCATTTGGGCGGATTCAATTTCCAATGGGCATGGGCGTCTGGCTTTGCCGCCGGGCAAGCCGCATAGAACAATTTTTGTCGGTTGAGGGTCTTGACGGAGCAAATCTTCTATGTGAGCATACGCCCTCGTTTTCGGGAGCTATTTACAAGGCTTCCAACAGTTGTGACCTTCACAACTTCTTGAAAAATCAGTCATCAGCGGCGGCGTAGCCAAGTGGTAAGGCAGAGGTCTGCAAAACCTTTATTCATCGGTTCGATTCCGATCGCCGCCTCCATTTCCTTCCTTTTCAAACTTCCCAACCTGAAAATTCAACTGCGAGCGTTATCGCTTGGTAGGTGTCTTCGGCTTTGCGCCGGATTTGACGATGAGGTCGGTCAGAAGCTCTACGGCTTGATCGAGCGGAAGTATGTCGGCGATGTCTATAGGCGTGCGACCAGCGGCGTTGCGTTCGTCCAGCGGAGCGCCTTTTTCCGCCAGAAATCGAATCACTTTGCAGATTTCTTTTTGGTCGGCGAAAACTGAAACTGCGGAATGCATGACCGTGCCTTTGGTCGTGGTCAGCGCTTTCACGTCGGAATCGAACTGAAACGCATATTGAACGACTTCGAGGTTCGAACTGCCCGCAGCCTGCATCAACAGCGTCGTGCCGTCTTCGGCTTTCAGTTTGGTGTCGGCTCCGGCAGCGACCAGCAACTTCATGATTTCCAGTTGATTGGCTCTGGCCGCGACATGCAGCGGAGAAATCTCGCCTGCCGGAGCACGAAATGCACCGGGTCCGGCAGAGCCAGGGACTTTGGCATTGCGCGCATTTGGATCAGCGCCTGCAGCCAGCAATCGCTTGACCAATTCGATGGCTCCGGTTTGCGCGGCAGTGTGCAATGGCGTATTGCCCCGGCGGTCGGCGGCTTTCACATCTGCGCCGCCTTCGACCAAAGCGATGGCCGCATCGTTACTGCGGAAAGCGGCAGCGGCAATCAGCAACGACGAACCATCAGTCAGCGTAAAGTTTGGATCGGCTCCGGCGGCCAGCAAAGCTTTGACCGAAACCGCGTCGTTTTTATTCACGGCGAACGCCAACGTCGAATAACCGGTTTTGGTAACTGCTTTGGCGTCTGAGCCGCGTTCGATCAACAAACGAACGACATCGGAATGGCCTTCGGCGGCAGCCCACATCAACGCCGTCTGGTTGCGTTTCTTTTCAGCCGCATTGAGATTCGCGCCGCGTTCGATCAACAGTTTAACGATTTCGAGGTTGCCGGAATTGGCCGCCAGCATCAAAGCCGAACTGCCATCCCAACGAACGGCATTGACATCGGCTCCGGCGGCGATGAGCTTTTTGACCAGCGTAACGTTGCCGTTGTTGCAGGCCAGCGTCAGCGGAGTTTCGCCGTATTCATCCGCCGTGTTGACCTTGGCTCCGGCGGCCAGCAGCAGTTCGGCGGCTTCGGCGTCGTCCAGATAAATCGCCCACGCCAGCGGCGTTGCGCCATCGGGCTGAGCGACGTTCACGTCTGCTTTGGTTTTGAGCAGAGTTTTCAGCGCACTGTGATCGCGCCGTTTGACGGCATCGAGCAAACTCGGCGGATCCGCCAGACAAGTGGCAGCAACCAACACGATTGTGCTGAGCAGCAAAATTGTTTTTCGCATAACGCCCATTTTGTGGAGTGCGCGTGACTCGTCACCGCTTTTCGTTCGTTAGCGAAAATTTCGAGTGCCGGCAAGGCATCAAGCTCGAACGCAAAGCTGCGCCGAGCCGCAGCACTCCAAATTTAGCGCCAAACTTAGCGGCCTTCGCTGGAAGGCGGCACGATGCCTTTCAGTCGCAGGTAAACCGCCATGTAGCCGTATTCTTCGTTCGAGTGCGAAACGGTTCGGAGCAAAGCCGTGAGTCGCGTGCTCTGGCGTTGTCCCATCGAAATCATTTCGACGGCTTTGGCGTCAGTCAACGCGTCAAAGGCTTTGTCGCACATGCCGAAAGATTCTTTCAATGCGGCAACCAGATCGGCTTTTGAAGTTTTCGCCGAAGCGCCCAAATTCTTGGCTTCGCCATTGACCGTCGAACAGGTGCGCGCTTGCGAATCTGCGACGTGCCCAATCAACTCGCCGAAGGTGCGAATTTCAGCGACCGGTTTGAACGAATAATGTTCTTCCGGCATTTTCTCGGCCATCTTGATCAGATTGTTTTTGACACCGTTGTACATTCCTTTGGCTTCGGCACTGAGCGGATTGGCAGGCGCAGCTTGCGGAGCAGCAGATTGTCCGCCCGCTTGAGCCATTGCTGTCACGGCCAATGCCATTGCCAACACGATGATGGTCAGAAAACGATTCATTTGAGCCTCCTTGGTTGATCGAACTCATGAATTACACTTTGGAAAGCTGGGCGGATTTGCCCAACTCGATTTTGCCCGTGCTGTCACCAAACTGTTCCACCGGCACGCTTGCAGCTTCCAGCATGCTCAGCAGCAGATTGTTGAGCGCTGTGTCTTTGGGATAAACGATGTGGCGATTGCCTTTGGCTTGTCCTGCTCCGCCGCCCGCCAGCACGATCGGCAGATCGTGATGCGTGTGCAGATTGCCGTCGCTGATGCTGCTGCCGTACAGCACAAGGGAATTTTCCAGCAGATTGCCGTCGCCGTCCGGTGTGGCTTTCAACCGTTCCAGCAAGTAGGCAAACATCTTGACGTGAACTTCGTTTATCTTCGTCACTTTGGCGATTTTGTCGGCCTCGTTCTGGTGATGAGTCAAATTGTGATGGCCGTCGGAAATGCCTATGTTGCGATAAGGGCGATTGCTGCCTTCGCGCGCCATCATCAAACTGACCACTCGCGTCAGATCGGTTTGGTACGCCAGCACGTGCAAATCCATGACCATCCGCACGTGATCTTCAAACTCTTCGGGCACGGCGGTCGGGCGTTCCATCACAGGCAATTTCATTGCGGCATTTTGCTGTTCGGCTTTCTGGATGCGGCGTTCGATGTCGCGCACGGCGTCGGTGTATTCGTTGAGTTTGGTTTGATCGGATTTGCCCAGCGTTCCGTTCAACCGTTTCAAATTGCCGTTGACGTAATCCAGAATGCTGCGTTGTTTGTTCAACATCGCCAAACGGGCTTTGGCGTCGGTGCTTTCGCCGTCGCCGAAGAGCCGCTCGAAAATCGCGCGCGGATTGTTTTCGATGGGCAGCGGAGTGGTGTCGCTGCGCCAGGACATGGTGTTGGTGTAAGCGCAGCTATAACCGCTGTCGCATCCGCCCGCCAGTTGATTGGATTCAATGCCTAGTTCCAGCGAACCGATCTGCGTGTGCTTGCTCAATTCTCTGGCGGCGATTTGATCGGCGGAAATGCCGCAGCGAATCGTGATTTCAGATTTTTTCGGATGCACGCCGGTCAACCAGGTCGCTCCAGCGCGCGCGTGATCGCCAGCGCCGTCGCCTAGCGCGCGGCCTTGCACCTGAGCCAGACCGCTGAAAACCTGCAACTGATCGCGAAACGCTTCCAGCGGCTTCATCGTCGAGCCGAATTGAAAATCAGCGCCTTCGCCGGTCGGTCGCCAATGCTCCATGATGATTCCGTTGGGAACATAGACGAATCCCAACCGAACAATGGGTTTGACGTTCGCCGCCAACGCCGGAGTCATGGCGTCCAACAACGGCAACGCCATCGTTACGCCCATCCCGCGCAGAAACGCCCGGCGCGGCAAAGATTTTTTGGTCACGATCATTGTGGTGTTCTCCTCCAATTTACGAACGCTTTCGCATTTGAAACGGTTTGCTGTTGATGATGGCGGCAATCACGGCGGGTAATCGGTGATTGTCTTTTGCAGATGCCCGCATGATGTCGCGCACGGCGGGAGCATCGTATCCTTCCAGACCGCGCCCCAGAGCATAGGTCAGCAATTTTTCAGCCACCGTGGCGATGAATTCGTCGCGGTGATCGGTCAACAGAATCTTTTTCAATTCCGGTGCGCCGGTGAAGACTTTTCCGTTGGGCAATTTGCCCGTGGTGTCAATCGGCAATCCGGCGTCTTTTGTTCGCCATTTGCCTACGCCGTCGAAATTTTCCAGCGCAAATCCAATCGGGTCCATACGCGCGTGGCACGAAGCGCAAACCGCATTGGCGCGGTGAACGTCAAGTTGTTCGCGCATGCTCAACAACCGCCCGTCGCTGCTTTTCGGTTTCAAATCCGGCACGTCCGGCGGTGGCGGTGGCGGAGGCGAACCCAGCAAATTTTCCAAAATCCATTTGCCGCGCTGCACCACCGAAGTCCGATTCGGATACGAAGTCACGGTCAAAATGCTCCCCTGCCCCAGCAAGCCTCCGCGCGTGGCGCGTTGTTCGGCGGTCAACGCCACTCGACGGAATTGCGGGCCGTATACGCCGCGAATGCCGTAATGTTCGGCCAACCGCTGGTTCAAATAGGTGTAATCGGCGTCGAGCAAATCCGTCACGCTGCGGTTTTCGCGCAGAATGCTTTCAAAAAACAACTCGGTTTCGCGGCTGAATGCCACTCGCAGATTGTCGTCAAAGCCCGGAAAAATTTCAGGGTCTGGCGTAGCGGTTTCCAAATTACGCAAATGCAGCCATTGCCCGCCGAAGTTTTTGACGAAAGCCTGCGAACGCGGATCGTCGAGCAATCGGCGAATTTGTTGTTGCAACACTACGGGGGATTTCAGCTTGCCCTGTTCGGCCAGCGTCAAAAGTTCGTCGTCGGGAATGCTGCTCCACAAAAAGAACGACAACCGCGAAGCCAGCTCGACATCGTTCAACCGATACACGCTGGCCGAAGTTTTCGGATCGCGTTCAATGCGGAATAGAAATTCCGGCGACACCAACATGGCTTCAATCGCGTGCTGAACGCCGGTATCGAAATCGCCTTCCTGTTTTCCCTGCTCAAAAAAGTTCAGCAGCGGCGTCACGTCGGCATCGGTCACGGGTCGGCGAAACGCTCGCCGAGCCAACGCCGTCAAAATCTTTTTCGCGCACTCCGCTTCGTTCAGAGTACCGCCTTCAGGCGGAAGAAATGACGCATTCCGGCTGAAGCCTGGACTCTGAACTTCCGGGCGACAAATGAAAATCTTTGCGCGGCTGGCAGTTTCGCCTCGTCCTGTGACGTTGAACGGCCCGCTGACGATCAGATTTTCGATGCTCAGATTGTCGCTGACTTCAAATCGTTTGATGCGCGCCCCGTCCAGTCGCAAATCCAGCGGAACGCGTTGCGGCGCAGGCATCGGAGGCGGAGGCGCAAAACGATTCGGCGGCGGAACAGGTGGCTCGATTTTGGCGCTTTCGCGTGGAAAGGTTACGCCAACGGTTCGCAATCCGGCTTTCACAGTCACGCGCGCGTCGAAAAATCGGCTGGCGTCGCCGCTCTGCGGCTTGATGCGAATCAGGTATTCGCCATCCAGCGGAAAGTAGTATTTGACCGAAACTCCGCCGCGCGAAAAAAACGGCAGATCGTCGCTGACTTTTTCGTTGCGAGAATTTTTGGCAGGTTGAAAGCGGTCTTCGGCGGGTTTGAGCGTTTTGTCTCCGACTGCCAACCGACTCACCCGGCGAGCGGCAACCAGATATTTTTCCAGCAAGGCAGGCGACAACGTCAGCACTTCGCCTATGTTGTCGAACCCGTGACCTGAATCATCCACCGGCAACCATTGGCCGGGTTGAATATCCACTGCCAGCAAATCCCGAATCGCGTTGCTGTATTCGGCTCGATTCAACCGATGCGCTGCCGGACGCCCCGGATTCGGATTGAGCCGCGCCGCGCGATCCAGCGACGATTCCAGCCACGTCACAAACGCTGCGGTTTCCGCCGGCTCAGGCTGCGGAGCTTTCGCCGGAGGCATCTGGCCGGTGCGAATTTTGCGAAGGACTTTTTCCCAAGTGTCCGCATCTGCGCTCAGGCGATTGAAATCCAAACCTTCCAACACGATGCCAGCGGTCTTGTTTTTCTGGCTGTGGCAACTGACGCAGTAATCGTTGATCAACGCGCGCTGCGTGGCATTGGCCGCCGCTCGTTGCGCTTGCGATGGCCACGCGATTATCCCTGCCGCCAACACAACGGCAAACAAAACCAGCCCCAATTGCACCCGCTTTTGCTTCATTCCTGTGAACCCTGAAATTTGATTTGGAACACGTCCGACAGAACGTGAGACGAACGACATGGATCAAAAGTTACAAGTTGGTTTGTCCAACTGACGCGGATGATATTCCCGCTCCCGGCTGGCATCAAGGCGGCAGAGGCTGGCGGCAAATTTTTACCCGCCTCCATTGCGCCAACTTGTTTGTGCTAGAATCCGCGCGGCTTCAGAAAGGTACTTTATATGAGCACAGCCCAACAACAGATTTATCAGCAAGTTCAACTCCTGCCACTTAACGAACGGCTGGAACTGATTCGCCAACTTTTCGCGGAAACGGTCAAGTCAAGTCAATTTCAACTTGCAGGCTCAATGGTAGCCAATGGCAACATAGATGAACTCATCGAAACTCAACGCGCTTCCGTAATGGCCAATTTGAACAAAAAGGGCGAAGAGTTGAGTGCCGAATCAGCCAACCAGTAAAGCCGTCATCAAGGATGAATTCCTTATGTCGTTGTATGTCACTGACACAAACGCGCTGATCTATTTTTCTACCAACCGCAGCCATTTATCCAAACGTGCTCTCGCGGCATTTGAAAGCGCCGAACAAAATCAGGCCCTGATTTACATTCCTGCTCCTGCGCTGTGGGAAGTCTCGAATTTGGAAAAGGCCGGACACATCAAATTACGACTTCCCTTTCAAATCTGGCTGGATGAATTGCTTGCCAAAGTCGGCTTTGACATCGTGCCGCTCGACGCTGAGATCATTGCGGAATCAAGGACTTACACCTTCAACGATGACATTTTTGATACCGCCATCGTTGCAACCGCCAAATTGAAAGACCTGCCGCTAATCACACGCGATATGGCCATCACAACATCAGGCTTGGTCGAAATTTGGTGGTAATCATTGTCGCTTGCAACGCTTGCTCACTGCTTCAATTGAGCGACTTTCGCCTTGCCTTTGGCATACACCGTCACCACAAACAAATCGTCGTACACGGATTCATCAATCGCTGGCGCTACATCTCCGCCCAGAGCTTTGATGAGTTCGGGAACGGTATTGCTGTGGCCAACGATCAACACGTTGCCGCCACCGGAAGTCGCTCGTTCAGCCATTTCTTTCAAGTAATCCGGCGAAAGCTCTCGTCCAGCCATCTTGACCGGAACGACCGTGGCCGTGATGCCCAACTGCTTTGCCAGCGGTTCGGCGGTGTGTTTGGTGCGGAGAAATTGCGACGTCAGAATGGTTTTGATGTCTGCCTTGCTCAGCTTTCGAGCCAAGTCTTCAGCGCGCTTGGTTCCGGCTTCGGTCAGCGGCGGATCAGAGGCAGGCGCAGCAGCTTTTTCCGCATGCCGAACCAGGTAAACGGTCGTGACCTTGAATTCGCTCTGCGGCAAAGCGGTCATAGCCGTTCCCATCGCACACAGCAAAACCAAAGAGGCAACGGCAATCAGCTTGAACCAACCGGATGATTTGAGAGGTTGAAAACAACGAACGGTATTCATCGAAAAAATCCTTTGGTGAGTTGAACTACAGAAAACTACTTTTTCTTTTTCGCGGCTTTGGCGGCAGCCTGATCCAGATTTTGCTGCACGCGAAACTTGACGATTTTGGTGATCAGCGTCAGCGGCAGCCGTTTGTCGAGCGGAAACTGCACCGTGCCTTTGGAAGTTTCGTATCCGGCCAATTCTTCCTGGAACGCCGCAATTCCCCCTGCGCCGGGATAAAAGCCGATGTGATTTTTGTAGGCGGCAAAATGCACCAGATTCCCGTGCAGCTTGAAGGTCGGGATCATATAGCTGATGGCTTCTTCGGCCTTCGGCGCAGCTTTTCGGATCGTCGCGCGGATGGTTTCCAGCTTTTCCTGAATCTCAGGCGGGAAGCCAGCGATGTATTCATCAATGGTTTTGGGTGCGGGCAGGTCAAGTTTCATGTTTCCCACTTTCTTATGGTCGCCGATTCGTTACGGCTGGCGCGCATAGCTGACTGTCAACATTTCCCACTGATGCCCATCCGGTTCGTTCCAGTAGACGAGGCTGCCGTCGTGCTGCCTGCTGATTTGGTAATCCACCGGCCCGTGAACATTGCTGCGGTACGGGATGCCAGCCGCCTTGATCCGTTCCAGAATTGCATCGAATTCTTCCTGGCTGACGCGGAAACAGTAATGGCTGAGCGGTATCGGATCAGTCCATTCGTCAAAGTCAAAGGTCAACCCGTCGTTCACATACACAGGAGCGAACGGCCCTACGCCGGTTTCCGACCACGGAACGTCAAGCAGTTCGGCCAATAGCTTTGCCGCCGCCACCCTGTCGCAGGCAGGCACCAGAATGTGATCAAGATGAATGCTCATTGTCTTCTCCTGTTTCGGAATTCCGCGTATCAGCATACACCCAAGCCTGTCTGCCCGAAGCGAGCTTCGCGGCTACGCGTTCGTAAGGAGGGCATTCGTATTGATCGGCTTTCAAGAGTTCTTTTTCAGTAAGTTCAAGCACAGTTCCGGCAATACGGCAGTCGTCCCTGCCGTTGAACTTCACAATCATATGCTCGGTTTTGCCAGTGAAGGCGATGGTTTGCGGATCGTCCAGCGTAATCGTGAATTGCTCAAATCCGACAATCTCGTCCGCCTGCCCTTCGAGCAGCCTGCCGAAATTCGCCATCTGCACATTTTCCTGTTGGAGCGAACCGTATGAAAAAAGTAGTGGCATAGTGGAAGAAGCCTATCAACGCTCATAGCCCGATCAATTCTTTTTCGCCGCCGGTTGGCGGAAAGCCCGTTCCACCCAATCGTTCACATCGGTCGAGACCGGCGCATCGCGCCACAACCAGCGCATCATTTCCGGCATGATCATGCCGCCGTATTTTTGGCCGTGCAGGTTCATACTCCACGAATAATTCACGTCGTAACCTTTCTGCGTCAGAGCCTTCATCAGCCGGACATTCTGATAAAACCAATCGCGTTTTTCGTCATACTCGCCATTAGCGCGCAAGCCGCGATTGTCGTTGCGGCCATCGCAGAGATAAACGCGAATCGGTTTCTTTTCGCTTGATAGCACAAGGTCTGGATAAACGTGGCCGCCGCGCAAATTGACGAAGCTGCCGACGTTGCTCAGCACTTTGCGGAAGTGGTTGGGACGTTCCCAAGCGACGGTGAAGGCGGCAATCGCGCCGGAACTCGATCCGCCGATGCCGCGCATTTCCGGGTCTTTGGAAATGTTGTAGTCCTTGTTCAGCGCGGGCAGCAGTTCTTCTGTAATGACGCGGGCGTAACGATCATCCAGTGAATTGTATTCCGTTGGACGATTGACGGTGCGGTCGCCCCATTCCTGCGCGTTTGGTTCCGGCTGTTCGGGAGTGCGTCCGGGATTGATGAAGACGCCAATCATGACCGGAATTTCGCGGCGATAAATCAGATTGTCCATGACGTTCTGCGCGCGAATATCGCCTTCGGGATGCATAAAGGCATGACCGTCTTGAAAGACCATCAAGGCTGCCGGAACGTCTTTGTCGTATTGCGCCGGAACATAAATCCAGTAGGTGTGTTGCGTGCCTGGATAAGCTCCGCTGGTGCTGGGCAGCGTGAAAGGGCCGCGAATTTCGCCTTTCGGGACGCCCTCCTGCGGAAGCGAATCCGGCCCCAGCCGATACTGCGAATTCGGATTCGGTCCCGGAGGCATGGGAGGCGGCCCACCGCCTCTTGGCGGTTGCTGCGCGGGAGTTTGCGTAGTTGGATTTTGCGCGAAAACCAATGCAACCGCGCCCGCAATCATAAAGCTGATAATGGTCAATGCAATTTTTCTCATCGGAAAGCTCCTCAAACCGGATTTTCAATTTTATAGATAGCTCAGCCACCAATCCCTGCGGCGGCGTTTCACATCGGCAAACCAACGGCAAACGGGATACAACGCCAACAATCCAATCAGCCAGCACAGATAAACAACCCACAGCGAAAATCCCAAATTGCCAGGATTCGGCCTTGGCTGTTCCAAAAAACCTGAAAACTGCCAACCGACGGGCTGACCTGCCAACAATCCCGCGACAATTCCCAGCACGTGCGCTGAAACCCATTGGCCCAGATAAAACAACAGCGGCACGCGCCCAAATGTGATGAAGATGCGCGAAAGCCGGCCTTGTTCTACGCGCTCAAACCACGGCAGCGCCAGAATCGCCACGCCCAAAGTCATCAGTAAAAACAGCAGTGAAGGCGGATACTTCAACACATTCAGGAACGACAACAGAGTGAAAACCGCATTCTTCTGCACGCTCCAACGAAGCGGGTCGCCATAAAGATTGATTGCACGCAACACTACGAAACCGATCAGCATGACGCCGCCGAGTTTCAGCAAGAATCGCCGTCGCCGCTCTGGCTCCCATTGGTAAACCGCACCGAAACAATACCCGGCGGTCAGCACGCCGATCCACGGAATCAGCGGATACAGCACAAGGCCGTGAATTGTTGGCGTGAAAAAGACTACGCCCGGTTGATGCAACACCATCCAAACGAAACCGGCCAACCCCGGCCCAACCGTGCCCGGAGCCACAGGCGGAACGCGAATTCCATCCAGCGTGTTATGCAAAACGATCATGGCAATGCTGATGGCCGCAATCGCTCGCAACGGCAGATAAATCAATCCGGCCAGCAGAATCATCGCAACGCCAATCGCCCAGATCACCTGCAATTGCAGCGCAAAATGGTAATCCACGTTAAACCAGACCAGCGCTCTCACAACCGTCAGTTCCAGCAGTATCAGCCACAGCCCGCGCGTGACCAGAAACTTCGACAATTCGGATTTGCTTTTGCCGCGCGCGCTTTGCAAAAACGCGCCTGTTCCGGCCAGAAAGACAAACACCGGCGCGCAAAAGTGCGTTATCCAGCGAGTGAAAAACAGCAGCGTATGAGTTCTGGTCAGATCGGTCGGATCGAAATTCAGCGCATCGGCATGGACGAATTCGCGCGTATGATCCAGCAACATGATGACCATGACGACGCCGCGCAACAGGTCTACGGCATTCACGCGCTGTTTGCTGCCTGTGTAGTTTGTCATTGTGTTTTGGTTGTGGCGCAGCTTACGGCTTTTCGGCGCGGATCATCTCTTCAACGGCGGTCTGTTCAATCGGTTCGGTCAGCATTCGCTGAACGCTCCAATGTTGTTTGTCCAGCAAATGAGCGACCAGCAAATGAAACCGCCAATACAAGCCCGATTTCGCCCAATCCATTTTGGGATCATTGGCCAGAAACGCCTTTCGAGCTTCGTCGTAATTGAACGCCGCGCCTTTGCCGACGTAATCCGCATAACCTTCGCGTTTCCATTGAGGCAAGCGATGATACGCAATTCCGCCAACTGCCTGGCCGGTCAAGGTGTGAGCGATTTCGTGAGCGATGAAATAATCCAGCGTGCGTTCGCCCGGCACGCGATTTCCACCTGGTCCGATCAGGCAATTTTCTTCAATGATCGAATCTCGCAGAAAGACGTTGGTCGTGATGGGATAGTAATTAACGCCGCCCGCGCCGTAGACATAGGTGAAGAAAATCCGTTGCCGCCAGCGCGCGTTGCAAATGAAAATCTGATGCTTTTGCTCGGCTGCATACAGAGGCGATTTGGCCAATTTGGCTTCGACTAATTCCAAAACACGCTGGCCCGAGTCATTCGCAAAAGGCTGATCGGAATACAGCGTCAAATTCTTCGCGCTGACGGAAGCGTCGAAAAACGGCTGCGGCACGCTCAATAACAGCGCAATCGCAGCCGAGATTCCAATCAACCCCGCAACGATCTTTACCAAGAATTTCTTTCGGTATGTCATCGTTTTTGCACTCATCGTCAGCGTCTAAGCCCGCATCTTTTTGTAGGTCGCCAGACACTTTTCCGCTGTTTCCAGCGAAGAGAAACGGCTGCCTTCCTGTTCCATCAGGTAATACTCCGCGCCGCCTTTGGCTTCCGCCGCCTTGAAAATTTCCTTCCACGGAGCGTCGCCTTCGCCGAACAGCACGCGATAACCTTTGTCCGGTTTGCCTTCCTGGCCTGTCCAGTCTTTCAAATGCAGCGAACGAATGCGCCCAGGATTGGCGTTGATCCAGGCAATGCAATCCGCGCCCGCTTCGACCGCCGTGCCGACATCGAATTGCAACGTCACGTCCTTGGGCGTGTTGGCGGCCAGAATGTCCATCGGGCGTTTGCCGTCAATTGCCACGAATTCGGTTTTGTGGTTGTGGAATCCGGCGCGCATGCCGAGTGGTTTCAGTTTTTCCTGTGCAGCGGTCAGTTTGGCGGCCACGCCTTTCCAAGCGTCCAAACCGCCTTCGACGCGACCGGCGCTGGCCATCACCAAAGTCTTAGAGCCGATGATCTGGTTCAACTCAATTGCTTTCGGCAGATTTTCCGGCGTGAAAACATTGGCGCTGTTGTGCGTCGAAAGGCATTTGATTTTCAGTTCGTCCAGCAGCTTGCGAACTTCCTTGGCGTATTCGGTCGTCCATTGCGTGTAAGGCGAATAAAACTCCACGACTTCGTACCCTAACTGCGCGACTTTTCGGACAGTGCCCATCAGGTCTTTTTGCAATTCGTCGCGCACAGCGTATAGCTCAATGCCGAGCGGGATTTTCTTCGCGGCAAAAGTCGAAACGCCGCTGAAAGCCAACGACGCCGAAGCCGTGCCCGCCAGGCTCAGAAACGAACGGCGGGAAAATGCGTTTATTGAGTTCATCTTGTCTCCTGTTCTGAAGTTGATTGTTTGGGTTCAGTTCATCTTGTCGTGGCAATAGGTGCAATCCACGCTTGCGCCTTTGGCCTGATGGCAGTTCATACAACTCGCCATATTGATTTCTTTCACCTTGTACATCTGTTCCAACTCTTTCACTTCGCCGTGGCAAGTCGCGCAGGTTGCACCTGCCGCCAGATGCGCGCGATGGCTGAAAAAGACATAACTCGGAATTTCATAGACGCGCGCCCATTTGATTTCGCGCTTGTCTTTGGCAAAACCGGCCAGCTTTTGAATCGCCGGGCTGTCGGCTTTCACGTCTTCGTGGCATTGCATGCACATCGCCGCCGAAGCCAATCCCATTCGCTCGCCGGGTTCCGGGTTCTTATGACAAGTCGCGCATTTCAGATTTTGCCCGCCGACGTGCAACTTGTGACTGAATGGAATCGGCTGCGTCGGGCCGGGCAGTTTTTCCGTTTGCGCCGCAAGGCCAAGAACACTAACAACCAACACAATTCCAAGCCGAACAAACGTAAGCAATCGCCTGGAAATAAAACTGCCAAAACTTTTTTCAACCGCAGAGGCGCAAAGGTTCGCAGAGGCGGCGCAGAGATTGGGCGTCTCTCTCTGCGCTTCCTCTGCGTTCTTTGCGCCTCTGCGGTGAAACGCTTTCCGAATTTGAACCAATCGCTTCACAACTCTCCTTTGCGCACCAGTTCGGCCAGATGCTCCGACGCGCGCATCGCCAGCGCCAAAATCGTCAGCGTAGGATTTTGCGCGCCGCCCGTAACGAAACTGCTGCCATCCACAACGAACAGATTTTTGACGTCGTGGCTTTGATTCCATTTGTTCAGCACGCTGGTTTTCGGATTGTCGCCCATCCGACAGGTGCCGAGTTCGTGCATGCTGCGACCGGGATTGTTCATGATCGGATTGCGATGCAGCACTTCGCAGCCGCTGTCCTGAAACCACTGGCTGATCGTATCCACGGCGTCTTTGGCCATGTTGTATTCGTTGTCGGTGTATTTGATGTTGAAGTTGAGCACCGGAATGCCCCAGGCGTCTGTCACTTTGGGATCGAGTTTGACGTGATGTTCATATCGCGCCAGCGTTTCGCCCATGATCGTGGTGCCAATGCCTGCGTTGCGATGATTGTTGATGGCGTCTTCGAGTTCCGCGCCCCACATTGGAAAGTATTTCGCGTCCGGCGTTCCGCCCGGATTGATGTCGCAGGCGTAACCGCGCAGGAAATTTTTCTCCCGCGTTTTCAGATTGCGAAACCGCACCATCACACCGGAACCGCTCAAACCGCGCGCCGACTTGCCATTTTTGGCTTCGGGGATGACGCCGTAAACGCCGCCGGGAATATAAAACTGATCGTGCCAGTAATGCCCCAGCACGCCGCTGGAATTGGCGATGCCGGAATTCAGTAGAATGCGCGTGCTTTCCAGCGCCGAAGCGCCCAACACGACAACTTTGGCTTTGGCGTGTAGTTCGCGGCCCGATTGGCGATCTACAAAATCTACACCGTTGGCTTTGCCGGTCTTCTTGTCCACGGTCACGGCGCGCACGACGGCGTTCGGCACGATGGTCAAATTTCCTGTCGCCTGTGCGGCTGGCAACAACAGGTTCATCGAACTGGCAAGCTGTCCGTCGCCCAGCGCGCGGCGAATCTTCGTAATGCGCATGCCGCGCGAAGCGCCGGTTTTGTTCAATCGTTCGATCACCGCGCCATCGGGCGAATTGTCATCCACGAAAATTCCGTCGGGCAGTTGCGGCAATCCTTCTTTGCGGCCAGCGACGCGAAAGATCGGTTCGACGCGGTCGTAAAACGGCGCCAACTCAGCGTAACTGATCGGCCAGTTGTCGCCGTATCCGTCGTGGTCTTTCGCTTTGAATTCGTAATCGCTCAGCCGGTAGGACATTCGCCCCCAGAAATTCACCTTGCCGCCAACCATCCGAATGCGTCCCCAACTGTAGGGAATTTTAGTGCTGAAGGTATACGGAACCTGATCGAAATCCACCCAGTGGTTGGCGTTGAATTCGGTCGCCTGGTACACGTGCGGCAACTTGCCCGGTTTGCCAAGTCCGCGGTACGGCAATTCGTAGACGGGCTTGAGCGTGCGCTGACGATTCAGGTCAACCGACGCACCCGCTTCCAGCAACAAACACTTCGCGCCTTTTTGCGTCAGCACATAAGCCGCCATCCCGCCCGAAGCGCCTGAACCGACAATCAGCACGTCATATTCGTTGGTTTCTTTTGGCATGAATAAACTCGATTCCTTTGACACTAATCCTGATCGTAATATTTGCCCGGTTCTTTCGTGTTGCCGTCAGCCAGGTCACACAAACGACGAAACCCGGCCATCATAGCCAGCCAACCACCTTCGCCCATGTTTTCAACCACTTTTTGCTTGACGGCGGAGCGATCTACCAACTTTTCCTGTTGGAGCAGAAAAACAATATCGTCCAGATCTTTCTGCCGCCCGGCGTTGAACTTGAGGATCACCAACCATTCCGGCGTGACCACGCGTAAGCCATTGGGCAAGCGAATCGCTTCTTTCAACGCGTTTCGATACAACTCTCTATACCCATCGCTTCGCACAATCCAGTCAATCTGTACGTTATATTTGCCAACTTGCAAGTTGTAGCTGCTGCCACCAAAACTCAGCGAATGCTGCGGCGTCAGCGATAAATGATTCGACGCAATAATATCCACATCTTTGGTCAGGCGCGGGCTGCCATACAGGTGATCGCAATTCCACCCGCCAGTGCCCATTCGATTTCTTCCCGCGTAGCCATCTCTCCGAATTGCTGCGCAGCTTCCAGTCCTGTATCTGTGGAAATCGTCGGATTCGCCACGCTTTCCAGGATGCGCTCGACAACACGTTGATAATCACTTTCACTCATGGCCTAACTCCAGGGCTTCAGGGTCGGATTGCGCCAACCTCACGCGCGATGATGCGAAGCAAGCGTCTTCTTAAAATCGAGAAAAGCTGATTCCTCAAGCTCAATGCGCTCGGCAATGATGCGCTTGAGCCATTCGTTGGCGTTTGCTTCCCTGTGCAACTTGGCCAGAAAAGCGGCTCGCATAGCCAAATCAGCGGGAAGAGGCAAGACGTCTTCCTTTTTCCGTTTTACCTTGACCGGCGCATCCCAAGCCTCGTCGTCATCGGCCTGAGCTTCCACCAACGCATCAATTTCTTCCTCAGATAAAACTCTTTTTTTGCTTTTGTTTTTGGTCATATTTCCCAGCCTGTGATGATCCGAACCACGCTATTGGGCTTCAATTGAAAAATGATCTTGAGCGAGCGCCCGCCAAGCGTTCTGCCCAGTAATTGATACCTGTCACGGTATTGCTTGTTCTTGCGAATCTGGAAATCCGAAAAGAAACATTCCACCGCTTCTTCAAACGTAACCCGATGAGCAGCCAATTTGTCCTGCTCAAAATCGTACTCAAAATCCGACGGGACGAAGCGATGCCAAATTGCCATAGCTCCTTACAACTCTCCTTTGCGAGCCTGCTCAGCCAAATACTCCGAAGCGCGCATCGCCAAGGCCAGAATCGTCAGCGTCGGATTTTGCGTGCCGCCCGTGACGAAGCTGCTGCCATCCATGACGAACAGGTTTTTTATGTCGTGGCTCTGATTCCATTTGTTCAGTACGCTGGTTTTCGCACTTGAGCCCATTCGGCAGGTGCCGAGTTCGTGGATGCTGTACCCGGGCGGGTGCATCTTGTCGTTGGCGTTCAAGACGTCAAAGCCCGCGTCTTTGAACACCTGACTGATCGTGTCCACGGCGTGTTTGGCCATGTTGAATTCGTTGTCGGTGTAACGGCATTGGAAGTTCAACACCGGAATTCCCCAGGCGTCTTTGACGGTCGGATCGAGCTTCACGAGGTTTTCAAATCGTGGCAGCACTTCGCCCATGATCGTCGTACCGATGCCTGCGCCGCGATGGACTTTGAGCTGTTCGTCCAACTCCGCGCCCCACGCTGGGAAGTATTTCGCGTCCGGCGTCGCTCCCGGATACAAATCGCAAGCGTAACCGCGCAGGAAGTTTTTCTCTTTGGTTTTCAGGTTGCTGAAACGCGGAATGTAGCCCGCGCTGCCCAGCAAACCGCGTGGCGCTTTGCCGTCTTTGGCTTCGGGCATAACGCCCATCACGCCGTTCGAAATGTAAAACTGATCGTGCAGGTAATGCCCCAGCACGCCGCTGGAATTGGCGATTTTGGAATTGAGCAAAATGCGCGTGCTTTCCAGGCAGGAAGCGCCCAGCACAACGACTTTGGCTTTGGCGTGAAGCTCGCGCCCCGATTGCCGATCCACAAAACTGACGCCGTTGGCTTTGCCGGTGTTCTTGTCGGTGGTCACGGCACGCACGACGGCATTCGGCACGATGGTCAGATTTCCCGTGGCTTGCGCAGCGGGCAGCAGCAAGTTGAACGAACTGGCGAACTGCCCATCGCCCAGCGAACGGCGAATTTTCGTCACCGTCATGCCACGCGATTTTCCGGCAGTGCCAATACGTTCCAGCACTGCGCCGTCAGGCGATTTGTCTTCGATGAACAGGCTATCGGGCAATTGCGCCAACCCTTCTTTGCGACCGGTGACGCGAAAAATGGGGTCTACGCGGTCGTAAAACGGCGCAAGCTCCGCATAACTGATCGGCCAGTTGTCGCCGAATCCATCGTGATCTTTGGCTTTGAATTCGTAATCGCTCAGCCGGTACGACATACGCGCCCAAAACAAAGATTTGCCGCCGACCATCCGCACGCGCACCCAGTTGTACGGAGATTTCGGATCGTGCGTGTACGGAACCTGCTGTTCGTCCACCCAGTGGTTGGCGTTGAATTCGTTCGCCTGGACAACGTGCGGCAACTTGCCCGGTTTGCCAAAACCGCGATACGGCAATTCGTAGACAGGCTTCAATCCGCGCTGGCGCTGAAAATCCACCAGCGCGCCTGCTTCCAGCAACAAACACTTCAAACCTTTTTGCGTCAGTATGTATGCCGCCATGCCGCCCGAAGCGCCAGAGCCAACAATCAATACGTCGTATTCTTTTTCAACCATGAGATTTGTTTTGAGGTTCGAGTACCGCCAACACCGCGTAGCGGTGTTTGAATTTAGGCAGGTCGTTTACGGCCTGCATGCGGGAATGAAAATTGACCGCGTCGCGTAGCGACGGTTGAAAATGCCTGCTGGAATTCAGTCGTCGCTACGCGACGAGATGATCTTGGTGGCATTCGTTACAGGCCGTGAACGACCTGCCTAAATTCAACCGTCCCGCCGGGACGAAGAACCGACCACCGACCACCGTTAATCAATCGGATACCAATACTGGCCCAAGCCGCTGCCGCCACGTCGTCCGCCGCTGGAAGCCGCCGTTGCATATTCGCGCGAATTGATCGTCGCCGTGCGCACGTCCTGTTTGGCTTCGCGCAAAAAGCGTGCGAACGGGTCAGCGGGCGGCTCATACGTCCACGGTTGTTTCAACGGCGCGAGCAATTCTGCCGCTTGCGCGTCGGTCACGTCGGCAAAGGCTTTGCCAAACCGCTTCGTCGCCTGCGCGTTCAGCGTGTTCAAACCAGTCGTGTAAATCTGTTTGCGTTCGGCGGGCGATTTGCTGATCAGAAAGTCCAGAAACTCCGGCGCACCGGCATCGAGCGCGCCCGGCATGTTGTTGAGCGGGGGCATCAGAATGGCGCTCAGCTTTCTCAACGCGGCCAGTTGCGGCGCACTGAAAAAGCGCGGCGTCGTTTCTCCAGCAACATCCAGCGAAGCCGTTTCCAGCTTCGGCGCTTCTTCCTGCGGACGCTGCGCGCCAGCCGGAGTTTCCGCTTTGGTTTCTAAAGAAGCTGGCACCGTAACAGCAGGTGCAGCAGCAAGTGTTTGAATGAAGCGTCTTCGTTTCATAATTTTAGCTGCGTGGAAAGCGCGAGAATTAAAAGTTACGTGATGGTTTCAAGGTTGCACCGTGTGGGCAGTCTGCAAGTTGGTGATGTTTACAGCGATTCTTCTGTTTGAGCGATTTGAATAAAGGCTTAGCCAAACCAAACTTGATTCACCAACTTTGCTGCCGACATCTCTTGTTCATAAAGCCAACGGATAATAGCAAGGGCAAAGAACTTTTTACTACCTGAAACCAAACAACTTTGAGACAGAGCGCCTTGCGCTGGCCCCTCGCACGACTTAGCATCCCGCGTCCGAACGAACAAAGACATGTTGATGCAGTCCCTTCCCATAGATTCGCTCCTTCCTGAAATCGTCGCGGAATTGCGGCGATCTCCAAACCTGATTCTCGAAGCGGCTCCCGGTGCTGGGAAAACGACGCGCGTGCCATCGGCGCTGCTTGACGCCAACCTGGGCAACGGCGAAATCTGGGTGTTGGAGCCTCGCCGATTGGCGGCGCGAATGGCTGCGCGGCGCGTGGCCGAAGAACGCGGCGAACCGCTCGGCGAAACCGTCGGCTATCAAGTCCGCTTTGAAGAAGTCGCCGGCCCGCGAACTCGCTTGCGCTTTTTGACCGAAGGCGTGCTGACGCGGCGATTGTTGTCCGATCCCAAACTAAAAAACGTCGGCGTGGTGGTGCTGGATGAATTTCACGAACGCCATCTGCAAGCCGATCTGGCGCTGGCGTTGTTGCGACACTTGCAGAAAACGAAGCGACCGGACTTAAAACTCGTCGTGATGTCGGCAACGCTGGATGCTGCGCCGATTGCCCGTTATTTGAACGACGCGCCAACGCTATCTTCCGAAGGCAAACTCTTTGATGTGGCGATTGAAGACTTGTTGCACGAAAGCAAACGTCCGCTGGCGGATCAAGTCGCTTCGGCAGTCGAAAAGTTGCTGGCGGATAAACTGGACGGCGATGTGTTGGTGTTTTTGCCCGGCGCGTCTGAAATTCGTCGCGCGCAGATGGCTTGCGCGCCGTTGGCGGAAAAACACGATTTGCTGATCTTGCCGCTGCACGGCGAATTGTCGCCTGCCGAACAAGACCGCGCAGTTAGCCCTGCGGATCGCCGCAAACTCATTTTGTCCACCAACGTTGCCGAAAGTTCAGTAACGATTGACGGCGTTGTCGCGGTAATTGATTCCGGTCTGGCTCGCGTCGCAAACCATTCGGCGTGGTCGGGTTTGGCGACGCTGAATGTGCAGCGCGTCAGCAAAGCTTCGGCGACGCAGCGGGCAGGCCGCGCCGGACGAACCAGGCCGGGACGTTGTTTGCGACTTTACACAGCGCAGGATTTCCAGGCGCGCGCCGATCACGAGACTGCCGAAATTCAACGGCTCGATCTGGCCGAAGCCGCTCTGGAACTGCATTCGGCGGGTATCGCCAATCTGCAATCTTTCGGCTGGTTTGAAGCTCCGCCAGCGTCGGCCATCGAAGCCGCCGATGCTTTGCTGCAAAAGCTGGGAGCGATTGACCACGTAGGGAAAGTGACAGGCATGGGCGAACGAATGCTGCGTTATCCGCTGCATCCGCGCCAATCGCGTATGCTGATCGAAGCTCAAACGCGCGGCGTGTTCGACGAAGCCTGTGTCATTGCCGCCTTGATCGGCGAACGAGACATCGTTGCCAGCGAATTGTTTACAGGTCGTCGAACGCAGATTCAGGCCAAACATCACAGTCCGTCTGATTTGCTGGATCGTCTGGATTGGTTTGCCGAAGCCGAACGCGCCAACTTCCCTGCTTCGATTCTGCGCGAACTGGACCTGGACTTCAGCGCGGTTCAATCTGTTAACCGTGTTCGACGCCAACTTCAACGTCGTTCTGTTTCTGCGTCACCGCTTCTCTCCGTCCCCCAGTCCCAGAAAGACGACGCTCTGCTCATCTCCATACTCTCTGGTTATCCAGACCGCGTGGCCAAACGGCGAAACGTCAAAGACGAAAAAGCCGAGTTGCTGCTGTCCGGCGGAGGAGCCGTTCCTTTGTCGCCAACGAGCAGCGTACGCAGTTCGGAATTTCTGGTTGCGGTGGACGCCGAAGAACGCCGCGATGCAGCCGCCAACATCACGCGCGTCGTTCGATTGGCGAGCGCGATTGAGCCGGAATGGTTGATTGATTTGTTCGCCGACAGTTTGCGCGAAACCGTCGAAGCCACGTGGAACGCCCAAGCCGAGCGCGTCGAAGTCGCCGAACGAATGCTTTACGATCAGTTGGTGATTGACGAACGTCGCAGCCACACAAAACGCGGCGCAGAAGTCACAAAAGCATTGGCCGAAGCTGCGCTTGCCGCAGGCTGGCAAAAATTCGCCGACGAAGAAGATGTGTTGAAATTGTTGGCGCGCGTGCAATTCATTGCCCAGCACTTCCCCGAATCGGCGATGCCATCCTTGAATGAAAACGACGTTCGCGCGGCGCTGACAGAAGCCTGCGCGGATTTACGAAGCTTCGCCGAATTGCGACAGGCTGCCGGCAAAGGCGGTTTGATTCATTTGCTGAAGTCCAAATTGACCGGCGAACAGGCGCGATTGTTGAACCAAATAGCTCCCGAAACGATCAACATTGCCGGGCGGCGCAATGTGCGCGTCAATTATGAACCGGACAAATCACCTTGGATCGCTTCGCGGTTGCAGGATTTTTTCGGAATGACGGATGGCCCTAAACTGGCTGGAGGGCGCATCGCCGTCGTGCTGCATCTGCTGGCTCCAAATCAGCGTCCGGTGCAGGTGACCACGGACCTGGCCGGATTCTGGCAACGCACCTATCCGCAAGTTCGCCGCGAACTCAGCCGTCGTTATCCGCGCCATCATTGGCCGGAAAATCCAATGGCGAAAGTTGAAGCCAAAAAATCTGGCTGACCTCTAGCCCAATCTGCCATCGTATGCTAAATTCTCGCCCTTCTTGAGGACAGGTCAGGAAGCGGTCAGCCATACAAGGCGGCATAGCTCAGTTGGTTAGAGCGAGGGATTCATAACCCCTAGGTCAGTGGTTCGAGTCCACTTGCCGCCATTTTCTTTTTTTAGAACCATTCGTTTACGGCTGAAATCAGAGTTCGCATTCGTCAAATGTAAATCCGACGGAATGCGAACTCTGTTTTTTATGCGGCAACTTCAGCCGCTCACCATTTCTTCAAGGCGGTTGTAGTGGCCGTCGAACCAAATCCCATTACTGCATTCGTGACCGTTCCGCCGACGTGATCTATCCAGGCGGCGGTCAACAGCGGGTAACTCGGTCTCTGGCTGCTGGTGTAAATCAACAGGCCGTTTTTGTAATACCTGGCCACTCCGCCTGAGATGGCGATGCGAAACACGTCGCCGGGTTGATACAACAACTCCGTTTTGTAAACTCCACGTTCAAAGACGGCAGCTTCTCCGCCGAGCATGATCGTGAAATCCATGTTTTTGACGCTGACGTTTTTCCCACTGGACATCAGCCCAACCCAACGCAGCTTGTTGCTTTCGGCAGCCACGAATTCGACATAACCATCGCCGCTGGTGATTGTTTCTTGCGAAACTGCTGTTGGCTGGCAATCACTACAGTACGAGACTTTTTTCAGCACCGTGCCAATGACAGACAAATTCCTGACCTTGGTCCATCTGACCGACGCTCCCGAAGAAGACAGACTGGTCATAAAAGAGAAGTTGCCGGAAACAGCCAGATTGCCCGCCGCATCGCGCGATTTGACGCGGTAATTGTATCGAGTGCCCGCCCTCAATCCGGTCAGCGTCATGGTGTGATTGAGCACGCGGCTGGAATTGATGGTCGTTGTTTGACCGTATGAAGTCGTCGTTCCATATTCGACTTGCGAATCCGAAGCTTCATTCGTGACCCAATTGATCGTCGCCCCGGTTGACGTGATGGATGTCGCTGCAACTCCGCTGATTACCGGCGGCGTTGTGTCAGGGATTGGCGTCGGAGTTGGAGACGGTGTCGGCGTCGGAGACGCTGCCGCCGTTCGGAACGTGAAGTTCGCAGAAACGGCCAGCGTGCCTCCACTGGTTCTGGATTTGACGCGATAGTTATAAGTTGTATTCGCGGCCAACCCGCCGACGATTTCCACGTGACTGGTCAACAACGTGGCGTTCAAAACAGTCTGTTGGCCGTAACTGGCGCTTGTTCCGTATTCAACCTGACTGTCCGCAAATTGATTCGTCGTCCAGGTGATGGTTGCGCTTGAGGTCGTCAAAGATGACGCAGTGACATTCGTAATCGCCAGAGCAGGCGTCGGCGTTGGAGTCGCAGTCGGTGTTGGCGTAGCCGACGGCTGACCATTGGACAACCAGCCAATGTCCAATCCGTCAGTTCCAGCATTGCGATATGGACTGGTTGACGAAAGCCGATAATCGCCGCCTGTCAGATTCACGAAGCCAACGGCGCTGTATGCGGAAGGAAAGAAATTTCCAGCCGGATAGCTCGACGAATTGCCACCGCTGACCAGCACGTTTTTGGTAAACACCGCACCTGGAAAATACGTGTTCAGGGTATCGTTGCCGGTTCCTCTGCTGTCGCCTTTTACGCCATAAGGGCCGTGGGCGAGGATGTTGTTCGTAAACACGAAATTCAAACTCGTTGAGCCATAAGTGGTGATTGCGTCGCCGGTTTGTATCACAGTGTTGTGATCCACAACGACATCCGGCGCTCCGCAAATCTGCAGAAACTTGCCTTCGGCATTTCCCCATGGACCATTGATGTCGTCGAGCAGATTGTTGCGAATCAAAACCCTTCTCATCACAATGCCAGCCTGACTCGGATCCGTTCCCAACAGGTTCAATCCTGAACCGCTACGACGAATGACATTGTTGGTGAACGTCACATCACAGGTCGTTGACCAGGGCGCCGAACCATCCTGATTGACGCTTTTCAAGACAATGGCGAATCCGTTTTGCGATTCGCCCCAGTTGTTTTCAAACGTGTTCCCGTCAATCCAGATTCGCTGAGCGTTTTTCAGTTCGAGGATATTCTTGACCGTCCATCGAATGCCTGCGTATGTCGGTTCGCCGACTTTCCAACGCAATGGTTTGTAAAGGTGATTGTTGCGAAACTCTATGTCCGAAGGAACCAGATTGCTGATCGAAGGATCGGCTCCGCCGAGCATGAAATTTTCGCCTGCGCCTTCCAGATAATTGTTGACGATCTTGAATGGCCCAGGTCCGTTCCAACCGCAGATGGCTTGCGTGTCCATCCCCACAGCGTGGCATTCGGAAATAAACGAATCAATCACCGCGGTGCGTCCGCTGTTCAGCGAAATACCGCGCGAAACGTCGCCGGTGGAATTCCCGTGAATGTAACAACGATCAACTATTATGTCCTGCGGAACCTGGCTGAGTGAATTTTGCGCCCCGGAACCGTCGCCTAGCTTGACGATGCCGTAATTCATATTCACGCCCGCTCGAATGCCGACTTCCAATCCGATCAAACGGTAGTTATGTGCGCCTGGCGCAGTCATAACAGCGGCGTCGGAATTCGGCGTCAGAATCTTCGGCAGCAAACCGGCGTTTTGCGGCCCAATGCGAGTGCCCGGTTGCGGCAGACTGGCATCCGGCGTCGAGCTGCGAATGATGATCCAGCCGGTTCCGGTTTTGTTGGGCAGCGTGAAATTACCCGTGAACGTCGCTCCGGCCTGCAACATGATGGTTGTTCCGGGCTGAGCCTGGTTGATTGCCGCTTGAAGGTCTCCGCCGGAATTGACCGTGATGACCGGCCCGGACGGCGGCGTGTAAGTCGTGTTGAGAAGAACTCTTGGGAGTTCAGGAGTAGCCGCCGCAACCGCAGCAGCGACGCTTTCGTTGAACACCTTGCCAGACAAACTCAAGCCCGATTGGTAATTCAGCGAGTAAAGCTGAAACAAAATTGTGATTAGGAGAACCCATTTGATGGTTACTCTTGTCTTGCTTCCATTTTTCATTGGCACCTCGGAAATAAACTGACAGGGGAAGGCAGAACTAATTGTCCTTACCCGTTGTCGAGTGGATAAGGGGGAACCTTTGCTGTTTGGTGGGGTCGGATGCGGAAATGGCTAGCGCATGTGCGTTCTGGGACACAGCTTCGCCGCGGTGATGAACAATGCGGAGCCACAGCGTTGGGCGCGCTGTTATGAGTTCATCGGATAACTGGGGAAATTTTTATTGGAGACAGGGGGGAAACTTTCGAACAAGAGTGATTTGAATCAATATGAAATCTGATTCAGCGCTCAGGTACGAACTCAAGCCACGGTTACGGGGTTTGGATGGGAACAAAAACCGTTAGCTTGTAATGCTTGATGAGGACATATGGGTTCAACGACGGCGGCATTATACCGACTGAGGCTTGTCTGTAAAGACATTCTTTTAATCTTTTAAACTTCAACTCAGTCCCCACTTGGCAAAGGGGGCAAAGGCGGTGACGCTGACATAAGAAAATCTGTCAGGGCGCGGCAAAATATCCTTCGCGGGCGCGCACCGAGATTTTCTCTTTCACTATATCTGATTTGACTCGCACTTTGATTTGTCGCCAGGCTCCATCCTGCGCAGGCTGGGTAGAGACATAGCCCAAACTGTATTGTCGGCGCAATTCCGTGGCGATTTGAGAAACGGCGTTTTCCAAACTTTCGACCGAATGCGGAAAGAACGCATTGCCGCCGGTCATTGCGGCCAGACTTTCCAATCGAGCCTGCGCTTCAAAATGACAAAGCCGCGCGCAACTGCTACTGGTCGGTTCGTTGGCGCCGATGGCATAAATGGCAATCCCGGCTTCACGCAATTGTCGCCGAAGCTCGCTCATCCCAGACCGCGAATGATTGTCCGCGCCATCCGAAATAATCAGCAGCGCGCGTTTGCGATGGCGGCTTTGCCGCAATCGCCCCAACGCTTCGTGAATCGCGTCGTAAAGCGCCGTGTCTCCGTGCGGAGTCAGCATATTCACACGACGAAGCAAAGCCTGACTGTCCACCATTTCCACAGGCTCGCTGATGCGGTGATTGAAACTCACCAGAAAGTATTCGTCTTCGGGATGTCCGGCTTCGGCGAAATACTGCAACGCGTTGCGTGATTGCGGTATGCGCCCTTTCATACTGCCAGACATATCGAAGATGATGCCGATTGTGGCGGGTTGGTCTTCGTCGCTGAAATATTCGATTTGTTGACGAACCTTGTTTTCGTAAACCTCGAAATCATCTCGCTGCAATCCGGGAATCAATCTGCCTTCACGGCCAGTGACCACCACTGAGAGCGAGACAAGGTCGGTGCGGATTTTCATCACTGCCTCATCCGTCCGGTTACTCCCCTTTGCCGGGTGTTGCGATTTCACGCCGCTTGGAATCATTACCAGTGCTGCCACTAACCATAAGCTGGTGAGTCTGTTTTGCCATTTTTTCATAGTAATCTCTGGTGCTTAGTTGATGGTTACGGCGCAATAACTTGCAAAGCGCGTTCCCGAATAAAACCAGAAAATCCTTCAATTTAGTAGGCAAAACTGACATTTTAGTAGGCAGCGCTGATCCATAATGCCTCACTGACGGGCAAAATTCCTCAGCTCAATGTTTCTGTATGAAATCGCGCATCCAGACACGAATCTGATAGCGGACGCGACGAAAGACGGCCAGAGTTGTCGCTTCATCGGCGACGCCCGCAGCGGGCGGGTCTTCAAAGCTCTGGTGAATACGCGCGGTCTTTCCAGGAAAGACCGGACAGATTTCGTTGGCGTGATCGCAAACTGTGATGACGTAATCGAAATCCTGTCCGAGGAATTCGTCAACGTTTTTCGACCGATGAGCGGAAATGTCAATCCCGATTTCCGCCATCGCCCGAATCGCTTCAGGGCGAACGAAGCTGGCGCGAGTGCCCGCACTGAACACTTCGAACTTCGGGCCGCCATCGTGCCGCAAAATTCCTTCGGCCATCTGGCTGCGAGCAGAATTGCCCGTGCAAAGAATCAAAACTCTTTTTTTGTTGGTCATTGTCTTGAAAGTTCAGGTCAAAAAAGTGAAAGGCGATTGCCGCAAGATTGCTACAACCGCCCAAATCATAACAGCCTGTTTTCGACTTGAAATCAGCGATTCGTTAATTTCAGACCTGCTTCTTCGATTCGCTGTTCGATCGTTTTTCGCAAAGCAGGATTTAGTTTCAGCGACTGTTCCAGATCGGCCAGCGCATCGGGGTGATCGCCGTAACTCAGCCGGGCAAGCCCTCGATTCAGATAGGCAATCGCATAATTCGGACTGAGTTTGATTGCTCGGGTGTAATCGCTGATGGCTGCTTCAAACCCGCCTTCAGCCAGCCGAGCATTGCCGCGATTGTTATACGCTTCAGCCAGGCGCGGATTGAGCTTGATGGCTTGATCGAAATCGGCGATGGCGCCTGCAATGTCCCCGAGTCTGCGGCGTGCATTGCCACGATTGTTGTAGGCCTGAACAAGTTCGCCATTGAGTTGCAAGGCCTGGTCGAAATCGGCAATCGCGCCGTCAAAATCTTCCGCAGCTTTTCGCGCCAGACCGCGATTGTAAAACGCGCTGGCCATTTGAGGCTTCAACGCCACTGCCCGGCTGAAATCGCCAATCGCCTGTTCAAGCTCGCCTTTGGAATAACGCGCGATGCCGCGGTTGTTGTAAGCGTCGAAGTCATTCGGATTGAACGCCAGCGCAAAGCTGTAATCTTCAATCGCGCGATCCAGTTCGCCTTTTGCCTGCCATTGGTCGCCGCGCAATCGGTAAGAAGATGCGGAAGCTTCGCGCGAATTCTGTGCTGTCACATTCGCAACCAAAGCCGTCAACAGCAATGACGACAATAAAACAAGAAAACTATTCCTCTTTGCCATTGGCACTCAACCTCCAATTCAGAATGTGATTTGAGTAGAAGGAAGGCGATTCGGCGTAAAATTAAAGTTAAATTCACGTCAAGCTCGCTCGTAAGTGGCCGGGATAATAGCACTTGCATGAGCGTTGGCAAGCGGAATTTTGCGTCAATCTAACTTCGGCTTAACGTGAAGGATGATTACAGAGCAGGCAAAAAGAAAATTGGCTGCGATCCATCCAAAGATGAACCGCAGCCATTGAAATAGAGGTGGTGTTGCGATTTTAGAACTTCAGCTTCAAACCGAACTGCATCACGCGCGGACCGCCAATCGTGTTGGTGATTCGATTGAAATCCGCGTCGTCGGACAGTTCCGTGTTCGGAGCAGCAAAATTCGCCTTGTTGAAAAGGTTGAACACATCCCAGCGGAACTCCAGGTTTGCACGTTCAGTCAGTCTGGTGACTTTTGCCACGCCAATATCAAAGCGGCTTTGACTCGGAGCGCGCAGGATGTTCCGCCCCAGATTGCCGAACCCGCCCAGGGGCGAGGTCAACACCGAAGCGTTGAAATACTGCTCCGTCTTGTCCGATCCGCCCTGCCGTAGCTGATCTAACGTGCCGTTCAGATTTGGGCGACCGAAGCCCGGACGCACCAGCCCGCCGGAACCACGAAAGAGGTTTCGGTATTGCGTAACGTTGGCGATTTCCGGCTCGCCCGCAAAGATGCTGAACGGCGATCCGGTTTGTGTCTGGAAAAAGCCGGACAGCGCCCAGCCGCCTGTCAGCTTGGATTGATTGAACGGCAGTTCATAAACAAAGCTCGCGCTGAACCGATGCGTGCGGTCGAAATCCGACGGCGCACGATTGGCGCGGATGTTGCGCGAATCGCCCTGCGTGATGAATCCGGTGTTCGGAATGTCAGGCCGTCCACTGCCCGCTGTGCTGCCCGGATCAGACGAAAGGTAATCAAGCGACTTGCTCCAGGTGTAAGCCAGGTTGTATTGCAGCCCGCGCGACATACGTTGCGACAGGTTCATCTGCAAGCCGTGATAGCTGGAATTGCCCGACGATTGCAGCAACAACGCTTCCGGCACGTTGAAACCCAGCACCGGCACACGCGCTTCAAAGCCGATGATCGCGCCACCAGTCGGTGACGTGCCGTTGCAGCGCAAGGCCTGGCTCATGTTGAAGTCAGTCGGCGTGTTGCTCGGCAACACCAAAGCGCCGGTCGAGCATGGATTTGTTCCGCTGACCAGATAAGGATTGGCGAAGCCGAAGGCGATGCCGCGTCCGCGTTCGCGTTGCGTCGAGGCCGTGCGCAGCGGTCCGTTCAGCACGTTCGCATTGCCTGTACGCTGCACTTCGCGTTGATAGGCCGCATTGTAAGCGTCATTGAAACGACCGAAGATGAAGTCCGGCGCGTTCGGATCGTTCAAGTCGTAGCCCTGATTGAGTGCAATGGCTTGCAGCAGCTTGGTGCCTTTCGTTCCGACGTAGCGCGCCTCGAACATCATGTTTTTTGTCACCTCGAACTGAAAGCCGAGGTTCCATTGCTGAACATAGGGAGTGCGCAGGTTGCGATCCACCGCGCGAAACTCGAAGGTTTCGGCGATGTTACCCAGCGCCGGTTGTCCGGTAGCGAGATCAACCGGATTGACGTTTCCCTGCGCATCGCGCGTGATGCCTGTGCCATCACGGATGACGAACGTTCCGCCCGATTGATAAACGATGCGGTTCGGCAGGTATTGCGCGAACGGCTGATTGACGTTTTGCGCTGACCATGCCTTGTCGAGCGGAATAGCTCTGGTTGGCGCAGTGACTTCATTTTCACGCAGAAACGGATAGTTACTGAATATCGTGTTGATGAAGGCCGCTGATGGGCGATCAAAGAACACGCCGTAACCGCCGCGAACAACGAGTTTGTTGTTGTCGAACGGGGTGAACGCAAAACCGAAGCGCGGCGCGAAATTGTTCAAATCCTGCCCGTTGAGCGTGTGTTTGTTATCTACTTTGGTCGAAGCGGCAATCGAACCGTCCACCGCCTGGAAGCCAGTGTTTTTGACGTTGCTCGGAACGATGAACACGTTGACGGGATTGTTCGGATTGGTCAGCAAAGCCAAATCTACGTTGCCGATTCTGCCGTCCAATTCCGTCGGCCAGCCAAACCATTCCCAACGCAAGCCCACATTCAAGTTCAGCTTGTTGTTCACACGCCAATCGTCGGCGATGAAGCCGTTGAGGTCCATAAAGCGAAACCGTTTTTCGGTCACGCCGAATTGCGTGTCTGCTTCAGTCGCAAAGCCCGCAAGAAATTGCGTGAAGTTTTCAAATTTCTCGAATTCCGTGGCTTGCTCTTCGGGCAGATCAGTGTCGAATGCGTGGCGCTTGAACTCGCTACCAAACTTGAAGTTGTGCGCACCACGCAGCCAGGTCACGGTGTCCGCGACCGACCAGGATTCCTGCTTGCGCTTGTTGAATGAATCATTCGGGCCACCGAAATCCAACCCCGACAAAGCGTTTCGCCAAACGTAATGGCCGAGCCGCTGTGTGCCTGGGCTGTTGTCAAAGAACGTCGCCGGATTCGGAATGCCGACAGATTCGTTCGTGATGCTCAGGAACGGGTCATCCAATCGTCGCGTGTTGTTGAGGCGGAACAACCCGAAGCGAGCTTCGTTGATGAGGCTGCTGCCGAAGTTTTGAATATCCGTGATGGCGACGGTGGTGTTGCGCGCCGCGCGGCGAATCGTGACGGGCGAAGCGTTTTGCAATGGATTCGGGAACGGATCAAGGCCTGGGAAATCGGCAAAGAACACCGTCCCGCTCAGCCGATTGTTTTGTGTCAATTGTTCATCCAGTCGAACTGTGAACTGATCTTGCTGGAACTGCGCCGGCTGTACGTTGCGTTGCCGCACCAGCGGATTTCCGCCGCGGAAATCACCCAGCAGAGGATTGAGGCGCGTCAAATCTCCCACGTTCGTATCCACCACACGCGATGTACCGGAAAACAACGGCACAGCATTCGCGGCTGGACGCGCCACCAGATAGCCGCCCGTCACCGGATTGCGGATGTTCATAATGCGCAAGGCAATCGGCGAAATCTGCGCTTCGGTCAGTTGAAACTGCGGATTGAGCTGACGGAACGCTGCGACGACATTCGTCGCAGTCGCATCGCCGGGGATCAAACGCAACGCTTCGGGTAAAGTCGTCACCGAACTTGCAGTCGGCACAAAGCCCGTGTTTGCGCGCGTGAACTGATAACCGCCGAAAAAGAACGTGCGGTCTTTGCGAATCGGCCCGCCAATCGTGCCGCCGCCTTCGTTGCGACGCGCTTTCGGGCGATCAATGCCGTCCTTGTTGAAGAAGAAATCGTTGGCGTTCAGCTTTTCGTTTTGCAGGTAATGATAGAGCGTGCCGTTGAAAGAATTGCCGCCGCTCTTGGTGATGAGCTGGAAATTGCCGCCGCCCGAACGTCCGGTAGAAGCATCATACAAACTGGTTTGCAGTTTCACTTCCTGCAAGGTTTCCGGCGCTGGCGCGATATTGTCGGAAAACGAGCCTTCGTTGGTGGTGATGTTCGTTGCGTCAATTCCGTTGAAACTCAAACTGGTGCTGGTCGTGCGCGTGCCGTTGACCGAAGGTGAAATGTTGCCATTACTGTTGGTCAATACCGGCGGCAAATCGGAACTGACGCCTGCGTCGGCAGATAGCAGATGAGTAAAGCTTCGAGTCGCCGTAGGGACTTGCACCAGTTCCTGACCGCTCAATTGGCGAAAGGTCGTCGCCGTCGTAGGCGTCAACAACGGCGCAGCATCTGTGACTTGCACTTCGGCGGAAACTTCGCCGACTTCGAGTTTGATTTCCAGAACACGCGGCACTGAGGCTTCGACAATGGCCGTGGCAATGGATTTCTTGAATCCCGAGGCTTCAAACGCAACCCTGTAATTTCCGACCGGCAAAACGTTGATTGCCCAACGTCCTTCGGCGTCGGCTGTCGCCGTGCGGGTGAATCCATTGTCGGTGTTGGTTGCGGAAACTTTTGCCGATGCGACTGCTGCGCCATTGGCATCTTGCACTTTGCCACTCAAACTGCCGGTCGGGCCTGATTGAGCCAGCACATCGGGCGGGAAACTAATTCCAAGAACCAGCAGCAGTCCTAGCAAGATGCTGTGGCCTTTTGTGTTCGGTTTCATAATTTCTCCTGTTAAGTTGATCGAAACTGATTCGACGGACGAACTCCTCACTGGCTTCGGTCAACACGCCAAGACAGGCGTTTCCCGAACCCAGACGTTCAGAACTCGCGTTTTCTACGTTTAAGGTTTGATTGCTGTAGGCAGGCAATCTATCAACGGTCGCTTAAATCGAAGTAAGGCTCAAGTTAAATCAGAGTAAGGCGGGAGTTAATTTCAGGTAAAAGACCATTGGTCTGGGCGGCTTCATCCAGCGTCGCATAATGACGACTTGGAATCGCCACTTTCATCAACTGCTCCATCTCTCGCAACGAGAGCTTTTCGCCGCGACTGGCGCATTCCGCCGAACAATACAGCTTCCAGTCTTTGCCGATCAGGCCGCTTTCAACTTCCAATTCTTCGCCGCAGTAAGCGCATTCGTTTTCTACTCTTCGTGCCATGACTTTTCCCTGACTGTGCTCAACTCTGTTCGTCTTCGGGCAGAACAGAAATGACTGATTCGCTTCGGTTGGAGCCTAGAAGTGAATACAGCAAGGCTCCGACGACTAAATCCGCGGCAATTTCAGTGTTGGCATCAGCCGCCGCAGAGCGTTTCCGCTTCTTCAATTTGGAATCTCCGGTTGCCGTCCGAGCCTGATTACGAGTTTGGGGTCGGGCAGTAACATTGGTTGAGTTCATTGCCCAATCTCCTGGAAGTAATGCTGCCGATACCGACCTGCGAGTTTCGCCATTTCCATCAGCACCAGCACATCCGCTGTTCCGAACTCTTCGTCATACGCGGGCGCTCCGCAAACTACGGCTCCCGTTCGCAAATAACCTTTGAGGATTGGCGAAATCAGCTTCATCATTGAACGCGACTCTTGCGCGGTCGCAGCGTCTTCTTCAACTGCCATTCGGCAACCCGCCAGCGGATAGACGCGAAATTCTTCCGCAGCAAAGTGTCTGGCTTTCAAATATGCGTAAACCTGTTGTACCTGTCTTTCGTCGGCCAGATGCAAGCTGCCGCAACCGAACAAATGCGTGATACGGTGTTCAGCCGCATACCGCACGATGGCGTTCCACAGCAGATTGATCGTCGCAAACGACCGGTGCGTTTCGGCAATGCACGACCGTCCCAGTTCCAGCAAGGTTCCCTTGACAGCGGCACAGGCGTTCTTCAAATTTTCCAGGTCGAATTCATTTTCAGAGTAAAACCCTATGTTGCGGTCAGCGACGGATTGACGCAGCAACCTGTAAGTTCCGACGACTTCACCAAGCTCCAGGTCTTTGACAATCAAATGGTCGCAATAAGCGTCGTAAGCGTCAGAGTCGAAGCCGCGTTCGTAAGACGATTGCAAACCTTCCTGCAATTCCAGGTTGAACACCTCGAATCGCAAACGCATTGCCGCGTCCAGTTCAGGCAAGGTCGTGGCCAACCTAACTTCAAGCTTGCCTGTGCGAATAGGCTGAATTTGTTGAGTTTGAATTGTTGCAAGCATAGTTTTGATTTTTAAGGGGTGAAGTGGCGGACAATCCGTTCAGCCGAGCCTCTGATCCGTCGCTCCTGATTGCTGTCCCCTATAAAAAGACCTGAGCCTGTTCTGCCCGGATTGTCCAATCGCAACTTACTATCAGGATGTTCAGCCTGAGTTATCCGCTTGTTATCTGTGCGTAAGATTTGTTGGCCGAATGCTTTCTGAAGCCGAAGCAATTTACGAAGACTTAAATTTGCGATTACCTGAAATTGAGACGATGAGCCTATGCTGAATTCAATTTAGGTGCCTAGTCCTGTGTCTCTAAAGGGTGCTTCCGATTCCAAATCGGAAGCACCCTTCTTCCTGCCTCGCACCAGATTCTGACATCCCTTTTCAATATCGCCGTAACCTGTACAATAGCGACTTGCTTGACCGAATGATCCGTTGAAAAGAAAAAGAATTCGACTGTCCTATGTCTACTATTGTTCAAATTGACCCCAGGAAAGCTTCCACGCCAAAAAGTAAAACTCCCAGGCTTCTTTTGGTTGGCAATCCGAATGTCGGCAAATCCGTTGTCTTCGGTTATCTGACCGGAAAATACGTGACCGTATCGAATTATCCTGGCACGACGGTCGAAGTTTCACGCGGCAAGATGAAATATGGCGGCCAGGAATGGGAAGTAGTGGATACGCCAGGCGTCAATTCTCTGGCGCCGCAATCAGACGACGAACGAGTGACGCGCGACATGCTGCTTGAAGCCGAGCCGGATGTGATTGTGCAGGTTGCCGACGCCAAGAATCTTCGGCGAACGTTGATGATTACCTCTCAACTGGCCGAGTTGAAAATTCCCATGGTGCTGGTGCTGAACATGATGGACGAAGCGCGGCATCGCGGAATCGAGATTGACGCCAAAGGCATCAGCGAACTTTTTGGCATTCCGGTCGTTCCTGCCGTCGCCATCGAAGGCGAAGGGCTGTATTCGATTTTCAAATCCATCGTTCACGCCAAAATCCCCAATGATCCGCTTGAAGCTCAGCGCAATCGAATTCTGAACAACGAAGATTTTTTGAAAGGCTTGAAGCCGAAAGCCGACAAACATCTGCCGCTGCAAATAACAGTCGAATGGTTGCAAACTCAGGATTCCAGTTTTCGGCACGGAGTCGAAAACTGGCTTGGCCGCATCGCCGAAGGTAAGCTCCCAAACGACAACGGCACTCGAATGCGAATCCGAAGCTGCGCCGCGCGGCTGGAAGAAATGCGAAATGCCTTTTTAGAAAAATCCGTCGGCCAGCACAAAAAAGTCATTCCCAGTGTCTTCCGCGAATCCAGCGGAGCCAGTTTGAAAATCGCCTTGGTTTTTCTGACAGCCGGTTTGTTGCTGTTTGCTTACACGGAACTTGGTCGTCTGTTTGGCTTGCCGACGCTTTACGGCTGGGTGCATTCGCTGATGGATCAAAGCGTCATCCCCCCCGCGTTGTCGTTTTTGCAAAACAATCATCTTGGCTGGTTGGGTTCGTTGCTGTTCGGCAAGCTGGCCGACGACGGCAGCGCTTACGAAACCGGATTGCTGTATCCGGCAATCACGCAGTTTCTGGTGTTGATCGCGCCAGTGATGATTCCGCTGGCATTTGTGCTGCGGCGTTCGGAACGTTTCACCGAACGACTCGGCCATTGGACGCGGGATTGGCGAACAGGCGCTCCGTTGATGATCGTCGTGCTGTTGCTGATGTACGAATTCGTCGGCGTCATCGGCGCAGGCACTTTGGTTGACGCGCTGGAAAACAACGTCTTCAACGTTTTGCTGACGCCAAATCTGCAAAAACTGATTCCGGCTGGAATCTTCTATGACTTTTTCGTCGGCGAATACGGGCTGGTTTCCGTCGGGCTGACTTATGCGCTGGCGATTGTCTTGCCGATTGTCATGACGTTTTTCATCGCCTTCGGTTTGCTGGAAGACAGCGGGTATTTGCCGCGACTGGCGATTCTGTCCGACCGCGTGTTTCGAGTCATGGGTTTGAACGGCAAAGCCGTGTTGCCGATGGTGCTGGGTTTGGGTTGCGACACGATGGCCACAATGACCACGCGCATTCTGGAAACAAAAAAAGAGCGATTGATCGCCACAATCCTGCTGGCGCTTGGAGTTCCCTGCTCAGCGCAATTGGGCGTGATTCTGGCCATCAGCGCTTCTTTGAGCGGATGGGCTATGCTGACGGTGTTCGGCGTGGTGTTGTCGCAAATGTTTCTGGTCGGTTATCTGTCGTCCAAAATCGTCAAAGGCAAACGCGGCGATTTCATCTTTGAGATTCCGCCGATTCGCGTGCCGGTCTTGAAAAACGTCTGGACGAAAACGCGCTATCGCATGAAGTGGTATTTGAAAGAAGCGCTGCCCCTGTTTTTGCTTGGCACGCTGATTTTGTTCGTCCTGGATCGCGTCAAAGTGCCAACCCCGTGGGGGCGGCTGAGTGGGCTGGACATGATTAACAATTCGCTGGCCCCATTGGTGACAGGCGTATTGGAGCTTCCCGAAAAAACGGCTCAGGTGCTGGTGCTCGGTTTTCTGCGACGCGATTACGGCGCGGCAGGTTTATATGACATGGTCGGCCAGGGTTTGCTTGCTCCGGTGCAAATCGTCGTGTCGTTGATCGTGTTGACGCTGTTCATTCCCTGCGTCGCCAACTTCTTTATGATCGTCCGCGAACAAGGAACGAAAAAGGCGCTCATCATTCTGGCATTTATCACGCCATTCGCCATCGCCGTCGGCGGAGTGGTCAATCTGATTCTGCGAGTTTTGAAAATTCAATTCTGATCGGGAAAGAGAAACCACCGATGAACACAGATGAATTAATTGTCTTGATCCGTTTTCATCTGCGTTGATCCGTGTTCATCTGTGGTTACTTTTCTATCCTGATTTTTCGGGCAAATATGCACAACTGGTTATCTCAAGACATTGTCGAAGTTCTGGAATCTGTCTGGACGAACGAAGAGCGCGGCTCGGCAGCCGTTGAAACTATTGCCGACGACGCGATGACCGAAGTCACAGAAGAACTGCTGGCCGAATGCGAACGCGAAGGCTATCTGACGCGAAATGGCAGCGGAGAAATCCGATTGACTCCGTTGGGTCGCCAAACCGCCGGTGAGATCATTCGCCGCCACCGTTTGGCCGAACGATTGGTAGTTGACGTGCTGGGCATGACTTTGGAAGAAAGCGAAGCCGACGCCTGCGAATTTGAACATCTGCTGGCGCGCGGCGTGACCGACGCCATCTGCACGCTGCTCGGCCATCCGCGATTCTGCCCGCACAACCACAGGATTCCCGAAGGTGATTGTTGCCGCCAGGCTGAAGATCATGTCAATTCGCTGGTTGCTTCGATTGATCGGCTGGAAGTCGGCGAACAGGCGCAAGTCGCTTATGTCAGCGCCGCCAATTTTCCGCGCATTCGCAAACTGTCGTCGTTCGGCATCACGCCCGGAGTTCCGATCAAGGTCAAACAGAAATTTCCGAGCTTCGTCATTCAATGCGATGAAACTCAAATTGCGCTGGAAAACGACATTGCCCGCGACATTTACGTTTGGCGAAAAAGCGACGGCCAATAACCCGAATCGCTCGGTGGCAAATTGAACTTTTGCCACGGCGGCTTCGTTACCGCGACTGAAAATACATCTTTCATATCACCCGGAGGAATTTATGAGCGCGGAATTCATGGCAACGATGGGCGACGGCAGCGGATACTACACCTTCGAACACGACTTGATTCGCCAGGTCGCCTGCGAGGCAGACCACATCCGTTTGCGGTTGGCCGATGCGCTGGAACAGATGGGTTATCGAGTGTTGAACGACAATCCCATCCAGGCCAAACGCAGCGCTAAAAACGGAGCGGCTTCCGGTTGCTCCTCGAACATTCTGGATTATCAAACCACGCTCAATGTCGGCATTAAATCCGTCGGCCCCAGCCTGTCGCGCGTAACTTTTGCGTACGAGATCAAAGGCGTCTACTCCGGCTATATGAGCAAAGGCGATCACAATACGCTGACACGTGAAGCCGAAGCGATCATTGCAATCGCAATGGCCAAAACTACGGCGGCTCATTGTTCGACGTGCGGAGCCGAAACCGCAGGCAGCACGCGGTTTTGTCGTAAATGCGGCGCGCCATTGAACGTCACGGCTCCGGCAGAAACAGAAGTGTTGCGGCTGATATCCGGCGCGAACTCCAGCCAGCAAAACCTGGGAACAGGATTGTTCTTTTTGTTAATTGCCGGAGCTTTACTGTTGATCTTGCCGTTTGGCAGCGCCGATCCGATCAAATTCGCCAAGCTGGTGCGCATCCTTGGCACTGTTTCGTCGTTGCTTGGCGGGACTGGATTGCTGATGCTCCTTTACGGCTGGTACAAACTTCGCCAACTGGTCAACCAGCCAATCGAACAGGATTCGCTGCCAACTCCACGCCGTAACTTTGTCGAAGGCGTTCAGGTTTCGAATACCAACGAATTGCCGCCCGCTTCCATTCAATATCCTGTCACTGAAGCCACAACCGACTTGCTGCACCACGAAATCAAACGAGCCGGCTAAACAATAAAAAAGGGACGAGATTGAACTCGTCCCTTTCGCTTTCGCCGTTTAGGTTCGTTTTTAGTTCGCCGGTTTGTTGAACTTGGCGTCTTCAACCGTAGCGTTGTGTTTGATCTCTTCCATTTTGATGGTCATCGAAAACATAGGCGTGACCTGCTTCAACGTATGCGGAATGTTCACGCCGTCCACCATTTTGTAGTCGGACATATAGGCTTCAATCGCCATCTTGCCTTCGGGCGACTCACGCTCGGTATCGGTGCGAATCAACAAGCCGGTAGAAGCGTCGAAATACAGTTTTTCCGCGCTGCCTTCATTCGGCACGGCTTCGACCAGATAAGCTTCGGCAGTTCCGACCTTTTCCTTGCCTTTGACGGTCAGCTTGGAATAGTGGGATTTCAGATTGATGGTTTGATAAAAATCGGCGTCGCGTTTTTGTGCAGCCAACTCTGCGCCAGCCAACTCTCGCAATCCGGTTTGCGGATTACTGTCCCAGGCTTTGCTTCCGTCAAACACTTGCTGCACGGTTCCGAATCCCGGGATTTCGATCACCGTTGCAGTTTTGTTCGGCGCTTTGGCAAAGCTCTGGAATCCACCGCTGATGCCCATGGATTCAATCTCGAACGTGCCCTTGGCAGTGCGTGAAGTGAGTTTCTGAATCGCCTCTTTGCCGCCGCAGGCTTTGACATATTTGTCCAGGATTTCGTCCACCGACGGCAATGCCGCAGCAGCCTTCGATTCTTCAGCTTTCTTCTCCTGCGCCGCAACCGACAACGTTGCCATCAACGCAAAAACCAACATCAAGACAATTTTCTTCATAAGGTTCATCCTTTCCGAATCGGGTCACAAGCCGACCGCTTGCGCCGCTTTAGTAATGCGAACGTCATCTGGTCGCCCGTTCGCGTTTTTGCAATTGAGCCAGTTGCTCAATTGCCGTTTCCAGTTGTGCGTCGCGTCCAGTCAACAGACTGGCGCGATTCCATTTCACCTCAACATCCGGCATCACGCCACGCCCTTCGATCAACACGCCTTTCGGCGTTTTGAAATCGGCAATGGCGAATTGAAACAAAGCCCCAGTCGGCAGCTTTTGAAACACCGACGGCAGACACGCTCCGGCGCTGGATTCACCGATGACGACCGCGCGTCCAAGCTCCTGCATCCCGCTGGAAAACACTTCGCTGGTCGAAGCGCTCAGGCCGTCAATCAAAATTGCCAATGGACCGAGATAAGCATTCTGTTGCGGGAAAATTGCGAATTTCAGTTCGCTCGTACGCATTTTCATCGTGCCGAGCATGCCACTTTTATCAGATAGTCGCCCAGCCATGCCAGTGGCAATTCCCGCCACCCCGCCGGGGTTGCCGCGCAAATCAATGACGATTCCTGCCGAGTCACGAAGTTCCGTGAGTGCCACGCGAATTTTTTCTGAAATCGGCGTCGTAAAGATATTGAAGCGAATGTAGCCAATGTTGCCTTGCAAGCGTTTCCATTCAAACTCTGTGTATTGCGGAGGAAAATTTCCCAGGCGCGGCGACAACTCTCCGCTGAGCTTGACGCGGGCGATGGTGGCTGTTTGCGACTGGTTCTTTTCGTCCAGATAACTCATCTTGACGGAACTGCCCGGCTCGCCGTTGATTTCGCGCAGCACGCGGCGCGTGGAATGCAGCAGTCGAACCTTTTCCGACAAATCGCCTTTCCCCGGTTGCAAAATCAATTGTTCGACTTTCGTTTCGCCAACCTGTTTAACGACAAATCCGGCGCGCAACCCAGCCTGCGCCGCTGGCGAATTGGCCTCGACGCGAACGATCACCGCTTGTCCATCAATCATTCTCACATCAATGCCAATGCTGCCACTCGGAGGTTCGGCGGCGTTGTCGGCAATCACGGCTTCGGGCGGAACAATGTTGAAATGGGATTGCTTCAACTCGCCCAGCATTTGTTGCAGCAATCTGTACAGATCGGCGTCGTTTTTGATGGCGGCCAGACGCGGTTCGTATTGTTGCCGCACCTTGTCCCAGTCCACTCCGCCAAAGGTCGGATCGAAATGATTGTCCTTGACAGTGCGCCAGACAATATCGAACGTCTGCAGTCGCTCGTCGGCAGGTGCGCTAGTTGAAGAAACACCATTAACAACCTGTTGCACTGGAGCTTGCGCCCAAATTTCAGGAGGCAAACCACCTGCACAAACAGACAGCAGTGCGATCATAATTAGCACCGCGAACAAAGGTTTCCTTAACTTCATGTGAGTTCCCGGAATTAAAAACATTCTTTTATAGCTGCCGGAACCGGCTCATGCGATTCTACATTACGAAGACAATTCGTTACTGGTTCGGAAAAGTATTCTGCCACACTCCAAACACGACAACTCACTTGCGCCGATTGTTTTGTTGAGTTAGCATCCCGGCCATCAACGAGCATCAGTATTGAGCTATGGTCGCTGAGGCGCTAACGCAGGCGCCGTTGCAGATTCCCGCAAATTACCTCCGTTGTTCTTCATAGTGAGGATAATTCCAGTTTCCCGAATCGCATTTCGGGACGAAGGTCACCTTTTCTCAATCTAGTCTTTATGATTGAGTGTCAATCGTCGGCACACTGCGCCTTCTTCGGCTGTGCTTGTGTGCCGGATAACAAACCTGAGCGGATAAACTGCTTCATCTAATCTGTTAGCTTAGCTCATCACTGGGCTCCGGCTTTTAAGGAGCGGATAGTCAGACCGCTCTCAGGCCACTTACCGCTTTTCGCAAGAAGGAGAAAGAAAGTGAACCGAAAACTGATTCGCACGACTTTGGCGGAAGTCAAAGAGAGAGAGCATTATCAACAACAAGCTCGCCGCATAGAGCCGCCACAGCAACGTTCGGCTCCGCAACCGGCTCAGTCAAAAAAGAAAATTCCTCCAGAGCAAACCAATGCCGAAAGTTTCTATTACAAGAAGCAGATGGACGCTCACACGCCGATGGTGGTCGTATTGCAGGACAATGAAGCCTTGCGAGGCACCATCGAATGGTACGACAAAAACAGCCTCAAACTGCACCGCGACGAAGGACCAAATCTGTTGGTGCTCAAACACAACATCAAATATCTGTACAAGGACGAAGAGGCAAAAGAGCAGAAATCGTCAAAATCCAAAGCCGTTGATTACGACGACGAGGACGACGACGAATAGGTTCGTCGCTCAACACGCCTGATTATGCCTGATTCGACTGGCAATGAAGCTCAGGGACGAAAGCCGCGGATCGGAATCACCATTGGCGATCCAGCGGGCATCGGCCCGGAAATCTCACTCAAGGCCATTGCCGAAGAAGAAATCCAATCCATCTGTGCGCCGGTGTTGATCGGAGACGCTCAATATCTGGCGCATTGGTCGCGCGTTTTTGGACTGGCGCGGGGATTGGATGTCCTCAACGTCGGCGAAACCTGGCCTGACCATCTCAGTTCGCCAATCATTTACAACCTGGCCAACATTCCTGGTTCGATTCACATGGGACGCGAACAGGTCGAATGCGGCAAAGCGGCGGCGGAATACATTGAAGCCGCCGTTGCTCTTTGTGGAATTGGTCGGCTGGACGCAATCACCACCGCGCCAATCAATAAACGTTCGCTCTTTCTGGCCGGGTATCATTTTCCCGGCCATACGGAGTTTCTGGCGAAGCTTACTCACACAGACGAATTCGCCATGACCTTCATCGCTCCGGCATTGCGCGTTGCCTTGCTGACAACTCATGTCCCGCTGACCGAAGTTTCCAGCTACGTCAAAAAATCCGCCCTCGAAACACTGATCCGATTGATTCACCGCGAACTGCTGGCTTATGGCTTTGCCAGTCCGCGCATCGCCGTAGCCGCGCTGAACCCGCACGGAGGTGAAGGCACTCTCTTTGGCTTTGAAGAAGCCGCCGAAATGATTCCTGCCATTGAAAGCTGCCGCGAAACCGATGGTATTGATGTCAGCGGGCCGCATTCCGGCGACACTGTGTTTCTGCGAGCCGCACGCGGCGAATTCGATCTGGTGATTTCCTGTTATCACGATCAAGGGTTAATTCCAGTCAAATGCCTTTCTTTTGGCGAAGCCGTCAATGTCACCCTTGGATTGCCGTTCATACGCACTTCTGTGGATCACGGAACTGCGTTCGACATTGCCGGGCAGGGCAAAGCCGATCATTCCAGCATGATCGCCGCCATCAAACTGGCAGTCGAATTATTTCAGCGCAAACAATCCAATCAATAATCACGAAAAAGGCGATGTCACCCAGATCATTTGAGCAATCTGGATGGCATCGCCTTGTTGTTATCAGCTCAACCGTCTGAGACGGTTTTGGCAGCCTTACTTCTTCTTGGCTGGAGCTTTCTTTGCGGCTTTTTTCGCCGGGGCTTTCTTGGCTGGAGCTTTCTTCGCAGCCTTTTTCACCGGAGCCTTCTTGGCGGCTTTCTTAGCCGGAGCTTTCTTTGCGGCTTTTTTAGCCGGGGCCTTCTTGGCAGCTTTCTTGGTTGCTGGCACGGGTTTCTTGCCTCCTTTCTTTGAGGTTGGTTTTACTGCTTTCCTGGCCGCTTTTTCAGCGGCTTTCTTAGCAGCTTTCTTGGCAGCCTTAACCTTTTTGGCGGGCTTGGCTGCTTTAGAAGTTTTGGTCGCTGCCTTTTTCGCAGATTTGACAGCTTTCTTCGCTTTCGATTTTGCAACCGCTTTTTTCGCCGGTTTATCGGATTCTTCGGCGGACGGTGAAACGACTTCAATCACTGATGGAATCACGACCGGAACGGGTTCGGGTGTGACATCAATGACCACCGGAGCCGATTCTGATTTAATGAAGGTGGAAGGTTCAGGTTCGAAATCGGCCTCAACAGTTTCTTCTACAACCAAAGTTTGTCCGCCAATGTCATCATCATCTTCCTCATCGTCATCACCTTCGGCAACCTGAACCTGAATAGTTTCGATCTCACGTTTGACGTTCAATGGCTCTTCTTCTTCCTCGTCGTCAAAATCATCATCGCTGTCGTCAAGATCGTCGTCGTCCTCATCTTTCAGATAATCATCATCCTCATCGTCCTCGTCGTCATCTCGAAAGTCATCATAATCCCAAGGGTCATCTTCATCGTCGCCGAATTGCGCGGCATAACCCCGCGGACCGCCGCTTTGAGGAGCAGAATACATTTTGGACGACAAATCACCGTGTTCAGAAACTCCAATTTCCAGCTCGTCTTTCAAACCTCCAAATCTGATCATAAATCCTCCTGGATCGTTTTTGGGCGCTGTATTTGTGTTTGATGATTTAGACCAATGCGTTACTGCTGGCAAAATGCAGCGGGATTATAGCACGTGACTTTTCAGCCGCTAGTGGCAGTCAACAGTTATCGAAAATTGAAGCTGCATTCCTGATTTTGCAATTGGCGGCTGGCGTGTAAAATGACGTATCGTTTTTCGGAAGAATCGGTTCAAGACAGCAAACACCCAAAGGTGAAGATTGACGATGAAGCAGGACAAGATCGGAATTGGATTGATCGGCACCGGTTTTGCGCGCAGCGCGCAGGCGCCGGCTTTTCAATTGTGCGATGGAGCAGAATTGGTGGCCGTATGCAGCGGGCATTACGAAAACGCCGTCAAAGTCGCATCGGAATTCAAAATTGCCAACGCCTGTGAAAGCTACGAACAGTTGTTGGCGCTGGAAGAAGTTTCGCTGGTCGTTGTTTCAGCGCCGCCGTATTTGCATCATCCGATCTCGATTGCCGCGCTCAACGCCGGCAAGCATGTGATTTGCGAAAAACCGATGGCGATGAATGCCGACGAAGCCCGCGAAATGACCGAACTGGCCGCGACCAAACCCAATCAGCTTTCGATCATAGATCACGAGTTGCGATTCAATCCGACGTGGCGTCGTATGAAGGAACTGGTGGACGGAGGCTTTCTGGGCGATCTGCATCACATCAGCGTGACGATCTCTTCGGGATTTCGGCATTCCGCTCAACGGCCATGGAATTGGTGGTCGCAAAAATCTGCAGGCGGAGGCTTGCTGGGAGCGTTAGGCTCGCACGCGATTGACGCTATACGCTGGATGTTCGGCGAAATCGAATCCGTATCAAGCGCCGTCGCCACTCTGGTTCCCGAACGGAAAGACCCTAAAACCGGTGAGATGAAAAAGAACGAAACCGACGATTATTGTTCGTTCCTGGTTCGCTTTGGTTCGGCGGAAGGCCGCACTTCCCACGGTGTCGTCATGCTGTCGTCTCTGTTCGCCAGCGGTGGAAAAAATCAGATTACGGCTGTCGGCAGCAATGGGACGCTGGTGCTTGACGGCGAAGAAGTGCTGCTGGGCGCTATTGGATACAACCATCCGTTCGAGGAAATGTCGCTGGCGGATCGTGCGCGTGAAATTTCCGTCATTCCCGACAACGTCTGGGCACGGTCTTTTTATCATTTGGCGCGAGAAACAGTTCAGGCCTTGCGCGAAGGCAGAACGGAAATCGCCCACGCCGCAACATTTGCAGACGGATTGCGCTGTCAGGAAGTCATTGACTCCATTTTGCAATCCGAAGCAGAACAACGCTGGATCAACATCGGCGAATCCGAACCTGCTCGCCGCCCATAAAACCCGAACGACCGCACATGGTTTTGGAAAATTGTGATTGGTCGTGTATATTCCCGCCCTTGCCTGAGTCCCCACGACAGGTCGGTCAGGCAATTTCAGCTTAGGATTTTCAACAAGAAACACAACATCAATTCAGGGAGTAATTCGATAATGGCAACAGTCAAGAGATACAACATCTTCTGTCAGAAATGTAACCATAAATTTCCTATCTTCGCCTCGCTGCATCACACGATTGATGTGGACGGATGGATCAAGGACAAAGCCGAAAACCACGACTGCAAAGCGTATGCAGACCAGTTGGCGAAAGAGCGTGCGCCGCGCGCTTTGAACCCGATCAAGGCTTCGAAGAAAGGCAAATAATTTTTGCCCGCATGTGGTTTTTCTCAGGCTGCCAGACACTCTGTCTGGCAGCCCCAAATTTTCCTCTTTTTTGGACGGGTGACATAACCTGTCTGACTTAATTTACCGGAGAAGGAGTCCACAAGATGCCAACTAAAATTACCGTCAACAACAATGGTTCGTTGCGAATCGAAGGCGACATCGAAATTTATGACCCCAGTGGCAATAAGTTCGGATTGGCTGGTCGAACGGTGATCGGTCTCTGCCGATGTGGCCAAAGCGCCAACAAACCTTTTTGCGACGGGTCGCACGCTCGTTGCGGGTTCCAATCGCAAGTCGAAGCTCGGGACCTGCCCGCGCCTGCGCCCAAACCCGGCGCTTAATATCATCGAAGTTACTTGAAGACTGAACCAGTCAGACACCATCAAAAAAATACATTCAGGAATCAAACTCATGAGTAAAGCAGCACCAACAGCAGGAGCCGGATTGCGCGATGTGGTCGCCGCGCCCAGTCGCATTTGTTTCATTGACGGCGAAAAAGGAATTCTGATCTACGACGGTTACGACATTCATCAGCTCGCCGAAAATTCAAACTTCGAAGAAGTGGTCTTTTTGCTTTGGAACGGTCGTTTGCCCAACAAAGCAGAACTCGCCGAGTTGAACAAACAACTCGCCGCCAACCGGGCGCTTCCGAAAGAAATCATTTCCTTCATCAAATCCTTTCCAAAAACGGCAGTGCCGATGGACGCTCTACGGACGGCTGTTTCGGCGTTGGCGTTTTTCGATCCTGACAAAGGCGACAATTCGCCAGAAGCACGGCAACGTCAGGCCATTCGGTTGACGGCGCAGGTCGCTACGGTCGTTGCGGCGATTGACCGCATTCGCAATGGCAAGGAGCCGGTTGATCCCAATCCGGCGCTTTCTCACGCCGGAAATTTCCTGTACATGCTCAACGGCAAGGAACCGTCCGACGTGGAAACTCAGGCTTTCGACATCGCGTTGATCCTGCACGCCGACCACGAATTCAACGCTTCGACCTTTGCCGCGCGCGTCACCGCCGGAACTCTGGCGGATATTTACGCCGCCATCACCGCGGCGATTGGCGCGTTGTCAGGTCCGCTGCACGGCGGAGCCAACGAACAGGTCATGAAGATGCTGCTTGAAATCGGCTCGCCCGAAAAAGTGGACGAATACGTCGCCGCCAAATTTGCCAAAGGCGAAAAGATCATGGGCATTGGCCACGCCGTTTACCAGACCGAAGACCCGCGCGCCACGCATTTGCGCCGCATGTCCGAAGCCACCGGCAAACGACAGGGCGACACCAAATGGTTCGACATGTCCAAACGCATCGAAGATATAGTCGTCGCGGAGATGGACAAGAAGGGTAAGAAGATTCGCGCCAACGTGGATTTCTACTCGGCTTCGACCTACTACATGCTGGGCATCCCGGTTGACCTGTACACGCCGATTTTCGCCGTCAGCCGTATCAGCGGTTGGACGGCTCATGTGTTGGAACAGCTCGGCAACAACAAACTGATCCGCCCGCGCTCGGAATATCTGGGCGGAATGGATTTGAAATACGTGCCTGTTGAACAGAGGTAACGAATGAGCAACGTCGTCATCTACACCAAACCCGGTTGTCCGTATTGCGCCAAAGCGAAAACCTGGTACACCGAACAAGGCCTCGCTTTTGAAGAGCGCAATGCGCAGGACAATCTGGCCTATCGCAAGGAAATGTTTGCTTATTCCGACAACGACCCTACCGTTCCGGTGATTGTCGTTGACGGCGTATTCAAACAAAGCGGTTGGGAAGGTCGCGGCTGAACGGTTCACTGACGATCAGCCGTGAGTTGATCCACAACGAAAACTAACAAGGCGGTTCGGCAAAAAGCTGAAACCGCCTTTTTGATTTGGTGAGCAAATGGCAAACAACGCAAAACCGACTCGCCGGGAAATTCTGCAAGCCAGCGTCGCAACGTCTTTCGCGCTGTTTGCTGACAAAGGAGCGTTCGCAATGACAAATGCATTTCAGCCCAATCCCAAAAGCTCAATCACTGATGTCGCCGGAATCAAGGTCGGTCATTTCACCGATTCGCGCCGCCCGACAGGTTGCACAGTGATTCTGTGCGAAGAGGGCGCAACCGGCGGCGTAGCCGTTCGCGGCTCGGCTCCTGGCACACGCGAAACCGATTTGCTCGATCCAAAAAATCTGGTGCAACAAGTTCACGCCATCGTTTTGAGCGGAGGCAGCGCTTTCGGTCTGGAAACTGCGACGGGCGTCGTTCGCTGGCTGGAAGAACGCGGCATAGGCTACGACGTCGGCGTGGCGAAAGTGCCAATCGTTCCCGCTGCGATCCTGTTCGATCTGGGCGTCGGCAACGCGAAAATCCGCCCCGACGCCGAAGCCGGTTACAAAGCCTGCAAGGCCGCCACGACCAACGCGCCCGCTGAAGGTAATGTAGGCGCTGGCGCAGGAGCTACGATCGGCAAACTTTTCGGCGGCAAACGCGCGATGAAAGGCGGCATCGGCACCGCTTCGATCAAACTGGGCAAAGACCTGACGGTCGGAGCCATCGTCGCCGTCAACGCCGTCGGCGACGTGATTGATCCCGCAACCGGCAAACTCATCGCCGGAGCGCGCACGCTTGATGGCAAAAAGCTGCAAGGCACAATGGCCGGAATCCTTAGCGGAGAAGCCTTGCCGCCAATGCTCGGCGGAACGAACACGACAATTGGCCTGGTCGCCACGGACGCCAAACTCGATAAAGCTCAGGCGCAAAAAGTCGCCGAAATGGCTCACGACGGTTTGGCGCGCGCGATCAATCCGGCGCACACCATGTCCGACGGAGACACGATTTTTGCCGTCGCCTCCGGCAAAACGACTTCGACGAAGCCCGCCAACGTTACTTTAATCGGCGCGCTCGCCGCCGAGGCGATGACACAAGCCATAGTTCGCGCCATCCGCGCTGCTCGCAGCCTGCCAAACTTGCCCAGCGCGGCAGATTTGGGGTAAAAAACATCTGTAATCCTCAAGCTGGCCACTATTCGAGGAGTCAAACTTATGAGCAAAGCAACCAATCGAAAAATCAAAGTTGATCCCACCATCATTTACCCTGATTCGGACGGCAAGCCTATGGCCGACAATACCAAACAGTATCAATACATCGTCATGCTGCACACCGGCATAGACAGCCATTTCGCCAACAACCCGAACATCTTCGTCGCCGCCGATTTGCTGTGGTACGCCGTCGAAGGCTGGCCGAGCATTCGAGTTGCGCCGGACGTAATGGTTATTTTTGGCCGCCCCAAAGGCCATCGCGGGTCTTACCGGCAATGGGTGGAAGACGACATTGCGCCGCAAGTCGCCATCGAAATTCTCTCGCCTAGCAACACCAAAGCCGAGATGGATGAAAAGCTGGTCTTTTATGAAAAATATGGCGTTGATGAATACATCGAATACGACCCAGACCGAGGCAGACTGCAAGTCTGGCAACGCAAGGGACGGAAGTTGATGCCTGTGGTTTTCGGTAAGGAATGGAAAAGCCCATTGTTGGAAATCGCTCTGCGGCTGGAAGACGACGGCGAGCTAAGCGCCTTTCACCCTGACGGCAGAAAGTTCCTGACCGCTGTCGAAATAGATCAACTGGCTCAACGCGAACACGCCCGCGCCGAACAGGAAAAAGCTCGCGCCGAACAAGAAAAAGCTCGCGCCGACCGATTGGCCGTTAAACTCCGCGAGCTTGGCATTGACCCGGAAACCTTGAGATGAAGCGATGAAAAGAATTTCTTTTGCATAAACAGATGGTTTCTTCCTGATTATTGCTGTATAGGCGGCCAAACAATGGCGGTTCAGGCCAACAATGGTCAACGGAAGACCGGTCAAGGTTCAAGGCATTCTGACCTTCAATTTCACGTTGCAGTAACAAGGAAGCGGTCACCCTTCTCAAGGTTTGCCTAATCGCGCTGAGGGTTGACCGAACCGCTGATCGGTTTGCGAGTGGTTTCGCCAGTGTGCAACACGGGCAAACCTTCGTCCACTTCGCCGTGCGGACGCGGAATGATGTGAGTGGAAACCACTTCACCGACTTTGCGACCGGCGGCGGCTCCGGCTTCGACGGCGGCTTTGACCGCGCCGACTTCGCCGCGCACTATGGCTGTCACCAACCCCGCATCCACTTTTTCCCAACCCACCAGTTTGACTTTGGCGGCTTTGACCATTGCGTCGGCGGCTTCGATCATCGCCACCAAGCCTCGACATTCGATCATTCCCAGTGCTTCCATTGTGAACCTTCCTCAATTGTTGAAGTGATTTTCTGCGGGCGCGATTGTAGTCAAAGTCGCGCGACGAATCCAACTGCGGTTTTCGCCGTCAAGCGCCCAGACCAAAGAAAAAGCCTCAGTCACCCGCAAAGGCAACTGAGGCTTGGTGAGTTCGGCATTTCGCCAATCTGTTAAGGTCTGCCGCTTTCCAGAAACGCTTTCAGCTTACGGGAGCGCGACGGGTGGCGCAGTTTGCGAAGCGCCTTGGCTTCGATCTGGCGAATACGCTCGCGTGTGACGGCGAAATGTTGGCCGACTTCTTCCAGCGTGTGTTCGCTGCCGTTGGGTCCGAGTCCAAACCGCATCTTGATGACTTTTTCTTCGCGCGGCGTCAGCGTCTTCAACACTTCTTCGGTGATTTCCCGCAGGTTGATGTTGATGACGGCTTCTGCCGGGTTCTGAATCGTCTTGTCTTCGATGAAATCGCCAAGGTGCGAATCTTCCTCTTCCCCGATGGGAGTTTCGAGCGAGATTGGTTCCTGAGCGATCTTCAGCACCTTGCGGACTTTCGACGCAGGAATGTCCATCTTCTTGGCGATCTCTTCCGACGTTGGCTCGCGTCCGAGTTCCTGCACCAGCGCGCGCGACGTTCGAATCAGTTTGTTGATCGTTTCGATCATGTGAACCGGAATTCGTATGGTGCGCGCCTGATCGGCGATGGCGCGAGTGATTGCCTGTCGAATCCACCACGTGGCATAAGTCGAAAACTTATAGCCGCGCCGATACTCGAACTTATCAACGGCCTTCATCAACCCGATGTTGCCTTCCTGGATCAGATCCAGGAACTGCAAGCCGCGGTTGGTATATTTCTTGGCGATGGAAACCACCAATCGCAAGTTGGCTTCAACCAGTTCTTTCTTCGCCTGTTGCGCTTCGGCCTCGCCGGCAATGACGGTTTGCAAAGACTTTTTGATGTCCGCCACCGGCAATCGGTGCTGCTCTTCCAGTTGAGTCAAATGCCGCTTCGTGGCACGAAGCTTCTTTTCGACTTCCTTCTTTTCGTCTTCGTTGCGCTTGCGTTCGTAAGAACGTTGCAGCTTGTCAACTTCACGCTCGGTTTCTTTGACTTCCATCGAAGCGCGACGCATTGCGCCGATCAACCGCTCCTGAACCTTCGGCGTGAATTCCAGCAACCGGAACAAGTGCGAAAGTTCGATGCGTTGCCGAGCCAGTTTGCGTTTCATCTTGGTCAGCTTCAGCGACCGCTTCGGTTCGGCCAGCAACTTTTCATACATCTGGTTGGTCTTTTTGAAGACCTTTCCGATTTCCGCAATCGTTTCCAGCGTGTAGTTGTGATATTCGAGAATCTTTTCTTCCGTGATGCCTTCCTGTTCGGTGAAGGTCACGATTTCACGCACGGAAAGATATTCCTCGTTCAATTCCTTGCCGATTTGAATCAATTCGGCAACGGAAATCGGAGAACGGGAAACGGCTTTCTGCGCGCGAATTTTGCCGCGTTCGATTCGTTTGGCAATGGCGACTTCGCCTTCGCGAGTCAACAACGGCACAACGCCCATTTCGCGGAGGTACAGCCGGACCGGGTCGTTGGTTTTTTCCAGATTGCCCGGAGAAAGGTCGAGTTGTTCAACCTCTTCCTCCTGTGCCTCGTCCAACTTTTTGTCGGCGTTGGCGGCGGCGACGGCGCTTTCCAGAAACTTCTCTTCGGAATCGCCAATGGTGATTCCTTCTCCACCGAGCGCTGCAAAAATATCTTCGATTTCGTCCGGCGAAACCAAACCTTCAGGCAGTTCCTGATTGATGTCGTCATAGCTCAGGAAAGGTTTTTCCTTCCCCATGCCCATGTCCAGCAGCTTCTGAACATCTTCTGTGTATTTTTCTTCCAATTTGGACTCTCCTTTCGGTGCGGCAGCAAAATCGCCACACCAAAGCTTTCACTCCTTGTGTCTTACTTCTTTCATTTTCTACGTGCCGTTCAGGTCAACGGTTTGGCGGCTTGTCTTTAGAGTTTTTTGCGGCTACTCACTTTTTAGCCGTTCAATCGCGCCAATTCCTGTTCCTGTTTGGCCAATTCAAACTTGAGCATCATCAATTCGCCCAAACGTTCGGTGTTGCTGCTTCGTTGCGCCTGGTTAAGCTCAGCTTGGAGTGCCGATTGTCGTTCGGCCAATTTTCCGCAGCGCAAGCTGTGAAGACTTTCCAACGCCTCCCGTTCAGCTCGATTCAGAGATTCCTGATCCGTCACGTCAAACTCGGTGTCACTGATCATCAGTTGGGGCAGCAAATCGCTTGCCAATTCCTCGTCGCCGAGTCGCTGACTCAGCGACGGATACGAAATCTCTATCTGTTGACGTTCAAACTCAAAGATCGTGTGAAAAAGTTTTTCGGTTCTGAGGCCGAAATAATCTTCTTCGTTGATTTTCATGCTTAACAGCCGCCGGATGGGCTGGCAGTTCAGCAAAACCTCAAGCAACTTTCGCTCCGCAGGTTTCACTGCCACGCTGGCAATGACGGCGCGTTCGCCGACTTTTTCCTGCCGCGTTTCGGCGGCTTTTTTGAATTCCTGGCGAATCAGCTTGCTGTCAATTTTCAGCCGGTCGGCGATGCGTTCAAATTGCTCCGAACGTTCGATCCGATCTTTCACCAACTTCAGATACGGCAAAATGGAGTTAATCGTTTCGACTTTACCGGATGGGGATTTCTGGTCATTCGCGCCGACGGCCTGTTCAACAATGTAATCCAGAAAAGGTTGGGAGTTCTTGAGCAATCGCAAATAGCCGTCTGCGCCGCGCGCTCTGATGAACTCGTCCGGGTCCAAGTTGTCCGGCAAGGTCAGCACGTTGACCTTGAACCCTTCGCCCAAAAGCAATTCCAGACTGCGTTTGGTGGCCGCTACGCCAGCCGAATCAGGGTCGAAATTGACGACGATCTTCCGCGTATAACGCCCCAGCAACCGCACCTGGTTTTCCGTCAACGCCGTGCCAAGACTGGCCACCAGATTGCGAACGCCTTCCTGAAACGGAATCAGAAAATCCAGATAACCTTCGACCAGAATCGCAAAGTCCTTGTTACGAATCGAATCGCGCGAATACCCAAGACCAAACAAGTGCTGACCTTTGGTGTAGACGGCGGTTTCGGGCGAATTCAGGTACTTCGGCTCGCCTTCACCGATGATGCGCCCGCCAAAGGCGACAACACGTCCCTGCGTGTCGCAGATCGGAAACATCAACCGCCCGCGAAACCGATCATAAAAACCGCCCGCTTCTTTCAAAGTCACCAAGCCGCTGCGTTCGATCTGCGCCGTCGAAGCTCCACGCGAACGCAAAAAACTGCTCATCGCATCCCAACTGTTCGGCGCGTATCCCAGCCGAAACTGTTTCTGCGTCGCTTCGGTAATTCCACGCCCTTCCAAATAAGCCAGCCCGCGCCGGCCTTCGGCGGTTTCGGTCAAAGTTTGTTCAAAGAAATCCGTCGCCCAAGCGTTCAGTTGCAGCAAGTCAGCACGTTGCCGGTCGCGTTCTTCGTAATCGCGCTGGTCGTCGGCAACCACCGGAACCGCAATGCCACATTTTTCGGCGACAATTTTGACCGCTTCAGGAAAAGGCGCGCCTTCGATTTCCATCACGAAGGTGATCGCATTGCCCCCTTTGCCACATCCGAAGCATTTGAAAATGCCTTTGGACGGGTTGACGTTGAAACTGGGCGTCTTTTCGTTGTGAAACGGACAACAGGCTTTGTAATTGCTCCCAGCCTTTTTCAACGACACGTAATCGCCGACGATCCGCAAAATATCGGCTTGATTTAGTAACTCTTCGCTGAAACCGCGTGGGATTTTCATAACGCAAACTACTTTTTCAATTCGACAATCGTTGCGCCATTGCCGCCTTCATTTTGCTCCGCCGGATAAAACTTCGCCACATGCGGATGGCCTGACAGCAGGTCTGCAATCGCTCGTTTCAGCGCGCCCATTCCCATTCCGTGAACTATGCGAACGCGGTCGTGGTTGTCCAGATATGCCGCGTCCAGAAACTTGTCCGCTTCGTAAGTCGCTTCGTTCGTCGTCTTGCCGATTACATTCAACTCCGAACCGACCGTCGGTTGGTCTTTCAGCGAAACCGAAACGCCTTTCGGCAAACCGGCAACTGCTTTGGCGGCTTTTTGTGTCTGCTGTTTCCGTTCGACGAAGCGCAAATTGTCGGCAACTTCGCGGAACCGCAAGGCTCCGACCTGAACAACGATTTCTTCGCCCTTGATCGCTTCGATTACGCCTTCCTGATTCAAAGAAAGCACGCGAACGCGGTCGCCGATTTCAAAGTCTATGATTTCCGGCACGGCTTCTTCGGCGGCAATCGCGGCTTGTTCTTCAGCCGTCAAAATGCCTTGCTGCTTGCGCAATTCACGAGCGGCGGAACTGGCTGAAGCTTTCAATTCGACGGCGCGACGTTCGATTTCCTTTTTGACTTTGCGAACCGTCGCTGCGTCCTCAATTGTAGAAGCGAATTTTTCGGCCTTTGCCGTGAACTCCTCGACAACTTTTTGCAGTTCAGCGCGGAATTCGGCTTCGCGTTCTTTTTCGCGTTTGATGAATTCCAGTTCCAGTTTGGCGTATTTGTCGGCAACCAACGCCCGCTCTTCTTCCAAAGCGACCAAAGTTTGTTGTTGATGATCGAACTGCGTCTTCAACTTTCGCAGATACTCCGTCGCATCGGCGCTGGCAGTTTGAACTTTTTCAGCCGCGCGTTCGGTGATGGCTTTCGGCAACCCGAACCGTCGGGCGATTTCGATTCCCGACGAAGCCCCTGCCAACCCGGTCAACAATCGGTACGTCGGTTTCAACGTGCGTTCGTCGAATTCCACGCTGGCGTTGATGACGCCTGGCGTGTTCGTCGCGTACACCTTCAACCCGCTGTAGTGTGTCGTGACAATGACATGCGCACCACGTTCGCGGAAGTAATCCACCATCGCTACGCCCAGCGCCGAACCTTCTTCCGGATCGGTTCCGGTTCCGACTTCGTCGAGCAAAATCAACGCGGGCGGGTCAAGTTCTTCGCTGATGTTGCGAATGTTTTGAATGTGCGCCGTGAACGTCGAAAGGTTAGCGGCGATGGATTGATGATCGCCAATGTCTGCCAGAGATTGATTGAAAATCGGCAAATCGGCTTCCGTCGCTGGAACGTGCAACCCGGCTTGAGCCATCAATGACAACAACCCGACGGTTTTCAGCACAACGGTTTTGCCGCCAGCGTTCGGGCCGCTGATGACCATCACGCGATGATCGCTGTCCAGGTCAAGCGACAGCGGCACAATCGGCAGTCGCAGCGTTTTCAAATTCGTTTCCAGCAGCGGATGCCGCGCGTCTTTCAAATGCAGCCGACCTGTTTCATTGATCGTCGGTTCAATCGCGTCGTGATTGATCGCCAGCCTGGCTTTCGCGGCGATGAAATCAATCTGGGCGACGGCGTCGGCCATCTGCGCCAGAGCTTCGCGTTCGTCGCGCAACTCTTCGGTGATGGCGAACAGCACCTTGATGATTTCGGTCTGTTCGATTTCGCGCAGCCTGACCAGTTCGTTGTTCAGGTTGATCGTTTCCAGCGGTTCGACAAAAGCCGTTTGCCCGGATGAAGACATGCCGTGAACGACTCCCTGCACGGCTCCGCGGTTGTCATTGCGAATCGGAATGACGTAACGGTCGTTGCGAATCGTGACGTATTCATCGCGCAGCGCGTGGTCGGCTTCGGCGCGTTTGAGGATCGTTTCCAGCGAACGTTGAATCTGCGCACGCAGCTTGGAGATTTGAAACCGAATTTCGCGCAATTCGGGACTGGCGAAATCTTCGACTTCGCCGCTGGGAGAAATGCGTCCGCGCAACCGTTGATACATGGCGCGCAGATTCGGAATCGGTTCGGTGATTTCGCGGATCAGCGGAAACTTTTCGCGCTCTTCGTGGAAAGTTTCGCGCAATCCCATCGCCACGGAAATCAACCGCAACAAATCAATGATTTCCAGCGGTTCCAGATTGATGTCGGCGATTCCCAATTTGCCGAGGGGAGAACGCGGGTCTGGCAGATCGTGAATGTCCAGCGCTGTGCCTTCGCGCAGATAGGACACACCTTCGCCCGTCAGCCGCAAATCGCGTCTGATTTGCTCTGCATTGGTAAAAACCTGCAACTCTTCGGCAAGCGCCGCTCCGAGCGGGGTGCGAATCTGTTGCAGCAGAGTTTCCTTGAGTTTGTCGAACTCAAGCGTTGTGATGGCTTGGCTTGGCATTCGTTGTTCGTGCAGCCGCGAGGGGGAAAACTTTCCAACAACGGCTATTGAAACTGCGAGATTGTAGGGACGGCTCCCAGAGGTGTCAAACCAATCGCTGCGCCAGACAATAAGAATTGCAACCGCAAGTTGTCACAACTTCCCGCTTAGCCTATCTTCCCCGCTTGTGGACAAACTTCCGATTCAAAACTGTAACTGCTCAGGGGGCATGAAAAAGAGATTACGGAACAGACGGAAATAACGGAATTGACCGAAATTTTTCCGATCTCTTTTCCGTTTGTTCAGTTATTTCCGTTTGTTTCGTAATTTTTCCAGCATTTCATTGGAGGCTTATTCGATGGCCTGAGCAGTTACTCAAAATTTATGACGACTGAACTGAACTACCTGGACAATTTTTCCCGCGATGTGCTGTTGCGCGACGGCACAGTTTTGCAAATGCGTCCGCTGCAACAAACCGATCGTGAAGGCCTGATCGCGTTGTTCAAACGCTGTTCGCCAGAAACCATTCGCTATCGTTTTTTGCGAATGGTGACTTCCCTGCCCGATTCGCAACTGGATCAACTTGTTTCGGTAGATGGTCGAAGCCACGTGGCGCTGGTCATCACGCAAGGCGAAACCATAGTCGCCGTCGGTCGTTACTTCGTGCTGGACGACCACCCAACCACCGCCGAAGTTTCGTTTCTGGTCGAGGACGCTTTTCAGCGACGCGGCATCGGCACGATTCTGCTGGATGCGCTGGCGGAATTCGCGCGACGGCACGGCATCACGCGATTTGCCGCCGACGTACTGGCAGACAATCGGTTGATGCTGTCGGTGTTTCGCAAAGCCGGATACGCTTTGACGGCGAACATCAGTTACGGCGTGACGCATCTGGAATTTCCCATCAGCCGCAGCGAAGTCGCTGAAGCGCGGCGCGACGCTCAGGAAGCCGAAGCCGAACGTGCCAGCCTGAGCCACGTCTTTGAGCCGAAAACCGTCGCCGTCATCGGAGCCAGCCGCGATCCGGCTTCGGTCGGCGGCGCGCTGTTTCGCAATCTGCTGCGCTGGGGATTCACCGGTACGCTGTATCCAGTCAATCAATCGGCAAATTCGATTGCCGGAGTTCACGCTTACGCATCCATCGCCGATTTGCCGGAACCGCCGGAACTGGTCTTCATAGCCGTTCCCGCCGCGCACGTCATCGAAACCGCACGGCAATGCGCCGCCGCCGGAGTTCGCGCTTTATGCGTGTTATCGGCGGGTTTTGCCGAAACCGGAGAGGCCGGGCGCGCAGAACAAAAATCCTTGCTCGATGTTTGCCGCGCTTCGGGAATGCGCCTAGTCGGACCGAACTGCATGGGTTTGGTCAACACGTCTGGCAACGTCCGCCTGCTCGGAACCTTCGCCCCGGTCGAACCTCCGGCGGGCAATGTGGCGATGAGTTCGCAATCGGGCGCGCTCGGTTTGGCCTTGATGGCGCAGGCGGGCGAGATAGGGTTGGGCGTATCGTCGTTCATCAGCGTAGGCAACAAGGCCGATGTCTCCGGCAACGATTTGCTGCAATTCTGGGAATCGGACGAAGCAACCGACGTGATTTTGTTTTATCTGGAAAGCTTCGGAAATCCGCGTCGTTTTGCGCGCATAGCCCGCCGAGTGTCGCGCGCCAAACCGATTGTCGCTGTGAAAGCTGGTCGAACCGGTGCAGGCGCTCGCGCTGCTTCCAGCCACACCGCCGCTTTGGCCAGTTCCGACCGAGCCGCCGATGCGTTGTTTGCGCAAACCGGCATCATTCGTGTGGACACACTGGCAGAGTTTTTTTCCGTCGCGCGTTTGCTGGCTTCGCAACCGATTCCCAAAGGCAAGCGGCTGGGCGTGCTGACCAATGGCGGAGGCCCAGGCATTATCGCCGTGGACGCAGCCATTGCCGCGGGTTTGGAAATTCCGCCGCTCAGCGAAACGACGCAAGCCAGATTGCGCGAAGTCCTGCCCGCAGCCGCGACGGTCACCAATCCAGTGGATATGATTGCCAGTGCCGGCCCGGCACATTACCGCGCCTGCCTGGAAATTCTCTGTGACGATCCCGACCTGGATTCTTTGCTGGTGATTTTCATTCCGCCGCTGGCCACTCCCACGCGCGAAGTCGCTCAGGTGTTGAGCGACGTGCTGGCGGCTCGCCCCAACTTGCAGAAAACCGTTGCGGCGGTGTTTTTTGATCCTTATTCGACGACGATCAAAGTCCCGGTCAGCGAATCGAAAAACGCCAAAGCCAAACGCTTTGTGCCTGTGTATGACTTTCCTGAAAGCGCAGTTGTCGCGTTGGCCGCCGCGGCAAAATATGGATTGTGGCGTTCGACGCCCACCGGCAGCATCGCCGACATCGCAGTTGACCGCGACCTTGCCAAATCCATTGTCGGGCAATACACGGACGGCGGCTGGTTGAATCAAACAGATGTCGCGGCGTTGCTCAGCGCGGCGGGCATTCAAATAGTCAGCGCCAAAATCGTTCGAACTGTCGAAGAGGCAGCCGCTGCCGCCGCTGAATTTCAATCGCCTGTTGCCTTGAAAGTTCATCAACCCGCCGTGCTGCACAAATCCGATGTCGGCGGCGTATTGCTGAACACAGCCCCGTCTGACGCTGCCGCAGGATTTCAGCAACTCATCCGACAATTGGCCGCGCACAACATCACGCTCGAATCCGCCAGCGTCATGCCCATGGCCAAACCGGGCGTCGAAGTCTTGGCGGGCATCACGCACGATCCGGTCTTTGGCCCGTTGGTCGCGTTCGGTTCGGGAGGCTTTCTGGTGGAATTGCTGGACGACGTTGTCTTCCGCGTCTTGCCGCTGACCGACCGCGACGCCCGCGAAATGATTCTGTCCACGCGCGCGCATCGTCTGCTGAAAGGTTATCGCGGCGCACCGGAAGCCGACATTCCCGCAGTCGAAGATTTGCTGTTGCGATTGGGCGCGCTGGCAGAAGCCGTTCCGCAAATTGCCGAAATTGATTTGAACCCGGTCATCGTTCATCCGCGCGGCGAAGGCCTGACAATGATTGACGCGCGCATCCGACTAAGCTGAAAAAACAATCCATGTGTGACACCATCGTAGCCGTTCCTCCAGCGACAAAAGACGCCGTCGTCTGGTTCGGCAAAAACAGCGACCGCGAACCAGGCGAAGCCCAAATTATCGAGCACCTGCCTGCGCGAAAATTCTCTTCGCCAACAAAACTGCAATGCACTTACGTCGAATTGCCGCAAGCCGCTGAAACTTACGAAGTCGTGCTCAGTCGTCCGTTCTGGATGTGGGGCGCGGAAATGGGCGCGAATTCGCGCGGCGTAACCATCGGCAACGAAGCGGTCTTCACCAAATTGCCCGTTCCGAAAACAGGCTTGACCGGCATGGACTTGCTGCGATTGGCGCTGGAACGTTCGTCAACCGCGCGCGAAGCGTTGAAGTTGATTACGCGATTGATCGCCGACATTGGGCAAGGCGGGTTGTGCGGCTATCGCCACAAAGGATTTCGCTATCACAATTCATTCATCATCGCCGACCCAACAGAAGCCTGGGTGTTGGAAACCGCCGACAGACATTGGGCGGCGCAACGAGTTCGCGGAGTGCGAACCATCAGCAACGTGCTGACCATCGGCAAAGACTTCGACCTGATTTCCGACGGAGCTTTTGAATTTGCGAAAGAAAAAGGTTGGTGCAAACGCGCCGACGATTTCGATTTTGCCAAAGCCTTCGGCGATCCGTTTTACCGCTTCACCAGCGGCGGCGACGTTCGCCGATCCTGCACTTATCGGCGTTTGATGTTGTCCGAGGGAAAAATTGGTCGAGCCGACTTGTTCACTGCGTTGCGCGATCACGCAGGACAAACACCGGAAACGGGATTGCGATTGCAAATGCCATGCGGACACGCTTCGTGGATGAAAACTCGGCAAAGCGGCCAAACGACGGGTTCAATGGTCAGCCGACTTGAAGCCAGCGGTTCGTTGCACTGGCTGACCGGAACGTCTTCGCCGTGTTTGAGCGTGTTCAAACCTTTCGTGCTCGGCGGCAAAGCGATTTCCACTGGCGCATTGGCCGGAGAACGATTTGACGATCAAAGCCTATGGTGGCGACACGAACACCTACACCGATTGACGCTTGGCGATTACGCGCGCCGAAGAGCGATGACCGAAATCCCCCGCCGCGAATTGGAAGCCAAATTCCTTTCGTTGAGTAATGGCGAAACGCCAACCGCCGCCGCCTGCCAAACCGCCTGGGATGAACATCTGGCCGTGTTGCCCGACTGGATTGACCGCATCACCCGCGAAGCCCGCCACGACCGGCGCGGGTTTCTGACTCGCCGATACTGGCAGCAACAAAACCTGCTGGATCAAATGCCTGCGATCTAATCACAAGAAAACTTCATTGAGGGTTGATACGAAATTTCCTGATTTCTCGCTGTTACAGGCGAACGAAACGTTTTCGGCGATTTTGACCTTAACCAGCCGGAAACCACTCAAGGAGAAATTATGGAAACCACGTTTGGACTTTTGGGCAGTACTCGCAATCAATCAGCAGTCTCAATCACCACCAAATCAAACTCTGAAACCCGCTCAGGCCTGACGGTTTTACTTGGCCTGGTTGTTTTGCTGGCAAGTCTTGCAACGGTTTGCGTCGCGCAAACGGCAACGACCGGCGGCAATCCGGCCCCGAAGCTGGTGTTACGAAATACGCACCTGGAGGGAATGAATGGGCAATCTCTTTCGCCGGATGGAAGCCTGCTGGCGACAAAGCATCAAGAAGGCGTCATCAAACTCTGGGATGTGCAATCCACCGGTTTGTTGCGCGTGTTGAAAGCTCCCCTGACTCTCGCAACTCCGAAGATGGGGTTGTACGGGGATCATGCGTTTTCGCCGGACGGCAAACATCTTGTCAGCGTGTGGGGCGAACCGGGGGAAACGCCCAAAGTTTCGATGCAGGTTTGGGATGTGGCTTCCGGTGCTCTTCGTCCCGTTCCATTGGGCGGCAAGTTTCTGAGGTTTTTGTTTACTGCCGACAGCCAGACGCTGATTGCCTGGGATTTCACAGGGCGAGTCGTCGCGTGGAATCTGCTCAGCGGCGAAATCAAATTCGACCAGCAAGCTCATAAACAAGAAATTGACGCAGTCGTGCTTTCGACCGACCAGAAAACATTGGCGACTTCCTCTGAAGAAGCCGGCGACATCAAAGTGTGGGATTTGGCCACGCAACGATTGAAAACAACCATTCGGTTCGGCGTCGAAGGACGCAAGGAAATGTTGTTTTCGCCGGATGACAATTTCCTGGCCATCAGCGTCACGGATTGCCGGTTTCCGGCAATGACGAAAATCTACGACACGCGCACCTGGAAGATGTTCAAGCTGGTGGACGAATACAATCAAACCATCGGCTTTTCATCGGATAGTCAGGTATTTGCCATCACCTGCGTTTGCGAAGACCTGATGCTGGTCAACATGAAAACCGGCTTTGAGCTGTTGACCCAGCAAAGCCGTGGGTTTGACCGAACCATCAAATTGCTGGAATCCATTCCGGAAGTGAAACTGTTCCGCGCTGGCGAAACCGTTCGCGCGACGTTCACGGACAAAACGGTGGAATGGAACTCCGCCACCGGCCAAGTCACCAACACGACAGATGCCAAAGACTTCAGCCGGGAAACCGAAGTCATCAGCCAACGCTTGTTCCCGACTCGCCTTTCCAACCTATACCTTTCTGACTTCACAAATTCGGAGTTGCAGGTAGAAGTCCCCAGAAATAGTGGAGGTCCACTGGCCGTCAAGCTGGATTGGCAGACATTGCAGACCAAATTGGTTTCTCCGAAAACATCTGACCCAGCCGAGCAAAACCGAATCGCATTCGGTTCACGTTACGGCCAAACGGGCACGCACTCCGCGACTCGCTTCACCGGAACGCTGATTGGAATTTTTGATGACACCAGCATCAAGAAAGAGGATCACAGCACGCGAGGCAGCGGCACAGGCCTACAAAATTGGAATTTTTGATGACACCAGCATCAAGAAAGAGGGTGATCGAGAAGTTCATGTCGCCAAGTTGGGTTTGGAAGAAAATACGAAAGACTATGTTTTCGGCACACAGACGCTGTTTTCCGAGGATGAATCACTGATCGCGACCACATCGCATACAGGCAAAGCGGCAGAAATTTTCGCAGAGTTGGACAAGATCGAGCAGGAAATGCGGAAAGAACAAGCCGCTCGAAGTGAAGCCGCCAAAGACAAAAAAGCGGCGGGCCAACCAGATGAACAAAAGGTGAGATCTGACCACTTTGATTTGAGCAACCATCCTTCTTTCAAAGCTGCCAACGCCTTGGTTGAACAACTAGAAGCCCTCTCTGTCACAGACGAACAGCAAACCATCAGCATCTGGGATGTCAAAACCGGGAAACGATTGCAAACCATGGATGGGTATCGCGGCTGGTTCTATGGCGGGGAGTTCCTGAACGACAATCAGGTGCTGATGGCTCAACACGTCGAAAAAACTCCCGCCAATGAAGAACCCAAATTGGTAGTTCGATTCTGGGATGTTCGCGCCGGGAAATTACTTCATGAGCTGAAACGCGAAGGTTCTTTTTATGGATTCGGGCTGATTCCATTTCCCGATAAAGAGATGTTCGTCACCACACGCACCAAAGACAACAACATCGAAATCGAGCTTCGCCAATTACAAACCGGAAAGCTTCAGCAACAATTCGTTGTTTCAGAGAACGCGACGATTTCTGAAAATTCGTTTTCCAAAGACGGAAAGCGATTGCTGGTCAGCGAACGGGGTAAAGCATTGCTGTTCGACGTGGTCAGCGGAAAGCTGCTTTCTACGTGGGAAGGCGATCTGCCGTCTCACCACTCTTATCCGTTTTCGCCAAATGGCAAACTTTTCGTCGGTTACAACGTGCGAAATCAATGGGGTGGTGATTTCAACACCGTTCAATTGCGGAACGCGGAAACCGGTGCATTGTTAGGACAGTTGATGCTTTTCGTGGATGATCCGTATGTTCCTCAGTCGCCGGACAGCAAGCCTCAACCATCTGACAAACCTCCGGTCTTTGACTGGATTCTGTTCACACCGCAAGGCCATTACGTTGGCTCGGAAGGCGTGGAAAAATACTTCACGTGGCAACTTGGCGAACGTGCCTTGCCCGGTTCTGCTTACGCCAAAGAATTCAACCAGCCCGACCTGGTGAAAAAAGCGTTGCTGGCGAGATGACCGTCTTTCGGCCTGCTCCGGATCGTAATCGGTAAACCCGATCAAACAAGGAGAAAAATTTATGACAGCCCCAAACTTCTTCAGCAAATTGCATCGAGTCGCCGCCATCGCAGTTTTGACCGCGATCATCGGTCTTTTGCTCTGCCCGGTTGCGGCGATGCGCGCGCAGCAGCCTTCCGGGTCGAATGAACTGCGTCCGCAATTGGTCGTTGACATTGGGCATCGAATGAATGTTTTTGCTGTCGCCTTTTCACCCGATGGCGCGACCGTGGCCAGCGGAGGCCTGGATAAAACCGTCAAGCTCTGGGACGCGCGAACCGGTCAACTGAAGCAGACAATCAGCGGTTTCAGAACCTTCATTGATAAGATTGAGTTTGCTCCCGACGGAAAAAATTTGAAGGTTCAAGGGAACGAGGCCGGGACCGGAGAGTATGTTATTTGCGATCTTCAAACCGGCGCGCTGACGCCCTTCGATAACCTGCCTCAAAGCGCTTGTCCCTCTGGTTTCACTGCTGAAGCTGGACGCTCGCCAAATGGAAAGCTGGCTGTTTGCCGGATTCTCCGCCCAGAGGAGCGCGGAAAACCATATATGTCGCCTAAAGCGTATTTTCTGGCGCTTTGGGACGTGCAAGCGAATAAGCTGTTGGCTCAACTTGATTCCCACGTTTCTGGTGGGTGTGACGCGGCATTCTCTCCGGACGGCAAAACGATTATCACCTATTATCAATATTATGAATCGGGCATAAAACTCTGGGACACGCAAACAGGCCAAATGCTGAAGGAAGTCAAAGGGCATGTTTTCAAAAGATTTTTGCCTGACGGCCAGACGATCATCCTACGTAACGATGACAACCCGGATCAGTTGGAATTTTGGGATTCGCGGCTGGAAACACGGAAATCTATTCTCGAGAGCGAGGACTGGCGATTGGTGGTTTCGCCTGATCGCAAAACCATCGCAGCCCAAACAACAAAAACCAAAATCGTTCTGCTTGACGCGGTCCAGGGAACAATCAAAAGCACCTTGATCGCCGCGGAAAGAATCATCGCCCTTGCCTTTTCGGGCAATGGAACGACGTTGACCAGTTTAACGGAAACCGGAGTTGCCCAACGCTGGGACGTGCAAACCGGTAAACTGAAACTGATGCTCAGCGCCGCCGGACACGTCAAACCTGATCGTTCAGTTCCATCAATTCCCGGCGCTCCGGCGGAGCGTGGCCTAACTTTTTCCATAGCCGCTATCTCATCGGACGGGCAAGGGGTCGCTTCCAATCTCAATCGTACAGTCGTGATTTGGGACCTTAGCGCCGGACGGATTCATCAGACACGATCAGAAAACAGATCGCACAGGTCGGCGGCATTCACGGCGGAACGGATCATCATCGAAATCAACCGCGATAATGATCCTTCAGCGCGAGATCAAAGCGCCCCGATTCAATGGGACCTGGGTACATTGCGGCCCAGGCAGCTCTCGCAATCCGATATCAAAGCAATCACTGAATCATCTGTCACCGAGAATTTTCGCTCGCCCGATGGTCACACTCTGGTCAAACTGGATCAGGCGTTAAACTCCACGCAATTATTCGACGCACAAACCGGTCAGCCATTGGGATCACCAATTAAACACGGTGATGCAGGCGACAATCTCGTTTTCTCCCCGGATGGCAAGTCCCTTGCGTCTGTCAGCGATGATGGCGTCATCAAACTCTGGGATGCGCGGACAAGCCAACTCAAGCAGACGATCCGCGACGGAGGCGAAATTCACCAGATGAGCTTTTTGCCAGATGGCGCACACATCGTGACCTGTCAGGCCGAGACCGCCAAAGATAAAGCGGATCTCGCCCAATTCACTGTCAATTCCATCAAGGTCTGGGATGCTTCATCAGGCAAGCTTGTCAGAACTATCAAAGGAGAATCCAACGTTTTTCTCTCACCGGATGGACGGCTGGCGTTGAGCAACAATCTTGAAGTGAAATCCGTGAGTGTTTGGGACACCCAAACCGGCAAGATCAAATGGACTCTGGCGGAAGCCATAAGCGATCCCATGTTCGGCCCATACTTTTCACCAGATGGGAAATTGATCGTCACTCTTGCAATAGCTGATGAAGCTGACGGACTCAAACTTTGGGATGCGCAAACCGGAAAGCTGAAACACACGCTGCAAAATGTCGCTGGCCTAAAGTCCTTTTCACCTGATGGCAAGCTGTTGATTGCCTCAACGGCGGACGATGTGAGCGCCTGGGATACCGAGAAGGGAAAACAAATCTGGAGCCTTAGAATGAGAGCGGTTTTTCTGCCCGCCGGTTTCTTTTCACCGAGCGGCAGGTTGATGGTTATCGCTGACAACGACCATACCCTCAAGATTCGTGAAACGCAGAATGGACAACTTCTTCTCACACTGGCCACATTCCTGAACGACGCGTCCGGCCAATTCGATTGGATAGCCTTCATGCCCGAAGGTTCTTACTCGGCCTCGCCCGGCGCTGCGCGCTACATCCGCTGGCGCGTGGGCGACAAACTGCTGCCCGCCGAGACTTACGCGAAGGAGTTCAATCGGCCTGACCTGGTGAAAAAAGCATTGCAGAGCAAATAGCTGCATCCACTTTCGCCGCCGCACTCGACTTCTGTCCGAGTGCGGCGGCGTTTGTATTTTTACGGCAGAAAAACCTCGCGTGTTTTTGCTCAGCTTGATACCGAATTCCGCGATTTCCCGCTTCTCCGAGTGACGAAACGTTTTTCAGCAAACAATTCGACGCTTTCAAGAAATCGTTCACGTTGCGTGACAACGACCTGAAAGAATCAAACTAAAGTGCGGGCGGGACGCCCGCGCTCCAAAGGAGGAGCCATGACCAGTACGTCCGGAATTTATCCCCACATAGACCTGAACCCGACGCGGGTGTTCAACATTTCTCCCAACTATCTGGAAGCGATGACCAACGCGCGCTTTGTCCGAATTTGCGGTTTGGCGGCGCTGATCTTTTCGGCGTTGACCTTGTTGAACGTGATGGCGTTGAACGTGGCGGTCAGCGTCGGCATAGGCATGTTTATGATGTGGCACGATCACGAAAATTATCTTCGCGCGTTGGGTATTGTGGCCATGATTTCGGCTTCGATGTTTGTCCCAAGCCTCAGCCCGCTGATTTTTTCCCTTGCTGTGTTCTGTCGGGGCCAGGAAACGCTGGCTACGCTGGATGAAGAAAAACGCAGCCAGGAAGATTGGCCGCTGACATACAGCCGCGCGCGCGTCGGAACCGCAGCCAGCGCCATCGGATTGGCAATCAATTGTCTGCTGGTCGTATGGATGCTGGGCGTCTGGTTGGTGGTTCTGTTGTTTGCGGAATGATTCTTTTTTGTTTTGCGTTTGTTCCCCCTCTCCCCCAATGCAAGTCTGCTCATCCGAAAGCGTTCAGCCATCGCTGAGGATGAGCAGACTTCAAATCATTTTTGCCCCTGCAGGCCAGATCAAAATTACAACTCAACCCAATCGGTTCAGGAGGATTTATGAACAAACGCTTCCGGTTCTTTTTCGTAGTGTGTCTTCTCGTATCGGCAACCGCAGCCGCGATGGCGCAAACTGAAAACAATCCGCCGCCGCTCAAACGCGTGACGCTGTACAAACACGGCGTCGGGTATTTCGAGCGGCAAGGCAAGGTCAACGGCGATCAACAAGTCACGTTTCTCTTCGACGCTTCGCAAATGAACGACGTGCTGAAATCGCTGGTCGTGCTGGATTTGAATAAAGGCAAGATTTCTTCGGTCACATTTGATTCGACCAAACCATTCGACAAACGCATCGAGGAATTCGGCATCCGGCTGGACGCCAGCAACGCCGTCGGGCTGACTTCGCTGTTGGGGCAGTTGAAAGGCGCGCGCGTTGAAGTGCGAATCGGCGCATCGCCGATGATCGGAACCGTGGTCGGCATCGAAAAACGCGTCCGTTATCAGGCGATGGAACGGGCGGAAATTCAGGAACTGGTGATGGTCAGCGAAGGCGGCGAACTGCGCAGCGTTGCGCTGGACCAAATTCGCGGCATCAAGCTGCTCGACCAAAAAGTCCGCGAAGATTTGGAGCAATACCTTTCCATACTGCAATCCACCATTCACAAAAATCTGCGCAAGCTGACGATCACAGCCGCCGGACAAGGCGAACGCGATTTGTTCGTCAGTTACGTGGTCGAAGCGCCGGTCTGGAAAACGACCTATCGCATAGTGCTGGACGCGAAGGCCAAACCGTTTTTGCAAGGCTGGGCTTTGGTGGACAACGTGCAGGATGAAGATTGGACAAACGTCACTTTGTCGCTGGTGGCTGGCGCTCCGGTGTCGTTCATTCAGGATTTGCAGCAACCGCGTTACAAACAACGCCCGGTCGTGGAAATGCCAGACGATCTTTCCATCGCGCCGCAAATCGCCGAAGCGCCGATCAATGGCCGATTGGCGCTGGTCGCAGGCGGCGGGACTCTGGAAGGCACAGTCAAGGACCTGACTGGTGCAGCAATTCCTAACGCCACGGTCAGAGTAAAACAACTGGGATCAGGTGCGGAAATCACTGCCAACACAGATTATGCAGGCCGGTATAAACTGCGTGGCTTGGCTCCAGGACGGTACAAAGTCGAAATTTACAGCACCGGATTCAAGAGCACAGTGCTTGATGGAGTGAATCTGGCTTCAGGCGCTGTGCGGCAAAATAATGTCACACTGGAAGTTGGCGGAATCTCGGAAACAGTCACAGTCAACGCCACGGCAGAACGTGTGCATACTGAATCCGCTGAAATAGGCCGGGGCAGTTCCATACGCGACGGAGATTCCGGCGTCGAGGCCGACGTAGAAACGCAGGAGATTGGCGAACTGTTTGAATATCGCATCGCGCATCCGGTGACGATCAAACGCAACAGTTCGGCGTTGATTCCAATTTTGCAAAATTCCATCGAAGGCGAAACCGTGTCGCTGTACAACCGCGCGACGCGCGAAACCAATCCGATGAGCGCGTTGTATCTGACCAACAACACCGGCTTGACGCTGGAAAGCGGGCCGGTGACGATCATCGAAAACGACACTTACGCCGGAGAAGCATTGACCGCGCGCATCAAACCGAACGAAAAACGGTTCGTCACTTATGCCGTTGATCTGGGTTGCCGCGTCAGCATCAAGGAAGACGAAGCCAACGAACGCGCAACGATGACGCAATTCATCAACGGCGAAATGCGCGTGCATTACAAACAATCCAAAGCGACGACTTACACGTTGACCAATCTGACCGACCGAGCCAAAACGGTTTATGTCGAACATGCCTATGACAAAAACTCCAAATGGCAATTGGTCAAAACCGTCAAACCGGCGGAAACGACCGATCATTTTCATCGCTTCAAAGTCACCGTGCAGCCAAACGCTTCCACGCAACTTGCCGTGACCGAAGAGTTGCCGGAAACGACGACTTTCGCGATTTCAAACGTCACTACCAACGACATCGAAATTTACGTCAAGGCGAATTACCTCACCTCCCAAATGAAGCAGGCGCTGGAAAGCGTGGTGGAATTGAAGATGCAGATTTCAGCGCTGAATCGCCAGGCGGCGGAAAAGCAGTTGGAAATCACGGGCATCACGCGCGACCAGGATCGCATGCGCGAAAACCTGAAAGCTATGGGCAAGAGCGAAGAAGAAAAACAACTGGTGCAACGATACGTCGGCAAAATCGCTCAGGGCGAAGACCAGCTTGAACGATTGCGGGCGGAGGAAAAGAAGCTTTTCGCCGAACGAAGCTCACTCCAAAAACAATTGGATGATCGCGTGAGGCGGCTGGCGATGGAACATAAGCTCAACTGAACCGACAAAACAAATCAAGCCTTGCTGACAGGGGTCAACAAGGCTCGATCTGTTTTTCGGGCTGGGGTTTATCTGCCCATCAATTGTCGAAAATCACCTGTGCCACCGGCCAGCGACCGCCCGGATTCGTCTTTGATTTCATACAAAAACACGCCCTGAGCCTGCATGGCGGGAATCAGGAACGGAACTCGACCGCGTGTGGTGGACATCAACGCCTGTCGCGTGTCGCGGTGTTCGCCCGCCGACAAACTCAACGAAATATATTGCAGCGGTTGCGGCGAAGCGATTTCAAATTCCAACGTGACGTTTTCGGTCGTCACGGCAATCAGACGCGGCGTGACCGTCAATTGCACAGGCGCCGTCGGATCAGCCACAGGTTGAGAATTATTGCCTCCACCTTCGATTGATCCGACGCCGTTCAAATTGGTTGAGCCGGATTGATTTGCGCCCGGCACGGTTCCGACAGGCGGGATTTGCCCTGCGGCGTTGGTCGCGTCAAAAACGCCGGTCACATAAGACGGCGTGCTGATTTCGGGCTGGCTTGACGATTGCGAACCGGCCTGCGCTTGCGAGGCAGGCACGGGTTTCGCGCCAATCGTCTGGCCGCGAATCATGCGCAACGCTCCGCGTTCGTCATACACCATCAGCATCCAATCGTTTCCATCGGCGACCGTTTCATTGATCGGAACCAGAATTTCATCTTCCGGGTTGACGTCGAATTTCATCGGAGCCAGATCGTTGCTCTTGCGATCATCGCTGATGGTCACTTTGGCCGTTCCTGTAAAAGGACGGTCTGCATCCAGATTGCGAATCTTCATCACCAATTGGCCGTTTCGCATTTCCGCCGAAGCTTGCAATCGCGGCGGATTGAATCGGCCATAACTGGTTGGTCTGGGTGCGCTGGTCGCAGTTCCGCGACCAATTCCCGATGACGCCGAACGTGAATCGGCAAATGCCTTGTTCGAGGCCGGAGCCGCATTCGGAACTGTCGCAACCGAAGATGACGAAGCGGATGGCGGTGGCGGTGGAGTCAGAGGCGAATTCGCAGGCGTAAACGTTCGTTCAGCCGCAGCTTTCACGCCAGCGGGCGCGGCGTTGATGATTTCCGCCGTCGTTCCGGGAACAGTGACGGGTTGATTGGTGTTGACGGCTGTCTCGTTGATTGGCGAAGAAGCTGTAGCTTTCGGCGAAGAGGCAGTTTCGATGCGCGGCGGTGTTGCATTGACGATGATGTCAGCGCTGGAAGCCACCACTGGCGCGCGAACGAACAGCACGCTCATATCAAGACTCAATCGCCATTCGTGGCGGCTGAGCGCATAAACCAACACTTCGCGCTGCGTCATGCTCGCTTCTGCGGGCGGCAATTTCGGCGTGGCGGCAAACAAATTTCGATTGCCCGGCAACCACCACTGGCGAGCGCCGATGGCGGCTAACAATTCATTGGTTTCACGGGGTGTCGGACGTTGCTGGACGTATTCCTGCACTTCCATGGAGGCCTGAACGGTGTCTTTGAGCGGAACGCTGTTCGGTTTTTCATAGGTCGTGATGGCGTACGATTCCAACATTCCCGAATCAAGCAAACTCTCGGCATAAGAATAAGCCGTTTCGAGAGATGGGAATTTGCCCAGCCGAACACGGTAAAACACGCCGTGTTGCGGCAGCACGATTCTGACCCAATAAGCGTCCAACCCTCTGGCGTGCAATCCCAACCGCAATTCGTCAGCGCAGGCTTGCGATCTGACAGCAGCGATTTGCACGGCATAATCTCCGGCATAAGCCTGCGTCACGCACGGCATCAACCAGAAACTCAACACCATCAGCGCCAAGCAAACGGGCGGCACCTTTCCCTGTTTTACTTTCGCGTATTTCACTTTGCCCTACCTTGATAAATAGTGAGGTAGCCCTCTACTTCGTTTTGGGCAACGATGGAAGTTCTAAATTTCGATCTTGAATTTGGTGGCCGATAAAGTCTGGGATACGGGGATTCGATCATCGGCGGGGGGAATATACCAGAACACTCAACAGCATCTCAACGCCGCAGACAGAGTTGCGGTTCAAGAATTTTCCGCTGCTTTTTCAGCCAAGAGCGGCTCGTCAAAAACAAACAAGGGACGAAACAGTGTTGCCTGTTTCATCCCTCGTTCGTTTTTTGCGGTTAAGCCTGATTCCAGGTGATTAGAAATTGAGTTTGCCTGAAATCTGAATACGACGTTCGGCGCTGGTGACGCTGTCGTTGATGCGACCGAAAATCGTTGATGTCAAAACAGCCGTCGGCGCCGCGAATGATGGCGTGTTCGTCACATTTGTGGCATCCACGCGCAGGTCAAAATTGAGCCGTTCGGTGAAGCGGAAATTCTTGCTCAGCGAAGCGCCCATCAGGAACGAAGGCGGGCCAATGAAGAAGTTACGTTTCGTGTTGCCGATGGAACCCGGCGCAGGCAGCGAGAATTTCGCGCGCGAAGCGGAATCGAGCCAGAAATTGCGCCCGGTCTCCAGAATGAGCTTGCCTTCCTTGCGCGAACAACCGTTGCAATCGGCCAACGAACTGACAACGTTGCTGAAGGTGTTCAAGCCGGAAAACACCGTGAAGGGGCGTCCCGATTGAATCTGCAACGTGCCAGCAAGCTGCCAGCCGCCAATCGCGGCATCCACAGCGCGATGAGCGCCGCCCAGCCACTTGCGGCCATTTCCGAAAGGCAGTTCATACCGATAAAAGCCCTGAACAACGTGACGGCGGTCAAAATCCGACCAGGCGTAATTCAACCGACGGTTGTTGTTGTCGAACGGCGTGCTTGAAGCAGAAGAAGCGGTTCCGGTTGCCACCAGCGTGAAAGTAGGGTCGAACGAGCGATTGTCCATTGACCGCGACAAGGTGTAGCTGACTTGGAAATTTCCGCTCGGAACATTGCGTCGCAGAATGAATTCGACGCCGTGGTACATCGAATAATCGTTGCTATCAATCACGTTCAGACCGCCTGTGAATTGCGAGAACGGTTGCAGCAGCGAGCTGAATCCGTTCACGTCCAGCAAACGACGATTAAGGTTCGCGCTGGAACAGACCCCCGCCGTCACGTTCGCGGCAGCGCACGTGCGCTGCGAAACGTTGAGCGCCAGCGAAGCGACGCTGCCTTGCGAAAGCGCCGTGGGGTTCAGCGTACGGAACAGCGCCGAGCCGGCATTGTTCGTCGCGCTGCCCGTCAACAACAAATTGATCAGCGGACTGGTGGCAGTCGAACTGCTGCGAATAGTATTGAAGGCATCCAAAAAGCTTTCGCTCTGGCCGGCGACCCTGGCGTTGACATTTACCTGATTGGCATTGTAACCGCCCATCAGATGCACGCCGTGTTTGCCTATGTAATTGACCTCAACCACCATTCGGCGAGCAATTTCCTTCTGATAGCTCAACGACCACGAATGAATTTGCGGGAACTGGAAACTGGGATCAAAGACGTTGATCGAACCAACGCCAAACGCCGCTGGTTGTCGCAAGGCATCAGGAGTGGACGAAGGCGTCAGAGAAGAAATCACCGGCCCGACGTTGCGATACAAACCGCCACCCTGTCCAAACGTAGCATTGACCGCGCCCAACGCATTGCCGGGAATGTTCTGGAAAATGCTGGCTCCCATCAACTGCGAAGCGATGCGGTCGGAAGCGATGCGGTAATTTCCGCGAATCGAAGTCTTGCCCGATTTGAACGGATCCCAGGCGAATCCGACAGAAGGCAGAATGACTCCCAAATCGTTTTTGAATAAATCGCCTTCCACCCAGCGCAGCGTGTTCGTTCCGGCATTGCCCAGCGTGACAGGTTGGTTCGGCGCCAGAATCGAGCGGCCATCAGAACGCGGATTGAGTTTCACTTCCCAACGCACGCCCAGATCAAGCACCAGATTGGGACGCACGCGCCAGCTATCCTGAACGTAAAAGTCCAGTTCGGGATAGTGAGCCGTGAAGTTCCAGCGCGTTCCGAGCGGTGCGAACTGGCTGGGATTGTTCGGATCGGAAACGAAGGCTTGCGAAACGTTGTTCACACGTCCCAACTGATTGTTAATCGCGTTTTGCAGCGTTCCCAGATCATTGGCGTTGATGCTGGTCGCGCCCGCGGCTGGCAAATTGAAAGCCGTGTACCCGGCTGCGCCGCCAAAGCTGACTGCCGGTTCCAGTCCGATTCCAGCCACGGAGGAACGGTCGTCAATGTGACGGCCAAAGCGGAAGTTCAAACCGGTTTTGACCACGTGCGGCGAATAATCCAGCGTTACGTTATCCACAAACTGCCAGGTGCGCAGCTTGCGTGCGTTGCTGACGAAGTTGGTGTTGGCATTGGCAATCGTCAAAAAGGTGAAATTGTAAGCCGGGTCGGGTTGCGCCGTGTCGAAGCTGAACGCGAACTTGTTCAAGCCCAAAATGAATTCGTTGATCAGACGCGGCGTCGGATTCCAGCGATAATTGACAGCCAGATTGATCGGGTCGCGAACGGTGTCAACCAGGTTGGGCGAATCCGGGAAAATCGGACGACCGCCATTCGCCGAATCGCCGAACGAAGTTTGATTGCCTTGCGCATAGCGCACGTAAAAGTTGTTGCGCTCATTCATTGAGTAATCAACTTTCGTCACTATGTCATATTGCCGTTCGCGCTGCGGTGAAGCGAAGTTGAATCCAGCAGTGTTCAGCCCGTCGCCGACGTTGAAATTATTCGGCAGCGGTTGCGCATTGATGTACCCCATCAGCGTGGTATCTCGCGCAATGTTCGCCGGGTTGCTGGCAATGTCATAAGTGCGCAGGCACAGCGTAGTCACGGTGGCGCTGCAAGTGGGCAAGGTCGGATTGCCGCTGGCATCCACTGCCGCCGTCGCCGAACCGTTCGGCGCGTTTTGACGGCCTACGACATAACGGAAAAGGCCGTTGCGCGCGGATTGCGTATACACCGTGCGCGTCACCAAACCAGTGTCATAAGCCCGCAACATTTGCAGGTTGCCAAAATAGAACAGTTTGTTTTTGATGATCGGGCCACTCAGGCTGCCGCCGAAAATGTGCTGAACGAACTGTTGTTTCGGCAGGTTGTTGATCGTCGCGGGATAAGTGTTCGCGTTGAAACGCGGCGTTTGATAAAACTCGAAAGCGTTGCCGTGTATGTCATTCGTGCCGGAGCGCGTAACCATCGTCACCTGCGCGCCGCTGCTGCGTCCGAGTTCCGCCGTGAAGCTGCTGGAAACGAATTGAAATTCCTGCAACGAATCCGGGTTCATGCGCAGCGGCGTGAAGTTCGATCCGCCGGCGCTGGTTTCGTTCACGTCAATGCCGTCCAGCGTGTAGTTGAATGAACGGTCGCGCGAACCATGCACGTGGTTGCCGCCGCCGGTGTTGGCCCCGCTGACGAATCCCGGTTGAAAATTGAGCAAATCCAGCGGATTGCGTCCTCGCAATCCGACAATCGGCAAACTTTCCAGAGTTTTCTGGTTGATAGTGCTGCCGATGTTTCCAGACGTACCGGTCTGCACCACGTCGGCGGCGGCTTCAACAGTCACCGAAGCCGAAACGTCGCCAATCTGCATCGCCACATTGACCGTTGCTGGCTGGTTCACCTGCACCACGTTGCCCGTGGTGATGAATTTCTTGAAGCCTGATTTTTCGACCGTCAACTGATACGTTCCCGCCGGGATCAGGTCAAACGCATAAGCGCCGCTGCTGGCGCTTATCGTGGTAAAAGCAACGCCTGTGGCTTCATTCTTCAATTCCACAGTCGCGCCGGAAACGGCTCCGCCGTTCTGGTCAGTGATAGTGCCGGCAACGCGCGAAGTCGTGCCCTGCGCCAGAATCGTGGTCGCCAACAAGATTGGCAACACCACGCTGAATAGCGCACGAACCAAATAGCTATTGTGTCTCATGGAAATTTCTCCTGAAAAAGTTCGCAGGCAGAACCGCTTGCGAAGGATGGCTTATAAAAACACCTTTGGCTTCGGAAAACAGCCCAACCGAAAATTTCGTCTTCCCGATAACGTCCACCCGAAGCGAAAACCTGAAAACGTCTATTAAAACTAAATGCTTATGTTGTTGATTGTCACTTACTTTATGTGATTTTTGGCGAGGCAATTGATATTCCAATTGCTTGGGAAATGCAAATCCGCAGCTAACTGATTGGCTGGCTATCATTACCCCTGACACCACATACGCAAATCCATGCCTGACCAGACGGCAAATCCAGAAATCACAAAACCATTTCCGAAAAAATGGAGAGGCCGAATTTCAAGATCACCACTTGTAATGAGTAATTGACGCGCGCTGCGCCAACGCCCTTGCCAGTTCGCGCGCTTCAAAAATGGGCAGGTTGCTGATTTGCGGACCGCCTCCGGTGAAGGCTTGTCCGGCAGTGTCCACCGTCAGAGTCGCCACTCCCCACAAACGGTCAAGCGGCGTTTGATGAATCTGGACAGCCTGAATTTTGTTGATCGGAACAATGTGCGTCGAACGTCCCAACCAGCCGCGCCGCGTTCGCAAATATGCGTCGCCCAAAGTGTAGCCAAGCTGGCGGTAACTGAATCCGAACAGCCAATAAACCAACGGAATCAGAACCAGCGGCAGAAAAGCCCACCAGCTTCCGCTCCAGAAAAACAACGCAGAGGCAAGCACCAGACAAACAACCGCGGTTTCGATGGTTTCACGCAAAACCGCCTGCGCAGAAACCCGTCGCCATTCGGTTTCGGCCAAACTCAGATCGGGAAAAATTCCCGGCAGGAGTTCATCCACGTCGCGCCTGGGCAAAATCGGCAACAACACGTCGCGGCCTTTGTTGTCGTCGCTGTCTTCACGGCTTCGCCCTGAAGTATCGGCTCGCAACGTCGCCCAGCCGAACAATCGCCGTAACGCTTTTTCTTCGATTTCCAATACCTGGATTCTGCGACGCGGCAAACTGGACGACCGCCGGGTCAACAATCCATACCGACGTTGCAAATCGTCGCCTCGCCGCGAAAAGGTGAAACCATAAAACAACGCAATCGAACCGACGACTGAAAAAACGATTCCGATCAAAGCGACGGCAAAAATTCCCGCGAAGGTGACCGCAATCGCCCATTCGATTCCCTGATTCGCCCAATGCCTGGCTTCCTGCGAAATCAATCTTACGGTTTTGGCGTAAATGGCATCAGGCAACAAATCGTCCGCGAAGTTCCAAATAGCTCCGGCCAGAGCCAGCGCAGACAACAAATGATTCGAAGTCAGCCCGGCAAACGCCAACTCCCGGACGCTCAACCGGCGAATGACAACCGTTTCGGGTTCAACGACAGATGCTTCATTCGTGACTGCGTCTTCAGGCGCAGTTTTTTCGGCGCGAATGGCCGCCGCGTGAGCAAAAACCATTTGCCGCAGCTTGTCTGCTTCGGCTCGCGACAGAACCGACAAGTTCGCTTCCGCTCCTCCGCCGCTTCCGGTTTCGACTTTGGCGTCCACCACGCCCAGGATTCTGTGCAACACACCCTGTTCGATGCTGATTTCCTGAATGCGTTCCAGCGGGATGTGACGCTGCCGTTTTTCTATCACTCCTTCCTGAGTAATCAATTCATTGTTTTCGATTCGATAGCTGAAGGAAAAATACTTGATGGCCGTCGCCACCAATCCAATCAGCGCAAAAAACAACAGCGGGGCTCCCGCCCAGCGATTCCCGAACAAGACCAGCGCCAATGCAGGAATCAACGCTCGTCCGTACCTCAAAAAACTGACAACCAGCGTCAGCGGATGCAATCGGCCTTCAAAAACCTTGATTCCCTGCCCCAGTTTTTCCAGCGCCTCCGGCGGAGTGAAATCTTCAAACGGCATCGTCGCCTCCTATCTCGACCAGATGATCGCGCAAACGCGCGGCTTCGTCGGCCTCAAGACCAGGAATTCTGGCGCTGGCCGCGTGAGTTCCAGCCGTATGAATAATCAACGACGACAGTCCGTACATTCGTTCAAACAGACCGCGTTCCAGATCAACGTGCTGCAAACGATTCAACGGAATCAACCGGGCGCGTTCGACCAATCGCCCGCTGCGAATTTCCAGAACCTTGGCGTCAATCCGCCAACGCCAGGTTCTGTAATACCGATGAGGAAACCAGAAACTGAACCACAGGCAAAACGCCGTTAGCGCCATCCACCCAATCGCCATCCAGATTCGCGCCGCCGGAACGGCAATTCCCAGACTGACAGCCACCACCAGCATTACCAGAATGAATATGCCGAAGCTGACCAGATACGTCGTTCGCCACAAATTGATTGCGCGCGGATCGAGCAGGTGAAATTCTTCGACTTGCTCAGTCGTGCTTGCCCTCTGACCTGAGTGATGAGTTTCGTTGTTTTCAATCATAACAATCGTCTTTTCCGGCCATAGCCATTCGATTCAGTTTTTTCCGAATCGAGCGAACAATCGTTTCAACCAGTTGGAGCTTTTCCTTTGCTCAAACAAAGCTTCGAGTTCCAGTTCTCGCTTCAATTCCATCAAGGCTGTTTGAAGCTCATCGGCGGTTTGAAATCTTTGTTCGCGGTCTTTTTTGAGCGCACGTTCGACAATCAGCGACAATCGGCTGGGAATTTCAGGCGCAAGATTTTTCAAGGGTTCGGGTTCGCGATGCGCCACCGCCGCCAGAATCTCTATCAGTTCGCCGCCGCCAAACGCCGCGCGTCCACTCAGCATTTCGTACAACACAGCGCCCAGGCTGAAAATGTCCGTGCGGTAATCCGCGTTCAATCCGCGCGCCTGTTCGGGCGACATATACTGCGGCGTTCCCACCACCATGCCCGGCGCAGTGTAAACTTCAGCCGCCGTCGTCGCATTGGAACTGGTCAACAGCGAAGGCGTTTTCGCCTGTTTGGCCAGTCCGAAATCCAGCGTCTTCACCAAACCGTCCGCACGAACCATTATGTTTTCGGGTTTGATGTCGCGGTGATGAACGCCCGCCGCGTGCGCCGCCGACAATGCCGCGGCGATTTGCGCGGCGATGTCCATCGCCGTCAAAAATTCCAACCGACCGGCGGCAATCATCTGGCGCAGGGTTTTGCCTTCGACATATTCGGCGGCGATGAAATGCGCGTCTTCGATTTTGCCGATTTCGTAAATGGTGATGATGTTCGGATGGTTGGTGGCGCTGGCGGCCAACGCTTCCAGCTCAAACCGGCGCAACCATTCCTTGCGAGTCGTCAATTCGGCAGGCAGCAATTTGAGCGCGACTTTTCTTCGCAATCGCAGGTCTTCGGCCAGATAAACATCGCCCATTCCGCCTTTGCCAATTTTGCCAATGACCTGATAAGAGCCGAATTGATTCAGCTTCAGCTTTTCCGTTCTGGAACCGGAAACAACAAGAACCGGATGGGGAGCGCCCTGCTGATTGGCCTTCGCCCAGTCTGCGGCCAGATCAGAGGCAGGAGTTTCCAACGCTCCGCCGTTTTGCTGGTGAGCGCCGAGCAGCGATTCGACTTCGCGCAACAATTCCGAATCGTTTTCGCAAACGGCGGCCAGAAACGCCGCTCGCTGATGCTGCGGTCGTTCCAGCGCCTGATGAAACAGGACTTCGATTTTTTGCCAGCGATCTGTTTGCATAAGCAATCGGTAGTCGGGATTCGGTAGTCGGTAGCTGCCTGGAACTTCGATGCCGACTACCGTCTACCGACTTCTGGCTACTCTTTTCCAATTTCCCTTTGCAGCCAGGCTTTGGCCAAAGTCCAGTCGCGCATAACGGTTCCGGGCGACACGCCCAGGATTTCAGCGGTTTCTTCTATGCTCAGGCCGCCGAAAAAGCGCAGCTCGACCATGCGGCTTTTGCGTTCGTCGAATTGCGCCAGCGATTTCAGCGCATCGTCCAGCGCCACGACTTCCGCCGCGCGTTCATCCGAAACCATCAGCGCTTCTTCCAGATCAACCTGTTGAGCGCCCCCTCCGCGTTTGGCCATGTGACGACTGCGCGCGTGATCCACCAGAATGCGCCGCATCATTTGCGCAGCCACACCGAAAAAGTGCGCGCGGTTTTGCCAGTTCACATCCTGTTGATTGACCAGTCGCAGATAGGCTTCGTGAACCAGCGCTGTCGCTTGCAGCGTATGCCCTGTGCGTTCACGGCCCAGATACCGCCCGGCCAGCCGATGCAATTCCTGATACACCAGCGGCAGCAATTCATCGCGCGCGGTTTCGTCGCCGTCGTTCCAGGCCAGCAGCAATTGCGTCACATTGGGTTGTTCGGATGGGTTTGTCATTCGTGCGCGGATTATATCGCCCTCTGAAAAAAAATCTTCTACGGCGTTAGAGGTTTTCCCGTCGTTTTTCGCATTTATGGGTGAAGGCGAAAAAACGACTTCAATCAACAGCGGTGATGATTCGCGTCCGCCGCTTTTGGTTCAATGCAGCGACCGCAAGTGAAAACGACCGGGCGTTGGCGGGCAACGGGGGAAGCCTGCCGACACGTGTTCACTCTCGGTCGCTGCGTTGTTTAGAGTTTCTTTCCCCAGCCAGTTCAAATATTCATGTAATTCGACTTTACTGATTTCAAACTGCCGGGCTAGCATACCAACGAAGGAGGATTTCCCCACGTTGAAAACAGTAGCCGAACCGATTTCACATTTCTTTTATTCTCACCGATTGAAGCTGCAACTCTGGGACTGGGGCACGGCTGGCAAACCGACGATGATTCTGGTTCACGGCGGGTTGGATCACGCGCGAAACTGGGATTGGGTGGCGCGCGAACTATGCGGCGATTTTCATGTCTACGCGCACGATCTGCGCGGACACGGAAACAGCCAGCACGCGCCCGGAGCCTTGTACACAGTCGCCGAACACATTCTGGATTTGTCCGCGCTGGTGGATGTCATCAACACTACTCACAATTCCGCCGAACCGATTTATCTTATCGGCCACAGTCTTGGCGGAGTCATTTCCACACTGTTCACGGGCTTGTTTCCCGAAAAGGTCAAAAAGCTGGTTTCGATTGAAGGTCTGGGACCGCCGCCAACTCACAAAGTTTATGATCCGGCGTCGAAACGGATGCGCCGTTGGATCGAAGAAATTCGCAAGATCGAAAAACGCGAAGCGCGCAGTTATCCAGACCTCGATTCCGCCGTGAACCGCATGAAAGAGGCCAATCCTCATCTTTCCGACGAAGTCGCGCGCCATTTGACGCTGCATGGAACGAACTGGAATTCGGACGGATCGCTCAGTTGGAAGTTCGACAACTTCGCGCGCCCGTTTCCGCCCTTCGGACACAATCTGGCCGACATTCAGGACATTTACGGCCAGATCACTTGCCCCGTGTTGTTGTTCTGGGGAATGGAAAGCTGGGCGCCGGATCCCGAAAGCGATGGACGCGCCAAACCGATCAAAAGCCATCGGCTGGTCAAAGTCGCAGGCGCAGGCCACTGGGTGCATCACGATCAACTGGATTTGTTTTTGGCGGAAACGAAGAAGTTTTTGGCTGAAGATTGATGCTGATCCTTCGTCGAAATGGCGTTGCACAGAATCCATTCAGAACAATACGGAACAAACGGAAACTGGATTTCCCTTTCCGTCTTTTCAGTTATTTCCGTTTGTTCCGTATTCTCAGCCTACACTCCGTCAACTCAACGATGTGGGAAAAGCTAAGGAATCAACTCCACGCTGCCGCGCGTCGTCAATTGGTAATAATCGCTGATTTCACCGGAGTCGAAGCTGCGAATGAGGACTTGAATCGGTTGCAGCAACTGCACGCTGAAATGATTGTCCACCGTCTGTGGATGGACGTTGGTGTAATACGCGTAATTGAAATAGCTGCGAATCATCGTGCTGTTAGCGTCAATCGGCAGCGATTTCAGATTTTCGACAAACCTGCCCATTGTGTCCTGCCGGAACAGATAAAACTCCACGTTGGAAACATAAAACGCCGAGACTTTTTCGTTGATTTCCTTCAGGTAATCGCCAATGGATTTCAGCGCCTTGACGCCGGAAATGTCTCCGGTGGCGGGAACGATGCGGTTTTGATCGTGCATCGTCTTGATGACCTGAAAGGTGGATTCGCTGGCCATGTAATTGCGTTGTCTTCCAGCCAAATCTTTTTCCAGCAGGATGTCGCGGTATGCCGGAAAAAACCTGCCGGTCGGCCGGTCGCGGATGGTGTATCGGGTTTCCAGACAGTCGGTGTAAAACGCCTGGTAAATTTCGTCCAGCGTTTCCCAATCGCGCTGGTTCATCGTCACGCCGAAACTTTCGATTCGTTTGTGTATGTCGGCTTTGATCTTGTCGGCCATCTTTTGATCCAGCGGAACGCGATCAAAATAATCCACCAGGTCACGAATCGGACGGTCGTTCCATTTCTTGTAATCTTTGGGCAAAGGGCGCGCGAAGAGGTTGGAAAAATACTCGATGCGAGTGCGCGACATCATAAACAGCGATTTGAACATCAGGTGCTGCAATAGTGCGTCGCGGCGAATGTCCAGCATGATAGCCAGTTTGGGTTTGATCTGCGCGATGTAAGTGAAGTTCTGATCCGGCCCAACGCCCAGATACACACCACCCGAAACATTCATCTTCGACAGCGTAGTCAGCACATGCTGGTAAGACAATTCGTTCGACACCAGATTGTCCGATCCGAAATATCCTGCGCGTTCGGACAAGCGAGCGACCAATTGCGCGAAATCTTCGCGGCGGTCGCCAATCACGACTTTTTGCTGCGCCAGCGTCGGCGCAACAACCAACCAAAGAACGATCAACAACAAAACGGTTCGGATTGAAGAAGGGCGGTAATACTTCATCTGTCTTTCTCCTAAAAACGAAGTGAATTATTTGAACTTCACGAACAGGCTCAGGGCGTTTCGGCCAATGCGGCTTCGATGCGGCGCGAAAGTTCGGCTTCAGACATTCGCGTCGGCGAATAAAACCGAACGACACCTTTGCGATCAATCAGCGCGAAGGTCGGCGTGGCCGAAACTCCGTAACGAATCATGCCTTCGGTATCAATCACGACAGGAACGCTTTCCAGCCCCGGATACATTTCTTTCCATACCTTTTCGACGTGGGCTTTTTCTTCCGCAGGATTAGCAGCTTTGCCATCCGCGCCCGAACCGTAATACCGCGTCGGAGCCATCACCACCAATCCTTGTGCGCGATATTTTTCGACCAGACGAACCAGCGAACCGGCCTGCGCGCGACAATCTCCACACCAATGCGCCCACAGAAACAACAGCACCGGTTTGCCTTTCAACGCGGCAAACGACGACGGTTTTGCGCCGACAAAATCATTCAGGTTGAATTCCGGCGCGCTCTGGCCTTCCAACGAAAGCAGATTGATGTTTTTGCGAATGCGCGATTTCAGGCTCAGGTTTTTCGCTTTGGAAAATTCGATTTCCAGAAAACTGATTGCCGAACCTCGCCCTTCGCGTCGCGCGCGAAGCTTTCCTTCGACTTCGATGGCCGCGCCGAGCGGAGCCAGCAATTCCGATTTCTCTTCACGAATTTCGCGGCGAAGTTCAGCGACATACTCGGCGGCGGCGTCAGGTTGATTCAACATCTCTGCTCCGCGCGCCAACCATCCGACGGCGTCCAGGTATTCGGTGTCCACGCCGTGTTGGCGTTTGTAATCTTCGACGGCTTGAACGCCGCTGGCCAGATCGCCTGCCGAAAGTTTGTTTCTGACAAGACGAACAAGCTCACCGGCGGCGTTTGCGGTCAACGACAGCAGCGCGAGCGCCAGCAACGAAGCAAGAAAGGTTTTTTGTTTCAATCGAACTGCTCCTGTTAGGCAATTTTCAATTCGTAAATGCCGATTTTCATGATTTGCCCCGGCTGAACTTCGGCAGATTCGCCGGGCTGAATTTCGCGGCCATCCACTTCGATGGCGTTGCGACCAACGCATTCCAGTTTGAAGCCGTTTTCCTGCTTCGTCAGGATGGCGTGTTTGCGGCTGACTTCCTGATCGCCGTCGAGTTTCACATCTACCGGAAAATCTTTTGAGCCGCGCCCGATTTCGATTTTCGCCTTGGAGGATTTGAAGACTTCCGGCTCGCCGCCCTGCCGTTGAAAGTTGATGGTGAACAGCGGGGTTCGCTTACGGACCAGGGTTTTTTCAATGTCATCCGGATCAAGGGGTTCAGTCGCGCCGGATTCAACGGGTTTGGGCTTCGGTTTGCGAGCAGTGACTTCTGTCTTGGGCGATTGATCGTCCCAGACCACCTGCACGCGAACCTGGCCTTTGTCCAATGCGCCGTCAATGCTCAAACTGAGCGCGATCTTGTCGGTCTTCAATGACTTTCCGCCGACCAATTCCTTGGCGCGTTGCGACAAATTGTTGGCCAGTCCTTCTTCCAAGCCTTCGCGCTTGCGACCCTGCCACACAGCGTCGTCTTCCTTGCTCAAATAAATGATGTACTCGCCGGGCAAATACGTCTGCCCGCCAGGCGGCGTGAACATTTCGCGTTTCATGACGGTTTCGACTTCGCGCGCGATCTTGACGAAAAACTGATCCCATTCGCTCAACTGCGCCTGAGCTTCTGGCGTTTGCGAAATCGCGTCTTCGCCGTCCAGCCACTTTTTGACTTCACTCCAAAGCTTCATAGCTTGACCTCCAAACTAAAAACATCCACGAAGAACACGAAGTAGCACGAAGATATTTTGAAGACTCTTTGTGTCGCTTCGTGACCTTCGTGGACGTTCCCAAGACTCTCACCACCAGCGGCGCGAGACTACACGAACGAGATTTGGATTTCCATACACCCAACCTTGCCGCGCGTTTATGGGTGCATTCGGTTCAAGCTGCATCCATTGGCTGACTTCAATCTGTAACCAGCCTCGTTCATTTTGCGCGATCACACGATGCCGAGTGCCCCTGGAAACTTTCCCGATGACGTTGAAAGGGTCGTCGCTGGGACTGTTCCGCACATTCAACTGAGTCACCATGACTTCAACTTCGCGCGGAGTCCCGATTTCACCTTTGCGAAAGATGTTGAAGATGCTGACCAACAAGCCGATGAATGCCGCTCCCATAAAGACAATGAACACGCGGCGGCGAATCTTTTCCGAAAATCTGCTGGCGATCTTCGGCGGACGTTTGGCCGCAGCTTTCGCCGGGGCTTTGCCTTGTCCCGGTTTGGCAACCACCGGAGCTTGCGCCGCAGAAGAAGGAGCAGGCACGGGCGGAATCGGAGTCGCTTTTTGCGGCTGCAATTCGATGAAGATTTTGCCCGGACGTTCAGGCCTAACCGGCGATGGCATTTCCGTTTTCAGAGAAGCAGCAGTCTTTTCCGTCACCACCGGCTCGGTCGCCCTGGCTTCCAGTTTCGGAGTTGTGGCTTCAGGTTGCACCGGCAAGGCAGACGACACGACTTCCTGCAATTGCGAAGTCGCCGGAGTCGGATCGAAATCCGGCAGCACAGGCTTGGCCGGAAACGCTCCGGTATCGAATTTTTGACGAGGTTTGACGATGGTTTCTTCGTCGGGAATTTCGTTGATGTTCACCGTCGGATTGAGCGCGGCGACTTGCGCCAGTTCGTGCCAGAACTCGGCGACGGTTGCGTAACGCGCCTTGGGATCGTCGTCGGTTGCGTGTTGCAACACTTTCAACAAAGCGCCGCCCCACGGTTTGCCAGCCAGATTGGCAGGCAACGACGTAATCGGATCGCAGCGGAACTGACTAGGCGCGCGTCCGCAAACGACGGTGTAAAAACTTTTGGCCAGCGAATACACATCCGCCGATGTGGTCAGTTTTTGCAATTCACCAGTGGCTTCATTGGGATTGTGTTCGGGCGGAGCGTAAACATCCGCGCCGACTCGCGTGATTTCGGTGGATTCGCCAGTTGTGATTTTGGCGACGCCGAAATCGGCGACTTTCAACTTGCGTTTGTCGGCGCTGAGCAGAAAGTTGTTCGGCTTCAGATCGCGGTGAATGATGCCTTTGCTGTGCGCGAAAGCCAGCGCTTCGCACACCTGATGAAAGTAAGACAACGCTTCGTCCAGCGGCAACGCCCGCTCAGGACGATGGCGACACATTTCCAACAAATCGCCGCCGGGCATGTATTCCAGCACCAGATAATGAAACGGCACGCCGCGCAAATCCGCCGCCGTGCCATGCCCCAATCGTAAAATCACGTGCGGATGCCGAACGGTGTCCAGAGCGACGGCTTCGTTCTGGAAATTTTCGACCAGTGTGCGTTCCAGGTCGGGATCGGGCGTGCCCTGCAAACTGGTGTTCAGAGCCTTGATGACAACCGGGGCGCGACTGACCGCGCGGTCATACGCGACGAAAATTTCCGCGTAACTACCGCGAGTCAACCGCTCGTATACTTCGTAGCGGCCATCAACCAAACTATGTTCCAGTTTCAAATCAGGCATCTGTATCGGTTGCGTAAGTCATCATCCAAAAAATGGAACCGCTTTCCCTCTTTTCAATTTCCTGAGATGCGCGTTGCTCCATAGCCTCAAGTTGCAACTGAGAGCGACTGAACGCCTGCTCCCATTTCATTTCATCCAACAGTTCCTGAATGTATTCGCGCAGATGATCGGCAACATGCTCCTGCAGCGATTCCGGCAGAGTTTCAACCATTCTGGTGATGGTGGCTATTCCGGCAGACGGCATAACAAAAACTCCTTGTTGGAAAATTCAGCCCGCTGGTGTGGCGGATGGTTTAGGCGGCGCATTTGATGATGACGACGCCTGCGGGGACGGCAGACTTGGCGCCAGCAGTTTCTGCAAGCTGTCCGCCGCGTTACGCGCCTGACCGATTTGTAAATACGCCATGGCAATGAACACCCATCCTTCATCCAAATCCTGGTTGTTGCTGGCGGCTTGTTTGAAATGGTTGATCGCTTCCTCGAATTTCTTTTCGTTGAAATACAACCGGCCAAAACAGAAATGAGCTTCGGCGTTGTCCGGTGCGCGCGACAAGATTTCGTTCAATTGAGCGCGCGAATCTTCAATTCGTCCTTCGTTCAACAGCGCAAGCGCTGAAGCCACGCCAGCATCGCGCGGAGTCCAGCGCATCACGCGCGGTTGTTCTTCAGCCAATGGGCCGCCCGCGCGGTTGACCAGTCGCTGCAACGGTCCGCCAAACAATCCGCCGAGAATAAATCCGGCCAGCAAGGTGACGATCAAAACGCTCATTCTCATAAATTTCGACATCTCTACTTTCTGCTCGACTTCATTCGTCGGCGCGATGTTTATTTCCCGCTGTTTCCGTGTACGCTGCGGAACGGACGGTGGTTCAGGCATTGGAGATGCGCTCGGAGGCGCAGGTTCTTCGACGGGAGCTTCGGCAGGAACTTCTTCGACTTTCTGCGATTCGGCTTCCTGCACAGGCGTGGCTTCCGGCTCAGGCTCCGGCTCATTCAAGACAATTTCGATTTTCTTTCGCGGCTTGTCGGCATTCGACGCCTCCGAGTTAGAGCGAACCGCCGGGCGGGTCTGTTCGTCAATGTAGCCGCGTTCGCCGAAATCCACGACTATGGCGGTCAGATTGTCTTCCGCGCCTGCTTCGTAACAAAGCTGTTTCATCGTGTCGCAAACGGATTGCGGATGGTGGCCGCTTCTCAACAATCGTTCCAACTGCTCATCGCGGATGTGGCGCGTGATGCCGTCGCTGCACAACAACAATGTTGTCGTTTCGTCCACTTCGATTTCGATGATTTCCGGTTCGACTTCGGAATCGGCGCCGATGGCACGGCTGATGACGTTGCGGCGCGGATGAACTTCGGCTTGTTCAGCCGTCATCCATCCCTGGCGGACGGCTTCGTTGACTTCGCTGTGATCTTCGGTCAATCGCACCAATCCGCGGGCATCGCAGCGATAAACGCGACTGTCGCCCACGTGCGCGACAATCGCTCGGTTTTCCCTGACCGCCGCCATCGCCAGTGTCGTCGCCATTCCGTCCAGTTCCTGATTCATCTCGGCTTCGGTGTAGATTTTCTGGTTGCAGAGATCAATCGTTTCGTGAACCAGTCTCCGCAAATCTTCCATCGGCAAATCGGTGCTGGAAAGCGGCTGTGGCCCGGTGAAGACCTTTTCAAACACTTCGGCGACTGTGCGGCTGGCAGTCTGGCCTCCGCGCCGTCCGCCTACGCCGTCGGCGACGATGAACACACCTCGACTGGGCAGCGCCAGCAGATTGTCTTCGTTCGCCTGGCGCTTCAGGCCTTTGTCTGTAATTTGTCCGACGGTAACTTTCATTTTCTGAGAGTAGTCGGGAGTCGGCAGGCGGTAGTCGGTAACCGAAATTAACTACCGACTCACGACTACATTGTTCCTGTGTGAAATCGCCATCAGCATTCCCAACATAAAAAAGCTGGTAATCAACGACCATCCGCCGTGGCTGACGAAAGGCAAAGTGATGCCGGTCATAGGCAACATTCGCAACACGCCTCCGATATTGACTATGGCCTGAAATCCAAGAAACGCCGTTATTCCTGCGGCTATCAATTTGGTAAACATATCGCGGGCTTCGATGGCGGTGCGCATTCCGGCAACGACCACGATGATGAAGGCGAAAATGATGATCGCTCCGCCCACGATTCCCATCTCTTCGGCGACGACGGCATAAATGAAATCCGAATCGGCAATCGGCACGGTTTCAGGATGCCCTTTGCCCAAGCCTGCGCCGAGCAACCGCCCGTCGCTGATGCCGAACAAGGCCTGCGAAGGTTGGAAAGCGTATTTGTTGTACCACCTTTCTTCGTCGGTGTTGCCGGGAATGCGGTCTTTCTCTTTCGCCCACCATTCGTGCTCTTCGATGTCGGGCGCGATGCCGCCGTAACGCCACAGATAAAACCGTTGCTTGATGCGATCCGGGACGCCTTCGCTGACGACGTTTTTTACTCGCTGGACTACGCCGACTTCCGCGCCGTCGGTGAACACATTAACCACAGTGTTGTATACGCCAGCGGCGAAAATCGAAACGGCAAGCAATGCCGCCATCAATCCGATGGCGATTGTAACTTGCGGCAATCGGCGAACAGCAACGACGTAAAGCGTGATGTAGGCTCCCAGAAAGACCAGCATCTGCCCGAAATCCTGCAAGGCGAAAAACGGCACAACCGGCAATGCCGCCACCAGCAAAAACGGCAGCACGAATCGCCACGGCGGAATGCCCCAATGCGTCCGCGACAGATTGCGATAATGATCGGCCAGAATCCCTGCGTAACTCAGCAGGAAGGTAATTTTCACAGGTTCCCACGGCGTAGTGTTGCCGAGCGATTTGCCTCGCTCCGAAAGAAAAATGGCGATGAAGGCAAACGGCAGCGTCGTCAGCAATCCAATCAGAAAACTGTTTCGTTGCAACAGCAGCAATACGTCATCGCGGCGTATGAACGCGAAGGCCAGCGCAAAACCGACAAATGCCATCAGCGGAATCAAAGTCGAAGTCGAAGTGAAAATTCGGCTGAGCGTCCAGTATTGCGGCGCATTGGTGTCGGCGGGCGTTGTCGTCTGCAATTGAAAGTTCGGATCGCCGAACAAAGCCTTTTTCTTTTCGGCGTCGTAAAACTGATTGATGCTTTTGTATTGCTGCACGCGGGCTTTGGCCATCCGCGCTTCCCGGACTTGGGTGCGATTTCCGGCGGCGTATTCCGGGTCGGTGAACAAACGATATTGCGTGAACTGGCCAATGCTGAAGAGCAGAATGGCGACGGTAAACAGCGTCAGGTCGCCAGCGTATTTGTGCCGCCGCGCCAGCCAGATGAAGACGAAAAAAATCGGCAGGAACAACGTCAGGTCTCGGCAGGCCAGCAACACAGACGGCGAAAATCCGCGCGCGATTCCAGCCCTGTAAATGGCCAGATACGCCAGCGCGTCCAACACCACCAGCAAAACCAGCAACAGTAAATGCGAAGAGGGGCGATTTTTCATGCCAGCAACAGACGACCGCCTTGAAATTTTTGTTCAGGATTTGTTTTTACAGCTTAAACGCGCGCCATCATACTTGAAGACTTTTCATCTCGAAACTGTGGAGAGCAGTTTCCATCTTACGGCTGATCTATTGCGGCAGTCGGGAACTCCACCCTTCTGTAAATTTCTTTGAAAGAAAGCGTTACACCAACTGATTCCAGGATGACACTGCTATCCAGGCCAATTATGTCTGAGCGAAGCCATTTCCCATTTGGTTGACGAACATACTGCGTTACTTGAGGGCGATTCTGGAAAACAAGCAAATACTCATTGAAGCTTTCAATCGCTTGATATGCCGCAAACTTTCTATCTTGATCGCTGGCCGCAGTCGAAGGAGACAGCACCTCGACAATCAACACAGGATTGAGCAACACGTCAATTCCCTGCATATCCTCGAACCTGGCTTCACCGCAGGCAACGCTGGCATCAGGAAAGCGAAAAGGCGGCCACAAATCGGTTTTGACCGGCATCTCTGCATTGAACACTTCGCAGTCGTGGTCTTCCAAAAGGCTGTCTAAAAAATGGGGGATGTTGTGCGTGGCTCTGGTATGAGGCAGTTTGCCGCCTGACATCGCAACAATTTCCCCATCCAAGTATTCAAGCCGTTGATCCGAATTTTTCAGTATCTCGATATATTCTTTAATCGTGTACTTTGGTTCCGGCAAAGCTGACATTGCGGTTCTCCTTTCGCTTTTGGCAATTGAAAATTCGCCGCGATTCTACCTCATCTCTGGCAACGCGGGCAGAAGTATGTCGAGCGTCCGCCTTGCGCCAACCGTTGAATCTTCGAGCCGCAAGTCAAACACGGCAATCCTTCGCGTTCGTAAACCTGCCAACTGTCTTCGTAAACGCCGTCGCCGTAACGGCCATAGACTTCGCGCGGATCGGTTTCAAGCGTGCTACCCGCTTCTATGGCTTCTTTCAGCACAGCGACGATTTCACCATGCAAAGTTTCGCAACGAGACCGCGAGAGTTTGTTGGCCGTAAGCTGCGGATTGATCTTCGCCCGGTGCAGCGCTTCGGCGGCGTAAATGTTCCCAAGCCCGGTGACGCGCGTTTGATCCAGCAAAAACAGCTTGATGGCTTGTTTGCTGCGCTGCAAAGTTTCGTGCAGATAATCAGCGCTGAACGCGGCATCGAACGGTTCCGGCGCGAGTTTGCTCAGATGCGAAACCGAATCCAGTTCAGCAGTTTTGACCACCAGCATCATTCCGAAATGTCGCTGGTCGGCGAACAGCAGCTTGCGTCCATTGTCCAGCCAGAACGCTGCGTGCGTGTGCGGCGGCGGAGTTTCGTCGGCATCAACGTGAACGAATCGCCCGGTCATTCTCAGATGAGTTATCCACGTTCGCCGGTTCGACAGGTGCGCCAGAATGTGTTTGCCGCGCCGTGTCACTTCTTCGACGCGAGCGCCTTTCAACCAGGCGGCAAACTGGCGCGGCGTGTTTTCCGACGCAAGCTTCGCGCGCAACAATTGAGCTTTGGCGATGGTTCGCCCGGCAATCAATTTATGCAAATGCCGCGCGACCATTTCGACTTCAGGTAATTCAGGCATGGCGAAGTGTTTACCACACCTTCGCGCAATCTGGACAGACCGCGCGATGCCGTGTCATAACGGCGACTCCACAAAACCAATTCACATCACAAAGAGGGTTTATGAATTCACGTCGTCAATTCATTCAATCGCTCGCGGCGACGACTGCCGCCGCAAGTATCGAGGTTCCCATGCTCGCCAATTCGCAAACCAAACGTCGCAACATAAAACTCGGATTCGACAACTTTTCGATTCGCGCCATGGGCTGGAAAGCGCCGCAACTGCTGGATTACGCCGCCAGGCTGAAAGTGGACACAGTGCTGTTTTCCGATCTGGACGTTTACGAAAGCCACGACGAAAAATACCTGAAAGACATCAAGAAAAAAGCCGACGATCTGGGCATAGAAGTTCAAGCCGGAACCGGCAGCATTTGTCCATCGGCAAAATCTTTCAGCCCGCGATTCGGCACAGCCGAAGAGCATTTACTGTTGACCATTCGCGTCGCTAAAACGCTCGGCTCGAAAGTAGCGCGCTGTTATCAGGGCACAGCCGACGACCGCAAATTGCCCGGCGGATTGCCCGCCCGCTGGAAAGACACGATCAAGGTTTGCAAAGCCGTTCGTTCGCAAGCCATTGATGCGGGAGTCAAAATCGCCATCGAAAATCACGCCGGAGACATGCAGGCCTGGCAACTGGCCAACCTGATTGAAGAGTGTGGGCGCGATTTCGTCGGCGCGACGCTGGATTCAGGCAACGCCACCTGGACGCTGGAAGACCCGATGCGCAATCTGGAAATTCTGGGGCCTTATGCCGCGACGACCGGCATACGCGATTCGATGGTCTGGGAAACGTCTGAAGGCGCAAACGCCGGTTGGACTGCAATGGGCGAAGGCCAGGTGGATTGGCAAAAATACTTTGACCGTTTTGCCGAACTGTGTCCGGGCGTGGCCGTGCAATTGGAAATCATCTCCGGCGCAATTCGTCCGTTCGCCTATCAGACAGAAGATTTCTGGCAGTTTTACGACGACATCCGCGCCAAAGAGTTTCAAAACTTCACTGCGATGGCCAAACGCGGAAAAGCGATAGAAGGCTTCAAAGTCCCCGCCGGACAAGATCGGAAACTTGCCGAACAGGAATTTCAAAAGGCGGAACTGGAACGCAGCATCAAATACTGCCGCGAAGTTCTGGGGTTGGGATTGAAATCCTGATCATCGAGAAGTGATTTATCGTTGGTCGTGCAAGCGGCGCGTTTCGTCTTCGGTCACGCTGCTTGGCCCCAAGGGATTGGTCGGCGGCGGCGAAGGTTGATGATAAACCGGTTGTTGATAAGTTTGTGGAATTGGTTGTTGCGCGGCTGGCGGCAAATTGTAAGCCGTAATCGGCGGCATTTGCTGCGGCATCGGCGGATACATGGGTTGTTGCGCCATCATCTCTTCCTGCAATCTGCGCTGTTGAGCTTTGTAACGCATCACGGCGAACACTACTCCAATCGGGATCAGAACTGCGCTGATGCCCGACAACCTGCCAAGCCCCAATGTGCCGAAAATCGCCGGCGACATCACAAACATCATAATCAGCAAAATCATCTGCTGTTTAGGCGTCAACCCGTCCGTCGCTTTGGAAATCACATCGCCGGAACGCGGCGGCGGTTGCAGCGAAGCCGTGCCTCCGCTGGCGACGTAACCCGTGAGCGGTTGCAACGCGAGTCCGCATTGGCGACAAAATTTGGTGGTATCAGGGTTGGGCGATCCGCAACGTGGGCAAAACATGCTCGGCAATCCTCGTTATGAGTTGGAATGAAATCTGCGGGTTTCGTCTTCAACGACGCTGCTTGGAGTGGCGACGTTCAGCGGATTGGTTGGCGGCGGAGTCAATTGCCCCTGAAACATCGGCTGCGGAATTGGCGACGGTTGAAATCCCTGCCCGGGTTGATGGTACATCGGTTGTTGAGAAGCGAAATGCTGCTGGATCTGTTTTTCCTGCAAACGGCGCAACTGGGTTTTGTAATGATAAAACGCCCAGGTGACTCCCAAAGGAATCAGCAAAAACATTACGGCAAATCCTTCCCCGGCGTTGAATGCCTCTTCGCCAATAACGGTAGCCACAATCGGCAACAAGATCATCGCCAAAATAGTCAGGATTCTTTTTTGTTTCAGCGCCAGCATCTCCGACGTTTCCGCCAGTTGAATTGGAATGTTTGGCGTTTGAACGGGCGGCGGACTAATCAGCGCCCCCGTGCCTCCGCTGGCGACAAAACCACTCACTTGCGCCATTGGCAATCCGCATTGACGGCAAAATTTGATCGTTTCGGTATTCGCTGATCCGCAACGTGGACAGTACATTCTGACCTTCTTTCGATAGACAGGATGCTCAGGATTGCTCAGGATTTTTGCCTTGCAGCCGAATCATGAAAAATCCTGCTCATCCTGTCTGATTTTAGTTTTCAGAGTAAAAGGCTGCTGCCGCGCTGACGCCTGAATCTTTCGGTATGAAACCTTCGTCCTTCAGACATTTTTCCAACGCTGCCAGCAACAGCAGCACATTGTTTTCCGTGCTGCCCGCTCCCATCAAACCCACGCGCCAGACTTTGCCTTTGAACACACCCAAACCGCCGCCGACTTCGATGTTGAATTCGTTCAGCAACCGGCTGCGGACTTTCGCATCGTCCACGCCTTCGGGAATCGAAACCGCGTTCAGAGTCCACAAGCGATGTTCGGGTGCTACGGCCATCTTCAACCCCATTGCTTCGACGCCGGCGACCAACGCGCGATGATTTCGCTGATGCCGTTTGGCGCGATTTTCCAAACCTTCTTCAGCAACAATGCGCAGAGCTTCGTGCAGCGCGTAATTCATACTGATTGGAGCCGTGTGATGGTACGCGCGCGCGCCGCCGCTGGTTCCGCCCGAAGCGTCCGCCCAATACGCCGTCAACAAATTGGTGTCCAGATACCAACTGCACACGGGAGTCTGCCGCGCTTTGATCTTCGCCACCGCGCGGTCGCTGAACGTCACCGGAGCCAGTCCCGGCGGGCACGACAACGCTTTTTGCGTCCCGGCATAACAAGCGTCAATCCGGTTGCGATCAATGCCTATGGAATGCGCGCCGATGCTGGTCACGGCGTCCACCATCAGAAAGCCGTCGCGTTCGTCCGCGATTTCGCGCAGCGGTTCGAGTTGCTGCAATACGCCGGTCGAAGTTTCGGCGTGAACGGCGAACAAGACTTTCGCATTGGATTCGCGCCAGGCTTTGCGAGTCTTTTCCAAATCAACCGGCCCGCCCCATTCGCATTCGACGCGAACTGGCTTGGCTCCAACGCGCAAAGCCATTTCGTGCATGCGTTCGCCGAAATAGCCGTTGATGCAGATGACGATTTCTTCGCCGGGTTCGAGCAGATTGGCAACGGCGGCCTCCATTCCGGCGCTGCCCGTGCCTGAAATCGGCATGGTCAATCGGTTGTTGGTTTCAAACACGTAGCGCAACAGTTCCTGCACTTCGTCCATCGTGCGAACAAAAATCGGGTCTAGGTGGCCCACCAGCGGCGCAGCCATCGAACGCAACACACGGTCATCCACAGGACTCGGCCCCGGACCGAGCAAAATTCGGCGCGGCGGATTCAGCGCAGCAATCGCGGGCGCATCAGCAATAGACATAACGAATCAATTTCTCCGGTATTTTGAATTGGGAAGATCGCGGCGTTTTCGCCACACGCGAAAGGTATCATCTGGCGAGAAATCGGCCAAGCCTTACTCAGATTCAGGCGAGGTTACACCAAGCCGTTGTTCGGCAAAGGCCAGAAATTCTTCAGCTTGGGCAATCATCGTAGCTATTTCGGTTTTGGTGAGGACAGATTTGGCTGTGTAATCACCGATGATTCGGTCATCCTGCGCGTCAATCAAGTAGCGATGAAACTTCGCATCAACTTCGCCGGTTTTGACGAAATGCTGACCAAAAGCTGCAATCAACGAACCATGCTTGGAAAACTTCAGTCCTTTGCCAAGCAGGAATGCCGAGGCCAGATAAAACATCGAATAATAAGCGCGTGAAGCGGCGAAATCAGGTAAATCATTGGTCAGCAGCAATTGCGCCGCTTCCAAACTCTTTTTTGCTTTTTCGATCAAATCCGACTGCTCTTGTGTCATATCCGAATCCCTTCGGCGCGAACGTTTTCCAGCAAAGCCATCTGCGATTGCCGGTAATCCTCTTCGCAAACAAAGACTCGCGAAATCAAAACGTCATACTTCAGGCACAGCGCCGCATTAAATTCGCTGGTGCGGGCGACTTCCTCAAACTGGCGAACCTGACCTTTCAACACAATCAGTACGTCAATGTCTGAACCCTCGACCGCATCTCCGCGCGCCTGCGAACCGAACAGGACGACATCCACCAGCCGCTCGCCGTAAAGCTCGGCCAGATAGCGCCGCAACTCACTCAGGATTGTCCTCAGCTTTTCATTCATTGCGCTAAGAAGTCGGCGTTAGCTGCTCTTCAATGCTGGTATGAAGATGCGGAATTTGGGCCATCCGCATCACCAGACGCAATGCCTCGTTCACCGATTCCTCATTTGGGAAGGCCAGAGCGACATCCGGCGCTAAAACAACCACGTTGGAACCGGCTCGATAGCGCGAAACATATTTACCCCGCAGACCACCTTTCAATAATTCAGCCAGATCATATTCAGGCCGCAGTTCGTCTTCCATCTCAGAGGTAGTCTCCTTGTTCATAAGCTTTCCTTTCGTTGGACGTCAACTCGCGCGCTGTGATAAGTCGAATTCGGTCGCCCCGCTCCGTGTAAGCAATAATCAAAAGTCTGCCGCGATGCGATGAACCGACGATAATGAAGCGTTGTTCTTCCAATGAATGATCGGGATCAGGCACAGCAATTGAAAAATTATCGTCGAAAACTGTCGTGGCTTCTGGATAAAGACACTCCGTGCTTTTCCAGATTGAGCTTAGCCTTGTTCGGATCCCAGTCAAATTCCATAACTGAGTATACCAACAGAAATTAGCGGGAGGCGAAATGCTGCTAAAAAATCGCGCCACTGTTCGCTCATCGCTACCAAGCGGATCGGATTCTCCAACCGATTCTGCAGTATTCCCAAAAACTCAAAAAAATTTTGCCGCTTCGCGGCGGGGTTTTACTCTCTTCCCACGGCTTCGGTTTCTTCATTCCCGGTTGGTTGAAGTGGTGTCGGCGGGCGTCGGCTTCGCACGCCGCCCGCTCGCCTACCACTTCAACCAACCTCGCTTTTCCCGAAAACTTCCCGGAAGGGTAAAGAGGGTAAAAAGAGCTAAAAGCGCTACCTGCCGATCCTCACAAGGCGGAACCCGAGATAGACGTAGCGGTCGCCGGGCGCGACGTCGTAGCGATACGCCGACCGGCAGCGGACGGCGTCGTTGATCCAACCGCCGCCGCGTATGACACGGAGCGAGCCTGTACCAGGCCCGCCCGGATCAGTCACCACACCTTGCCGCTGACATTCCGCATAATAATCCTTGCCGTACCAATCCGAACACCATTCCCAAACGTTGCCATGCATGTCGAAAAGACCAAAAGGATTCGACTTTTTCCCGCCAACCACATGCGTCTTGCTGTCGGAGTTACTTGAAAACCAAGCATAATCGCCAAGCTGCGATTCGCTGTCGCCGAAGCTGTAAGCGGTGGTCGAACCGGCGCGTGCCGCATATTCCCATTCCGCTTCGGTCGGCAGCCGGAATCCATTGCCGACTTTTTTCAAAAACTCCTGCACATCATTCCAGGAAACATTTTCGACCGGCAGATCATCGCCTTTGAAAGGCGACGGATTATCGCCGCCCATCACGGCTTTCCATTGCGCCTGAGTCACTTCGTATTTGCCGATGGCGAATGGCGAAACGCGAACCTGATGACGCGGCTTTTCATCATAGTAACGATCTCCGCCCATTGTGAATTCACCGCCCGGCAGACTGACCATCTGGACTTTGACGCCATTGGCGAGGTTGACGGTGAACTCATTCGCGGACGCTGTCGGTCGCTGGGGATCGCCAACTGAATTCAAGGAGTTTGGCGAAATGGTAGTGGTCGTTTTCGTCATCAGATAAACGGTCACCACCAGAGCAATTGCTGCCAAGGCTCCGCCCAATTTCATCGCCGGACGCAAACCGGTTTGCCGAACAGCAGACGATTTCTGTTTCAACGGAGGATTCGGTTTCGGCTCAGGCTTCGGCGAAAGGTCAATCACCGCTTTGCCGCGTTCGATCGTTGGCTGTTCAGCCTCAGCTTCCGGGCGTTTGACCGGTTCGGGAACTTTGCGCGTTTCTCGAACCGGTTGAGATTTTGCCGGTTGAGCTTTTGATTGAAGCAAAGCAGCGCGCATTTCCTTCGCTGATTTGAAACGCTGCGCCGTGTCTTTGGACATCGCTTTCTCTACGACTTTACGCAACCAGCCTGGCAAATCCGAAGGCAGAGGCTGCGGTTCATCCATCAGAATGGCCTTGATCAGCGAATTGGAATCTCGTTGCGGAAACGGCCTGCGCCCGACCAGCATTTCGTAAAAGATCACGCCGATTGACCACAGATCGGTTTGTTCGTTCCGCACGGCGTCAAAGGCTTCGGGCGCGGAATAAGCCGGAGTGCCGACGTATTTGCTGCTGTGAATGCTGGAATCCAACACGCGCGAATGCCCGAAATCGGCCAGGCGCGGCGTGTCGCCATGCATCAGAATGTTGGCGGGTTTCAAATCGCGGTGAATGATGCTGATCGAATGCAGATATTCCAGCCCGGCCAGAATGTCGTCAATCATGCGTATTGCCGATTCCACCGAAGGCGCGCGTCCGCCGTGTCGTCGCAGCCATTGTTCCAGCGAACCGTCGGGCACGAATTCGCTGACGATGACCGCCTGCTGGTCATAGACTTGAACGCCCAGAAACTCCACGACGTTGGGATGCCGTCCGGCGCGCGCCCAGACAGTGACTTCCTGTAAAAGCGCATTCACGTCCAGGTCTGGATCGTTCGACAGCTTCACGGCTACCGGCGAACTTTCCTTCTTGTCCGGCTGCGCCAGCCAGACTTCGCCAAACGAGCCTTTGCCGAGTTTGTGGATGAGTTGATATGGGCCGATGCGATCGTTGGGTTTTGGCATTGGGTTCTCACCTTAATCTCAATCAGACTTGCTCATTGCATCCATTGCTTCGGCGGATGGATACAATCCGACCTGGATTAACAATGTGCGCTCTTTCAACCGTTTGGGCGAGTTGAAACCAAAGATGCGAACTGTCACTTCGCCGATTTCGGTCAGCGGAACAATCTCTGCGCCAAGTAATTCGAAATGCTCCGACCAGCGATCAGCTCTCGGATTGAAGAATCGAACAAGCTGATGGGTCTGCCAGTTGATCGAACCCAGATCGGTTCCTTTGTGACGGTTGCAGCGCAAACAGGCGTAAGCCAGATTTTCCAGTTCGGTTGGGCCGTGATGTTTGAGGCTGATGATGTGGTCCAACTCACCGCCAAAATGGCTTTCATCATCGTGTAGCAGACAGTATTCGCAGATGAAATTGGCTCGCTCCATCACTTGCCTGCGAAGATCGTAGCTGATGTATGGAGTCATGATTTCAATAATTGATGAGCGCGGGCTTTAGCCATAATCATAATGTGTTCCAGTTCTTCGTAACTGTCCAATTCGGCTTGTTCTTCCGCGGTCAGCCCGACCGTTTTTTCACGTGCGATCAGTTCGGCAACTCTGGCTTTGGCTTCCGGCGAGGCTTTGAATGCCGCCACGCTTTCTGTCGAAGGACCGGCAGCAATGAAGTTGATGATATCTTCGTAAGCGCAGATTGTTTCCATAAAGTGACCTCCGGCGCTCATACTACCCCAAGCCATGATTCCAGCAAATACTTTGACTGAGTTGGTGTTGCGTCAAAACAAAAATGCGGATTGCGAATTCAAATGAATCCGCAATCCGCATTCTGCAAGCCGCAATGAAAAACTCTATTCGTACCGAAGCGCGACCATTGGGTCTACTTTCGTCGCGCGGCGAGCCGGGACGAAGCAGGCCAGCAGGGCTACGGCGGCCAGCGTCAGGGCGATGGCGACGAACACCAAGGGGTCGGTGGCGCTGACGTTAAAAAGCATGGTTTTCATCAATCGGCTCAGGAAAATTGCGCCAACCACGCCGATTGCCAAACCAATGACGGCCAGCAGCATTCCCTGTTTGACCACCAATTTCAGCACATCGGAGGCCTGCGCGCCGAGCGCCATTCGCAAACCGAGTTCGTGGGTTCGCTGTGTCACCGAATACGCCATCACGCCATACAAACCAATCGCCGACAGCAACAGCGCCAGACAGGCAAAGACGCAAATCAGCAGCAAGGCGAATTTTCGCTGCGTCATCGAATCGGCGACGAATTGATCCATCGTGCGAACGCGAAACACAGGCAAGTCGGAATCAACCGATTTGATGATGCCGCGCACCGATCCGGCCAGCGCGTTCGGATCGTTCGGCGTGCGAATGACCAACGCCATGTTCGGCTGCGGACGTTGCTGGTGCGGCATGTAATACTGTGCGCGCGATTCGCCTTCCAGGTCTGTGTGTTTGACGTGGCCGACTATGCCTACGATTTCGCGCCAAAGCGGATTGTCGCGCGTGCCTTCAAACACTATGCGTTTGCCCAGCGGGTCTTCGTTCGGCCAATACTTTTGCGCCAGCGATTGGTCAATGATCGCAACGGGCAAAGCCTCGGCAGTGTCGCGCTCTTCAAAATATCGCCCGCGAATCAGCGGGATTCCCATCGTTTTGAAATAATCCGACGTCGCAGCCCAACGCGCGCCGTGCGGAGAAGATTGCCCCGGCGGAACGTCGCGGCCTTCGATGCGGAAACTGCCGCTGGAACCGCCGCCGCTCAACGGCAAGACGGAAACCGCTCCGACCGATTGCACGCCGGGCAGCGAGCGAACATCGTTGATGACCTGTTTGTAAAAGTTGGCGCGTTGCGGCGCTTCGCTGTATTTGGTCATAGGCAACGACAGATGCATGGTCAACATGCCTTCGGGGTTGAAGCCGGGATTGACCTGCTGAACGTGCAGAAAACTTTTGACCAGCAATCCGGCTCCGACCAGCACGGCCAATGCCAGCGCGATTTCGACGACCACCAACGAACTGCGAATCCATTGTTTGGTCGTGGCAGCGGCATTGCGTCCGCCCTCTTTGAGCGTTTCGTGCAGATCGGTTTTAGTGGTTTGGATCGCGGGAACGATGCCGAACAAGACGCCTGTGACAATCGAAACGCCGAAGGTGAACAGCAACACTTTCCAATCCAGGCTGATTTCGTTGGCGCGCGGAATGCGATCTTCGTTCAGCGCGACCAGCGCTTTGACGCCCCAGTACCCGATCAACAAACCAAAGGCTCCACCCACCACAGACAGCAACAAACTTTCGGTCAGCAACTGGCGAATGATGCGCCAGCGCCGCGCGCCGAGCGCAGTGCGGACGGCGATTTCCTTTTGCCTCGCCGCTGCGCGAGCCAGCAACAAATTCGCCACGTTGGCGCAGGCGATCACCAACACAAAACCTACGACCAGCATGACAATCCACAACATCGTGCTGATGTCGCCGACGACTTGTTCCCGAAACGAAGTCAGCAGCAAATCCCAGTTCGTGGCGTCGGCTCCCTGCATGTATTGCTGGCGCAAATTCGCAGCGATGTTGTGCATTTCAGCCTGGGCTTGTTGTTGCGACACGCCTGGGCGCAAGCGGCCAATCACCGACAGAAATTCATTGGTGATGCTGTTCGAGGAAAGTTGTTGAGGCGTGAACACAATCGGCGACCACAAATCCACGATCATTCCGAATTCGCGGCCATATTGAAAACTCGGCGGCATGACGCCCACGACGGTGTAATTTTCGCCGTTCAACGACAGCGTTTTGTTCAGGATGTTCCGGTCGCCGCCAAAACGTCGTTGCCAGAATCCGTGACTCAGCACCACAACACGATTTTTGCCTTCGGAATCTTCGCCAACGGCAAAAGTGCGTCCCATTGCGGCATTGGCTCCCAACAGTTCAAAGAAGTTGGCCGAGACGGTTTGCCCGGTCAATCGTTCGGGTTCGCCTTCGCCGGTCAGATTGGCCGCCCAACCGGTGACAGCCGTCAGGCTTTCAAACGATTTGGCATTGTCGCGGTAATGCGCAAAACCGAAAGCAGACACCGAAGCCTTCAGATTGATCTTCTGGTAATTGTGATTGACCAGCATCAACTGTTCGGGATTTTTGTATGACAGCGGGCGCAGCAAAATCGCGTTGATGACGCTGAAAATGGCGCTGTTGGCTCCGATGCCCAAAGCCAGCGTGAGCAGCGCCACCACGGCGAAGCCGGGGCTTTTGGCCAGCGTGCGAACACCGAATCGCAAATCCTGCAGCAGAGTTTCCATTGATTCCCTCCGAAGAAAAGAGTTGATCGTCTGCGAAGAAACACGAAAAAATCACGAAGCCGGAGTGCAATCTTTTTTCCGGCTTCGTGTCACTATGAGAGACTGTGGATAAACCTTATACGAAGTGGTTAGTGCATCTGAGTGCCAGGAAGTTTCACGGTTTCGATAATTGGCAAGATTTTCCGTTAGCAACCGAAAATCAAAAGGCAAATATCAAAAATCAAAAGGCAAAAATAAAAAGCAAAACACAGCCAATGTTCAGCCAACGACAACCACAGCCATAGTTCAGCCACAGCCATAGTTCAGCCACAGCCATAGTTCAGCCACAGCCGTCGTTCAGCCCACTTTTGACTTTTGATATTTGCCTTTTGCCTTTTGATTTTTATCGGCTCTCTTCTTCAACGACGCGCCCGTCGAACAGATGAATCGAACGGTCGGCGTGACGAGCGAATCGCTGGTCGTGAGTGACCATGCAGATTGTCGCGCCGTTACGGTGAAGCTCTCGCAACAATTCCATTACCGCGTCGCCGTTTACCGAATCCAGGTTTCCGGTAGGTTCATCAGCCAGCAGAATCAACGGATCGCCGACGACTGCGCGGGCCACGGCCACGCGCTGTTGCTGACCGCCGGACAGTTGCGAAGGCAGGTGTTTGGCTCGGTGCGCCATGCCGACTTTTTCCAGAGCGGCGTTGACGCGCTGTTTGCGTTCGGCGCTGCTCATGCCGCGATAAGTCAGCGGCAATTCGACGTTTTCATAAACCGTCAGGTCGCCGATCAAATTGAAGCTCTGGAAAATGAAGCCGATTTCGCGGTTGCGAATGCGCGCTCGCTCGCTCAGGGAAAGACCTTGCACCGGCTTGCCGTTCAGGCTGTACCCGCCGTCGCTGGGCGAATCCAGCAATCCCAGAATCGAAAGCAATGTGGATTTGCCGCACCCTGAAGGCCCGGCGATGGAAACATACTCGCCTTTGTTGATTTCCAGATGAATTCCAGACAAGGCGTGAGTTTCAACTTCATCGGTGTAAAAAACCTTGGTGACGGAATCCAGGCGCAACAGTGGTTCGCTCATTATTTTTTCTCCTATGAAAGCTTCGTAGTCCCGCCTTCAGGCGGAATCGGTTTGACTGCTGAGACCTTCCGCCTGAAGGCGGGACTACGAACTTAGTTCAATCGTATTCGTGTGACGTTATCGCCCAACTGCGAAGTATCGGAAACGATGATTTTATCGCCGACGTTCAATCCCCGGACGATTTCGACGGTCGTGACCGACACGCGGCCAATTTCTATGGCGACGGATTCGGCGTGCTGGCCGTCCGCTTCCAGCTTGAAGAGTTTGATCGTGCTGTTTTCCTGTCCGAAGGTCGGTCGCTGTATGTAGAGCACGTTTTCCAATCGTTCGAGTTCGATTCTGCCGTCCACGCTCATATCGGGGCGAGCGCCGGGCGGCAACGCCGCATCCAGCGAAACATCAACGGTGACGGTTCCGTTCTGCGCCGCCGGATCAACGCGGATCACGCGACCGGGAATGACGCCGTTGCGCGTGTCAATCGTCGCAGGCAATCCGATGCGCATGTCCTTGAGCTGCGTTTCAGCAATTCGCACCTGCGCTTTCAAACGTGTCGGATCGGACACGCGCGCCAGATTGGTTCCGGGCGTGACTTGCTGTCCGACTTCCACCGCCAATTGCTGCAAGACGCCGTGCATGCCTGCGCGAACGCGCAAATCTGAAACCTGTTTGCGACGCAAATCCACCAACGCTCGCCGCTGATCCAGCGTGGATTGGCTGACCGCCAATTGAGTCTTCATCGCTTCAGTGGTCATGACGATTCGTTTCTTTTCCAGTTCGTTGCGCGTCGCCAATTCGTTGGCTTTGGTCTGTTTCTGTTTGTACTGCAAATCGGAATACAGCCCTTCTTTGACCAGTTGGGCATACGAATCGGCTTCGAGTTTGGCGGATTGATAATCCGCCTCGACCGTTGCCGCCGACGCTCGCTGGTTCAGCAACTGAGTTTCCAATTCCACTTTTCTGTTGATGAATTCCGCTTCGGCGGATTTGAACTGCAATTCCGCTTCCTGCAATTGCTGCTGCAATTCCTGGTTGCTCAGCTCGAAAATGACCGTGTCGGGCGACACAGTCGTTCCCGGCTGCACCAACCGTTTATCCACTCGTCCGCTGGTGATTGCGGGAATCCAAACGATTTCTTCCGGGACCAAAGTTCCAAGTCCGTTGACCTGACGAACCATTTCTCCGCGTTTGACCGTGTCAATGATGACCGTTGACCGTTCGACGGTTTGCGCCGCAGGTTTCAACCTGGCCAGCGCCACGCTGATGGCGCCAATCGCCCCAATCGCCAAAATGATGTAAATCACGCGGCGGATTTTTCGATTCCGCGCCACCGATTTTTCACGAGGTTTATCCATAACGTCCCCCTCCAATAACTCCAGATGATGACAAGCGTAGATTTCTTCCCTGCACCGCTAAGCCAATTTCCGTGCCAGCCGCTACGGCCAAAGCGCAATTTGATAACTGGCCGATTTGCAATGGTTATGAAATTGCGCCGATTTCAGGCCTTGCCCGCCGTGTCCGCTTCTGGGAATCCGATTTCCCAGAACTGAACCCGACGAAGAATTTTCGCCTTTGGATTTTTGGCTTTTCTCTTTTGCCGTACAATGCCCGCCGTATGCTTCAACTCAACAATTTGACCAAAGACTACCCTACGCCCGGCGGACGCTTGCCGATCCTTGCCGACGTTTCGCTGACATTCAACCGAGGCGATGCCGCAGCGATTATGGGACCTTCCGGTTCCGGCAAAAGCACGCTGTTGTATTTGCTGGGCGCGCTTGATCCGCCGACCGCTGGTACGCTGACCCTGGACGGACAAAATCCGTTTGAACTGGACGAAGCCAGACTCGCAGCATTTCGCAACGAAAAGATCGGTTTCATTTTTCAGGATCACAATTTGTTGCCGCAATGTTCGGCGCTGGAAAACGTGCTGACGCCAACGCTGGTTTCAAAAGGCAATGGCAACGCCGCCGAACGCGCTCAAACTTTGCTGGCACAAGTCGGCTTGTCCGAACGCATGCATCATCGCCCGGCGGAACTTTCGGGCGGAGAAAAACAGCGCGTGGCCATTGCTCGCGCGCTGATCAATCAACCGCTGCTGCTGCTGGCGGACGAACCGACGGGCAATCTGGATCACGACACTGCGGAAACGGTCGGCGATTTGCTGCTCAATCTGCATCGGCAACAACAAACCATCCTGATCGTCGTCACGCACAGCGCCGAACTGGCCGCCAAGTTTCCAATTCGTTTTGAACTGGCCAACAAAAAGCTTTTGAAAAAGTAGTCGGCGTTTGGGAGTCAGTAGCCCTTATGACTCCCGACTCCCGACACCCGACTCCTCGTATGAATTTTTCCACGCTTGTTAGAAACAACCTCAAACACTTTCAGCGAACGAACCTCGCGGTCGTTTCAGGCGTCGCCATTGCGACCGCCGTGCTGGCCGGAGCTTTGCTGGTTGGCGATTCCGTCCGCGCCAGTTTGCAAAATCTGGCCTTGGCGCGGCTGGGCAAAACGGATTTGCTGGTCGCCTCCACCGGATTTTTCCGCGAAGCGTTGGCCGATGATTTGAAGTCGCATCCAAACTTCGCCGCGAACTTCACGGATGCTTGCCCGCTGATCGCCATCGAAGGCGTCATCACGCACAGCGATTCCAACGCTCGCGCAGGTGGCGTGGCGGTTTACGGCGTGGACGAACGGTTCTGGAAATTTCACGGCTCGAACATCGCCGCTCCGCAAGACAACGACGTGCTGGCCAGCGCAACCTTGGCGTCTGAACTCAACGCCAACCCCGGCGACACTTTGATCCTGCGAATCGAAAAGCCTTCGGCCATTCCCGTCGAATCGCTGCACAGCCGGAAAGAAGATTTAGGTCGCAGCGTTCGCCTCAGTTTGCGCGAAGCCTTGCCCGCCGGAACGATTGGCGAATTTTCTCTTCGCCCGCAACAAGGAGCCGTTCGCGCGATTTTCCTGCCGCTGAAAAAGCTGCAACGCAATCTGGAACAGGACGACAAAGCCAACGCGATTTTGCTTTCAGCCAAAACCGATCAAGCGCAAGCCGCCGCGGAAAGTTTGATCAAAGACAGGTTCACGCTGTCAGATTTGGGATTGAAACTGCCGCTGCTGGATTATTCCGAAACCGTTTCGCTGGAAAGCGACAGCGCAGTGCTTGGCGATGCCGTCGCCGAAAAAGCCAAAGTCGCCGCAACCACTGCGAAATTCAAATCGGAGTCTTTCCTAACCTACCTGGCCAACTCAATTCGCATCGGCGACCGGGAAATTCCCTACTCGTTGGTGACGGCGACAGAACCAAACGAACTGGCCAAACTTTCACCGGAAGGTTTGGCGCTGAGTGATTGGGCAGCGCGCGATTCAGGAGCGAAGCTCGGCGATGAGGTCACGCTTGAGTTTTACGTCTGGAAAGAAGAAGGACGACTGGATACCGGGCAAGCCAAATTCAAAATCGAAGCCATTGTGCCGATGGCCGGACTGGCCGCTGACCGCAATCTTGCGCCGGAATACCCCGGTATTTCCGACGCAAAAACCTTTTCAGATTGGGATCCGCCGTTCCCTGTTGACCTGAGCCGCGTTCGCAAAGTGGACGAAGAGTATTGGGATAAATACCGCACGACTCCGAAAGCATTCATCTCGCTCGAAACCGGGCAAAAGCTGTGGGGCACTCGATGGGGCAATCTGACTTCAATTCGCATTTCTGCGAGCAAGCCGCCTGAAGGCGGTACTCTGAACGCTGTCTCGCCGAACGACCTTGAAACAACGAAGCGGCAATTTGAGCAAACGCTGCGTGATTCGCTCGACCCGGCGCAGATGGGATTGACGGTTCAATCGGTCAAATCCGAAAGCATGCAGGCTTCGCGCGGAGCGACAGACTTCGGCGAATACTTCACCTACTTCAGCTTCTTTCTGGTGGTCTCGGCGTTGTTGCTGACGACGCTGTTTTTCAAACTCGGCATCGAACAACGCTTGCGCGAAATCGGATTGCTGCGCGCGCTTGGGTTTTCGATCAAACAAGTCCGCTCGCTGTTTTTGCGCGAAGGTTTATTGCTGGCCGTCATCGGCAGCTTCGTCGGCTTGCTCGGCGCGATTGTTTACGGCTGGGCAATGATGTTCGGCTTGCGAACGTGGTGGGTCGGCGCAGTCGGGACAACGCTGTTGCGATTGCACGTGTCGCCGACGTCACTGGCCATCGGTTTTGTTTCCGGCGTCATCACCGCGTTGTTGTGCATCTGGCTGACGCTGCGTTCGTTGAGAAAACTATCTCCGCGCAATTTACTCTCCGGCTCCACTGAGATATTGGCAACCGGCGTTCAGAGTACCGGCTTTAGCCGGAAGCGTTCGCTGCGCGAACGCCAGCCGCCTGAAGGCGGTACTCTGAACGCCGTTTTCAGTGCGCGCCGCCTGACGTTGGTGTTTGCTGTGCTGGGCTTGGCGATGCTGGCCAGCGCGAAATTCATCGGCCAGGTCGGAGGCTTTTTCGGCGCGGGAACGTTTCTGTTGATCGCGCTGTTGTTTTTTTGGTCTTCGTGGCTGAAAAGCGACAAAAGGCAAACCATCGCCGGACAAGGTTTCGCGCCGATGATGCGAATGGGCTTTCGCAACGCTTCGATTCGCCCCAGCCGCAGCGTGCTGTGCATTGCGTTGATCGCTTCGGCAGCGTTCATCATTGTTTCGGTGGATGCGTTTCGCAAAGACGGCGGCGCGGCTTCGACCGATCCGAAATCGGGAACGGGCGGTTATCCGCTGTTGGCAGAAAGCCTGCTGCCAATCGTTCACGATGTGAACGGCGAACAAGGCCGCGACGAATTGAATCTGCTGGATGACACATTCAAAGACGTGAAGTTGACGCGGTTTCGATTGCGACCGGGCGACGACGCCAGTTGTTTGAACCTGTACGCGCCGCGCAGCCCTCGTGTGCTGGGCGCAACGGAAGAGTTCATCAAAGCCAATCGCTTTTCCTTCGCCAGTTCGCTGGCCGAAACCGATGAACAAAAAGCCAATCCCTGGATTTTGCTCAATCAATCACCAACAACCGACAATCAACAACCGATCCCAGTTATTGCCGATGCCAACTCGCTGGCCTATGTGCTGCATTTGAAAGTCGGCGACGAAACTGCGCTGACTTCGAGTCGCGGCGAAGTAGTCAAACTGAAAATCGTCGGCGCGCTTTCTGACAGCATCTTTCAAGGCGAATTGCTGATGGCGGAACAGAACTTCGTCAAGGTGTTTCCCGACCAGCAAGGTTACAGAGTCTTTTTGGTCGAAACTGCAAAGCCAACCGAAACGGCGGCGGCGCTGGAAGATCGGCTTTCCGATTACGGCTTCGACGCTATTTCGACCGACGAAAAGCTGGCCAGTTTTCATCAAGTCGAAAACACTTACCTTTCGACCTTTCAAACGCTCGGAGGATTGGGGTTGCTGCTGGGAACGTTCGGGCTGGCAACCGTGCTGCTGAGAAACGTGCTGGAACGCCGACGCGAACTGGCTTTGATGCGCGCGGTCGGCTACCAATCGTCGCATCTGTCGTTGATGGTTGTTGCCGAAAACGCTTTGTTGTTGGGCTGCGGATTGTTGACCGGTGTCGTGTGCGCGGCGTTGGCCATTGCTCCGGCCTTCATCGCGCGCGGAGGAAAACTGTCTGCCATCTCACTGATCCTGCTGTTGCTTGCAGTATTATTGGTTGGCTTGGCGGCGTCCCTGCTCGCAGTCAGAGCGGCGGTTCGTTCGCCGCTGCTGGCTTCGCTGAGAACAGAATGAGCTGGGTTACAATTCATTTGGAGGTACGCTATGACAGCTTTACCCAAATCATATTTGACCATCGAAGAGTACATTGAACTGGATAAAAATTCGGAAGAACGATTCGAGTACTTCGACGGAGAAGTCTTCGCCATGGCTGGGGGCAGCCCCAATCACGCGCGAATAGCCGGTCGCTTATACGCCACACTAGAAGCCAAGATCGCCGGAAAAAATTGTGAAGCGTTCAATTCCGAAATCCGCGTCAAAGTTCCTGCCGATTTGCCGTATCGTTACCCGGATGTTTCAGTCGTTTGCGGCGAACCAGATTTTGAGCCTTTACAGGGCGTGGAAATGCTGACCAACCCGGTGCTATTGGTCGAAGTTCTTTCGCCTTCTACTGCTGCTTACGATCTGGACGCTAAATTTACCGCCTATCAATCCATAGAAAGCTTCTGCGAATACCTTGTGGTTGCGCAGGATCGCCCGCACGTCATTCGTTACGAACGGCAACCGATGGGCGGCTGGCTCAGAACCGAAGTCAGCGGCTTGCAAAACGAAGTCACGCTGGAATCTTTGAACGTGACTTTATCGCTGAGCGAAATTTACGCTCGTGTTCAATTCTGAATCATTCATTGTCTTCATTTCAGGAGAAACTTTATGTCGCACTTTATTCGTACCGCGTTGCTGCTCACATTGATTGCCGTCACTGCTTTCGCGCAAGACGTGACGCAATGGCGCGGAGCCAACCGCGATGGCGCAATCGCGGGATTCGCCGCCCCGAAAACCTGGCCGGAGCAATTGAAAGCCAAATGGAAAATTCAGGTTGGCACAGGGCACGCTTCGCCGCTGGTTGTCGGCAAAACCGTTTACCTGCATTCGCGGCAAGGCGAAAGCGAAGTCGCCGCTGCGTATGATCTGGAAACAGGCAAAACGCTTTGGCGCGACAGTTATCTGGTGGATTACACCATGAACATGGCGGCCACCGGGCACGGCAAAGGCCCGAAATCCACACCTGTGTTCAACAACGGGCGATTGTTCACGCTGGGCATTACCGGCGTGTTGTCGTGTTACGACACCGCCAAAGGCAAGCTGGCCTGGCGCAAAGATTTTGGCCAGCGTTTTGGCGAAAAGGCTCCGGATTTCGGAACCGCAATGTCGCCTATGGTGGATCAGAGCTTGGTGATTTTGCATGCGGGAGGCAACAACAAAGGCGGTTTGCTCGCGTTGGATGCCGCAACCGGAACTGAACGATGGGCATGGACGGGCGAAGGCCCCGGTTACGCTTCGCCGATTGTCGTCGAAATCGCAGGCAAACGGCAGATAGTCACGCAATCGCGCAAACACATTGTAGGCATCTGGGCGGACAACGGCGGCTTGCTCTGGCAGATCCCTTTCGACACCGAATACGTGCAAAACATCGTCACGCCGATTCAATACCGCGACTTGCTGATTTTTTCCGGCATCAACAAAGGCACGTTCGCCGTTCGCGTCGGCTGGAAAGATCGTTGGGTGACGGAAACCGTTTGGCACAACAAGGAAGTTTCGATGTATATGAATTCGCCGGTAATGAGCGGCAATTTGCTGTTTGGCATGTCGCACAAAAACAAAGGACAGTTTTTCTGTCTGGACGCTGCGACCGGTAAAACCCAGTGGACGGGCGATCCTCGCCAGGGCGAAAACGCCGCAATGCTGATTGCCGGAGACACTATATTTTCGCTGACCAATGACGCGGAATTGATTGTTACCAGCGCCGCCACCAAAGGCGGCTCCGTCGTCAAAAAATACAAGGTCGCCGATTCGGCAACCTGGGCGCATCCGGCAATTTCCGGCAAGCGCATTTTGATCAAGGACCAAACCTCTTTGGCATTGCTGAGTTTGGAATAAACCCATTTTCCCCACAAAAAGCGCAGAAGCCACAAAACCTCCCTCAGTTAGCTTGTGCCTTTTGCGCTTATTGTGGTTGTTTATTGCCTGCCCTAATCTGAACTTTCCTCCTGACCTGATTGATGAGCCAATTGACCCAGACTGAAAATGCAGCGGAAAAGCTTTCCCCAAAGCTGCTGGCAATGCTGATTTTGCTGTGGCTGGCGGTGGCCGGCGTGCTGACCTTTTCCCGGCTGACGCACCCGGCGTTCGGCGTGCAGGGCGACATGGCGCTGCACTACCACATCACGCGAAGCTATGCGCAAAGTTTTGCCGAAGGCGATTGGTTGCCGCGCTGGGCTGGGTTGCTGGATGGCGGACGCGGCGACGCGCTGTTTACGTTTTACCCGCCGCTTTGTTATTTCGTCAGCGCTGTGCTGATGAAAGTGTTCAGCCTGGATGTTCTCGGTTCGATTAAAGCCGTCACGTTTCTGACGTTGTTGCTGGCTCAAATTTCAGCGTACCTGTTTGCACGAGAGTTTTTCTCGCGACGATTGAGTTTGATTGTTTCGCTGGGTTACGTGCTGCTGCCTGCGTATCCACTGATTTGTCTTCACAGAGTTTTTCTGGCGAATGCTTTTGCGCTGAGTTTGATGCCGCTGGCATTGAAGTACGCATATCGGTTGCTAAGTCACGACCCAGCCGAGCCTACTCACCCGCGAATCAAAGTGGTTCTGTTTGCGCTCAGTTTCAGCGTGATCATTCTTTCGCATGTCATCACCACTTACCTGACAGGGCTGACAATTGTCTTTCTGGCGCTGGCGTATTTACCGCGAACCGGTTGGCGAGGAATTTTGCTGTTGGCGAAAGGAACAGCGTTGGCATTGCTACTAACGGCATTCTTTCTGTTGCCGCAAATTTACGAAGCCAATTGGGTGCAGTTGAAATTGCAACTCGTTCAGCAGGATTACCGAAATTACTTCCTCTTTGCCAAACCGCTGAATGCGGACCGTTATCGCCAAGCCTGGGCTGGCGTCAATGACTTCACCAGTTATTTGACGCTGACGCAGACGCTGATCGGCGCATTGCTGGCGCTGTTGTGCAAACCTATGTGGCGGCGGGATCGTCTGTCGCCGCTGGTTTGGTTCAGCCTGACGGTGACAGCGTTCGGGTTGCTGATTTCCTTACCTGCGGCGGATTTACTTTGGCGATACCTGCCGGGCTTGAAATTCATTCAGTTTCCCTGGCGCTTTCAACCATACGTTGCACTGGGTTGCGGACTGCTGGCCGCCACCGCAATTCATTGTTGGCAACAAACAAACAAACGATTGCGCATGCTGGTTATGGCGGGACTGACTTGGCTGTTGCTTGCCTGTGCGGCGTTCACCTTTATGACGGCTCGGCTGGAAGAAAAAGACGTCACGCGCGATCAAGTCATCGCCGGACTGACCGCTTACGAAGCGCCGCCGGTCACGATTCAGGAAAGCAAACAACTGCAAAATGATGACGATATGAAGCATCTGCCTTATACGGCGAATCAACTGTACTTTCGCCCGGTCGGTTCGGATTTCAACCTGTACCCTCCAGTCACAAAGCCCGGAGGCGCAAGTTTTGTTCAGGGCGACGGACGGCTGACAACTGAAAAGCTGGAAATTGTTCACCGCGAATTCTCAATTGAAAGCCAGGAACACACTCAAGTCAGAGTTGAAACTTATCGCCATCCAAACTGGCAGGTAAAACTGGACGGCAACCAGATTTACATAGAATCCGAAACAGGAACAGGTTTGATGCTGATTGATGTGCCAGCCGGAAAGCACAAACTGAGTTTGACCTTTGACGCTCGCTACGCTCGCCCTGCGCGGTGGATTACGATTGTGGCTTGGGCTTTGTTGGCGCTGGTGTTGGGCTTTTCCCTAATTCGACGCCGATGACTCAAACCAAATCCCAGCTAAAAACTGCATTGATCTGGACGATTGCTTTTAGAGTGATCTACTCGGCACTTGGAGCACTGGCCACACCGTACTTGAAACTCAATCCCGCGCTGATTCGAAGCAACGATCTGACCGACAATCTGATGCAGCCCATATCCGGTTGGCCGTATCGTTTTCTGGGCGTATGGGAACGATTCGACACGTTGTGGTACATCGAAATCTCGCAATACGGTTATGCGCGCCCCGATGCTGTGGTGTTTTTCCCGCTGTATCCGCTGTTGATTCGATTGTTGTCAGCAGCGATCTCGCCGCTCGCTGCCGCATTGTTCATTTCCACCGTTGCGGCGTTTTTCGTGTTCTGGGGATTTCAGAAGTTACTGCGACTGGATTTGCCGGAAGACATTGCCAAACGCGCGCTGTTGTTTTTCGCGCTGTGGCCGACGGCATTTATCTTGTTTGCAGGTTATCCAGAATCGCTGCTGATTGCGTTGATGATCTGGGCCGTGTGGTTTGCTCGCGCTGGGAAATGGTGGTTGGCGGGAATACTGGGCTTGCTGGCCGGGCTGACCAAAGCCGTCGGCTTTTGCATTATCGTTCCACTGGCAGTGTTGGCTTTCAAGGAATGGCGCTGGCGAACCTGGCCAAGCTTTTTGCCGCTGCTGGCTGCGCCGATTATGACTCTGACAATCTGGCTGTCCGGCAATTCGCTGGCATCGGACGCCTACCCCAAACACTGGAGAACGGAAATCGCTTTTCCGCTGCTGACGCTGTGGGCGAGTCTGCGCGAAGCCTTCACGACCTTCGACGCTGTCTTGCTGTTGAATTTGACGGCTCTGATAGTTGTTTTCGTTCCAACTTTCCTCAAACGAATCCGAGCCGAATACGTTTTGTTTTCCCTGTCGGCGCTGCTGATGTTCCTGACCAAAAAAACCGACCCGTTGCTGCAAAGTTCCAGCCGTTATGCGCTGGCTGTCTTTCCAGCCTTCGCCAGTCTGGCAACATTCATCAAACATCCTTTCCTGATCGCGTTCAGCCTGTTGGCGATGTGCCTGCTTCAGTTTTTGCTGCTGTGGTCGTTTTTCGAGTGGGCGCTGGTGGTTTGACGCTGTCGTAATTGATGGCATAAAGTCCAACAAGAGCGGCAACATTTTTTGCAAACAAATCCTGACAACTCCAAGACGGACTTCCAGATAGCTGGAACATTTTTCGTAACAAAAAATGCGGCAATATGAATCTTCACACCCCTGGCTGACCTTTTCTTTGGACCTGCGCCCTGCTCCGGCAAAACTCTGGATTTTGTTGGGTGAATGTCAGTCGAAATGTGAGCATATCTCAGGAGTTCCTTTACGCCCCGCAACTGCCAGACAACTTCACCTGCTTTATTTGGCTAAAGGCGTTTCAGCGACCACGGCAATCGAAGGCAATACTCTTACAGAAAAGCAGGTGCTCGACCATTTGAAAGGGCAACTAGATTTACCTGCCTCGCAAAATTACCTTAAGCAGGAATTAGATAACATCACGACTGCCTGCAATTCCATTCTTAGCCAAGTTAAAACCAAAACCTTGCCGTTATTAACAACATCAAGAATTGAAGACCTGAATCGTTTTGTTCTGAATAAACTGCCTGTCGAAGATCATGTTATTCCAGGACAAATTCGCAGCTACTCTGTAGGAGTTGCCAATTATCGTGGCGCGCCAGCGGAAGACTGCGGTTATTTGCTTGACCAATTATGTGAATGGCTAAATGGCCCGGGGTTTGATGCGCCATCCGATCAGGAAATCATCTACGCTATTTTGAAGGCCATCATCGCGCACCTGTATTTGGCGTGGGTTCATCCTTTTGGCGATGGCAATGGGCGTACTGCACGGTTGATGGAATTTCAAATTCTCATTGCATCGGGAGTTCCTGCGCCAGCAGCACACTTGCTGAGCAATCACTACAACCAAACACGAGCGGAGTATTATCGCCAACTGGATCAAGCTCATCGTTCAGGGGGCGACATCATTCCGTTCATTCTTTACGCCGTGCAAGGGTTTGCTGATGGTCTGAGGTCGCAATTAGGGGTAATTCGAGATCAACAGTGGGACGTTACTTGGCGAAATTACATCCACGAATCATTCAGGGAAGAGACTGGGCCCGGTGCCGAACGACAACGCAGGCTGGCTTTGGATTTGTCACAGAAAACCGGCCCCGTTTCTTTTTCCAGACTGACCGATATTAGTCCGCGAATAGCCAAAGCGTACGCCAACAAAACCAACACGACCTTGCGCCGCGATCTGGAAAAATTGCTAAGGATGGAATTGATTCGGAAAGAAAAAGACGGCTATCTTGCAAACAAAGAATTGCTTCTGGCCTTTTTACCTGCAAAGGCTGAGCTTTGATCTATGGCTCGTTCCGGCATTTACATTCACATTCCGTTTTGCGAAACGCGCTGCCATTACTGCAATTTTGCAACAGGAGGTTACGAATCCGATGTGGCGCGGCGCTATGTGGCTGCGCTGCGCGAAGAAATACAGCGAGCTGAGGTAAGCGACGGAATGCGCGCAGTGGATTCGATTTACTTTGGCGGCGGAACTCCCACGACTCTGACGGTGGAACAACTAGGCGGCTTGATCGAGCTTTGTCGGGAGAAATTCGACGTTTTACCGGATGCGGAAATCACCAGCGAAGCCAATCCCGGCACAATTTCGCAGGAATTTCTTGAAGGTTTGCGCGCGGCGGGAATCAATCGGCTGAGCTTCGGTGTGCAATCGTTTGACGACGGCGAACTGCAAATGATCGGGCGCTCTCATTCTTCCGAAGAAGCTCGACAAGCCGTGCGATTGGCGCGCGCCGCGGGATTTGAAAACCTGAGCATTGATCTGATCGCCGGTTTGCCGGAACAGAAAATGGAAACGTGGCGGCGAAATCTGACGGAAGCCTTTGCGCTCGCGCCGGATCATTTGTCGGTGTATTTGCTGGAACTGTACAAAGACGCTCCGCTGCTTCACCGCATCAACCGAGGCGAATTGCGCGCGATTGACGACGAACTGACGGTTGAAATGTATTTCACGCTGAAAGACGAAGCAGAAGCGCATGGCTTTGAGCATTACGAAATTTCCAACTGGGCGCGCCCCGGATTTGAATCACGCCACAATCTGAAATACTGGACAGGCGTGCCGTACTGGGCGTTTGGAGTTTCGGCTGCCGGTTACGATGGCGCGCGGCGTTGGTCGAACACACGCAACATTCACGAATACCTGACGAAGATCGAAGAGAACGAATCGCCAATTGCTGAAATTGAAACGCTGGACGATGACGATCTGCAAAGCGAAAATCTCTTTCTGCGATTGCGGCTGAAAGAAGGCGTCAATCTGCGCGACCACGAACAACGCTTCGGCGTGCGCGTGACGGAGCGTTACGCTGACGAACTGGCCCGGTTGCGTGAAGCAGGTTTGATCGAACTCAACCACGACACGTTGAAGATTTCTCGCGCGGGCACTGTGCTGGCGAATGAGGTCTTCGCAGCTTTTGTTTGACTGGCGGTACGGAACCGAGACACTTATGAAACTCATTGACCTGAGAAGCGACACCGTCACCAAACCCACCGCGGCAATGCGCCAAGCAATGGCTGAGGCCGAAGTCGGCGACGATGTGTATTTGGAAGACCCGACCGTCAACCGCTTGCAGGAACGCGCGGCGGAACTCTTCGGCAAGGAAGCCGCGTTGTTTGTTCCGTCGGGAACGATGGGCAATCAGATTTGCATCAAACTGCACACGCGCCCAGGAACCGAAGTCATTGTTGAAGCGCGCGCTCATATTCTGGATTATGAAATGGGATCGTCAGCAGTGATTTCCGGTGTGACGCTGCGTCCTGTGCGCGGCGAAGATGGAATCCTGAACTGGGATTTGATCGCTACGGCGCTTCGTTTGAACGCGCCTTATTACGTGACGCCGACTTCTCTGGTGGCGCTGGAAAATTCACACAACATGGCTGGCGGAACGTTGATGCCGCTTTCGGTTTCAACGCGGATTTGCGACCAGGCGCACGCGCTTGGATTGCCGGTTCATCTGGACGGAGCGCGTATTTTCAATGCTGCGCTGGCACTCAACACAACCGTTGCCGAAATCGCTCGGCCATTCGATTCCGTCATGTTTTGTTTGTCGAAAGGATTGGGCGCGCCTGTAGGTTCGATCATTGTCGGCAAAAAAGATTTCATCAAGGAAGCCGTCAGTGTTCGCAAAATGCTGGGCGGTGGAATGCGCCAGGTCGGCGTGCTGGCAGCGGCGGGTTTGATCGCTATGGAAGAATCGCCGAAGGCATTGGTCGAAGATCACGCCAACGCCAAACGACTGGCTGAAGGTTTGGCGGAATTGCGCGGCGTCAAAATTGATCCCGAAAGTGTGCAAACCAACATAGCCATTTTCGACATTGCGGCGACGGGAATGACAACCACGCAGATGTCTGCGGAAATGAAAACGCGCGGCGTGCTGGCCAACGGCATCAGTCCCAAAGATATGCGCATGGTCACGCATTACGATGTTAACCGCGAAGACATCGAGCACACGATCAACATCATAAAAGAAATTCTGGGATAAGAACTCGGTGGAAAGAAAACCAATCATCGCCATTGACGGCCCGGCAGGCGCGGGCAAAAGCACAATAGCCAAATCGCTGGCGCGGCAGTTGGGTTATTTGTTCATCAACACCGGCGCGATGTATCGCGCCATCGCCTGGAAAGCCTTGCAGCTTGGCGCGTCGCTCGAAGACACCGGACGCATCGGCAAATTGGCCGAAGATTCGTTGATCGAACTGACCGGAACGGTGGATGCGATGCATGTGCTGATTGACGGACGCGACATTACCGAAGAAATTGCTACGCCGGCAATCAGCCAGGCGGCTTCAGTCGTGTCGGCGATTCCTGCGGTACGCCGAGCGTTGGTCGCCCGGCAGCAGCAAATCGGTCAGGCAGGCGGTGTGGTGATGGAAGGCCGCGACATCGGCACACAGGTATTTCCTGACGCGGAAATCAAAATTTATCTGGACGCCTCTGCCGAAGCGCGCGCCGAACGGCGTCACACCGATGATCTGGCCAAGGGCATCAACACCGGTTCCCTGTTGACGACCCAATACGAAATCGAAGAGCGCGACCAGCGCGACAAAACTCGCGCTGATTCCCCGCTGGTTCAGGCCGAAGACGCTGTCTATATTGATTCGTCTGCGCTGACCATCGAACAAGTCGTAGCAAAAATTCTCGATCTGGTTGCCGAAAAGACACTCTGCGACAGAACGCAATGACTTTATTTGACGTCGCCGAATCGCAACGTTGCGTCTTCTGTCACGCTGGGCTGAGCTTGCGCTGAGGCTTTTTCGGCCAATTCATTGGTGGTCGGGCTGGCAATATAACTTTCAGGCGAGACGGCTGACACCGGAACTCCATATTGAGCCGGATAAGAAAATTCGGGTTGATAACCGACCGACTCTTGCGGTTCCGGCTGTTCCTGTTTCGGGGCGAAGAAAATGCCGTTGAGCAAATGCGCCATTCCGCGCGCGACTGTAATCAGTCCCAACAGCCACAACAATCTAACCAATCCCTCCAAACCATGAATCTGGCTGCCAGTTTGTTCAAAAATCGCTTGTTCGATGCTGGCAATCAGCCCTGAACCCCGAACAGAATTCAGAATATAAAACCAGGCCGCCATCCACGCGCTGCCGCTGAAGATCGAAAGCGTAGCCTGCTGCAAACTGTATTTGCGCGAATTCGCCACGCGAACTTTGTTCAGCCCCTTATTGATTTCAAACTTCACAGAATTTTTCAGGTCGCGCGCCATGTCGGCCATCACCACTTGCGGCGGAGGAAAATTCCCTGCCTGATTCATCGGAGTCGGCGTAGTCTGATCCAGCCGTTTGGTGTTTTTGATTTGGGCGCTGGCTTGTTCAAATCCGGCGCGCAAATTCGCGCCGAGTTCGCGCAGGTTGTTTTTCAGAACTTCAAAATCAATCGGGCCGGGTTGTTTGCCATCAATCGCATCCAGAATCACACCCAGATTGGTGCCGCAATTCCGGCAAAACCGTTGACCGGGAACAGCCTGCGCAGCGCATTTTGGACAATACATTTCGGGTCTCCTTGGAAATGTTTGTAGTTCCGCCTTCAGGCGGCTGACTCTGATTACGATTCTCTTTCAGCTCTGGTTCTTCTCTTTCCGCTTCTTCGGTTTGACATAGCTGGCGCGGACGACGGTTTTGATATTGCCGCGCACGTTGAAATCGCCTTCCAGATGAAATTCCAGCGGATCGCACGCCGCGACGAAATCATCGCGGATGACGTTGACCACATGCTCGTGAAAGATTTTCACGTCGCGAAACGAATTGATGTACAGCTTCAGCGACTTCAATTCGATGCAGCGTCGGTTCGGCACATACCGCAAATGCAGCGTGGCGAAATCCGGAAAATCGCTGAAAGGACAAATCGCCGTGAATTCCGGAATGGTGAAATCAATTTCGATTCGCTTGCCCGGATGTTCATACGCGAACGTGTCCAGCGGAACCAGATTCATCTCTTCGCGCGGCGTCGAGCGAATTTCCAATTGCTGTTCCGGCGAAACTTCAACCAACTTTTTCGACTTCTTTTTTGCCAAACAAACCCTTTCTTTTTCACCGCGGAGACGCAGAGCGCCGCAGAGGAAACGCAGAGATTCTGTTCAACCTCTGCGCTTCCTCTGCGTTCTTTGCGCCTCTGCGGTGAAGTAATCCTTCACAATTTAGTTTCTACAATGGTTTCAACTCTGCAACTCTTCCACCACTTCCGCCGCAATCTTTCGTGCGGTTTCAAGCTCTTCAGGTGCCAGCGAAATGGCCGCGACCACCGCGTGACCTCCGCCGCCGTAACGTTCGCAGATCGCCGCCAGATCGTGCGTGCGCGGGCGCGGCGACCAGGGATTCGACCCGACGGAAATCTTCGACCGAAACGACGACTGGCTGACGCTGACGCTGTAGGTCACTTCAGGGTGCAGGTAATACGGAATGAATTTGCTGTAGCCTTCCATGTCGTGGCCAACCACGTCGAAGAAAATCACCGGCCCGCGAACGCCAGATGCCTGTTTGATGATTTCCATCGAACGCAGATGCCGTTCATACAGCGGAGCGATGCGTTCGGCGACATAAGGCAACGCGACCATTTCACTCAACGAGCGATGCTGCAAATCAGTGATGATGCGTTCGATCACTTGCGGATCGCGCGTGTTTTCAATCACCAGCGCCAACCGGAAGGCGTCGGCTTTCATTTCAACAGGTTCCGCCGGAGCTTCGTATAATGCGCCGTCAATTTTGTTCGCCCAGTGCAGTAAATCGCTGAGCGGCGAAGGATCGAATCCGAATTTTTCCGCTGCAACATCGGCTATGAACTTCGTGCAGGATTTGTAATCGGCGTCCACGAACTTTTTGCCCCTCGTGTCGGCGCGAAAATGCGCTTCGTCTTCGGCGGTCAAAAAAGCGCTTTTGTGATGATCGAACCACCAGGTCAGTTTTTCCGACGGGCAGTATTTGAAATCCACTATGGCGTTTTCGTCTCCGTCAAAGATGGATTCGTCGAACAACGCTCCGGCGCGATGCATCATCGGCTGATAAGCGCGCGCCCAGCCGGTATTGATCCGTTCTTCGTAAAAGCGCGAAAACACAGCCGCTGACGAAGCTCCGTCAAAACAGTTTCCGTGATAACAAATCTTCAATGTGCTCATTGGCAAAGGTTGAACAACCTCTTTCCTGGAATTGGCCTGTTGTCAGTGAAGTGCAGATTATGCAGTCGAAGCGCGGATTTGCAATCCGCAAGCGCGTCCGGCTTATGGCCAATTCAAATGATGCGTGGTGTGTTCGGTGATGGCGGGCGACGCAGGTTCGACCACCAGCGGGTCGGTTTCGGGAACTGCGGGCATTGCCACTGGCGCAGGGTCTGGAAGCTCGAAGCCCGCCGGGTCGGCTTTCGGCGGCGACTTGGCTAGCTCTTTCGGATCGAGCGATTTGATCGAACGTTGCAGACGCTTAATGCCTGCGTACGTCAATGAACCGCCAATCAGCAATCCTAAAAAAAGATTCAATGTGATGGTAATACGGTCGCCTCCAAAGATATGAACCAGAAACGCGATCATCAAGAAGATCGCCATCGTCACAGCGCCGCTGGCCAGCTTGTCCATGTCTTTGGTCAATGTCGTTGCGGTTTCTTCGAGCTTCAAGTTCAGGGCAACTTGAAGCGATGTCAGCGACTGGCCACAGCCACGACAAAATTTCTGCTCGTCCTTGTTTTGAATGCCGCATTTTGGACAAAACATAATCAATCTCCTTTGCGCGAAACTTACCACGAAGCATCACCCGACGACAGATTACGTCAACTAAAAATTGAGTAAGTCAGAGCAGATAGCATTGAGACAGAATGAAAATAGACAGGATTTACAAGATTGAACAGGATCGGCGCCAAGTTGCTTCAATCGCAATTTTCATCCTGTTGAATCCTGTCTCAAAGTTTTTGGTTTGATTTAGTTCCAAAGCCTGTGCTCAAATCCGCGCCGACCGTAGACCGTCCTGCCATTCATCTGTCAAGGGAGTTTTTTATGCTGAAGAAAACAGCGCTGTATTTGCTGCTCGCGGCCTGTTCATTGGCTGTCACTGTCCACGCCCAGCAAGTCCCGGACGCAGACTTCAAACCCAAAATCGAAAAGCCCGCCTTCGATGAAGGCAAAGGGCTGATCGTGTTGTTGGACGAAGCGCATTTCAACTTTCACACGGCTGGCGGGCGTTACCAGACCTTCGCCGATTTGCTGCGCCGCGACGGTTACGTCGTCAATGCTTCCAAAGAAAAATTCAGCAAGGAAAGTTTGGCCAAAGGAAAGATTCTGGTGATTGCCAACGCTCTGAACGAAAGCAACAAGGACGATTGGTCGCCGCCGAATCCTTCTGCTTTTACGGATGAAGAAGTTGCGGCGGTGCGCGAATGGGTCAATGCGGGAGGCGCGTTGTTGCTGATTGCCGACCATCTGCCGTTCCCCGGCGCAGCCGACAAACTGGCGTCAACATTCGGCATTCGATTCAACAACGGGTACGCGCGCGAACCGAAAGAAGCTCCGGGGCCGCTGACGTTTGATTTGAAAAAAGGATCGTTGCTGGCGCACCCCATCACGCAAGGTCGTTCTGCCAGCGAGAAAATTGATTCCGTAGCCACTTTCACCGGCTCGGCGTTTCAAGTTGACAACGGCCAGCCAATTCTGAAATTCAGCGACGACGCCGAAGCCTTTATGCCGAAAAAATTCGGCGAAGCTTTTACCAAAGACACGCCGAAAACTTCGATTAAAGGCTGGCTGCAAGGCGCGACGCTGAAAGTTGGCAAAGGCCGCGTGGCCGTCTTCGGCGAGGCCGCCATGTTCTCCGCGCAACTGGCCGGCCCGAACAAAGCTCCGATGGGAATGAACGCCCCCATCGCCAGCCAGAATCCGCAGTTTTTGCTGAACGTCATGCACTGGCTGACGGGATTGCTGGAAAACTAACAACCCGTTCACCGGGCGTGGCCGTGTGACACTGATTTACGCACCGCCTGACGGCCACGCTCCGGTGCAATGAATATTAGGCAGTTTTCTCAGCAACCTGCCTCTTTGATCTTTGTTTCCACCCGTAAATAGCCAACATAATCAGATGTCGCATCATACTCAGCAAAGCAAACGCTAAGCTGTAAGGCCAAACCACCACGTACCAGAGTTTTCTGAATATGCCCAGAATATTGATGTCTGCGGGTGGGCAATCTGTACAGGGCGGATACATAGCATTAAGGTACGTTTCGTGTGCATATAAGGCCGAAATCAACCCGATTACCAAATACCAACTAAAATATTTGATTTCCTCACCCAGGCGTGTGGGTTGTTTGAAAAACGAATAAATTAACGTGATGAAATAGCCCGATATCAACAAGAATGGCCAACCTTCTGACATGATTTTTACCTCCTGTTGTATTTGACTCTTTCAAAGTGAATCTGTTCCTTTCTCTGCTTTGTAGGAATGTACTACTCACTTGGATGGCTTTTGCCCAACATGAAAATTAGACCACCTTCGACCTTTCCGATAGTGGAAACAAGTTTCCACTATCGGAAGCTACTTTTTGGCAATGAAAACACCCGCCTAATTTCCACGATTGAAAACAACTCTTGAGCAATGCGGACGATCAGCGCTAGACGTCCAGATTCTTCACATCCAGCGCATTGTCTTCAATAAAGCGACGGCGAGGTTCGACCTGGTCACCCATCAACACGGTGAAGACCTGATCGGTTTCGACCGCGTCGTCAATTTTGACTTGCAGCAAGGTGCGTTTTTCCGGGTCCATGGTGGTTTCCCACAACTGTTCCGGGTTCATTTCACCCAAACCTTTGTAGCGTTGAATGTGCAGGTCTTTTTTGGCCGCGCTCAAAATGTGATTGAGCATGTCGTCGCGGGTTTCGACTTCAGTTTCCGTGCCGCCTTCGACGATGACAAACGGCGGCTGGCTCAATTGCACAAAGGATTTGTACAACTCCACCGCGCGTTGAAATTCGACGTGCGTCGCCAATTCCCAGTCAATCAATACCGTCGAACCATTGGCCAGTTTGATTTCGATTTCCGACAAACCGTGTTCTTCGTCCGAAGTCAGTTCGGTTTTGTATTCGACTTCGGCGATGGCGGCTTCGACCTTTCCCAGCAGGCTTTCATCGGCAAACACATCGTGCAACTTGCGACCTTCTTTTTGCAGCAACCCCGTTTTGCCGCTCAAGGCTTCCAGCGCAGCATCCACGATCTTTCGCTCTTTCAATCGCCGTTCCAGTTTCAGGTAATAGCCGTTGAATTCCACCAGTCGTTCCAGCAAAGCGGTCAGGTCTTTGCCTTCGATCATTTCGCCGGTCTTTTTGATTTTCACCGTTACGTCTTCCGTCGCCTTTTTCATCAGAAAACGATTCATCTCGCGTTCGTCTTTGATGTAGCGTTCGGTTTTGCCTTTTTTGATTTTGTACAGCGGCGGTTGGGCGATGTAAATGTATCCCCGCAACTCGGTTTCGACTTCTCCGGCTTCGTTCGTCGTTTCGACTTTGTGTTCCAGCAATTGCGGCATCTGGCGATAAAAGAACGTCAGCAACAGCGTGCGGATGTGCGAACCGTCCACATCTGCGTCGGTCATCAAAATGATCTTGTGATAGCGCAATTTGTTGACGTCGAAATCGTCTTTGCCGATGCCGGTTCCCATCGCCGTAATCAACGCTTTGATTTCGTTGTGGCCGAGCATCTTGTCGAAGCGCGCTTTTTCGACGTTCAGGATTTTGCCTTTCAGCGGCAAGATGGCTTGTGTACGCCGGTCGCGTCCCTGTTTGGCCGAACCGCCTGCCGAATCTCCTTCGACGATGTACAGCTCGCAAACCGCCGGGTCTTTTTCCGAACAGTCAGCCAACTTGCCGGGCAGGTTCATGGAATTCAACGCGCCTTTGCGGACGATTTCGCGCGCCTTGCGAGCGGCTTCGCGGGCGCGGGCGGCTTCGACTGCTTTGCCAACGATGGATTTGGCCACTGACGGATGCTCTTCAAAATACGAAGTCAGTTTTTCGTACAGGAACGAATCCACAGCGCCTTTCACGTCGGAATTGAGCTTGCCCTTGGTCTGGCCCTCAAACTGCGGCTGCGGAATTTTGACTGAAATGACAGCGATCAACCCTTCGCGCACGTCGTCGCCGGACAAACTGCCTTTGAAATCTTTCAGCAAATTGCTGGTCGTCGCGTAACGGCTGATGGCTTTGGACAGCGCTGAGCGGAAACCTGACAGGTGCGTTCCGCCGTCCACCGTGTTGATGTTGTTGGCGAAGCTGAACACTTTTTCGTCGTAAGCGTCGTTGTATTGAATCGCCACTTCGACGGTCAGATCGTCGCCATCAACACCGGTCGCCGTTTTTTCAAAATACATCGGCTTCGGATGCAGCGTGTTTTTGTTCTTGTTCAGGTGTTTGACGAATTCGGCGATGCCGCCTTCGTAATAAAACTCGTGTTTCTTTTCGGTGTCGGAACGTTCGTCGGTGATGGTGATTTTGATGCCTTTGTTGAGAAAGGCTTTTTCGCGCAATCGTTCGGACAATTTGTCGAAACTGTATTCGGAGGTTGTGAAGATTTCCAAGTCAGGTTTGAACGTGATCCTGGTTCCGGTGCGCGTGGATTTGCCGGTCTTTTTCAGATCGGTGGATTTAATTCCCTGCTTGAATTCCATTTCGTAAACGCCGCCTTCACGACGGATTTCCATGCGCATCCATTCAGACAGGAAGTTCACGCAAGACGCGCCGACGCCGTGCAATCCGCCGGACACTTTGTAAGCGTTGGAATCGAATTTGCCGCCCGCGTGCAACACGGTCATGACGACTTCGGCGGCGGGACGTTTTTCCGTCGGGTGCATATCCACGGGGATTCCGCGTCCGTTGTCTTCGACGGTGATGGAATTGTCCAGATGAATGGTGACATCAATCTTGTCGCAGAATCCGGCCAGAGCTTCGTCCACCGAATTGTCAACGATTTCGTAAACCAGATGATGCAATCCCATCTCACCGTTGGAGCCGATGTACATCGCGGGACGTTTGCGAACGGCGTCGCGGCCTTCCAAAACGGTAATGGAACCTGCGCCGTAATTATCGGCGTTATGTCCGTTGGTTTCTGCGTCAACTTCTTGGTTTTTCTTTTCTTTTGCTTTCATAGTTTCTGTTGTTCGGATGTTTCTTCAATCACACGCCCGGCTTCAACCAGAAAGGTCGAAGCACGGTGGCGATAACGGTCGGCTATGGAACGTTTGGAGGTCGAGACGATGGTCTGCGCTTTGCCATCCAGGTAATTGAGCAAGATTTCGATTCGCGTGCGGTCGAGTTCGGCATCAAGGTCGTCAATAAGAAAAATTGGGTACTCTTCAAACACCTGATGATAGACGGTCAACTGAGCTAATTCAAGAATCAGCAGGGCGCTGCGTTGTTGTCCCGAACTGCCGAATCGGGCAATTTCGTACCCGTCCGAAAGAATTTCCAGATCGTCGCGATGCGGCCCAACCAGCGAATACCCAATGGCGATTTCATTCTTCAGCCGCAGGTTCAGCCGTTCGCGCAAAAGCGCGGCGTAATCGTTCAAATCGCCTTTGCCTTCGAGCGAAGATTTATACCGAACCTTGATTTCTTCGACCTGAAACAGCGACGGATTGAGTGCCGTTTGCAGTTTGGCCACATAAGCGGTGCGCGCCTGATGGACTTCGGTTCCGAAAGCGACCAACTGGTCGTTCCAGGTTTCGATTTGCGGCTGGAATCGCAGCGGATCGTCTGCATCGGAGGCTTCGCGCAACAAGGCGTTTTTCTGTTTCAGCACACGGTTGTATTCGTTGAGCGTGCCCAGATACGACGGCAAAGTGCCGAACACACCGCGATCCAGAAACTTTCGCCGGGTGTCGGGCGCTCCGCGAACGATGTCCATTTCGTCGGCGGTGAACGCAATGGCGTCCAGATTGCCCAGATACCGCACTGCGGCTTCGCGTTTGCCGTTGACGAAGGTTTGTTTGGTCGTCGGTGTCAGCAACAGTTGCAAGTCTTTGGTCAAATTGCCGCGCGCGATTGTGCCGCGCAAAATGGCTTCGGATTCGTGGTGCTTGATCGCATCGCGCGGGTGCGAGGTGCGAAAGGATTTGGTCGTCGCCAGCAAATACGCCGCTTCCAGCCAACTGCTTTTGCCATGAGCATTCAGGCCGTAAACGACATTCAAGCCGGGAGAAAATTCGATTGCGCCGGAAAGATTGCGAAAATTGAGGGCTTCGATTCGGAGCAGATGCATAGCAGGAAAGCAAAAATCAAAAGGCAAATATCAAAAGGCAAAAAGCGCAATTCCGGCCAAACAACTTTGCGTCTTCGCGTTAACACTGAACTCAATTCAACTCAGATGAGCGGCATTGGACAAATCGCGTTTGAATTCCAGCGCGCGTTGCGGACGATCCAGCGGCTCTTTTTCCAGAGCGCGCAAGATTTCCGCTTCGATCATGGCGTTGACCTCTTTGTTGAGCTGATGCAGAGGTTGGGGTTTGTCGTTGAGCAACTTGACGCCGAAATCGCCTACGCGCTTGGCGGTGAACGGCGGCTGCCCGGCCAGCATTTCATACGCTATGACTCCCAGACTGTAAACGTCCGACCGCAAGTCGGCTTCTTCGCCGCGAAACTGTTCCGGGCTTAGGTACGTTGGACGCAGAGGCAATTGTCCACGCCCCTGCAACCGCGCCGTCGTACCCGGCACGAACTGTTTGCCGCTGCCGAATTTGGTGAAGCTGAATCCGACCAACATCACCAGCGGATTCAACGAACCGGTGGTCGGTTCGGTTTTGAAAGGCAGAATGACGCTTTCCGGTTTCAGGTCGCGGTGAACCAGCCCGGATTTGTGCGCGGCGTCCAGCGCGTCGCATATTTCCGAAAGCAGATTGATGGCAGCCGCCACATCAAACTTGCCAGTGCGCTGCATTTCATCGCGCAACGAATGGCCTTTGACGTATTCACTGACGACGTAGCCGGTGGCATCCTGCAAGACGCCAAAATCCTGCACGGCAGACACCAGCGGATTTTTGAACTGAAGCGCGATCTGGGCTTCGCGGCGAAAACGGTCTTGCGCGCGTGGATCGGCAATGACGCTGGCGCGAATGATTTTGACGGCGACTTCCTTGCCCGATTCCAGACTGGTGGCGGCAAAGACTATGCCCGTCGCGCCTCGCCCCAGAACTCGTTCAAGCTGGTAACGCGAATTGATCGTATATGGAATTCGTTCGACCGGAATCAGTTCCACCAGACAATCCCGGCAAAACTGCTGGTTCGGCGCATAACACGTTTTGCAGGACACACACATCCGCACGGTATCGGTCGGATCAAAAGCCGCCATAACTCTTCTCCTGTAAACTTCAAATTCAATCTTTCACGACTGCCCAAATTGGATGCTGGGGAGGGCTGGAGATTACCACAACTTCTGCGCCATTGCCGAGCTTGTGCCGCCCCCAAGCCGCGTCTACAATCGTCGCGTTTTTCCGCAATAACATTTTTCTTCAACAACCCAAAATTCAAACTCAGGAGATTTCCCAATGTCTGACTTGACCCGCAGAAAGTGGAGCAAGCTGGCGCTCGGTTCATTGGCCGCCGCCGCTTTGCCTTTTGACGCCGTCGCCGCGCAAAAACCCAATTCCAAAATCAAAGGCGTGCAGATTGGCGCGCAAAGTTACAGTTTCCGCGACCGCACGCTGGACGAAGCCATTCGAGGTTACGCTGAAGTCGGCCTTGCCACCTGCGAACTGTGGTCGGGGCATCTGGAACCAAAAGGTCTGGATAGGGCAAGCTTGCGCACCTGGCGACTGACCACTCCGTTGAGCTTTTTCACGCTGACCGGCGAAAAATTCAAAAAAGCCGGCATTGACCTCTACGCGCTGAATTACAGTTTCCGCGACGATTACACCGACGACGAAATCAATCGCGGTTTTGAGATTGCCAGAGCTTTGGGCGCGAAAGCCATCACCGCTTCGTCGAATGTGTCCACCGCCAAACGCATTGATCCGTTCGCCAAACGTCACAAAATGCGCGTAGGCATGCACAATCATTCCAACATTCGCCCGAACGAATTCGCCACGCCGGACGATTTTGCCAAAGCGATGGAAGGCAATTCCGAATACATCTGCATCAATCTGGACATCGGCCATTTCACCGCCGCCGGATTCGACGCGGTGGATTACCTGAAAAAGAATCACGCCCGCATCGTCACACTGCACATCAAGGATCGCAAAAAGAATCAGGGCGAAAACACCGTCTTCGGCGAAGGCGACACGCCGATCAAGGAAGTGTTGCTGGCTCTGCAAAAAGGCGGATGGAAGATTCCCGCCAACATCGAATACGAATATAAAGGCGCGGACACCGTCGCCGAAATGAAAAAGTGTTTCGAGTTTTGCCGCAAAGCGCTCGGCGCCTGATTGTCTTCAAGCCGCAGATTTCGCTGATAAACACTGATTGAATCAATTCTATCTGCCTTTATTTGCGTTGATCTGCGGCTTTTCTTTTGAAGAACAGGTTTATGAAGCCACGGATGGAAAGTATTTCCCGCTGCTGTACAGCAAAGCAAAAATCGAAGCGATGGCTAAAGATCGGCTGACGCTGGAGCCGAAGTAGAATTGAGTGGAGAAGGCTGAAACAATATCGTCAACGGAAATTTTCCATCAGCATGAGTTCATCATAGGGTTGCTCCAAGCGAGCGAAGAGCAGGCGGCGGCCATCCGGCGACAAGGCTAGCCCGGGCGCCCACCAAAGAGGCGCCTGCGTGAGCGTGATAAGTGACGTAATGCGGCGCGTGGCAAAACTGAAAAAGCGAATCTCCCATTCTGATTCGCTCTCTTTGGCGGTAAAACCAATGCCTTCGTTGACCAGGGTCCACGAACGCCAGTAGCCTGCCTCCTTCAATTCGGGCACCAGCGCTTCCTCTCCGCCGTTGGCTAGGACGGAATAGATCCCGTAAACGCCGCGCCCTTTGGAGTAATAGAACAGCTTCCCGTCCGGCGACTCGAAGCCTTCGTAGCCGCCGTTGAAGGTGATTTGTTTGGCCTCTCCGCCGGCGGCGGGCATTTTATAAATCTGGTTCTTACCACTGCGATTGGAGCGGAAATAGAGCCATTGCCCATCGCGCGACCAGGCGGGCAGGTTTTCCGAAGTCGTCTCGAAGGTCAGTCGGCGCCAGGTGCTATCACCGGTCGCGCTGATCACATAAATCTCCGAATCCCCGCTGGCAATCGAATCAAAGGCGATCCATTGGCCGTCGTACGACCAGCGCGGCGAGCCGGCAGAGCCGGCGCGCGTGAGCTGACGCACGGCCGTCTTTCCCTCGACGTCATACATCCAGAGTTCCGCCGCGCCGGTGCGCTCCGAGGCGAAGACGATCTTTTGTCCATCGGGGGAAAAAATGGGGCAATGGTCCTCGTACAGCGAAGACGGCGGCAATTTTACGGGCGGGCCGAATTTCCCCGGCATGTCCCGACCCGTAAAGCCTGCGCCCTGATACAGCCAGAGATTTGCGTCGTTCGAAAATTCCGTCCAAACCAGTTTGTTTCCCTGCCGCGAAATATCCGGGTTGATGGGGTTACGGGTATTGACCGGGACGAGCGCCGGAGTGCCGCCTTGCGCGGAAATACGCCAGAGGCCGCGTGTCCCACGGCGAATAGCGCCGAAGACAATCTCGCGGCTGTCGCTGGTCCAGGCCAGGCCGGACACTCTGTTTTTCTCGAAGGTCAATTGTCTGAGTGCGCCGCCATCAGCCGGCACGACACAGATGTCTACCTGATTCGCGCCAAAGTCGCGGGTGAAGGCGACCATCTTCCCGTCCGGCGAAAAGGCCGGGTAATAATCCACTGTGGACGGCTCCGGTGTGGTCAGGCGCGTGCGCCGTCCTGTTTCCAGGTTGACCAGCAGGACGCTTTGGCCTTCCGCCGACCCGATCAATCCGGTTACAGCCAGCGTTTTGCCATCCGGCGACCAGGACGCCGAGGTGGACGTTTCGGCCAACTTCTGTTCCGGCCCGCCGCTGGCCGGAACGCGCAACACTTCGCCTTTTCCCGGCCGTTCGCGCACAAAGGTCACGTACTTGCCGTCGGGCGTCCAACATGGCGCCGCGTCATTTTCCGGCGCCGTCGTCAGCCGCAGCGGCGGCCCGTCCGTGCCAATCACCTTGACGTAAATATCGGTGGGACTGAACTCTGCCGCGCCGCGCCCGCCATCCCAGACAAAGGCGATGCGGCTTTCATCCGGAGAAATAACGGCGTGATCCTTCCTGCCAACTTCGGCGATCAGCGGCAGGAATCTGGTTTCGCCTGCCGGTTGTTCGTTGCCTGTCGCCAGCCAGCGGTAACCGGCGAAGCCCAACACGCCCGCCAGCGCCAGCGCGCCGACAATCCATTTCAACCGGCGCGTACGCCACACTGACAGACCGGCGGCGGACTGAACGGGATGCGCGGAAGCATTCGGCGTTCCTTTCTCTTTTTGGCCAGTCTGTCGGGAATTGCCCGAACTTTCGTTGCTGTTTGTGCCAGCGAACTGCCAGGCAGGCTGATTTTCGCCGCTCGCACTGGTCAAACCCGTTTGCGTGAGATCGGCCAGAACCGCGCGAATGCTGGGATAACGTTGTTGACGATCCTTGGCGAGCATGCGGTTGATGATTTCCGGCAGTCGGGGCGATTCGGGGACAAATTGCTGAAGCGGTGGCGGTTCCTTGTCCAGCAATGCGGCAAACACTTCGGCGGTGGACGCCCCCGCGAAAGCCGGTTCTCCCGTCACCATTTCATAAAACACAACGCCCAGACTGAACACATCCGACCGCGCATCCAGCTTTTGTCCTCGCGCCTGCTCCGGCGACATATAACGCGGCGTGCCCATCACCATGCCTGATTCTGTTACCTGAGACGGAGCGATGATGGCATATCCCTCTCTCTGTCCCTCCGTCCCTCCATCTCTCCGTTCCCCCCTCTCTCCCTCTCCCCGTCCCTCCGTCCCTACGTCTCTCTTTCCCTCAGTCAACTTGGCCAGCCCGAAATCCAGCACTTTGACCAATCCGTCCGGGCGCAGCATCACGTTTTCCGGTTTGATGTCGCGGTGATAAACGCCCACTTCGTGCGCCTTGTCCAGCGCCGCCGCCATCTGCCTGAAAATGGACAGAACTTCCGGCAACGGCAACCGCCCGCTGTTGAGCCGCTGGCGCAGAGTCACGCCTTCGACAAACTCCATCACGATGTAATGCAACTCGCCATTGGCCGTCCTGATCTGGCCGAAATCGTGAATCGTCAGGATGTTCGGATGGTTGAGCGCCGAAGCGGCCTGAGCTTCGCGCTCAAAGCGGCGCAGGCGTTCGGCGCTTTGCGTGAAGGCGGCGGGCAACAGTTTGAGCGCGACTTTGCGTTTCAATCGCGTGTCTTCGGCCAGATAAACTTCGCCCATGCCGCCCGCGCCGAGCTTCTGAAGAATGTGATAATTGCCAAGCCTTTGCCCCGTTAAGGCGCGCTGTTCACGGGCGAAAATCCGGGCAGCGGCTTCCAGCGCGGGCGCGTCCATGAAACTGTTTTCCGCCGCGTCCGCCGCCAGCAATTCTTCAACCTCAGCGCGCAATTCTTCATCTCCGGCGCAGGCTTGCGCCAAAAATACTGCGCGCCGGGCGGCGCTCAATTCCATGGCGGCCTGACACAAACGGGTGATTTCAGCGTATCGTTCCGGAGTCATTAACTTTGAGTCCCGCGAAGGGGTGGCCAGAAATTCGCCGTGGATTCAATTCTCGGAATTGCGGATCAATAACTTTCCAGCCCGTAGAGCATTCGTTTCTACACAAGTTGCCAATCTTTCGCTCCGTAGGAGCGACATGTTTATAGATTGAGAAGCAAACACAGTCCTTAGCTCCGTAGGAGCGGCATGTGCGTCTGACAGATGCCGCTCCTACGGAGCTAAGTGATTGTTGCGTAAAACATCTATAAACATTGCGCTCCTACGGAGCGGGATTGGGAACTCACCAAATGACACGAAAACCTCGGTTAGTTTCGCGCCAGCTCTCGTTGTAGCCAAGCGCGCGCGACGCGCCAGTCGCTGCGCACCGTGCGTTCTGAAACGTGCAGCACTTCTGCAATTTCTTCTTCGGTGAGACCGCCGAAAAAGCGTAATTCGACAATCTGGCTCTGGCGTTCGTTGAGCGTTGAAAGCACGTTCAGTGCGTCATCCAGCGCGACCAGATCGGCGCTGCGTGTCTGGGCGATGTCTAACCCTTGATTGGGAGTGTCTTCCAAACCCACCACGGAAACTTCGCCGCCGCGTTTCAAACTGTCGCGCTGGCGGGCGAAATCCACCAGAATCTGGCGCATCAGCCGCGCCGAGACGCCAAAAAAATGCGCGCGATTTTGCCAGTTCACCTGTTTGACATCCACCAACCGCAAATAGGCTTCGTTGACCAGCGCCGAAGTTTGCAAACTGACGTCTCCGCGTTCCCGCGCCAGATGCCGGTGCGCCAGCCGGTGCAATTCCTGATAGACCAGCGGCGTCAATGCTTCAAGCGCCGCTTCGTCGCCGCCGTTCCAGGCGCGTAACAGGAGCGTGATTTCTTGGGAAGAGATGGATGCCATGCTTTCTCGGGTTGTGAGAGTTCGCAGCACAAAGTACAGCAAAGCCAGCCTACCTCAAAAAAATGCCTGTCCGCAAATTTTTTTCTGCCGGTTTTGCCTGCCGCTTCCGCATATCTCAATTGAAGCTGGAAAACTTGTTTGCGTTCGGGGACTGCGGTGATGCGTTCCCGCCACTGGCGCAAACCTGGCAGCAAATCAAAAAACAATCCAACGTGGGAAGTTCCCCGCGAAAGCAGAACGGCTCGGCGAGACGGCAGCGGCCTGCGCCTGTAGAGCCTCAAACGACAACCAGGAGCATCGTCATGAACAAACAACGCAAAACCACACTTTTTTTCCTCGCCCTGAGTTTATGCATGGGTCTGTTGCTCTGGCAACAAACACGTCCCGTGGCAGCCAGAGGTAAAACCGACGCGTTACCCGCCGACCAGCGGGGCGCGGCGCGCAACGGCACGGTGGACATCGGCGCGTTCGAGATCGAAGCCGACACCGACGGCGACGGCGTGCCTGATGTCACCGACAACTGCCCGACCACCTATAATCCCGAAAAGATCGCGTTTCGTTCCCAGCAGGTCGGCGGCGCCGATATTTTTGTAATGAACGCTGACGGCTCGAATCCGGTCAATCTGACCAACGGTGGGGGATTTAACGATAATCCGGTGATTTCGCCGAACGGCGCGAAAATCGCTTTCGCTTCCAACCGCGACGGCAACTATGAAATTTATGTGATGAACGTGGACGGGACGAATCTAATGCGGCTGACCGATAATTCCGCGTTTGACGGTGAGCCGGTATTTTCGCCCGACGGCGCGAAAATCGCTTTCACGTCCACCCGCGAGGGCAACGCTGAAATTTATGTGATGAACGCCGACGGAACGGGAATGCCAATCAATCTGACTAACCATTCCGGGTTTGATTCACAACCGGCATTTTCGCCCGACGGCACAAAAATCGCTTTTAATTCCAACCGCAGCGAATTCTATGGTGACATTTTTGTGATGAATGCCGACGGCTCGAATCAGACTCAACTGACCGTTAATTTCGCGGTTGACGCTGACCCGGTATTTTCGCCCGACGGCGCGAAAATCGCTTTCGCTTCCACCCGCGACGGCATCACCAGCGGCAACAATGACATTTTTGTGATGAACGCCGACGGCTCGCATCCGACCCGTTTAACCGTCAGTTCCAACTATGCGCGCAAACCGACATTTTCGCCCGACGGCGCGAAAATCGCTTTTGTTGACGCCTCCTTCTCCCCTGAAATTTATGTGATGAACGCCGACGGCTCGAATCCGGTCAATCTAACCAACAATTCGTCGAATAATTATGCTCCGTCGTGGGGCAGACAAGCCGACACGGACGGCAACGGCATCGGCGACGCATGCGAAACGCCCGCCGATTCGACTCCGCCCGTCATCACGCCGACCGTGACCGGAACTTTGGGCAATAACGATTGGTATGTTTCCAACGTGCAGGTTTCGTGGAACGTGATTGACGAAGAATCTACGGTTTCCGGTCAGACGGGTTGCGACACGCAAACCGTTTCCGTTGATACGGACGGCGTAACCTTTACCTGCGAAGCAACGAGCGCGGGCGGCACGAATTCCCAAAGCGTAACCGTCAAACGCGATGCGACCGCGCCGACTTTGAATCCGACCGTTGCGCCGAATCCGGTTTTCTTAAACGGTTCGGCAACCGCAACACCGAACGCTTCGGACGCGCTTTCGGGCATCGCGTCCTCGTCGTGCGCCGCGCCGAACACCACGACGGTCGGCAGTAAATCCGTCAACTGCACGGCGACCGACAACGCAGGCAATACGGCAACCGCTTCGACACATTACCGCGTGATTTACAACTTCAGCGGCTTCCTGCAACCCGTAAACAACGCGCCCGTCGTCAACAGCGCAGCCGCCGGGCAATCCATTCCGGTGAAGTTTTCGTTGAGCGGCAACCAAGGCTTGAACATCTTCGAGACAGGCTTCCCTCGTTCACTGTCCATGGTCTGCGGCGGCGGCGCGACGAATTCCATCGAGGAAACCGTCAACCCCGGAGCGAGCAGTCTGAGTTACGACGCGACGACGGATCGTTACAATTACGTGTGGAAGACCGAAAAGGCGTGGAAAGGCACGTGTCGCAAACTGGCGGTGAAGTTCAATGACGGCAGTACCTACGAGGCGCTGTTCCAGTTCAAATAAAAACTGTAGTGCAGGTTCAGGCTCCTTTCCCAGCCTGATCTCGCCGCCGCGTCTGTTCCTACTTCCCCCAACCTTGCGTTCCAGGAACAGACGTGGCGGTTTTTACTTCAGCCGCTCCCAAAATGCTCACCCACGCGCATCGCATTCGCCATAGCGGTGGTCTCGACATCGCTCCGAACCAAAAAACAAATTGCCCGCTATCTGAAGGATTTTGATGAACAAGATTTGCGGCAGAATTTACAGAAGCATCAATATCAGCAAGGCCTCTGCCAAGTTTGACTCTTGTTCATACTGAAAAAATCCTCTCAATCCTGTTTCAAAGTTTTCCGCTCTGATTTAGACTCCGCCCAGTCTTGCTTTGGTTCAATTTAGACCACAGTAAGAACAGTCATAGTGTCGGGTACGTTACTTAGTGTTTTGAGCATAGAAGAGAGATTCATCGCTTTTGGCGTTTCACCTGAGACGGGCGAACACGTGTAAGTCTGGCCCGCAGGTGGTCGCATTGCCAGATGAGCTGGTAGCGCTTTGCGCTCAACCAGTCGAGAACAGTTATTTCATGAACACACCTGATCGTTACCATCAAGCGGAAAAGATGTTTCACGAGGTGTTGGCTCTCGCGCCAGACCAACGCGCCGCTTTTCTGGATGCGGCCTGCGCGACGGACAGCGAATTGCGCGCCGAAGTCGAATCGCTTATCGCTGCTTACGATCAGGTTGACCAATATCTGGACGAGCCTCTTATGAAAGCCGTCACCAGATTGTTGCCGGAATCTGAGGCCGAACAAGTTCAAGCAATCGGGCATTACCAGATTCTGCGCATGCTCGGCAAAGGCGGAATGGGCGAAGTCTGGCTGGCGCAGGACACCAAACTCGACCGATATGTGGCCATCAAACTGCTGCCCGCCCGATTCACCGGAGACGCCAATCTGGTTCGCCGTTTCGTACAGGAAGCCAAAGCCGCGTCCTCGCTCAATCATCCAAATATCCTGACCATTTACGAGATCGGACAACAGGCGGGCACGCATTTCATAGCCACCGAATATGTCGAAGGCCATACGTTGCGACAGAAAATACGCGAGACGAATCTGACGCTGAACGAATCGCTGAGCGCCGTCTCGCAGATTGCCAGCGCGCTGGCTACGGCTCATGACGCAGGGATCGTCCACCGCGACATCAAACCGGAAAACGTCATGGTGCGCCCTGACGGCTTGGTCAAAGTCCTGGATTTCGGTCTGGCCAAGCTGACGCCGACGAACGACATGGTTGATTCCCAAGCCAACACTTTGCAGGCCGGGATCACCACACCGGGAATGATCCTCGGAACTGTTCGTTATATGTCGCCGGAGCAGGCGCGCGGCCTGCCAGTGGATAACCGCACGGATATCTTCAGTCTCGGAGTAATGCTTTACGAACTGGTCGCTCACAAAGCGCCTTTCAGCGGCGACACGCCAACCGATGTAATCGCGGCGATCATCGAACGGGAGCCACCGCCGCTGGCCGCTTTGGCACCAGACGCTCCCGACAGCCTGGAGCACATCGTCGGCAAGTCGCTGCGCAAAAACCGGGACGAGCGGTATCGAACCACCAGGGATTTGATCAAAGACCTGCAGACTTTGCAGCGAGAGATAGAAACCGGCGTTTCGCAATCACAGCTTTTCACGACGGGGCGACGAAAGACTACGGTCACGCCTTCAATCGCCGTATTGCCTTTCGCCGACATGAGTCCGGAGAAGGATCAGGAGTATTTTTGCGAAGGGATGGCGGAAGAAGTGATTAACGCGCTGGCGCAAATCGAAGGTCTGCGCGTCGTCGCGCGTAGTTCCGCATTTCAATTCAGAGGCAAGGATCACGACATCCGCGAAGTCGGCGAAAAGCTCAGCGTCACTTCCGTGCTGGAAGGCAGCGTCCGTCGCGCCGGTTCCCGCCTGCGAGTTGCGGCGCATTTGATCAATGTCGCCGATGGTTTTCAGGTTTGGTCTGAACGTTACGATTGCGAGATGAAGGATGTTTTCGACATCCAGGACGAAATCTCGCGCGCCATCGTCCAGGCGCTCAAACTCAAACTGATCGGCGACCAACAGCAGCAACTCGTCAGGCGATACACCGACAACATCGAAGCCTACCAGCTTTATCTGAAAGGTCGCTATCACTGGAACCGTCGCGTTCCGGGATCGGTTGTCAAGGCGACAGAATTTTTCAAACTGGCGCTGGACGAAGATCCGAATTACGCGCCGGCTTACGCAGGGTTGGCCGATTGCTACATCCTGCCGGGTTATTACGCGCTGGCCGCGCCGAAAGACGTGATGCCGCTGGGCAAAGCCGCAGCGCTCAAGGCTTTGGAAATTGATCCGAATCTGGCGGAAGCTCATGCATCGCTGGGCGCTGTCGCCGCGCTTTACGAATTCAACTGGGCTGAGGCTGAAGCTTATTTCCGCCGCGCGCTGGAAGAAAATCCGAGTTACTCAATCGCTCGTTACTGGTACGCCATTTTCGCGCTCGCGCCGCTGGGACGGCTTGACGAGGCGTTGCGCGAAGCAAAAAAGGGACGTGAACTTGATCCGCTCAGCCCGGCGCCGAGTTCAGCGGTGGGGATGATGGCCTGTTATCAGCATGATTACGACCGCGCGATCAAGGAATTGCAGAAAACTCTCGACCTCGATCCGAATTTCGTTATCGCGCACTTCTATCTGGGAAAAATCTATTTTGAACAGGGAAGAATTGAAGAAGGACGGGCGGCGCTGCAAAAAGCGCGCGATGTGATGGGCGACACGCCGATTGTCATTGGCGTGCTCGGTTATTACCTGGCGGCCAACGGAGACCGTGACGGAGCGATGAAATTGCTCGATCTTCTGAATGGCTATTCCGCGCAACGATACGTCCCGGCCCAACCCTACGCGTTGATTTACAGCGGCTTGGGCGAAAACGATCTGGCGTTTGAATGGCTCGACAAGGCATACGAAGAACAATCCAGCCTGCTCATCTGGCTCAAGGTTGATCCAACATTCAATAAGTTACGTTCCGATCCCAGGTTCGTCATTCTGTTACGCAAGATGGGATTGGAAAATTGATTCCGGTTTGATAGTTCAATTTTTGGTATCGCTCAGCAGTTAGTCTTTTTCTCTAAATCAGAACAAACAACATTGAGACACTGTTTTCAAACAGGATGAACAAGATTTTTAGACAGGATTTACAAGACGATCAAAGTTTGAAGCAATCCAGCCAGGTCTGAATTCTGTCAATCCTGAAAAAAATCCTGTCAGTCCTCTTTCAAAGTTTTTGCTTCGATTCAGGCAGTAAGAAAGTTGTTAGTCGTTGTTTACGCTGGAGCCGGGTGCGGCTCGCAGAGGAGAAACAACGCAGGGAAATCCATTGCCAATTACACGGCTAAAACGGGGGTGATTTATGGAAGAACAACATCTGGCAGAACAAATAAACGACGAACAGAGCCATAAGGGAAAGCTGGTCAAGATATTGTCAATTGACGGTGGCGGAATACGCGGCGTCATTCCGGCGATGATCCTTCAGCGCCTTGAAGAAATGACCGGACGTCCGATTGTGGAAATGTTCGACTTGATTTCCGGGACTTCGACTGGCGGCGTGATGACTTTATTGGTGGCCAAACCCAAACCCGGATCGGATGGCGAACCTATGTACACTATGAAGGACATCGTCAATCTTTACGTCGAACACGGCAAGGAGATGTTCCGCCGTTCGCTCTGGTACAAGCTCGTTTCGCTCAACGGGTGGTTGCTGCCGAAATATCCCGAAAAGTCAGTGTTGACCACGCTTCGGGATTATCTGGACAAGGGCGAGCGCGCGCAGTTGAAGGACCTGCTGACCGATGTACTGGTCACCAGCTATGACATACAGCAACGCCGCCCGCTCTATTTCAAGCGATGCGACGCCAGAGATTTCTCTTACCTGAATTTTTACCTGAGCGATGCAGCGCGCGGGACATCCGCCGCACCGACTTTTTTTCCAACAGTGAAGATCGCCAGCGTGGACGGATCGGCGCATTACTATCTGATTGACGGCGGTCTGGTCGCCAACAACCCATCGAATCTGGCGATTGCCGAAGCCATTTCGCAGCATGGACACCATACAAACCTGTTAGTGGTTTCGTTGGGCACAGGCAGTTATGAAGCGCCAATCGCTTTCCGCAAGGCCAATCGCTGGGGATTGCTCGGATGGGCGCCGGGCATTCTGGATGTGATGTTCGACGGTGTGAGCGGCGCTGCCAACACCATTGCGGAAGAAGTGGTTCCGGCCTTGAGCGCGCCCGGTTATTACTTCCGTTTCCAGGTCCCGCTCTCGAAAGGCGATGACGCGATGGATAATTCCGCCCCTCAGAATATAGAAATTCTTCAGTCATTGACCCTCAAAATGATGAATGAGAGAGAAGCAGATTTGCAGAGTCTGGCGAAAGCCTTGACAGGAGAATACGACCACCTTCCGAAAGAACCAAAAGTAGGAAGGGCAAGTTATGAGTTTTAAGTATTGGGCTTGGAGGCGCTGAATTTGATGCAAAGGACAACGAAAACGGAGGTGAACGCGCCTTTGCAGCGCGTGTCAACCAGGAGCGGATGGCAAAAGCTGATTTCAGCCACGGGCATTTTACTGTTTCACGTGCCTCCGCTCACGCTGCCATTCATCGAAACGTCTCGGAACGACTGGATCGCGTTCGCCATGTTTTATCTGCTCGTGCTGTTCGCGCTCGGCATAGGTTTGCATCGTTATTTCGCTCATCGGGCGTTCAAGACCAGCCGCGCCTTCCAGTTCGTACTCGCGTTGCTCGGCGGAGCTTGTTTCGGCGATCCGATAGGTTTCAGCGGGCGTCACCGGCTGCATCACCGGCACTCCGACACCGAAAGAGATTATCACGGCCCGCGGCACGGTCTTTGGTTCGCCTGGTTCGGGCACTTGCTCGAAGATGGTTATGAAGAGCGGGAGATACTCGGCGCGACCAGGGATTGGGCGAAATACCCGGAACTGATCTGGGTGCATCGTCATTCCTGGTTGTTGGGAGGGGCTGCCGCTGCGCTCATCTTCGTGTTCGGCGGTTATTCGATCTTTGCGGTTTACTGCCTTAGTTGGTGTTTGATTGCCGTTCATGGATCGTTCGCCGTGAACTACTTATGCCACCTTGGCGGAAGGCGCAGATACGAGACTGAAGATAATTCCAGCAACAGCGCGCTGGTTGCGGTCATGCTTTTGGGCGAAGGGTGGCACAACAATCATCATCGTTATCCGGGCGCGGCGCGCGCCGGATTTTTCTGGTACGAATTCGACGGGCTGTATTACCTTCTGAAGTTGTTGTCCTGGTTCGGCCTGGTCTGGGACCTGCGCGAAGTCCCGTATGCGATTAAACACAATGGCGCAGAGAAAGTCGCCAGCAAGGGAGGACGGTCATGCGAATCGCTGTAATTGTCGTGTGGAGACCAAAGAATTTTCCAGAATGGAACGGACGCAAGTCTGAAGCGGCGAAGCGAATTCCTCGCCCATTGGCCGATGACGCCGCGACGCCGCCTTTCACAGGAGTTCACCTGGCCGCGCTTTTCCCGCGCGATTGGGAAATAACTGTAGTTCACGAGATGGTGCGCGATGTTGACCTCGACATGGATGTCCATGCCGTCTTCCTTTCGACAATGGATTTCTGCGCACCGCACGCTCGGCAATTGGCAATGGAATTTCGCGCGCGTGGCGTCAAGGTCATCGTCGGCGGGCTGTTTCCCACACTCAATCCTGAATACTTCCTGGACGTAGCCGACACTGTGGTCATTGGCGAAGCTGAGCCGGTGATGCACCGACTTGTCGCCGACCTGAAAAGCAACTGTCTCGAAAAAATCTATCGCGCCGAACAACCAGCCGATCTGAGCGATTTGCCGGTTCCGCGCTACGATCTGATGGAAACCACTTTTCAGTCGCCGATGTCATACGAAGCCACGCGCGGGTGCCCTTTCACCTGCTCTTATTGCGTGCTTTCGACGATTCGATTGCCTTATCGCCGACGCCCGATTCCCAACGTCATACGCGACGTTCAGGCGATTCCGCCCGGATGGAGTTGGACGCAGCGAAAGTACATCGCTTTCTGGGATAACAACCTGGGCGCAGACCGCCGCTACTTTCGCGAGTTATGCGAAGCCATAGCCCCGCTCAAACGCATCTGGGGGACTCAAACTTCTATTGACACCATCACTCCCGAATCGGCGAAGCTGATGGGCAAGGCCGGATGCCGCTTCGTTTACATAGGCCTTGAAAGCCTGGCTCAGGAAAGCCTGCAAGGTTCCAACAAACGCCACAACAAGGTCAGCGAATACCGCGAGCGCATACGGCTGTTGCACGACAACGGCGTGCTGATTATGAGCATTTTTCTGGTCGGGCTTGATGGAGACACGATGGAGTATCTGCGCGATTTGCCTGACCTGGTGGCCGATCTGGGCGTGGATTTGCCTGTCTTTTCGTTCGCAGCGCCGATTGATGGAACGCCGTTCCACCGCGATCTTCGTCAGTCAGGACGATTGTTGCCCGGCGACATCAATTTCGGATTGGATGGAGTCCATCTGGTTTATGAGCCGAAGAATCTTTCAGCGGACGAAGTGGAGATGGCTTTGTTCGATTGCATGCGCCGGGCCAACACTCCGTTGCGTGTGCTGCGCCGCGTTGCGCGAGGTGTCAAGGCGGGACTCTGGCCTGGCATCACCAACGCGAGCGCGAATATCTTTTACCGACCACACCAATTGGCGCTGGCGCGAACAGGACTGGATCGGATTCGCGAACGCGGCCCGTGGCCGGGGAACGGTTACAACAACAATCCTCTCCCGGATCAGCCCTCGCTTGCGATGGCCGACCTGCTCAGCAGAAGCTGACCGTCTTTGGGGATTGCCTCCTCGAAATTCAGATTCGGTTATTTAACTGTGAGCCGTAATTTGTATCGTGCGGACGGATGCCCGACAACATAAATGTAATAGTCTTTTGTTTCAGGAATCTTGCCGCTCCAGCGTTTGCCGTCGTTGGAAGTTTCTCCGAACTCCACTTGTTGCCCGTTGAAAAAATTCGAGGATTCGCTCAGCGTAAATTCGGCTCGATTGTCATCCTTGCGCAGCCAGGAGATTTCCACCGTCATCGTCTGCCCTTTGCGAACTCTTATCACATAACTGTCATGAGACTCGCCGCCGATCTCTCCCCTGGCGGTCGCTGAATTCCTCAACCGTTTTTTGGGGACGGTATCGTCTTGCGCCCAGCCAAGCTCTGCAACGAACAAAACAATCGCCACTGCGGCAAGCAATAAACAAGCTCTTTTTCGGATGATTCGCATTGTCGCCCCCTTATCAAGTTCGCTCGAAAGCACATAATCTGCAACGGCAAGCTGGTCAGCGGCAACCAGCGCCCATCTTGTTTCGAAAGCTTCCGTTACTCCTCAAACTTGCAGAACTATTTTCCAACTACGGGCAATCCGCTCGGCACGCTGACGGGAACAATCGGCGGCGGAGCAAGGTCGTTCAGACTCTTCATAAAGACAATCAGGTCTTTTTTCTGTTGTTCGGTCAAATCCAGCTTGGCGACTTTGGAATCCTGGCTGTAAGGGTTCTGGCCGCGTCCGCGTCCGCCGCCGTCGTTATAAAACTCGACGACTTCTTCCAGCGTCTTGAAAGCGCCATTGTGCATGTAAGGCGCAGTGCGTTCGACGTTGCGCAATCCGGGAGTTTTGAACATGCCGAATCCATCCTGCCGACGAAGCACTGCTCCGAAGCCTGGGTCGGGATCAATCGGCGCGTTCTTGTCCGGCGAAGTCGTCGTGCCAATCGAAGACAACACGCCGTCATGAAAATGCGGCGGCGTATGGCATACCGCGCATTGCCCCTGCCCCATAAACGCCACCAAACCGCGAAGCTGTTCGTTCGTCAACGCATCGTCTTTGCCTTTGACAAACTGATCGTAATTGGTTTCGGTGATGTTCAGCTTGCGCTCAAACGCGGCAATGGCGCGCGCGATATTTTGCAGATTGATTTCGCTGCCGTCCTGTTTGGATTTGAAGCCGAACGCCTTGGCAAACATTTCGCGGTATTGCGGAACCGCTCGCAACCGTTTCAACAACTCGGCCAGGTTTTGCTGGTTCATTTCGTTTTCGGCGAACAGCGGAACCAGCACCTGCTCTTCCAACGTGCGAACGCGTCCATCCCAGAACTGAAATTCATTGAACGCAACGTTGAACAAACTGGGCGTATTGCGCGGCAGTTCCGGCCCCGTGCCAGCGCGATGCGCGCCGTATCCTTTTCCGCCCGCGCCAATGCCTTTGACCAAACCGTCAGCCATTCCGAAATCCGGATGATGACACGACGCGCACGAAGTCGTTTTGTCGTTCGACAGGATCGGATCGAAAAACAGCAGATAACCCAACTCGACTTTGGAGGCTTCGCCCAGATTGTTGCGCGGTTCGACCGGCGCAGCGATTTGCTGCACGTTTTCCGAAGCCAGCACGGCGCGCGCCAATCGCAACCACGCAGTGCGGTCTTCGGGCGGCGTGGTTTTGGCGAGCGCTGTGACCTGATCCGTCGTCAATTCGGCTGGCTCCGTCGAAAAGTAACGGTAAGCCTGAATTCCGCCCGCAACCAGGACGATGAACAAACTGACGACGACCAGTTTCAGAACCTTCGCCTGACTTTGCGTCGCATTGAGAGTTTCGATCGAAGAATTTGGTGTAGTCATAGCATTACTACATTGATCGGGGCTGATGATGGATCTGAGTTTTACAACTCATCAGGTGAAAGGGGCTTTTGTTTCTGGTGTCTAACGTGAAGAATGAAAACCGATTCGTCCTCAATCAGAAAAATCATCCGATACTTGCCAAACAGAAGATGGCGCAATTCTTTTGATTCAGCGCTTTCCGGCGCCAGCGGACAACGAGCGGGAAATTTCTCCAGACTGCCGGCAGCTTCGAGAAAGTCGAAATACCAGAGAGCGGCTTTTTCCAGTGAATACTGTGCTATCCACTCAATCGAGTCTTTCGCATCGCGTTCTGCCGGTTCGGTGATTTCAACGCGATAGCTCATTATTCAATTGGCCTCGATTCTGGAAACCCATACTCCTTTCGCAAATCGGCCAGAAATTCATTGACCGGTCGGGTCTGCCCGGCTTCCACCGCTGCCAGCCCACGCCGAATACCTGCAACAGTCTCGGCGTGTTCAAGCTCGGCAAGCAATCTCTGATAACTTTCAACGTCCTGCAAAATCACTTCGCCGCCATTGAGCGGGAGCTTCAGCGGCTGTCCGGTGACTTTCAAATCATCAAACAGTTCAGTCAGGCTTTTTCCTGATTTTTCCGCCATTGCCGCCAATGCCTGAAAAAAAGAGGCGTCTGTTTCGCCTACCTGAATTGTTACAGTCTGCATCGCCATAATTCATACTCCCGCGAAAATTCGCGTTCTTCATTTCGGATAATAGCCAAAGCGTGTCGTGGCGCGGTAGCCTTGTGTTTTGACTTTGACGCGAACGGAACGATAGCTGCCATCGCGCGTCGGGTTGGTCGGTGTGTAAAAGATTAGATACTGGCTTCGCAATTCGTCGGCGACTTGTTGATAAACGTCGGACAAATCATCAAAGCTGTCGGGCAAAAAGATTCTGCCGCCGGTTTCTTCGGCAATGCGCGTCAGGTAACGTTCGCTCGATTCCAGTTCTGCCAGCGCCAGCTTCAAACCGTCAATTCGCAACTGATTGGACGCGCCGGAGGACGAGTTTTTCAGATAAAAATCCAGCTTGTCGCGGTCGGATCGGCCTTGAATACGGGTTTTGCTGACCACGTAAACCGACGTTTCTTCTTCAACCAGCGTGCGAAACGCGCGTTCGGAAGTCGTCGAACCGCGCCCGCTGTCAATGCCGTCGGTCAAGACTATGATGGCCTTGCGACCGGTAACCTGTCCCAACTGTTCTTTGGCGGCCAGATACAGCGCGTCATTGAACTTGGTGAACATTCCCGTTCCCAAACGGTTGAGCGCTCGTTTCAGCGTGTTGCGGTTGCTGGTCCAGTCCTGAACCAGTTCGACAATGTCGTCGAAGCGGATCAGACAAATTCTGTCTTCGGGGTCTAGTTGATTGATGAAGTTGAGCGCGGCGAATTTGAAATCTTCCAGTTCGCGCGTGACGCTGCTGCTGGTGTCAATCAACAGCGCCACGTGAACCGGCATTCGTTTCAGCGCGAAGGACGATATGGGTTGAGGAATGCCGTCTTCGTACACGTCAAAGTCTTCGACTTTCAAACTGGCGGCAAACTGCCCTCTTGAATCGCGCACCGTTACGGGCAGCAAGACTTCGGACGTTTCGATGGCAATCGTGTCGCCGGAGCTTTCTTTGGCAGGAGCTTTCGCCGGTTTGTCCTGTTCGCGCTTCGGCGTTTGCGCGCAAACCACCACTGCACTGACAAAAATCATCAAGAGTAACGCCAGTCCATTTTTGATTTTTGATTTTTGCCTTTTGCCTTTTGCCTTCACTTCGATTCATCCATAGCCGTCTTCATCGCCGACAATACGCGTTCCGTGACTCGATTCTTTTTCAAATCCTCGACGGCTTTCGGAGTCAGATCGAAATCCACCTGCGAAGTTTCAATCTTGCGAATGATCGTGCCTTCGGAAAATCCGGCTTGCACCATTTCCAGCACGCCCGAATTGCTTAACCTGGGCGCGCGCTCCAGTTTCGGAGCTGCGCTGGTTTCGCCGGGCGGGCGGACTATTCTGACCGAAGCCGATCCCATCAATTCGGTGGACTCTTCGCGTTCGCCGTTCGGGCCAATGCCGCGCGAACGCGTCTTGCTTTTGCCACCCGATTGCGAGCCGAAAATCATGGCGTCGTTTTCTTTCTGGCGAGCTTCTCTTTCGCTGGGCAATTCCTTGAAAACCTGCGAGCCGTTGAAAAACACATCGTCGTCTTTGGAGAAGAAATCGTCGTTGCGTAATGTAGTCAATCGCTGGTCTGTTTCACGACGAGTGGTGATTTCAATCATCTCTGAAATGATGCGTTCGCTGACGCCGCGCTTTTTCAACTCCACCAGCTTCAAGGTGCTGATGTCAAACGTGGTTGGCGACGAACGAATCAGAGTGACGATGGTGCGTTCTTTGAATCCGGCTTTGGTCAGGCTGATGATGGATTCATTCGTCAGAATTTCGCGTGGTCGGGGGTCCTGCGCGTAAAGTTCGCCCGCGACAAGGAGCGAAATTACGAGACAAAGAGGGACGAGATACTTCATAAACTTCCTCCTTCTCTGCGGTGAGGGATAGGGGGGTTGAAACTTTTGCTCACTGTCCGGCAGCCCGGCGATATGCGGTGTTGATTCGCCAGACGTAATTGACAGTTTCTCGATAAGGCGGAATACGACGACCATATTTGATGACCGCGCCTTCGCCGGCATTGTATCCGGCGAGCGCCAGATTGATGTCGCCGCCAAACAAGTCAATCAAACTTCGCAAATAGCGCGTGCCCGCTCCGACGTTTTCCACCGGGTCGTGGATATTGCGGACTCCCAGCCGCGCCGCCGTCGCAGGCATCAACTGCATCAAACCGCGAGCGCCAACGCGGGAAACCGCACGATAATTGAACCCGGATTCTTCGCGCATGACCAGATAAATCAGCATCGGGTCAACGCTGTATTTCGTCGCATTGTAAACGATCAATCCATCCAGATTTCGGTTGCCGGTGGAAAACCGCAAGGAAACATCTCCGGCGACAACGGGCGCAGTGTCGGCGACTTCAATGCCGATTGCCAGCCTGGCCACTTCGGCGCGTTCGATGTGAGTTTGCATCTGGCCGAGCCGATAGACAATCCGTCCGGCTTCTTCCCAAGCGGAATCGGCGTCAATCACCGCGCCGTCTTTCAACCACAATCTGGTCACTTTGCGTTTGGCTCCGGGCGCAGTTTTTTTGTCTTCCAAAACCGTCGCGGATTTTTCTGCGTTGGATTCCGGTCTGGCTTCGTCTTCGCCAACCTGCCGGGTCATACGAATCACTTCGGATTTGGCAACCGAAGCAATCACCTTGCCTTGTCTGTACCAAACGATTTCGCTGGTTTCCCAGACTTCGTCAGCCTGAATGACTCGTCCGTCTTTCAATCGCAATTCATCGGCGATTGCTTCGCCCGCGAACAGGCAAAGAACCAAACACAAACCAACAATTGAAAAGCCGAGTTTCATAAATGTCTTCAATCCGACATCTAAACATGCGCTATACCGAAGTAATTGCTCCAGGCCAGATCGAGCAAATCGGTCGTCAGAGTAGGTTGCAAAGCCTTGTACTGGCAGATGTCCAGGAAGCGGCTGATCAAATCGCGCGGTTCGCAAGCTTTCATCACGCGCCGCTCCGCCGGGTATTTGGAAATCAGATAATCCAGCACCAGCGGTTCGTACGAGACTCCGGCGTTTTCGGTGTAGCGTTCAAAAATGCGGCGATAGGTTTCTTCGGAAGGCGGTTCGATACGCACGCGGTATCCCATGCGTCGCAGGAACGCTTCATCCACCAGACGGCTGGGTTCCAGGTTGGTCGAAAAGACAACCAGTTCTTCAAACGGCACGCTGATTTTTTTGCCGGTGTGCAGCGTCAGAAAGTCCACCTTGCGTTCCAGCGGCACAATCCAGCGATTGAGCAAGGCTTCCGGTTCGACGCGCTGGCGTCCGAAATCGTCAACCACCAGCGTTCCGCAATTGGCTTTCATCTGGAACGGAGCTTCGTAATAACGCGCGGCACGGTTGTAAATCAGGTCTGTGCTTTCCAGCGTCATTTCACCGCCGACAATAATCAGCGGACGCGCAACGCGAATCCACCGACGATCAAAGGAATCGAATTGCGCTTCGTCCAGCGAACGTTCGTGATTGTGGCCGTCGTAAAGGTTGATGACGTGCTCATCCACCGCCACCGCATACGGAATCCAGACCGGCGTTTGCAGCGCGTTGTTGATGCGTTCGGCGACGGAAGTTTTGCCGGTTCCGGGAATGCCGGAGATGAACAGGCTGCGACGGGAATTGATGGCAAAGCCGAGCGTTTGCAGCAGGCTGTCCGGCAAAACCAGATCATTGAAGGCTTCAGCAACCGTGTCCGGGCCGACCAGGTCTTCGGGTTGCGCCTGCGAACGCATCATCGCGGTGTAGGCAGCCAGCGAAACCGGAGTCGGGCCAACGTAGCCGGATATTTCCATGATTCGGCGCAACTGGTCCCAGCCGCGATCCAGAACGGCATAACGGTTATTGTTCAACCCGATGTTGCCGCGAATTTCCACCAGCTTTTCGCGGTACAGATGCTGCAGCAACATTTCGGTCAGCGTCACCGGCAGACACATGCGTTCGGCGATGGCCGCCGTCGTTTGCACCGTTTCAGTTGCGGCAGTTTTCAACGCCAGATCGGCCAGAGATTGAAACGACAATCCAGTCTCTTCGACGGTTTCCGGCATCGGCGGAGCGAATGGTTTGGTTTTGGCTTGTACTGCTTCAGGCATAATTTTGAGTAGTCGGGAGTCGGAAGTCGGGAGTCGGATGCTTCGTGATTCCAACTACCGATTACCGACTACCGACTACCGACTCCTCGTAGGTTAGGGTTCCCGATCAACGACTTGATCCTTGTTCTTCTCTTCGTCGCTGAGCTTCTTGTACTGCGCATGCAAAGCGCCGGCTTCGCGCAGCCAGCCTTTGCGTTCGTACAACTGAGCCAGATTGCTCATCGCCTGCAACGAATCGGGTTTGATCTTCAGCGCGGCTTGATACGATTTGATCGCATCGTCGTGTTTGCCGTCTTGTGAATAAATGAAGCCCAGATTCAGTAGCGCGCCGACTTCGCCGACGGCAACCGTGAAATGATCTTTGGCTTTGTCATAATCGCCTTTGCGTCCGTAGGCCAAACCGATGTTGTTGTGCATGCGGCGGTCGTTCGGCGTGATCTTCAACCCGCGTTTGTAGTATTTGACTGAATCGCCGAAATCGCTGGACAGATAAAACGAATAGCCGATGTTGTTCAGGAATCGGGCATTGTTCGGTTCGATCTTCAGGGCTTTTTTGTATTCGCTCTGCGCCGATTCGTACTGGCCTTTTTCGTCATAACACACGCCGAGCAGGTTGTGCGCTTCGGAAAAATTCGGCTGCAAGACAGTCGCCGCAATCAGTTTTTCCATCGCGCCGTCAATACGGCCTTTGCCGTGTAATTCCACCGCATCTTCAAACATGTTCTGAGCAGCCAGTTCCGCAGTCGTGGCTTCGGCGGTCGTTCCGTTCGAATCGGCAATCTGATCCGGCGTGCCGTTTTGAGAACGATTCACCGCAATCATCTTCATCTTTTCCAGGTCTTTGTCGTTCATTTTCCTGGCCACGTTGTTGTCGTCGCGTTTGAACATGCGCGACATCAACCGGAACGGAGCGCCGAAAACGCGCTTGAAGGCGTTGCCTTTCTTTGGACTGGACGGATCGCCGGATTCGGGCGCGTCGTCAAACCAGAAAAAGTTCGAGCCGGAATCCAGATTGGAGACGACTTGATTGCGAATGCTCGGCACGGTGGAAACCACGCCCAGACACATGGCGGCAACGACGACGGTTGCCATGACAGGGTGACGAAGAGAGCGGAACATTTTTTTCTTCAGAGTCATAAACTCACCTTTCTGAATTTCAGCGAATGAAAACGAGCTTGCGGAAAACTCGCCAGGATTCCGCTGACCGCTAGCGGGTTGGTTATGGGACACGGTCTGTTGAATCAAATCTTCTTGAGGAATCGAACTCTGGGGCGTTGGCGTTTGTCGAACCAAAACTTGCGACAGCGAATCTTCGTAAACGCTGCGCCATTTTCCACTAAACAGGGCTACTTGCGCCAGAGCTTCGCCGCGTTTTAGCAACATCCAGTCAACCAAATGTTTGTCGAGCAATTCCTGCCAATTCGGACGAACATTGTCTATCTGATCCAATTCGTCCAGCACAGCGCCTTGCCGATAAAAATCGCTGCGCCCGTCCACAAAGACCTTGAACCGCCGGTAAATCAAATAGCCGCCAAACTGGTCGGACGCATACAGGCGACCTGTAATGTTGTTTTGCTGCACGAAATCCACTGCCGCTGAGGGAAATCGTCGTGCATCAAAGCTCGGCGAAAGCAGCTTTTCAGCCAACCCGGTGTTGGCGGCAAAAATCACGAACGCAATCGCAGCGACGTAACAGGAAGCTCCGGTTAATTGCCGATTGATGGTCATGGTGCTTTGATACCAGTCACCGGCAGCGCGCAACGCCTTAGAGCCATTTCCGGCGCTTGACGCTGCCCGGTCGTAAAGTTCAGCCAACAAATTGCTGAATTGTTCGGCGATGAATGGCGTCAACACCACCACCGCCAAAGTGACATGCCGCTCGGATTGCAGCGTCATGTGTCCCCACAGCAACAGCAATCCGGTTTCAACAAACCGCCGCTGCCGCAACGCATTGACCGCCGCCACCACGCCGAGCAACAACAAAATCTCGATCAACTTGCCGTCGGTTGAATGAAAGTTCGGCGACTGAAATTCCTGAATCGTCGCAAGCAATCGTTTGTCGCTCAGGTAGTTCCACAAATGGCCGTACAGCTTGATTCCATACGGCGTCGCCATCGCCGCCAACACCGACAAAACTCCGACCAGCAAATAAGTTTTCAAAACTCCAACGGCTTCCCTGCTGCGCCATTGGCCTTTTGCGGCAAATTCCAGAAATTCGCCCACTGCGTAAACGCCGAGCATGACCAGCGTCACCACAAAAGCGCCGTGCAAATTCGCCCAAACAGCAACCAGCACAGGAACGGCAAAAATCCATTTCGACCGATTGCGCCGGAAACCCTCCACCAGCACGCACCACACAATCATCAACAGAATGGAAACCAGATGAGGTCGCGCCAACCAGTGAACAATGCTGGCAATCGCGCCAAACACCGTCAGCGACATGGCAATGACCGGATCGGCTCCGCGTCGCAACATGACCACGCCCAACGCCGCGTAACTGACCAGCAAGACCAGAATCGCTCCGGCGACAACTCCGGCCAAACCGCGCCAATTGTGCAAAGCCGCCATCAGCACATCCGCCAGCCATTCCCAGGCGAACCATTGTCGCCCGGTCATCGTGTGGGAAAACGGATCGGTTCGCGGAACGGCGCGGTTCTGCAAAATCAATTCACCCGTGCGAATGTGCCAGCCGGTGTCGCTGTCGAGCAGAAACCGGTACGAATTGGTAATGAGCAATTGGAGCACCAGCAAAGCGGACAATCCGCCCAGCGATGGCAACAACCATCGGGCGATCACACCGACTCGTTTGTCAGTTGCTTGACGGCGTTGCCGTCCTGCTTGAGTCATTATTCTTCAGGGGGTTGGGATGTTTTGCAGCGTCGGTTTCCTGCTCGCAGGCGAAACCACAACGATTGTTCAAGGTCGTTCGCCGCGCACGATTTCAAGCTGGTCGCCGACCTTGAGATTGGCGTGGGAGATGGAGTGCGCGGTCATTTCCAGCACGCTTCGCGCTTCGCGGTGAGGGGCCGTCAGACGAAACGGGCGCATGTTTTCAACCAGTTTGACGATACGCAATTCACGGTCGAGGAAAATCACGTCAATTGCATAATGCATCCACCAAGTGTGGACTCCATTACAGGGGCGCAACCAGAGCGCTTCAGCGGGTGCGAGACGGCGTCGGGCGATCAAACCGCGAAGCCGCGTGAAAAATGTGTTGGCAAGCGCGACGTTGTCAGCCAGAAGCTGGCCGGTCGCGCGATGGTAAACCTTCATTTCAATCGGTTCAGACAAACATCGAATCTCGCTTCAGTTTGGAAAGCCCGAAGCGAGATTCGATTCCGCCTATTCCCAATCGTCATCTTTCTCTTTCATCCGGCGACGGACGACGATCACGCTCAAAACTGCTGCAATGACCAAAAGAAATGCGATGATGATGTAATTCAGTGTTAAATCCGGTCTCTCTGATTCCTGCAAAAACAGAGCAGCCAAGAGCGCCATCGGGGGGTCTCCTTATTGAAAAAATGGTTTGTTGAGAAAGTATGGGACAAGAAGTTTATTGACTTCCGATGAATCCGAACAGATCCGAAATCTTGATCAGCGCAGGTCCCATCAGCACGATCAAAAGCGCCGGAAAGATAAACAACAGCAAGGGGAAAATCAACTTGATGGCGGCTTTGGCCACCATCTCTTCGGCTCGTTGCCGCCGTTTGGTTCGCATCGAATCGGCAAAGACGCGCAAGCTGTCCGCAATCGAAGTTCCGAACCGATCCGTTTGCACCAGCATCGCCACCAGCGATTTCACATCGTCCACACCGGTGCGGTCGCCGAGATTGCGCAATGCTTCGTCGCGCGGTTTTCCAGCGCGAATTTCGCGGTTGGTGACGGCCAGTTCTTCGGAAAGATTGCGTTCGACCAGTTCCATTTCACGGCCAACGCGATGCAACGCGGCATTCAACCCCAGCCCGGCTTCGACGCAAACGACCATCAGATCGAGCGCATCCGGCAAGGCGCGGGTAATTTTGCTTTTGCGTTTGGTAATCATGCGCGAAAGCATGAACGACGGCATAAACGCGCCATAACACAACCCAACCACCGTCAACCCAATCGTGCCGCTGTCCACCGGCTTTCGCAAAATCACGGTCAGAAAAAAGAACACCGCCGTAGGCAGCAGCAACATCGAAGTCAGCCGGATGGCGCGATAAACCGTTGCAGCGCTTTCATTGTAATACCCTGCCTGGATCAACCGCTTTCTCAAACGGCGCAGGTTTCGCGGCGAAGGCGCCGGAACGAATTGCGCAATCGGTTTGGCTACGCGTTCGACAAACATCGTCGAAACGTTCGGTTGAGGAGCGTCATCAGTCGCGCGCGGATTGATCTCTCTCAAACGAGTTTCGACCGGACTGGCCTGGCGCACAAAAAAGAAGTAAGCGGCGACGCCAAGACTGACGACCATGCCAAAGAGCGTCGTAAAAAATAACAGTGCGTTGCTTTCCATAACTTGCTTTCGGTTCGGCGGCTCAGTTCGTCGCCGTCATAATGGAGTTATTTGCTTTCACAGGTCGGTTTCGCCCGTGCGAATGGAACGTCAGACTTCGATGTCTACAATCTTGCGAATGATCAGCCATCCGATGACTTGGGCCAGCATACCGCCGCCCAGAATGTAAAACCCGAGCGGGTGGTCGTACATGGATTTCATGTAATCCGGGTTGACGATGTTGATCCAGAAGAAGAGGAAAAACGGCAACGCGCTGACAATGTATCCCGACAATCGCGCTTGCGCCGATTTGACGCGGATTTCGCCCTGAATGCGGAACCGTTCGCGGATGGTGTGACTGATGTTGCGAAGCACTTCGGATAAATTGCCGCCGATTTCGCGTTGAATCAGCACCGCCGTTACGCAAAGCTTCAAATCCAGAATCGGCACTCGTTCGCACATGTTTTCGAGCGCCGATTTGATGTTCAATCCCAGATTTTGTTCTTCGTAGGTTTTGCCGAATTCGCGGGCAATCGGTTCCGGCATTTCCGTCGCCACCATCTGCAACGCCGAACTGAAACTGTGTCCCGCCTGCAACGAACGAACCATCAACTCCAACGCATCAGGCAACTGTTCCAGAAACGTATTGAACCGGCGACGACGTTTGTTCAGCACCCAAATCAAAGGCGCAATCATGACCACAATCGCCACCAGGAACATCGCCATCAGAGAACCGGTGAAAAAGAAGACAATCAGTCCGGCCAGCAATCCGGCGATCAGACTGTAGCTCATAAACCGATAGACGGTGATCTTCAGATCGGCCTGGCGCAATGTCTCCTGCAGGCGGTTGAAGATTTCAAACCGGATCATCGCACGGTGAAACACCGGCACGGTGCTGAGCAGTTCTTCTTTCAGCAACTGCATTTCGCGCTGGCTGGCCCCGCCGCGTTCCTGGACCAACTGTTTCAGACGGTCGTCAATTCGCTTGCGATATTGATCGGTGTCGCGGCTGACAAAAAAGTAAAACGCGACGATCAAAAACGCTGCCGCAGCCAACGCCGGAAGAATGAAAATGACCAGATCCATAACTTACCCGAATTCTGTTTTGAGGCTGGGCAGCAGCCCAACGCTCCGGTTTATCGTGATCTCCACCCTGATTGAGTAACTTCGGCAGCCACCCCCCGTGGTTCGAAGATGTTCGGCGGCAACTTGAAGCCATATTGTTCCAGACGTTCGGAAAATCGCGGACGAATGCCGGTCGGCTGGAATTGCCCCTGAACTTCGCCGTTGCGTCCGACGCCGGTGCGAATGAAACGGTAGATTTCCTGCATGGTGATGATTTCGCCTTCCATGCCGATGATTTCCGATACGCTCATGACTTTGCGCGTGCCGTCTCCCATGCGCGAAACCTGAATAATCAAATGGATTGCCGAACTGATTTGCTGGCGCATGGCCTTGTCGGAAATTCGCAAATTGGCCATGGCGATCATCGTTTCCAGACGAGCCAGCGCGTCGCGCGGCGTGTTGGCGTGGATGGTGGTCATACCGCCGTCGTGACCGGTGTTCATGGCCTGGAGCATGTCAATCGCTTCGTCGCCACGGACTTCGCCGACGATGATGCGATCAGGACGCATACGCAACGAGTTGCGCAGCAGCGAACGCTGCGTCACTTCGCCCTTGCCTTCGATGTTCGGCGGACGAGTTTCCAACCGAATGACGTGCGGCTGTTGCAGCAACAATTCCGCTGAATCTTCGATGGTCACCAAACGTTCGACATCGGGAATAAAAGACGACAGACAATTGAGCATGGTCGTTTTGCCCGCGCCGGTTCCGCCGGAAATCAGGACGTTCAGTCGAGCTTTGACGCAGGCTTCCAGCAATTGCGCCAGTTCAGGTGTCATCGCGCCGAATTCGATCAGGTCTTTGACCTTCAGCGGATCGGTTCCGAACCGGCGAATCGAGAGCATTGGCCCATCGAGCGCCAGCGGCGGAATGATTGCGTTGACGCGCGAACCGTCTTTCAATCGCGCGTCCACCATCGGCGAAGATTCGTCCACGCGGCGGCCAATGCGCGACACGATGCGGTCAATGATCTGCATCAGGTGGGCATCGTCTTTGAAAGTAATGTCCACTTTTTCCAGTTTGCCGCGACGTTCGATAAAGACGTTTTTCGCGCCATTGACCAGAATATCGGCGATGGTCGTATCGGCCAGCAACGGTTCCAACGGCCCAAGCCCGAACAATTCGTTGAGAACGTCTGCCTGAATCTTTTCACGCTCGGCCCCGCTCAGGGCAGCGTTTTCGTCGTCAAGAATCCGCGTGATGGCTTTTTTGACTTCGGCCTGAACAACTGCTTGCTCCAAGCCTTCCAGTTTGGTGAGATCGAGACGGTTGATCAGGATGCGATGAACACGAGATTTCAACTCCTGCATCGCATTGGTTTCCGCCGTCACGGCGCTTCGCGGCGCGCCGCCGTTAACCGTATCCTGTAATCTGCTTTTGATGACTGACATGGTTTTTTCCTGAGGGGGCTATGTTCCGCCGTGAGGGAGGATGTACGAACGGATTTTCTGCAACGAAACAGGGGCTTTGATTGAGCGAATGGCGGTTTTGCGGGCCGCCATTCACAGGTGACAAGCAATCAGCGTTTGCTGCCGAAAATCGAAGTCCATCCGCGTTGGTTTTTGGGAGTCGGGGCAGAAGCTTCGGATTGCGCTTTGATGCCCGTCAACTTGCTGGCCAACGCGCTGAAATCATGGATCACACGCGATTGATTCTTCGACAAAACCAGCGGTTCGCCCACGTTGATCGAAGCGATTGCCGCCTGATAGTCGTTGGCGATGGTTCCGAACACCTGAGTTTCGAGCACTTTTTCAACCTGCTTCAGATCGAATTCAGGCGTTTTCGTGTAACGATTGACGACGACTTTGATTCGGCTTCGGTCGTACCCAAGCCGCGTGAAAATATCCAGCGTGCGACGGGCGCTGCGAATCGCCGGAATATCCAGCGTCAGCAGCAGAATCAAATCGTCAGCGGCATCCAGTGCCGAAATCGTGATTTCGTTCAGCATGCGGGGCGGATCAATCACCACGTATTCGGTTTGCGCACGTAACAGCGCAATCGCCCGCGTCACGTGCTCTACCCTCACATCTTCGTCTTTTCCGATTTCGGTCGGCGCGGCCAGCAACCCAAGATACTTTGACCGTTGCGTCAAATAACTGGCCATTAACTGGTCGTCCAACCGGTCGTAATTCCTGACCACGTCATGAATCGAATAAATCGGCTCCAGCCCCAGGTACAGCGGCTGGTCGCCCGCCTGCAAATTCAAATCAATCACGCAAGCGCGTTTGCGAGACAACCGCGCCAGGCTTGCTGCCAGATTGGCCGTGACAAACGTAGTTCCGCATCCGCCTTTGCTGGCGTACACAGCGATGACTCGTCCCAGATGAGATTCTTCGGGACGAATGACCGCTTGTTCGATTTTCATGAAAACTGACGCGATTTCGGATTCGACCAGCGGCTGGCGCAAAAATTCGGTCGCGCCGGAGCGGAAGGATTGCAGAATGACTTCCGGCGAATTGTCCTCGCTGGAACAGACGACAGCCGTGTCCGGCAATTCCTGATGGATGCGTTCGACAAGCTGAAAAGAATGGTTCAATTCGCCATTGAGCAGAACCAGAGCGGCCTGCGGGCGCAAGCGATTAAGTTCGTCCAGCACCTGCGGCGCATTTGGCAATTCCGCCAGAATTGCCAGCGGAGTCTGACTCGCGCTACGCAACCGCGTTCTCTCCTGCTGACTCAAACTTCTACCGATGACAACTACTGAAATTGCTTTCGACACTACTTTCAGTTCCTTGCTTGAAACTCGATTCTGATTTTTGGCCCGCCACGGAATTGCGGCGAGCGCGGAAACTACCTGATCGGATCAGGCCATGTAGGAAATCGAATTATAGTCCCCGCTCTACCGAAACTCCATCGAAAATTCCCAGCGAGAAACCGAACACCAATCTGCCGGGAGCCTTTTACCGAACATTACTTTTTCTATCTAGACAATTGAACCGACATCGGCAACCAACTGCGTTTGAATGTCGGCAAGCTGTCTGTTTGCAGATTACCTGGTTCGACCGGCGTCCCACCGGCAAAGATTTCGCGGACGAAAAAGCCATACAGCGTTCCGTCATCGCGGATGTTCTGCAAAAAGATCAGTCCGATGTTGGTCACCCTCAGTGTAGTCAAATCTGGATTGCGAGCCAGATCAACCGGATTGAATAGCATCACCGGAACAACCATCGCGTGCGTGTTCGGTCCCGGATAACTGCTGGTTTTGATGTACCGATAATTGTTCAACGCCTGCAAATCCAGAAAATCGTTGTCCAGCGTGTTTGATTTCAGAGCCTGCAACCCCAGTTTAGCCTGATCGTATGTAGTCAGATCGTTTCGGTCATAAATCGGAATGTCCATTCCGACACGAATCTGACCGCAATACCCATTCCGAGCGAAATCGCCAACCGAATATCCGCTCACCGAAAGCCCGAACGCCGACAACGGCGGCAGGGTCGAAAGCCTGGCAACACGATAATGTGCCGGTTTCAATTCGATGTACCGCCCGATGATGGTTTTGTTCAGATTGATGTCATCCAGCACCGCCGTATCGCGCAAACCGGTGACGTAATTTCCAACTCCGCCGCTGTAAGCATCCACATAAGGCTGGGTGTTGCGAGCGCCTGCCGCAAACCGCGACCGGTAATAATCGCCGAACAAGGTCGGCCATTCGTCTACCCCGCGATTCGGGTCGCCAACCCAATGCACGTTGTCGCTGGCATCGAAAAACGTGTCGGGCAGCATTACCGGACTCCAGCAACCGCCTCCGCCAGGTTTGCCAACTCCCGCCGTCCCAGTGCCACCGTCAACCGGCACAACCGTCGCGGTCGAAGCAGCGCTGACCGTAAACCCATTCAGACCAAACATCCCGGCAAAAAGCGTGGGAACAGGTATGTTCGCGTCCACTTTGACCTGCGGAAGATCGAAATTGAACTGATTCTTGGCAGTCACCGCCACGTTTCCATTGCCAATGACGATGTCGTTGGCGTTCGGCGAATTATCATCTTTGCCCGGATCGGCATATCGCCGCACCTGGTTCAGCTTTGCGTAGCTGATCGCCTGTTGCTGTGCCACAGACAATTGCTGCGCCCCGCCTTCAGTGGATTCTATTGTCAGCCGCATTGCCGCAGCCCCAGCCAGTGCGGCAGCGTCAAGTCCATTTTGAAACTGATGGCGCGAACTGAAGGCAAATCCAAGGTCTATGGAAAGCGACAAAAATCCGATCATCACCGTAATCATCAAAGCCGTCAGCATCATGATGACGCCGCGTTGTCGTCGTTTCCTGTAATCGCCAACGCCTGGTTCGATATGAACGGTGCTGGATTTTTCGCCATGTTTTGTGAAGATGCGTTTCATTGTCTTATACCTCAACACTACTTTCGCATCGCCTTGCGGCTTGGTTTCAACTTCGTCTGTTGCAATGAGAGGGATGAGGCACAAGGCTCGTCATCCCTCTTATTGTAGCTATCAAACCTGATTCGATCCGTTTTCAATCAATCGAAATTTCAAACAGGGACTACTGCGATGGCGGCTTAGTTTTGGAATCCGTTTTTGCCGGTTCCGGTTCCGCTGGCTTGACCGTTTTCGGCGCTGGAACATCAGCACCTGTCGGCCCAATCAACGTCGGAACAACCGGATTGGCAGGCGGAACTGCGGCACTGATGTTGGTAGCGGCGACTTTTTCAGCGCTGTCAGAACCCGTTGAGTTAGTCGCAGATTTTGGTTTCAGCGTTGCGGACGGTGCATCGGATTTTTTGGGATCGTCCAGCTTCAAAGTCTGCTGCAATTCTTCTTCGCCGGATCTGCGCGGAACGGAATGTCCTGACTGACCTTCGATCTGGCTGGCAGGAGCGCCAGTCGTATTCGGACTCACGGGTTTCAATTCGCTGACGCCGGGCAGACGAGGCAATTGATCGGGATTGAGCGGTTCAACCAGTTTGACCGTCGCCAGGAACAGCAATTCAGTTTCGTTGCGCTGGAAACTGCGGCTCTTGAACAGTTCCCCCAAAACCGGAATGTCGCCCAGCAGCGGAATCTTCGACAACGAAACCTGCTCAGTGTTGTCAATCAACCCGGCCAGCGCAAAACTTTGCCCGTCGCGCAATTCAAGCGTGGTTTTGGCGCGACGAACGCGCAAACCAGGAATGCTGATTCCCTGCACTATGACGCCCGCTGCAACGTTGAGACTGGAAACCTCCGGAGCCAGTTCCAGGCGGATATGATTTTCGTCAATGATCGTAGGCGTAAATTCCAACTTCACGCCGAATTCTTTGAAAATGACCGTAATGGCAGATTGTCCCGCGTTGACCGATTGCAAAATTGGAATCGGGAATTCGCCGCCTGCCAGAAAGCTGGCTTTCTGGCCGTGCATGGCAATCAAATTCGGTTCGGCCAGTTCACGAAATGCTCCGCGAGTTTGCAAAGCGCGAATAAATGCCTGAGTCGCAGCGCTGTTGTTCGTATTGCCAAGAAAGAGATTCAACGGCGAAAGAATTCCAAACCCAAGCGCAGCAGAACGGTTTGCACCGGCTGATAAATCCGCCGTGTTCAACACGCCAGGCCCGCCGGAACTGATGTAAGCCGGAACGGTTCCATTGACAATCCCGTACGCCGTAGCAATTTCGCGCAGCACCGAACGATTCACTTCAGCAACACGAATCTGCAATTGCACCTGAGCGGCATCCAACACCGGCGCCTTAATCAGATTGGTCACCTTCAACCCCGCAGCTTCGATGATTTTCTGTACCTGTTCGGCAATTTCCGGTTTGGTCACCGTGCCGGATAACACAACAGAGTTGTTCGCCTGGCTGAGCTGAATGTTTTCCTTCGGAAACAGAACCTTGACCTGATTATCAATCAGCGACAAATTGGATTGCACATAAATGTCGAAAGCCACCAACCGCTCCGGTTCGCCCTCTTTCTTCTTCGCCCAAGCCACCAAATTGACTTGACCGAAAGTGAGTCCATTGACAATCGCCTGCCGGAAATTGATCGGAATGACTTGCGCAATTTTTTCGTCGGAAATCGCCAGCCGCTCGTAATCGCCATCGAAGTCAATGACGCGCGATTGGCCGACTTGGACATCTATCTTGATCGGCTGACCGTTATTGGTAAACGAAGCCGGAATCATTTTTTCCTGCGCACTGGCAACAGCCCCCAAGGCCATCAGCGCCAGCACAGCCACCGTCAGCTTCAGAACGGGTTGAACTTTGAATCGTCGAAACAGATTTGTCATATCGTCTCCTGAAATGTCGGCTGTCAATTTTTTTCGATCCACATCAGCCAATGGCCGATTCAGCCTGTGGGGGGACGGTTAAAATTTTAGGGCACCATTTCCACTCGCGACCGCTTCGTGCCTTCGATCAATTCGATGGTTTTTTCCATATTGACCTTCTTCAAAGGCGGGCCTTGAGGTTGCTGCTGGTTGGGATTGTTGAGATTGATCGTCCACGGCTGGATCGTCGGCATCGGTCGCGGCGCGCTGCCTGCTCCCTGTCGCGTGCCTTCCAAAGCGCGGCGTTCCAGAGCGACGTCATCCAAAACGTCCCGCTTGGTCGCGCCCGGAGTCTTCGGAATATCCTGATCGGTTGCGTTGCGGATCGAAAGCTGCAGCTTGCCCTCGGATTCAGCAAGCTTGATCTTTTCGGCCTGCGCCGGAGTCAGTTCCATGGTCACGGTGTTGACCAGCGCCGGTTTGCCGTCTTTGGTCGTTTCCATTTTCTGCCCGCCCGCCAAGACTCGGACTTTCTGCAGCACGACTTTTGAAACCGGCTTCGCGCCATCAAGCTGCGGAGTCATGATCGCAATCACATCAACATAAGTTCCCGGCGCAATAAATCCAGCAACGCCACTGGCTTCATCCACGCGAACCGATACCGACCGCATGCCTTCGGTGATAATTCCGGGCATTCCAGGCTGCGCGCCAATGCCAGCCAGTTGTCGGCCAAGTACAACCATTTTGGCGGGAATGTCAGCAGTAGTGACGCGACCGATGACTTCTTCTCTTTTGAGAATCGCGCCCTCAGGAATCAGGTTCTTGTCGAACCGGGCGAGCGCAACCTGCTGAGGGTTGATCTCGGTTCCGAGCGGAATGTCGGCTGTGGCAACGACCACTGTAGTTTCATTTTGAGTTTTCAATCGCTCAGCTTGCTGAAGAACATATTTCTGCGCCAGAAAAATGGCCAGCAATCCAAAAACGACTGCGCCAGCTAAGGCTAGGAAAAAGCGCCTATTCATCGTGGTGACTCCTTATCGAAATCCTTGAATCCAAACTTTTACTTTCAGAAATTGAAATGGGCACAAGCTTGATAACTGCATTTAGCCTGAGAGGCAAATGGCCTCATTCGTGTTCCAGGTAACATGACGCTCCCATATTGACGCCGCTCTGTCCCGACTGGTTGGAACTGAACATCGTCAAAATGATCGGAAGCGCCGTGTCGAATTTGTGTCGAATTCGTATGCCTATACGGTCTCCGCGAACGCCGCCTGAGTAATTCTCTTCAATCTTGTCGTCGCTGGTGTCCAGAATCTGATCGCCCATCGGCAACTGCCTGACAACTGTGATTTCAGTGTCTGCGGTAGCGACGACGCCAGAATTCGCCAGGTAAGAACTTACAGTTTTCAACGCAGCATCCTGTTTCTGACTTTCAGTTGAAAAGGTCAATCCCGCTCCATAAGGCAATGCCAAAACTCTGACGCCTTCTCTGGCTGCCAGGGTCAAAGACTGTTTGGTCGCCCAGGCTCGTCCAATTTCCATGATGGCCAAAACCAAACCGAGGAACAGAGGAAGAATCAAGGCCAGCTCAACCATGGACTGGCCACGCTCTCTCCATTTCTTCGACCGGCTCGATAATTGATTTTGTTTTGACAATTTGCTCATGGCGTTTTCCTTCTCAAAACCTCTGCTTTTCGTTCGCTCATCAACCGCCGCGCTTCATGGTGCAACTGGCAATCACCTGAATTTCTTTGTAGTTCAAATCAAACGGCGCGTCCGGGAGAGCGCTGAAAGGAAGTTCAATGGAATAAAGCAGAGTGACTTTCACTTGTAGAGGATCCCGGCTGATTGCCTGCAAGGCATTGTTCGCTTGCGCAGGGGCTTTGGCAAAGAAAAACAGCTTTCCAGCTTCAGGTCTTCCGTCAAACCCATTGTCGGTCATGTACTTTCGCACAGCCGGAACGACATATTTATCAAAGTTACTCGCAGTTCCGCTATTCGGATCACAAGCCGGAGGAGTGCAATACTCCGCTCCGCCTTTAACCGGATTCTTGGCCCAAATCCTCGCCCCTTCGTAAGCCGCCCCGTACAACACCATCTGCAAATTGAACCCTTGAGCGATGATGGATACGCCAACCAGCATGACGAAGAGAATCAAAATCATCAGGGCAAACTCAATCAGAGCTTGTCCATGTTCTCTATTCCGATTTTTATAACTAATTCGATAAGGAAGTTTTTGAAGCGTTCTCATTGCCAACCTCGTTGGAAACATTGGCGGTACAGCTAGCTGCATTTACATTGTCCAGACTTGGGGAGGTAAAACCGCGAGGCGAATGATAAAACAATGCAAGACAACTTTGTCAAAGGACTGAGGGAGTAAACTCGGGGCCGGTGTAATGCCTGCTGTCTAAATTATGATTTCACTGTCGGCGAACGTCATAAGGCCAATATCAAAGAATTGATCTCAGAAACCCTGAATAAAGCGCAATCAAGGTTCCAGCCGCAATCGCAACTCCAAACGGGGTGGTCGCAGATGCAATGCTTTCATCATCCAAACTCTCAAGGCGAATTGCGTATAGCTTCAGGCTCGACGCAAAAAAACCTAGAAAGTTGAATAATATCCGGCGAAACCGAAGCCAGGTGACTCTGAGCTTGCCTTCCCGCACCACCGCGACGAATGCCAACACCGGATAACAGAGCAAAGTGATCAACAGCACCCGAACGATTCCAGCCCCACCAACAAAGGCGCCAATCGCCATCATGAACTTCACATCTCCGGCCTTCATACCTTTGACGAGATAAGGAATCAGCAACAGGCAAAACCCTATTGTCAATCCCTTCACGGAAAACAAGAAACCTTCGAAATTCGCCCTGCCACTATTGATCAATATCCCAATAACAGTTGCCGGAAAGACGATCAGGTTTGGGATACGACGTTCTCGCAAATCAAAGATCGCAACTAGAATAACGATGATCGTCAAACTTATGGCGGAAATCTTGTCGAACAAACTCATCGTAAAGTTTACGTTCCCATCTCCGCCTGATTAATCACAAGCCCCCCAAGAAGCTTGAGCTGATTGCTTACGATTCGATAAAAAATCGGAAAGGGGCATCTGGCACCTAATTTTTCAAAAGATGCCCTCCCGATATTACATAGAACCGCCACTCGAAGTGATGCACGCTTGCATCAACTTTGAGAATTACGATTGAGCCATGTAGTTAATTCTTAAAGCATTGGCAGATGGCGTGATACAGGGGCGGCTCACGCCAACGATGGTGTATGGATCAAAGCAAAACCGTTATGAGCAACCTCTCGCTTGCCCAAACAGCTTTACTTGAAACTCTGATGGTGTGCCACTCGGTGAGATGCGTATTGGGGTCGGGACCTCTCTATTAGTGCTCGGCGTACTATAAGCAACAAGGCATCACCGAGTCGGAGGTACTTCCAGTTATTACAGGTCCTCACTCGGAGGACGAGATGGCCAGCACAGTCAGCGCGTCGAAACCAATTTATGAAATGCTTTGGTTGGCCGACGTCAGTTTCGTGTTGATCTTGCTGAAGATCTGGCTGATGCTTTGCCCCATGGTCGTCAAAACGAACACGGCGGCAGCGCCAATCAGAACCAACAACAATGAATATTCAACGATATCCTGTCCTTGCTCATCCTTAATAAACTCTTTGATCATAGGTTTTCTCCTGTCTTGCCTGGTTATGGGTTAAAACGCTTGAGTTGCGTAGAAGTAAATTTGGGAGAAGAAGCGACAAGTTGAGCCAGCTAAAGCAACCGTGTGAGTTTGGTGAAGTATGGTTGCCAAATCAACAACTACTCCTCACGACACCACATACGCCGATTACCGTACCCGACCTTCAGAAAAACTTTAAAGCAAGGGAAGAAAAACAACCATTGCCTTTTTGAAAAAACTTTTCTGAGACAAGCTCGTCAGCAGTCAGGTAAATGTACTATTGGGGGGTCGAATCGTTGACGCCTAAAAGACCGAGCGAGTTGCCAACAACATCTCAAAAAATCGGTGCGTTCAACGACAAGGAGCGTCAAGTCGAGGCGCATTCTACTCACAAGCCCCTGTTTCGGCAAGCGAAAATTTCCAACCCCATTGTCATCCATTCAATTTCCCAAACCGCCTCTTCATAACAAAGGTTGAATGTAAATTTCCAGTCGGCCATCAATCAGCCGCAAGTCCAGTGGCTTTGGGCGTGCGTTCCTTGTATTGCAGTTGATAAAGCTTGAAGTAAATCCCGCGCATGGCCAACAGCGATTGATGATTCCCCATTTCGCGGATTTCGCCTTTGTGCAGCACAATGATTTTATCTACGCGCTGAATGGTCGAAAGTCTGTGCGCAACGATGATCGAAGTCCGTTTGGCCATAACACGCTCGATGGCTTGCTGAATCAATTGTTCGGTTTCAGTGTCTATGCTTGAAGTCGCTTCATCCAGAATCAAAATGCTGGGATCGAACGCCAGCGCACGCGCAAAAGAAATCAACTGTTTCTGTCCGACTGAAAAGCCTGCGCCTCGCTCTCGAACTCTGGCGGCAAACCTTTCCGGCAGCTTTTCGATGAAGCCTGCGGCGCGAACTTCACGCGCAGCCCACGCAATACGGCTGTCGTCAATCGCGTCGTTCCCAAGTCGAATGTTTCCGGCGATGTCGCCCGAAAATAGAAAAACATCTTGCAAAACAACCGCGAAGTTTTCACGCAACTTTTGTAAATCGAACTGTCGAATGTCCACGCCGTCCAGCAGAATTTCTCCGCGCTGAATGTCGTAAAACCTCATCAGCAAATTGGTGATCGTAGTTTTTCCCGATCCGGTGTGTCCTACCAGAGCAATGGATTCGCCTGGTTCAACCGTGAATGAAACATCTTTCAGCACCCAGTCTTCGCCTTTGTAAGCAAACCAGACGTTGCGAAATTCAATCCGCCCAAGCGCCCTTTTGCCCGTAGTCGCTGGTTGAGGTCGTTCTGACGATTCGATGCCGTCCGGTGTGTCCAGCAATTTGAAGACCCGTTCGCTGGCGACAACCGCCGCTTGAAACACGTTGTATTTGTCGCTGATGTCCTGAATCGGCTGCCACAGCCGCTGCGTGTATTGCAAAAACGCGACCAGCGTTCCGACGGTAATGGCGTTTTGAATCACCTGCCCGCCCCCGTACCAGACAATTGCGGCAATCCCAACCGCCGAAATCAAATTCACCAGCGGATAAAACACCGCGTAATAAAAGATCGTGTCCAGATTGGCCTGCTTGTGAGCAGTGTTGATTTCGGAAAACTGTTGAAAGGCTTTTTCTTCTCGATTGAAAAGTTGGACGACTTGCGCGCCGGAAATGTGTTCCTGCGTGAAAGCATTCAGCCGGGCGATTTTTGTTCGCACCTGTCGGAAACCTTCGCGCGCGCCGCGCCGAAACCACATTGTCGCAGCCCACAACAGCGGCACGACGGTCAGCGAAACAATCGCCAGTTTCCAGTTGAAGTAAAACATCATGCCCAGCGCTCCGGCAATCAAGACAATGTCGCCCAGCACTTCGACCACGCCGGAAGTGAACAGTTCGTTGAGCGAATCAACATCGGTGGTCAGCCGCGTAATCAATCGGCCAACCGGATTGTTGTCGTAAAACGAAACTTCTATGGATTGCAGCTTGCCGAAAATTTCTTCGCGCAGGTCATACATCACGCGCTGCCCAATGGTGTTGAGCAGCACATCCTGGAAATATCCCACGCCCAGCGTCAGCGCCAGCGAACCGATGTAGGCAATCGCAAGCCAGGTGATGCCGTCGAAAGCCGAATCGAGCGCCATCGCGCCCGTCGCCGCCGGAGCCACGTAATCATCAATCGCCCATTTGGTCAGCAAAGGGCCGAGTTGCCGGACGAGGTTCAATCCCGCCGTCAGCAACAAAGCGATAACGACCAGCCTTTTGTACGGCGCCAGATAACGAAACAAGCGCCGCGCCGCTTTTGCGTCGTAAATTTTGCCGAGTTGTTCTTCTTCGTGATGACTGGACATTAAAATGTCATTCTTTCTTGCCGGACAAGCCCTCTGCCAACTTGGTGACCATTTCTTCCATGTCGGCAGTCAACAATCCGCGCCAGGTAGTCCCCTGTTTTTTGAAGCTCATCAATTCGACTTCGCTGACTTCCACACCGGACATTTTGATTTGAGTCCGATACACGACGTGAACCAGATCAGCGCCTTCCGTGACCTTGCCCAGCACTGTAGTTTTCGATGACACCAGCGCGGTTTTCATATCCGGAACTGCGCCGACCATGAAATTCATCAACCGTTCAAAAATCGTCGCCGCGCTCAAACCGGCAAACTCTTCACTGCTTTTCAGTCCGAAAATCGTTTTGGCCGCTCCGCCGGAAACGTCTGCGTTGATGATCGTGGCAAAGGTTCGTTTCATCGAACCGAGCGCGTCCGGGTGCAAGAGGTTCGCACACTTGTCCCAATCGCCTGCCTGCATGGCGGCAAAGTACGCTTTCGCCGCGGCTTCGGGGGAATCAAGCGCCTGCGACGGTTGCGCTTGAGCAAACGCGGCCAGCGCCAATCCAATAGTCAGCGCAGCGATCAAGACAAAGTTGAAAAAAGCGTGTTTCATTGATTGACCTCCAAAATGAACAGGGGGCGGTTTCAGCTTGCCGCAAGCTCTTCTTCCAGCAATTGCCGCTCGTACAAATCGGCATATTCGCCGTCGAGTCGCATCAACTCTTCGTGCGTGCCGCGTTCGACGATTCGACCGTGATCCAGCACGCAGATCAAATCGGCGTCTTTCACCGTAGAGATGCGATGCGCGACGATCAGCGCGGTTCTGCCACGCATCACGTCGCGCAAATGGGAAAGGATTTTTTCTTCGGTGTAAGTGTCCACCGCCGACAACGAATCGTCGAGAATCAAAATCTTCGGGCGACGAATAATGGCGCGAGCAATCGCCGTTCGCTGTTTTTGCCCGCCGGAAAGCGTGATGCCGCGTTCGCCCAGAATGGTTTTGAATTGATTCGGAAACTCTCGAACGTCGTCGGCCAACCCGGCGGCTTCGGCAGCCCATTCGACATCGGCATCGCTGGAATCGTTGACGCCGAATTTGATGTTTTCGGCCAGCGTTTCGCTGAACAGAAACGTTTCCTGCGACACGTAGCCTATGTTTTCGCGCAAGGTTTTCAGCGGAACTTCGCGGATCGGTCGGCCGTCAATCAGCGCCATTCCCGGTTCGGCGTCCAGCAAACGCGGAACCAGATTCATCAACGTGGATTTGCCCGAACCGGTTCGCCCGATGAAAGCGACCGTCTGTCCGGCTTCGATTTTCAAATTGATGTCCTGCAACACAGGCGGCGAATCGGGCGCATAACGAAACGTCAAATTACGAAATTCAATCGCCCCCTCAATCCCAGCGTCTCTCTGCCCCACTATCTCCCCGTCGGCAATCGCCGGAGAGATTGCCATAATTTCGTGCATGCGTTTCAAACTTGCCGTCCCGCGTTGCACCAGATTCGTCACATATCCCATGGCAATCAGCGGCCAGATCAATTGTTCCAGATACAGATTGAAGGCGGCGAATTCGCCCAGCGTCATTCGCCCCTGAGCCGTTTCGCGCCCGCCGACCAGAATGATCGCCGCAAATCCCAGTCCGATGAAAAACTGCATCAACGGACGAAATACTGCCGACAACCGAACCAGTCCAAGGTTGCGCTCCACGTATTCGTTGTTCAGTCGCGCAAATTCGCGTTTCTCGAAATCTTCCTGCGCATAAGCGCGAATGACACGAACGCCGGTCAGATTTTCCTGCGCGCGCGCCGTGATGTCGGAAAAAAACTCCTGAATCTTTTCAAAACGAACGTGAATCTGATGGCCGAAGTATTTGACCGTCAACGACACCAGCGGCATCGTCAGCAGCAAGATAATCGTCAGCTTCAAACTGATTTGAAACATCAGCGGCAGGATAATCAACACGCGAAACAGTGTTTGTTCGCTGTACATGATCGCCGGGCCAAAAATTTGCCGAACCGCGCCCAGGTCGTTGGTCGCCCGCGCCATCAAATCGCCCGTGCGATGGTTCTGGAAAAATTCGAGCGGAAGAGTTTGCAGATGGCCGTAAAAATCCTGTCGCAGGTCGTATTCGACGTAACGCGACATATTGATGAGCGTTCGCCGTTGCAGGTACAGGAAAACGCCGCTGATCAAACTGCTGCCGACGATGACAGCCACAGAATGCCAGAGATTGTCATAGCTCAAATCGCCAGCTTTCAGCCCGTCAATCGCCAACCCCACATATCGCGGCACAAACACGCCGAAGCTCACCGAACCAAGCACGAAGACGGTTCCGACAATCAATTGCCAGCGATATTTTTTCAGGTAAAACACCAGCCAGGCTGAGCCGCTGGCGAATTGGATTTGATGATTCAAGCTTTACTTCCTGAGTTATAACTTTACGAATGCGCCCGGAGCGAACGCGCAATCAGCCCGATTCCTCCGGCCAGCAACACCAACATCATTATGGTGTTGAACAAACTGGTTTCGCGGAAATAAATGTTCAGATTGACGATGATGCCGGCCAGAATGATGACGGTTCCAGCCATCGTCAACAGCCATCCGACAATGGAACGTCCGTTGAAAAACAAAAAACCTATGCCGATAAGCAATGGAACGAGCGACAACCCGAAAGTGTTGTAACCGCCCCAGCGCCAGAATCCGCTGGTCACCGAAACCTGATTGGTCAGCAGATAAGCTCCGGCGACGGCCATTGCCAGTCCGGCCAGAAACTCTCCAAGCCCGCCTTTCGTACCGCCTGCACCGCGAAATTTTGGTTCTTGTTCCATCGCAATTTCCTCTAAAGTCGGTCTTTCTTTCAGGCGCGGCATTCTACTTTCGGAGTTGACTGACCACAACCTGACCACTGATTGCGTTTTTACAGCCTTTTGCGCGCGATGCGATGCGAAGTTTGCAGAATTGCGAAATGGATGAGGCAAAGGAAAAGACCGATTCCAGCGACTGGCAATATGCGATACGCCAGCGCAATGGCTGTGAAAAACGCGACGATGGTCAATCCGACGTAACGCGCCCAAATGTTCACGGTTTCAGTTCGGCGGATGAAAAGAAAAATCAGCGCGCTTACGACAAACCATCCGGCAAAATTGTGCCAGGGAACGCCGTAATACCAACCGGCTTCCGTCCAGCGCCAATACCCCAGTTGATTGGCTGCCAGCGGATCAATCACCAGGTCAATCGCCGTCATCCACAACGCCGCACAAAGAATTTCCACCCAACGTGGCAGACGCAAACTGAGCAGCATTTGCCGGACATACGCCACCAGCGTCATCCACGCGCTGAACATCACCAGCGGCACGCCCAGCAAGTGCGGGGACAACGCATCGGTATAACGATACGCGCTGAAAATGAAGTCGTAACGCACGCCCAGAACTTCCGACAGAAATCCGAGCAAGGCGGCCAGACAAAGCGGCAACCATTCTTTGCGGCCTGAAGTCAGCAACACGATCAACCCTGCCAATAACAAAAAGAGCGGCGCTGCCCACGGCGCATTCTGCGGCGGCCCGCCGTAAAGAGCGTAATGGCCGATTCCGCCCAACCACATGACGGCATAAAACGCCGCCAGCGTGACGAGCAACACTTTATTGGCGTTCATATCGTTCAATCAGTTCCGCAGTAATGCGCGCTGAAAGCAGCACTGTCGGCGTGCCTCCGCCCGGATGCGAACTACCGCCGACGTAATACAATCCTGCACAGCGCGAATCTTTGTTGGACGGTCGCAAAAACGCATTTCGCCATCCGTGCGAATGAGCGCCATAAATCGCTCCCCCCGGCATCGCATATCGCTCCGCAATGCGTTGCGGAGTCCAGACATCGCTCACGGCAATGTCCTCTTCGATGTTCGGGAACCCTCCGCTGCGCAATCGCGCCATGACGCGACGGCGCGCGTCGGCTATTTGCTCTTCGTCCCAGGTGTTGTCTTCGTTGGCTGGAGCATTGGCCATGATGAACAGCGTTTCCCCTTCGCCGGGAACGACGGATCGGTCGCTGCGACTTGGCGCGTTGACATACACCGTCGGGTCGGACGGAAAGCGCCGTTCGTCGAACAATTCTTCAAATTCGCGTTGGTAATCCGCCGAAAAATAAATCGTGTGATGCTGCAATTCCGGCAAGCTGTGTCGCAGACCGAGCAGAAACACCAAGCCCGACATCGAACGTTGTGTGCGCGGCAATTCTGAAGTTTCCGAATCGCCGAACAGTTGCGCCATTCGGGACGCATCGCCATTCATGACCACGACATCGGCAGGCAACCACGCGCCATCCGCCAATTCAACGGCGGCGACTTTGCCTGAAATGCGTTCGACTCGCGCCACACGCGATTGCGTCAGCAAGGTGACGCCTGCTCGCTCAGCCAATTCCACTAAACCTTCGACAATTCGATACAACCCGCCCTGCACATACCAACCGCCAAAGGCGAATTCAATATACGGAATCACTGCCAGCGTAGCGGGCGAACGATACGGCGATGAACCGACGTAGGTGGGATACCTGTCATAAAGCTGTTGCAAATAAGGGCTTTTGAAATGCGCTGCCACCGTGCGATGGTAATTTCCCCAACCATAACGAATCGGCAAATGACGCAGAACGGCTTTGTCACTCGCGTGCGGCCATTCCAGCGGACGGCGCGCCAGAAAGGTGCGGCGAGAAACTTCGTAGAGCTTTGCGCCCAGCTTCATGAAGTCGAGAAATCCTTGTTCGTTGCGCTCAAGTTGCCTGACCGTCGCCAGCCAATCCGGCAGCGAAGACGTGTAGGTAAACCGCGCGCCATCGTCATACACGTAATCACAGATTGGCTGCACGGAGGTGAGTTGAGCATGATCGGCCAGACTGCTGCCTGCTGCGGCAAATAACTCTTCAAACACCCAGGGCATGGTGATAAGCGAAGGCCCTGTGTCGAATCGGAAGCCGCCGCTTTCCCACAGATTCATTTTGCCGCCGAATCGCGCGCCCTGTTCGCACACGGTCACGCGCCAGCCGCGCGCGGCCAATCGCAATGCCACGGCTAGTCCGCCCAACCCACCGCCGATAATCACCGCTTGTTTCGTCATTCGATTCAGATTCCGTTCGCTGGATTATTGAGTGGCATGGTAGGTGCGTTCTTTCCACACCACGCCGCGACCGCTTTTGCATCGCCGCCAGGAAGAAAGCGCCAACAACAGCAGCAAGGTTTCGGCCAGCGGATGCAAAGCCACAGACCACAGCGGATGCCTAAACCGCAAAGCCAGCGCCGCTCGCATCAAGACTACACAAAACGCCGCGGCGGCGATTTGCCAATTCGGTTTCCAAACCACCAATAAAAACGGCGACAAAAACATCGCCGAGTGCAGCAACAAAAATCCCCAAAAGCTGGATTCGCGGCGAAAGGCCGGGAAAAAGTTTTTCTGAAAGCCCAGCCAGATTTCCGCCAGGCTGCCGTACATGCGAACGCCGACTTCGTTGCTGCCGTCCAAACACAAACTGCGTTCCCCGCGTTCGCGCCACAACTTGGCCAGCCGCGTATCTTCAAAAATTTCGCCTCGCACCGCAGCGTGCCCGCCCAGCTTTTCGTAAGTCGCCCTTTCAATCAGCAAACAGGCTCCGTGCGCCAAACCCAGCGACGCATCACGTCGCGCCATCGAAAGCGGCGCGGGATAAATGGTGAACACCAGAAAATTGAGCAATGGCATGAGGGCTTTTTCCCAGAAGCCTTCCATCTGCAATCGAGGCCAGCACGATAAAAACGTGGCGTTGCGATGTTCGGCTTCGGCAACCATGCGAGCAATTGCGCCTTCGGTCAGCCGCGCATCTGCGTCGAGAAAAAGCAGCCAGCGTCCGCGAGCCGCAGCGGCCAGTTGCGCGCAGGCAAAATTCTTACCGCACCAGCCATCCGGCAACGGCTTTGGCTGCACGGCGCGCATTCGCTCATCGCGCCGAACAAACTCGGTCAAAATTTTCGTTGTCGCATCAGTCGAGTGATCGTCATAAACCAACACCTCCAGAACGCCTGCCTCTTGCTGCAAAACAGCGTCAAGGCAGGCGGCCAGATTCGCTTCTTCATTGCGAGCGGGAATCAGAACGGAAACGTCTTGTTGAATGGTTTCAGAGCGAGCGCCGAGTTTCGGCCAAAGGAACACGTTGCACAACGTAACGACCAACAAAGCGGCGGATAAAATGAACAGTATGGTTTCTAGCATGCTGATTACCGACCGGCAGCGACCGCCACAGAAGCCGTCGTCTGAACAACCAAATCCGCCGCTTCGCAAAGCAATGCGACTTCGTGACGAGCGCCGAATTGATGATGCAATGTGTCTTTGCCTTGCTGAATCAAATCCATGGCCATCTGGCGTGCGTCTGACGGGCCAAGCTCGACTGCGAAGTTCAAACGATTGTGGCGAACGTCCTGCCCAACGGGTTTGCCGAGTTGGGCGGATTCGCCGAGCGCATCCATCAAGTCGTCACAAATTTGATAAGCCATTCCCAGACGTTCGCCGAACATTGCCAAAGCTTCGGCGTCGGCTTTGCTGGCGCGGCTGGCAATGGCTCCGGCAGTCATGGTCAGTTGCAACAGCGCCGTTGTTTTCATGTTTCGATTGAATAAATCGCTCGATTGCTGTTCGCCGGAACGCAGCGTCAGATCAATGGCTTGCCCGCCGATCATGCCGTCCGTTCCAACGCAACGCGCCGCCTCTTCAACCAGTCTGGCTGCACAGTGCGGCGCGCGAGCAAACAAACTGTAAGATTGATTCAGCAATGCCAGCGAAGCCAGCAAGGCCAGATTTTCGCCATAAACCAGATGCGTGGCCGAACGTCCGCGACGCACATCCGCGTCATCCATCGCGGGCAGATCATCCAGAATCAGCGAGCTGGTATGCAGAAATTCGACCCCACAGGCAATGGGCAACACGCTGCGAACTTTGCCGCCAACCAGCAACGCTCCCAAAATAGTCAACATCGGTCGCCAACGTTTGCCGTCCGAAAACACAGCGTACCGCAAAGCCTCGTTCAATCCGGCGACTTGAGGCTGCGAACTGAGCGGCAGAAATTCTTCCAACGCCGCTTCCAGCGGCTTGCGTTGCGATTCAACAAAGTGACGAAATTGCTGCGGCATAAATTTCAACCAGGCGGCAACCGCCTCAAGGTTCATCGAGTAAAAAGAATTTCGGCCAATGCTTCTGTGGCTTCTTCGATGGGCAAATGCCCTGCTCTTTCCAATTCCCAAGCGCGCGCGCGAGGCCATAAGCTGCGCCACAGTTCTATGGATTGTTTGACGGCTCCAAAAGTTCGCGCGCCATATACCAAATCAATGGACTGACGAACGTCGGCGAACTGATTGATGCTTCCCATTCCCACCAGCAGTTCCAGATACCTGTAGGTCGTTTCGTGGTTGACCGACTGAAAAGAACTGGTCAGATGACTGTCTTCCACACGTCTGCGCTTCAGCGAAACATTCGTCAACCAGCGCCCAATGGGATTGGCGAAAGTTGAGTAGTAGGCATACCGCCCCCAACCGTGCGCAACGAAAATGCGGAAATACCAGGGCGCGAACGCAAACGGATCAATCAGCACAAGTCGTTCGACGTGATTCGTCACATGCGGCAAGGCCAACAACGCCAACAACCCTCCGCTGCAATTGCCAACAATTGTGATCCGGTCGGCGCCAAGCGCAGCGATCTCGCTGGCAATTTCTTCGGCTATGGATTCCAGTTTCCACCCAGCGGGCGGCGGCGACTGGCCGCAACCGGGCAAATCCAAACTGTAAAGCCGCGAGTCGTCGGGCAAATATCGTTCGAGCGGCGCAAAGGTCGAGTGATCGCCGCTCCAACCGTGCAAGCCAACATAAATCCGTTCGCCGTGGCCATAACACTTGGTGAACATCGCAATGCCTAGCGCAGTTTCAGCGTCCGCTGCCGTTCGCTTTTTCCAGTACACGTTCCGCCGCCAGCTTCCCGCTCAACACCACCATGGGCATTCCGGTTCCTGGCGTGGTGCTGGCTCCGACATAAAACAATCCGGCGATTTCTTCCGAATAATTTCGCGTGCGGAATGGGCCGACTTGAAACAGCGTGTGCGCCGCGCCAAATGCCGAACCGTTGAACAACCCAAATCGGCGTCGCCATTCTTCTGGTGTGTAAACTTCTTCGACTGCTATTCGCTCTGGCGCAAGGTCAATGCCGTGTTGTCTCAACCGATCCAGCACCCGCGTTTTTATGGATTGCGTGACGGCTTGCCAATCCGTGTCGCCCATATCGCTCAACAAAGGAGTCGGAACCAGCACAAACATTGCCGTGTCGCCCGGCGGAGCCAGCGCGAAATCCGTCGCCGAAGGCTGGCTGACGTAAAACGGCAATCCGTCTGGAATCCGTTTTCGCCGGAACAAATCCTCAAAAGCCGCCGCAAAATCATCCGGCAAAAAAATCGTGTGATGTCCCAGATTTTCGACTGCGCCACGCACGCCCCAATAAAACGTCAGCACGCCGGGCGTCATTCGCAATTTGGCTGCTTTGGATTTCCCTTTCGGCAACGCCGTTTCAGCGATCAATTCAGTGTTCGTCGTCGGCACATCCACGTTGGAAACAACCAGCGAAGCCTGATGAAAAGCGCCGTCAACCAATTCAACTCCGGTCACGCGACGCGCTTCAACCTCCACGCGACGCACACGACAACCGGTGTGAATAATCACGCCCAATTCCCGCGCCAACCGCTCCACGCCTTCGACCAGCGAATAAATCCCGCCTTTCGGCAACCACAATCCATAAGCCAGTTCGCCGTAAGCCAGAATCGAAAACAATCCAGGCAAATCGAACGGCGAACCGCCCAGATACATTCCATAAGCTCCGAGCGCTTCGCGCAGATAACGGCTTTTGAAAAAACGACCCAACTCTCCATCCAGCGACCGCCAGATGCTCAAGCGGCTCAATTCTGCTGGCGAAAGCGCTCCCAACCAGCGCAGCGGATTGTCTTCATTCCGATTGATGAGCTTTTCAAACGACAAGCGATATTTGATCGCCGCATCGCTGAGAAACGCCAGCATCGCCGGACGCGCGCCTTCTTCTACGCGCTCGCATTCGGCCAACAAACGCTGCAAATCGCTTGAAAGCGTGAAACGAACTCCGTCCGCCCATTGAAAGCTGACCGAAGGGTCTACTGGCAACAGCGTGACGTAATCGCGCAGATTGCGTCCCGCCGCGCTAAACAAATCTTCAAACACCCAGGGGTAATTCAGCAGCGAAGGCCCGGTGTCGAATCGGAATCCGTCGCGTTCGATCAAGTTGGCGCGTCCGCCCACACGTTCATTCGCTTCAAAAACCGTGACTTCATAACCGGCCAATCGCAAATGAATGGCCGCGCTCAATCCGCCCAATCCGCCTCCAATGACCAACACATTCGACATTCGCTTCCCCGTTAAGCCCACAGATAAGCCAGCGGCAAGCGCCAATACTTGCTCGGCGGCAACGCCTTGAATTTTTCTTTCGCCGGAACGCTTTCGCGGTGCAAAACTCCGCGCGGACTTTGGGCAATGCGCTGGTTCAATTGGCGATACACATCAATGCAGGCGCGAATGGCCGTGCGGGAATCGGCGGCAAAAGCGTCAAGATTGGCCAGCGAACTGTCGTAATACTGTTCGCTGATCGCCGTCAAACGCGCCAACACACGGTTCAATGCGCTGTGCTGGCGCGGATCAGTGGCGTCCAGGTTTTCTATTCCCGCTTCCTGAAGCATGTCCTGCGGCAAATAAATGCGCCCGCGTCGCTGGTCTTCGGCCACGTCCCGCAAAAAATTGGTCAGTTGCAGAGCAATTCCCAAATCGCGCGCGCTCAGCAGAGCGCGGTCAAAATCTTCCTTTCGTTCGGCTCCATACACGTAGGTCAGAAAATAGCCAACCACAATCGCGCTGCCGTAAATGTAGGATTCGATCAGGTCGTCCAGCGTCGCAAACCGGCGAGGATGAATGTCCATCTTCATGGCTTCAAGAAACGCCCGGTAATGTTCCACAGGAATTCCACGTTCGCTCACCACACGGGCGAACGCCACCGCAAAACAAGGCGTTCCGGCTTCCAGCGCTTCTTTCAACGAACGTCTCCGCAAAGCCTGCTCATACCAGTTCGACCATTCTTCGATTCTCACAGCTCGCTGTTTTGAGGAAATCGGGAAAGTATCCACGACTTCGTCCGGGTAACGAACGGCGGCATAAATGACTTCAACCTGAGATCGTTTGGCGGCAGGCAAAAACCGCGTGACGATGAAAAAACTGGTGCTGTATGTGCGCAGAACTGTTCGGGCTTCGCGGACAATCACTTCCCAGGCAGCCATTTCCGTCGAACAGGCAAGCGCTCGCTGCCGAGTTTTCAGGTCTCGCAAGAGCCACTCGCTTTCATTCCAAACCTTGCTCGTGTTCGTTCCGGCCATCCTCTCCCTCTTGATCTATGCTTGACTCTCTTCCTGAAAGACTGGCGCATATTAGAAATCCGCTTCAGTTTTGTCAAGATATATTCCAGTTTTTTCCTAGACAAAACCTCTTCAAGGTAAACCAGGCCTGAAACCTCCTTGAACTTCTCGGTAGCCAAGAAAAAATGTCACGAAAATTTCTTCTCAACGTTTACTCACCCAGGCGAGTAAAGGGTTACGAGCAGGCTGAGGAGGATTCACTGAACATGGCGGGCGGTATCAACATAGCGCTGAGGATTGACCAGATGCGATTTGATGAAAGGGTGACGCAATCAATAGAACCGCGCCCCTTTGATCTGTTGATTTCGCGCGCTTGTGGCGGCGATCTGACGGCCTTCGATCAAATCATCGTCGCCCATCAGCAGCGAGTTCTCGGAATTGCCTGGCGAATGCTGGGCAATCGCGATGATGCTCAGGACGCAGCGCAGGAAACGTTTTTGCGCGTGTACAAACACCTGAAGAACTTTGACATCAAGCAGGACTTTTCCGGCTGGCTGTATCGCATCACGGTCAACGTTTGCCACGATCTGGCGCGCAAACGCGGACGCGGAAACCCCGTGTCGCTGGATGCCGAACGGGAAGCCGGAAATTTCGCCGAACCCGTCAGCCCTCACAATACTGAGAGTTCGGCGATGCACGCGCAGGAACGAGCGATCATCGCCCGCGCCCTGGCCACGTTGTCGGAAAAAGAGCGCGCGGCGATTGTCCTGCGCGATTTGGAAGGATTGACGACCGAGGAAGTCGCCGGAATTTTAGGCTCAACCCCCACAACAGTTCGATCCCAGGTCAGTTCGGCTCGCGCCAAGATCAAAACTTTCCGCGACCGCTGGCTGAAAAAATCGGTTCGGAACCGGGAGCGGTAGCGACCCGGCAGTTCGATCCGAGCGGCCAAAAGCGAGGCCCCATGATGAAGTGCAAACTTTTTGAAGAATTGATTCCATTGTATGTCGGCGGAGACCTGAAACCGTCCGAAGCCGACGACTTGCGCCATCACTTCACGGATTGCGCGCAATGCCGTCGGTTGCACGAAGAATTTCAGTCCAGCCAAAGCTGGCTGACTAAGTTTGCCAAGCCCGAATTTGACGAAGCGTCCTTGGCCACAATGCGCGCCTCGGTGCTGAACGAGATTGAGCGATTGGAAAGAAGAGGAAATTGGCTTCACTGGCTGCTGCCGAAATGGAATCCGCGATTGGTGCTGGCCGTTTCAACGGCGGCGCTGGTTGCCGTAACGGCGTTGTCGGTGACGGTTTATCGCATTCAGATTGCTTCGCTGAAACTCGGCGACGACCAAGTCAGCGCTGTGCCCGGCGGTTACCCACGTCAGATTACGCCTGACAATCAGCAAGTCAGTACTGCGACCGTTAAGGAACGCCGCGTTCCAAGATCAAAACTTTCCGAGTCAGGATTGTTGCCGGAAGAAGCCTTCAACAACGGCGGCTTTTCCAATGCGCTGGAACCGCCGGTCATTCCCGCAGAACCGGCGGCAGAAGAAGTCATTCAGGCGGAACCGGAAGAAAAAGAAATGCTGCGGATCGAATTGCAAACCGCAGACCCGAATATACGAATCATCTGGCTGACGCCGAAAGCGGACAGCCCGTCGAACACCAAAACGAAGTGAAGATTAGACTGGAGAACATCATGCTTACCAAAACCATCAAGCTTTTATTCTTGCTGCTTGCTGTTTGCCTGACCGGCTCGGCGCTGGCTCAGAGCGCCACGCAAAGCAGCCAAAATAGCCAGCAAGCCACGAAAACCGAACCGCAGTTTGTGGATTTCACCGGCTTCAAAGGCAAAGTGCTGGAAGTCAAACACCGTGAACCGCGCACTCTGATTTCGATCCTTCAACCGTTGGGCAGCGGGTTCAAAGGCGCGGAGTTAAAGGCCAATTCCGAGTTCAAGACAATCACCGTGCGCGATTTCCCGGAAAACATCGCCACGATTGAAGAAGCTCTCAAACGGCTCGACACGCCCATGCCAACCAAGCCGGAATCGCCTGCTCTACCTGATGTCGAACTTTATGGTTATGTACTGATCGCTTCTCAAGGCGATGAAGCCTCCAGCAGCTATCCGAAAGGAATTGAAGATGTCGTCAAACAGCTTCATTTGAACCTGAATTACAAAAGCTATCGGTTGTTGACGACGATTGTTCAACGAACTCGCCTGGAAGGAAATATCGTAAGCAGTGGAATGGCTGCCGATGGAGTGATCAATGGCGGATACGAGTTCAGCATCATGCGAGTTATGCCCGAATCCAGAACGGGCGATTCGTCTACTCTTCTGCTGAATGGGCTGAATCTGAAATTCAACGGCGGCAATCTTCCCAGCGGCCAGCCGCTCGGAAACGCCAGAATCACAACCGATCTGAAATTGCGAGATGGCGAAAAAGTCGTAGTCGGCACGGCCAGCTTGCGCGACAAGGCGTTGATTCTGGTGCTGACGACCAAAGTCTTGAAGTAACGATTTACCTCCACAACCCAACACACCACAAAAAACCGGGCGGACTCATCATCCGCCCGGTTTTACTTTGCCGCGAAAAAAGGCGTTCAGAGTACCGCCTTCAGGCGGAAGCGCGGCTTCAGCCGCCATGACTGGGATCGTAACCGATCTGCTGCCGCCTGAAGGCGGTACTCTGAACACTTGAGGCGTTCTGAACGCTTTCGCCTCAAGCCATAAAGCCGAGGTTGATCCGGTTAAACCGATTGATGTTCGGCAGCACGGTCGGCAATTCGCCTGGAGCCACTCCGAACCACAGCGCCAACGTCGAAGCGTATTCGTCGCTGGCGATGGTCGGAATCCAGCGGCCATCGCTGGTGTCGTTGGGGCCGTTAATTTGATGCACGGGAACCGTACCGTAAATCGCGCCGCCTTTGACGGCTCCGCCCATCACGAACTGGTGATTGCCCCATCCGTGATCGGAGCCTTTGCCGTTGGTTTTGTACGTCCGGCCAAAATCCGATTGCGTAAAGGTCGTCACATTGTTTGCCACGCCTAGTTCGACCGTCGCGTCGTAAAACGCTTTCATCGCCTGGCTGAGCTGTTGCAACAATCCGGCGTGCGTCGTAGGTTGTTCGCCGTGAGTGTCATAACCCTGCATGTCGCAAAAGAAAATTTGCCGCCGCACGCCCAACGCCTGCCGAACCGAAATCAGTTTGGCGACCATCTTCAATTGAGCCGCCAGATCGTTTTGGGCTGGAAACGCCGTCGTCAGCGCAGGCGCGCTCTGCAAAATGCCGGAAATCTTCTTTTCGTTTTCTATGGCTCGTTTGAAGGTTTCGCTATAGGTCTTTTCAAACAAATTGGCGTATTGCGCGTCGAGCATGGTTTTGGTGACTACGGTTTCAGGATTGCCCCACGCTTCGTTGTAATACCAAAGCGAAATCACGCCCTGGGGCGAAATCATGTACGGAAAGACCTCGCTGCCGACTTCAAACAGATTGCTCCCGGCCAGCGAAATGGACATCGAAACCTGAGCGCTGGGATTTTGCGCGTTGACGATGTCGGCCAATCGTCCGCCCCAGCCGGTTTTAGGAATCTGATCCGACCACGACGTATGCCAATGAGCTTGCTGGTCGGCGTGCGAAAACAATTGCGGCGGCAGCGGAACCGATTCGCGCAAAAACTGGTCGCGCGAAGTCGGAGCCAGCAAAATTCCCGTGTTGGCCACGATGGCCAGTTTCTTTTGCGCGAACAGCGTTTGCATTCCCGGCCAGCTTGGATGAAAGCCCCAATCGCGCCCGTCTGTGGCCGTTGGCGTAATCGGCAGCAATTGATCGCGCGGAACCGCCAGAATTCGCCGAGTCGCAGCATAGGCGTTGTATTCCGACTGGCTGCGCGGAATCAGCGTGTTGTCTCCGTCGTTGCCGCCATACAGAAAGACGCAGACCAGCGCCTTGTAATCCGATTGCATCGCCGTTGGCGAAGTCGCGGCGGCAATGCGATTCAATCCGCCGAGCGTGGCCGACGCGCCAGCCGCTCCGAGCGCGCACAAACTGTTTTGCAGAAAGTTTCTTCTTTTCATTTTCCCTCTCGACAATTAATCACTATCCATTGGCCATTGACCATTATTCGACAGGTAAAAAAAGCCATCATCGCCCAAACCTTTTAATGGGCAATGGCTGATGGTCAATGACAACCGCTCGATCATTTTTGAATCACGTAATCCGGCGAAGTCAGAATCAAATGCACAGCCATCGTCACGCGCTTGACCGGTTCATTGGCATTCATGCGATTGAGTTCGCTGGCCAGTTTGGTTTTCAGCGTCGCGGACATCGCGCCGCCGGTCATGACCAAATCCAGCCGGTCAATCAATTGCGCAGGATTGCCAGCCAGCGCGGCCAGTTCCGAATAATTCGGAATCAGCGGCTTGGTTTCTTCCCAGCGAAATCCGTCGCGCGTGACGTAATGGAAAAAGTCTGAAATGCCTATGATCGAAGTTTCGTTCGTGATCTGAAATTCCGGCGAATGCAATCCGGCGGCGGAGACATGCCCCGGATGGCTGTAAGTCGGCTCGAAAAAATTAAACACCGTCGGCGCGCGCAATGGGTTCTGGCCGATGGCGTGTTCAGGGCTGTCCATCCAGTAAATCGGGAAGGTTTCGCATCGGCAGGCGAAATTGCCTACGCGCATCAAATGGGCGAATCGCACCACCGGTTCGCGCATTTTGCCGAATCCCTGATTGGCCAGCATGTCCAGGCTGCGCGCTTCGTAATCCAGCAGAATGGCGCGAATGACCGCTTTCAAATCGCCGCGCACGCCGCTGCCATTGTTGTTGAAAACCTGCGCGACTCGGTACACGTAAGCTGGCGAAGGATTGCTGGTCACCAACCGTTGAATCAGTTGCCGCGAAATGAACGGCCCGACATTCGGATGATTGAAGATGTTGTCGAGCGCGTCTTTCAAATCCTTTTCAGGCGTCTGGTTCGCGGGCAGCGTCACTCCGTCCAGCAATTTTTTCGACAGCGTAGAATGATGATTCGGCCAGACCTGCATAGGCACGCGCCAGTATTGCGTGCCGTTGCGCCAGGCGTTCGGATACAACCAGTTCTGCTCGGTTTTAGGAAACCAGCCATAACTCCATCCGGTGAAAACGTGCGCGAAGCCCTTGACCGTGTCGTTGTCGTAAGTGGCAATTGGCAATCCGTTGGCGTCGAGCATCAACGTGCCGTCGGGATGCAGTTTGTACAGCCCGATGGAAAACAGTTGCAGAATTTCGCGCGCGTAATTTTCGTTAGGGTTGCGACCGGTTACGGGGTCTTCCTTGTCGTTTTGGATGTGATCCAGATACCGCCCCATTGCCGGGCTGAGCGTCATGTCTTCCAGCAACTGCCGGAAATTTCCGAAGGCGTTTTTGCCGAGCAAGTCCATGTATCCGGCCATCGCAAACGGTTCGGCGTCCAGATTAGACCGAAACGACACGACAAAAATCTGGTTCAAGGCGAACACCACTCGCTGTCGCAATTGATCCTGCCCTGTGACGGCCTGTTTCCAGAACGATTCCATCATTTCCTGCTGGTAATAATCCGTTTTGGTTCCGATGGTCGTGTCCAGGTAAGCCAGATGCGATGTCTGAGGCATGGCAAACTGTTCGTTCAGCCAGGTGTTGAAACCTTTGGTTTGCAGCGAAGTGATTTCCGCCAGATTTTTCGCGCCAAAGGTCGCTTGCGCCAGAAAGCGAGACGCATCGCGCAAGGTCGGCGCGCCGCCCGGCAACGACGGCGGAGCAGGCGGCGGCGTGAAGGTTTGCGAACCATTGATCAATCCGAAATGGCCACGAATTTCTCCTGCCGGATAACGCGACGAATGAATGTTGATGTACAGCCTGCCGGTTTTCAGCGCGCCGATGATTTGCGGAATCGTCGTGGCTCCGACGTTGGTGAATTGCCAGACGTACGAACCGTCCTGCTGTTTCGGCGAAGTGTCCAGATCGAACAATATGCCGCCGTTTTGTCCGGGGTCAGCCGGGCCGTGAATATGCGCGCTGGTTTCCGGCGTGGTCAGATTGGCGTAGGCGAATTTCAACACGCCTGATTTTTCGTCGCCGCTCAGTTTGAACGTCGCGTATCCCGAAGCAGGAGAAAAAGCGTTGCCTTCGGCTCTGAGCGAAGCCATGTACATGGTGTCGGCCAGCGGCGGAGCTTTCAGCGCCACGCGAACCGTGTTCGACGCTTTGCCTTCGGCGGTGACCACCACATCGAATTCGCCGCCGGGCAACGAACGCGGAATGCGCAGGTTGAGTTGATCCAATCCGGCAAAATCGCCTTGCGGTCCGGCATAAACGACTTCGGCAGCCACGCCTCCGATGGTGGCGCTGACCAACGCCAGATCGCGCCGGTTGCGAAATCCCGATCCGTACAAAATCAAAAAGACCTGCTCGGTGGCTGGGCCAAGATCAATCTGCACCGGCACGAATTTGTTTTGCTGAGAATCGAACCGCCCTATGGGTTCGTAACTTTGCGCGTTGCCGGATTTGATGCGCAACGCCTGTCCCGAAGCCAGTCCGCGTCCGCTGCTGTCGGCGGCGAACAACGACGGAGCTACTACGGCAATCGGCGCTCCGCCCGAAGCTACAGTTACGCCGTTTTTGACCACAGTGAAAGTCGCCGCTCCTAAAGCCAGCCCAGCGGGAATCTGAAAATTGATCTGTGTCGGCGAAATGAAAAACAACGGAGCCAAACGTTCGGCATTTTGACTGTCGCGGACTTTGACGCTGACGCCGCCGAGCGCAGTCGGCAACGGCAAGGTGTTGGCGATGACCGTCGTGTCAGCCAGATTCGATCCGAACGCGACGACGATTTGTTCAGCGCTCAGCGCGTCGCCTTTGTAACTGGCGGCGGACACAACGGCCAGCGACGATTGCATTCGGCTGGCATCGGTTTGCCGCGCGAACCAACCGCCACACAGCAACAGCACAGCCAGCAACACCAGCCGCGTACAGGTAAACGAAGATTCACGTATTCTTTTTCGATCAGGCATGTCGCGGTACTCCTTCGGAAATCACGGTTGAAGCAAAGTTCAAAACAGTATGCAGTTGACCGGGGCGAACTGTTGGGAGGATGGGGTAGCGCAGGGGGGCAAACTAAGTTGCTAGGGTAGACGCGATTTATGAGAGTACGCGCCTATTTTTGTTTGCGCTGAAGCTTGGCCGCAACATCGGCCAAGAGTTGCCGGTCGGCGGCATTAAGTTCAAATTCCAGATACCCGCCGATGCGACCGCGAAACGTTTTGGCCGTGCCCAAGTCGTACAACTGCGCGGGCGTCAAGTCCGACGGCAGCATGAGAATTTCCAGCGATTTCACATCATCCGGCGAGCGAGTGGCGAAATAAATCGGCTTGACCTCAACGCGCTCGCCGTCAATCAGAAAATAAAGTGGCTCGTCTTTGTGCTCCGCTTTTTCGCTAATGAAGACAAAGAACAGGTTGACTGTCGTCGTATCTGTTGGCGTCTTACCATTGTAAAAACCTGTAGCGACCAGTCCTAAGCCGGACGCTTCGGTGTTTATCAGTCGAATAAAAACACTAACACGCGTCTTGTCTGTAAATTCATCGTAAGTCAAAACGACCTTGCCAGGCGATTGAAACATCTTCGTATCAATCGGCGGTGTGGATTGCGCGAACGCAAAGCACGGTAATACGCACAGCACCAATGCTAATAGAAACAACTTCATAGATACCACCTTGCATCCGAAAATCTTTCGCATCATTTCCGAACTTTCCTAGTCCGTCAAGCAATGCCTGTATCCATTTTCAAATTATCCGGCGAAGTTAATGTTAATGTCGGCAAGAACAAAACCAACTTGAAAAAAAGTTGACCGCGCCGCCAAGCAGCCCAATAGTCAACAACTTTTTTCCTGCAAATACCCGAGCGCTTTTGCCCGCCAGCACCAGAAAGCTGTTTGGCCGCTTTGGCAGACTGAGGTATAAAGCCGACGACTTTTTCCGCACTTCATTCGACAATCAATTGTGAGGCTAAAGCATGAAAGTTCCGCAACTTTGCGTTGTGATCGTATTGCTGTTCTGTTTGGGCAGCGCGTCGTTGGCGCAAACGACGGCTCCTGCAACCAACCAACCACCGGCCATGCCGTTGTGGCCCAACGGCGCTCCGGCGGCCAAAGGCTCTGCGCCCGAAGACATTCCCAGCATACAGCTTTATCAACCACCCGCCGACAAAGCCAATGGCGCTGCCATTGTGGTTTGCCCCGGCGGAGGTTATGGCGCGCTGGCCGCGCACGAAGGCCACGATGTCGCTGTCTGGCTCAACAGCATCGGCGTGACTGCCGTCGTCTTGAAATACCGGCTGGGACGATTCGGCTATCGCCATCCGGTGATGCTCGGCGATGCGCAACGCGCGATTCGCACGACGCGCGCCAAAGCCGCCGAATGGAAAATTGATCCCAACCGCATTGGCATCATGGGCTTTTCCGCCGGAGGTCATCTGACTTCGACAGCGGCAACGCATTTTGATGCGGGCGACGCCAATGCCAGCGATCCGATTGAACGCCAAAGCAGCCGCCCGGACGTAGCGATTTTGTGTTACGCCGTGATCACGATGACCGATCCGTTCACGCACGCCGGTTCGCGCAAGAATCTGCTGGGCGACACGCCTTCGCCGGAATTGATTGATCTGCTGTCGAATGAAAAACAGGTGACTGAAAAAACTCCGCCGACATTTCTTTTCCACACCGAGGACGACAAGGCCGTGCCGGTGGAAAACAGCCTGCAATTCGCCGCCGCGCTGCGCAAAGCCAAAGTGCCCTACGAAATGCACATTTACGAAACCGGTCGCCACGGCGTAGGCCTGGCTCCCACCATTCCAGCGCTGAGCACCTGGCCGAAGCTGTTGGAAAACTGGCTGCGCGCTCGCAAATTCATCAACTGAAACCCGCCTGGGAACGCCCGCGCCCTCGCGGGCAGGCTTGCGATGAAGACAGCCCGCGAGGGCGCGGGCGTTCCCGGATTTTACAAGGAGCAAACTATGGAACAACCGATTCACGAAGAACTGGCCGGGCTGATTTCGCCGAAGGAAGAAGTCAGCCGGCGAACATTTGTCGTCACCTCGCTGACTGCCGGATTCGCGCTGGCCGTGCAGCCCGTGCAGGCGCAAACGCAAATCACCACCGACACCAACGGACTGATTGCCGGAGAAGTCAAAATCCCGGTCAAAGACGGCGAAATTCCCGCTTATCGCGCGATGCCAGCCAAAGGCAAAAACTTCCCTGTCGCGCTGGTCGTGCAGGAAATTTTCGGCGTTCACGAACACATCAAGGACATCTGTCGCCGATTCGCCAAAGCCGGTTATCTGGCCATCGCGCCGGAACTGTACGCCCGGCAAGGCGACGTGGCGAATTTGCAGATGAACCAGATCATGCCGATTGTTTCCAAAGTTCCCGATGCCCAGGTCATGAGCGATCTGGACGCCGCCGTCGCCTGGGCGAAGAAAAATAACGGCAACACGGCCAAACTGGGCGTGACTGGATTTTGCTGGGGAGGCCGCATTGTGTGGCTTTATGCGGCTCACAATCCTGGATTGAAAGCGGGCGTCGCCTGGTATGGTCGCCTGGTTCCGCCGCCGCCCGACCGCGCCAATCCGCTGCAACCGAAACATCCGACGGAACTGGCCAAAGACCTCAAAGCTCCGGTGCTGGGATTGTACGGCGGCAAAGACACTGGCATTCCGCTGGACACGGTTGAACAGATGAGAAAGGCGATCAAAGATGCAGGCAAGCCTTCGGAAATCATCGTCTATCCGGAAGCGCTGCATGGATTCCACGCCGATTATCGTCCGAGCTACAAGAAAGACGACGCGCAGGATGGGTGGGCGAAATTGCTGGCGTGGTTCAAAAAGAACGGCGCGGCTTAGGCTTAAACAATAGCCGCAGATCAACGCAGGGAAACGCAGATTTTCTCATCAGGCAATGTATTCATCTGCGTTCCTCAGCGTTAATCTGCGGCGTTACACTTGTTCTTTCGTAAATTGATTGTTCACCAGCCGCCAGATGCCGCGCAGATTTTCGTTTTGCAATTCCACCGGCAAAGCCGATTGCGGAAAGTTCTGGTAACTGACCGGACGGGCAAAACGGCTGATGGCCGCCGTGCCGACGGAAGTCGTCCGTGAATCCGTCGTTGCCGGATACGGCCCGCCGTGTTGCATCGAAGCGCATACTTCGACGCCGGTCGGAAACCCGTTGAACAACAATCGGCCAACCTTGTTTTCCAGAATCGAAACCAGCCAGGCGAATTCCTTCAAATCTTCTTCCGTGCCGTGAATCGTCGCCGTCAGATGGCCTGCCAGATTGCTGGCCACGTTTTCCAACTCTTCATTCGACTGGCAATTGACGACAACAGTCGAAGGGCCAAAGACTTCTTCGCTCAATTCGTGATGCTGTAAAAAGTTGGCGGCGGTGGTGGAAAACATCGCTGCGCGCGCTTCGGTGCGACTGAGTTCCGTCGTGTGATTCGATTGCACTTTTTTGACGCCTTCGATTTCGCCGAGCTGTTTCAAGCCCTGTTCGTAAGCCGTCAAGATTCCGGGATAAAGCATCGTGCCGCTGGGCACATCGGCAATCAATGCGCTGAGCTTGACGGTGAATTTGTTGAACTCGTCTCCGTTCAAACCAATTGTCAAACCCGGATTGGTGCAGAACTGGCCGACGCCCATGGTCACGGAATTTTTCAAACCTTCGGCCAGCGCTTCGCCGCGTTCGCGCAAGGCTCCGGGCAAAAAGAAGACCGGATTCGTGCTGCCCATTTCGGCATACACCGGAATCGGATCAGGCCGTGCGGCTGCGGCGTCAAACAACGCGCGGCCTCCGCGCAAACTGCCGGTGAAGCCTACGGCTTTGGTCAACGGATGTTTGACCAGCGCAGTTCCGACTTCGTGGCCGCGATCGTGCAACATCGAAAACACGCCAGCGGGCATGCCTGTTTTTTCCGCAGCGGCGACAATCGCTCGCGCCACCATTTCAGAAGTTCCCGGATGCGCCGGATGCGCTTTGACAACAACCGGACAACCGGCGGCCAATGCCGAAACTGTGTCTCCGCCAGCGACGGAAAACGCCAGCGGGAAATTGCTTGCGCCAAACACAGCCACCGGGCCGATGGGAATCAGCATCCGGCGAATGTCCGGTTTGGGCAGCGGCTGGCGATTCGGATCGGCCAGATCAATGCGCGCTTCGACCCACGAACCTTCGCGAATTAGCGTGGCGAACATTTTCAATTGGTTCATGGTGCGCCCGCGTTCGCCGGTCAATCGCTCTTTTGGCAACGCGGTTTCCAGATTCGCTCGTTCGATCAAGTCGTCGCCCAGCGCCAGAATTTCGTCAGCAATGGAGTCCAAAAACGCGGCGCGTTGTTCCACCGAAAGCTTGCGATATTCATGAAATGCCGCTTCCGCCGCCGTCAACGCCTGTTTGACATGCGTTTTGGAAGCCTCTTCAAATTGCGGTTCGACATATATACCTTCCGCCGGAGCGTAGGCGGGAAACTTTTCGCCGTCAGCGGCGACGGCTTTGCCTGCGATGATGTTTTGTCCGTTTAATTGCATCTCAAATCTCAACAACCAAATGGTAAAAAAAGGATCACGGATAAACACGGATCAGATTCTTGGCTGACCTGTGTCCATCTGTATGAATCCCTGTTCATCTGTGGCTAATGTTTGGCCGGAATGCCATTGGCAACGATTAGCTTGCCTGCGTCACAAAATTGACCAGCGTGCCTATGCCGTCAATCGTGATGCGTATTTCGTCCTGCGATTGCAGCGTGAATTCATCCGGCGGAACGATGCCCGTGCCGGTCAGCAGAAAACAGCCGTAGGGAAATTCGTTGTCTCGATAAAGATATTCGACCAGTTCTTTGGGGTCGCGCTTGAGTTCTTTCAACGAAGTCTGTCCCACAAACGCCGTCGTTTCGCCGCGCAAAATTTCCAGCCGGATTCCGGTTTCTGCGGGCAAAGGTTCTTCGCTGAGCAAAATGCATGGCCCAAGCCCGCAGCTTTGCGAATAAACTTTGGCTTGCGGCAAATAGAGCGGGTTTTCGCCTTCGATGTCGCGCGAACTCATGTCATTGCCGATGGTGTAACCGATGATGTTTCCCACCGAATTCACGACCAATGTCAGTTCGGGTTCCGGCACATTCCACATGGAATCTTTGCGAATGCGGACATTCTGGCCGGTTCCGGCGACGCGATTCGGCGTGGCTTTGAAAAAAAGTTCAGGACGATCAGCTTCGTACACTCGGTCGTAAAAACTGCCGCCACCCGCGTCTTTCGATTCTTCCATGCGAGCCGTGCGACTGCGGAAATACGTCACTCCGGCTGCCCACACTTCCTGCCCTCCAATCGGAGCCAGGGCAGCGGTCAGCGGATTGAAGTTCGGCAGCTTCAACGCTCGCCGCGACAAGCTGGTCAGCACAGCTGCGTGATCGCCGCGATTCAGCAACACATCCCAATCGGTGTCGGTCAGTTGATAAAACGTGTCCCGGTCTTCCAGAACCGGACCGTCTTTGGTTTTGTAGAGTTTCATAGATTGAGTTTTGAGTCTGGGGTTTTAGTTTACGGAAAGATTCCGAGTTTCATCCACAACTTTCTGCTTCGCAATTGTTCCGCACTATTGATCTTCAAACAAATGATGGTGGCACGTCCAACGGTACTTAACCCTTCGATTTCGCCATTTACAGAATTGACACTGAAATGATCTTCCCAATCCTGTTGGCGCGGATGGAAAAGCGGTATGTCTTCATCTGTTATCACATCGAAACCAACGACCGCATCTGACTTGAAAACGTTACAAGAAGTGCAGGCAAGTGCAAGATTGTCATCATTGTCTGCGCCTCCACGTGATTTTGGCTTGATATGTTCGACTTCAAAGTGAAGATTGAATGCCTGTTCAGGAGCTTTACAGTATTCGCAACGATAACCGGCGCGTTCAACAACCAAAGAATAATGGCGATTCATTCAGTTACGCCAGCAAGCATCGCCTCAGCCCGATTAGCTGCGCCTTCCAGTTGCGCCCCAACCAAAGATTCAAGCTCTGCCTGCTCCTCGTCTGACAACTTCGTTCCCACATCGCGTGCGGTTCGCCATTTTGTCATCAACTCCTGAAGCCGGTTCCGCTGTTCCGCAGTGAAAAACCGATCCGGCTGCATCGGCTGAACTACCACAATTGCGCCGGAAACGTTGTCATTCAAAGACTCTGTAAGCTTGTCTAAAGCTTCGCCTGCTGTTTTTCCAAGAGAATGCTTACCACTATAACTGGCACGCCAAAGCGTGCCAGACGTGGTGGAATCTTCCGGTAAGATCGTGATGGTTTCCATAAGATGCTTCCTTCAACCGCCGAAATGGCAGCCGATGATGGCAACACCTTCGTGCGATTGCAAGACGTGTCTGGTATTCTTCGGTGCGCCAGCCTTTCATTTCTCAACACAGGAGATGGTACCGAATGAAGCGAACATTGTTTTTCGCGCTGTTGATCGTCGTCAGCGCGCTGTTTGTCCAAACGCAAACCCGGGCGCAACGCGGAGTCGCGCCCGCGCCTAATCGTCCGACCAACGGCAGCGAAGGCGAAGGGCCGTTTCAGCGGTTGATTATTCGCGGCGCAACCCTGGTTGACGGCACGGGAGCTCCGCCCATCGGGCCGGTGGACATTGTCATCGAACAAAACCGCATCGCCGAAGTTCGCAGCGTCGGTTATCCGAAAGTTCCAATCCGCGAAGCTTCGCGCCCGCAAAACGCCACCAAAGAAATTGACGCCACCGGAATGTATGTGCTGCCCGGTTTTGTGGATTGCCACGGGCACATCGGCGGCGCGGCTCAGGGCACAACAGCGGAATACGTTTACAAACTCTGGATGGCGCACGGCGTGACGACGGTGCGCGAACCGGGCAGCTTTAATGGCGTGGATTGGACGTTGAAAGAACGCGAACGCAGCGCCAAAAACGAAATCACCGCGCCGCGCATTTTCGCTTACGTTTCGCCGGGCGCGGGCTGGGACAAAGGCCGACTGGCCACGCCGGAACTGGCGCGCGAATACGTCCGCTGGGCAAAAGAAAAAGGCGTGGACGGATTCAAAGTCATCGGCGACGGGCCGCTTTACGACCCGGAAATCATGGCCGCATTTTTGATCGAAGCGAAAATTCAGCGGCTGGGTTCGACAACTCACCTGAACCAATTGGGCGTGGCGCGGCTGAACATGCTGCAAGCCGCGCGCTTGGGGATGCGTTCGATGGAGCATTGGTACGGCTTGCCGGAATCGCTGTTTGCCGACCGCACAGTTCAAGACTTCCCGCTGGATTACAACTACAACGATGAATCGCACCGATTCGGCCAGGCCGGCAGGCTGTGGAAACAGGCGGCTCCGCCGGGCAGCAAAAAATGGAATGAGGTAATGGATGAACTCATCGGACTGAATTTCACGCTGGATCCGACCTTCACGATTTACGAAGCCAGCCGCGATTTGATGCGCGCCATGCGCGCCGAATGGCACGACCGGTACACGCTGCCTTCGCTCTGGAAGTTCTACACGCCCAGCCGCGAAGCCCACGGTTCGTACTGGTTCAACTGGACTACGCAGGACGAAGTCGAATGGAAAAACAATTACCGGCTGTGGATGACGTTCATCAATGAATACAAAAATCGCGGAGGCCGCGTGACGACCGGCAGCGATTCCGGCTTCATCTATAAACTTTACGGTTTCGATTACATACGCGAACTGGAATTGTTGCAGGAAGCGGGCTTTCATCCGCTGGAAGCGATTCGCGCGGCGACGATGCACGGAGCGCAATTGCTGCACGAACCTACGGGCAAACGGTTGGAATTCGGCATCGTCAAACCGGGTTTGCTGGCTGATTTGGTGATCGTTCCCGAAAACCCCGTCGCCAATTTGAAAGTGTTGTACGGAACCGGCGCGATTCGCTTGAACGACCAGACCAACCAGCCCGAACGCGTCGGCGGCATCAAATACACGATCAAAGACGGCATCGTGTACGACGCCAAAAAACTGCTGGCCGATGTGGAAAAGATGGTCGAAGCGGCAAAGAAGAAACCCAGCGGCGCAGGCAATTGAGAATGGAAAGTTTGGGGAAAGTGAGCAGCAATGCCATTGCTGCTCACTTTGCAGAGGCAAAGACGCTTACTTGAAATGGACTTTGACCGCGTTGGCCGAAACGCCATCCACTTTCACTGAAATTTCCACTTCTCCGCGCCCAGCCATATTGCGCGGCAATTCCAGATTGATTTGATCCACGCCGAGCAAATTGCCTTGCGCTCCGGCATACAGAGATGGAACGGCGACGCCGTCAATTTTGATTTCTACACCTGCCAGGCTCGACCGATTGCGCCAGCCGGTTCCGAACAACACCAGAAAAAGCCTGTCGCTTTCTTCGCCGAAATCAATCGGCTCGGCGACAAATCTTCCTGACGCGGAATCGAGACGGGCGACAGGTTCGTAAATTTGCGAACTATCGGCTTTGACTCTCAGCGCCTGAGCCGCCGCCACTCCTCTGCCGTCGGCGTTGGCGGCAAACAATCCCGGAGCGACCCTGCGAATTTCGATGGCTCCGGTCAGCATGGTTCCGTCGCCACTGGTGACGGTAATCAACGCCGGCCCGTCGGCCAAACCCGAAGGCATCAGAAAATTGGCCTGTTCCGGCGACACGAAAAAGAGTCCCGCGTTGCGAACCACGTCGTTGCGATCCCGAATGGCGATCTGTGTGCCGACCAGGTTTGTCGGCAAAGGAAGCGATTCCGCAATGTGCGTAGTCGTCGCCAGACCGATGCCGAACGAAGCGATGATCGAATCCGAAGCCAGACGTTCCGACAGGAAACTCGAAGCTGAAACGCTGGCCACGTTGTTGTATCCCAACTGAGTAAAGGTCAGAAATTCTCCGGCCACGTAAATTCGCCCTCTGCGTGGGGTCGTGTCGGGATTTGAAATTGCCTCGATATTCAACGCTCCGCCGCCGATACCTCCCGAACCGGACGGAAAGTGAATCCAGTTTGCTTCGCTCATCGCATGCCAATGACAACCGTTGTTGGTTTCAACGGTCACTCTGCCAGTGTCGCCGGCAGAGGCCAGAATTTTCGGTTGCGGCGTCACTGTGTAACGACAATTGCCGCCGATGACTTCCACCATCAAGGCATAATCGCCGGTTTGTTGCGCGTTTTGCGACGTGACTTCGATCAGGTAATCGCCGCTGGTATAAACGAACTCAAACCCGCTGGCCGGAAATCGCGTGTACCTGTCGCCGCTTTCCCAGCTTTGCCCGAACAAGGTGGCGTCCGGCCCAATGAAATGCAGTTGCCCGGCAAAAGAAGACAGCATAGTCGCGGCAATTCTCTGCCCGGCAGTCAGCCGCAGATGGTATCGGTCAGCCAACGGCGTTCCGTTCGAAGCGACGCGAAACGCCGAAGCGCAATCGCCATTGGCCAGCGCGCCTCTTACGGTCACGCCAGCCGTGATGCCGGAGGACGAACAAAGCCTTGGGTTGCCGTATTGCGGAATGACGTAAGGTATTCCAGCCACGTGAATCAATCCGGCTCGCGCGGCGATGCCGTTGTTTGCCGTCACAAAAATCGTAGTGTTGGCGTCGCCGTTGCCGTTTGAAATGCCAGCGGGTCTGATCCAGGGAGTCGCGCTGGTGATTTGCCAGGCACAACCGGCGGGAGCTGAAATGCTGATTTTCCCGTAACTTCCCAACGCCGGATACGGCGTGGTATCCACCGTCGGCAAATACGCGCAGTTGTTATTGCCGAGCGCCAACAGCAAATTGTAATTGCCCAAAGTCGTCGAACTGTTTGTGCCCGAAGTCGCTTCAATCGTGTAAGTCCCGTTTTCCGGCAATCGCTGAAAACCGCTTTGCGGAATTCTGGCCCTGCCCTGCCCGACGCTGCCGCCTGACTGGAACAGAATTTGGCCGCCAGGACCAAATAGAATCAAATATGGAGCGAACGTATCCGAACTGAACGTGATGGCAATCAATTGCCCGGCTGTCGCGTTGAAGCTGTATCGGTCGGCGGGAACCTGCTTTGATCGCGAAATGCAATCGCTGTCGCTCAACGATCCCTGAATGGTTTGATTCGCCACAATCGGCATTGGGGGACAATTTTGGGCTTCGGCTGCGCTGGCGGTTTCCTGAGCATTGGCGATCATCGGCTGCAAGTTCAGGCTCAAAAACACCGTCACGATTGTCAACAGCGCCAGATTCAATTTGTCGAAGCGAAAAGCTTGGGGAAAAACGTTGGGGCAATAGGTTTTGGTTTTCATGCTGTCAAGACCTCCGGCTGTCTGCCCGCTGAGTTTAGGGATCAATGACCATCGCGATCCGGCAATCGCTTGTGGGGCAGTGATTCAAGCGTCGCCAACGATGTAAGCGACAAAATCCCGAAATGTGTGTCACTGGCCAGGAAAATTTTCGGAGCAAAATCAATCTCTGGCTGTTTGCGACCGGCAGACAAAAATTCAGGCAGCCGGAATTTCGTTCAATTACTCGATTCCAGGCTGCCTGACTTATCCGCCATCAAACCGGCGTCATTTGAAATTCACCTTGACTGTGTTTGAGGACAATCCATTCACAGTCAGAGTGAGATTCACTTCGCCTCTGTTCGCCAACGAACGATCCAACTCCACATTGAGTTGATCCACGCCTATCAAATCGCCTTGAGCGCCTGCATAAACCACCCGGCTGTTTACGCCGCCGATTTGAACCGCCAGACCGGCCATATTCGTGATTCGCCGGAATCCGGTTCCGAACAGCGACAAATAAAGTCTGTCGTCTGTGGCGCCAAAATCTATAGGCACGGCGACAAAGCGATTTGTGGCGGAATCCAATCGGGCGATTGGCTCATAGGTTTGCGTGCCATCGGCGCTGACGCGCAATAGGACTCCGAGCGCGACATCCTGCCCGGTCGAGTTTGCCGAAAACAGCGCCGGAGCGATTGCCGCGATAATCACGGTTCCGGTCGAAACTCTTCCGTTCTGGTTGACAATTGTCACCATCGCCGAGCCGATGGCTGTTCCCGCTGGAATCACGAAGTTAACCTGTCCTTCGGATACGAAAAACAACGAAGCCAGGCGTTCGACATTGGCGATGTCTCTGACCGTCACCCGCGTTCCCGCCAACTCAGTCGGCAACGGCAGCGTTTCAGCCGAGCGGGTCATTGTTGCCAATCCGCTGCCAAACGAAGCCACGATGGATTCGGGAGCCAGACTACCGGTTGGCATAAAGCCGGCGGCGGAAACTGTGGCCACAGGGTTACTGCCCAATTGAGTGATGGTCAGAAATTCGCCCGCAATCCGAATTTGCCCGGTGCGCGAAGCAGTCCCAGTGTTGGCAGCGGCGTTGAACCGAACAACGCCATTTCCGGCTCCCGAATCAGGGCTGACCGTCAACCAACTGGTTTGGCTGACGGCTCGCCACGGACAGCCGGACGGAACCAGAACATTGACGCTCCCTGCGCTTGCGGAGGAATCCAGCGTCTGTCTTGCTGGATTGATGGCAAACACACAATCGGCAGCCAACTGCTCCAAGCTCACCGAATAAGCTCCGGTACTATTGGAAAACAAAGTCGTTGCTTCGATCACATACGTGCCGGTGGCAGGGATTTGGAAAAATCCTGTCGAAGGGAATCTGGCATTCAAGCCGCCGTCGCTATCGTCGTCAGAACCGAGCAACGTGCCATCCGGCCTGACAAGATACAGAAGAGAGTCAAACGCAGACGACCTCATCGTCACGGCGATACGCTGTCCGGCAGTCGCCGAAAACGAATAATGGTCAGAAAGAGTCTGGTTGCGAAAGCTCGATGGACAATCGCCAGCGCTCAACGTCCCCTGAATGGTTTGCCCTGCCGCAATTGGCGAAGCCGGGCAAGCCAATGGGTTGCCATTTTGAGTGACACCCAAAACTACAGGACCGGCGATAACGATTCCGCTGCGTCTGGAACTATCAGGATTTGGAGAAACCGTAAAGCTGACGGTTCCGTTGCCCGTTCCGCTGGTGGGCGCTCCCCAAACCAGCCAGGGAACGGAGCTGGCCACTTGCCAGTTGCATCCTGTTACGGTGTTGATTGACAGAGCGCCGGTTGCGCCAGACGCGCTAAACGAAGAAGACGGCGAGATCGAAGCGTTGTACGAACAATTGGCGCTGCCCAATCCCAGGTAAAGCGAATAATTGCCCACATCTCCGCCGCTGTACGAAGTGGCTTCGATGATGTAAACGCCTGTCGCGGGCAACTGGAAATATCCGCCTGAGCGAATTTGCGCGCTACTGCCCAGCCCGCCGTCATCGTCTTCGGCGACGACTCTGCCATCCGGCCCGATCAGAAACAGATATGAATCGAAAGCTTCCGTGTAATGCAGGATCGTCACCACCTGGCTTTCAGTTCCGTTGAAGGTATACCGGTCAACAAACGGCTGGCCGGATCGAAGCGATGTGCGGCAATCCGACGCGCTGAGCGAACCGTTGATAATCTGTCCGGGAATGATCGGCGTCGTCGGACAATTTCCGGCCTGAGTGACGATGAAGCTCTGCCCGGCAATGGCCAGATTGCCGGAGCGGGAATTGGCGGAAGTGTTTGCGGCGACGCTGAAATTCACAGTGCCGTTGCCGCTTCCGCTGGTTGCCGACGTGATGGTCACCCAACTCATCGCGCTGGACGCCGTCCAATTGCAACCGGCTGTTCCGGCGACAGTCACGGTTCCGCCGCCGCCGTTGGCCAAAAAAATCTGACTGGTTGGTGAAATCGTCGCGCATCCGCTCTGAGTGATAGTGAAGACCTGACCGGCAATGGTTGCCGTCCCAATACGCGAAGTCTGTGCGGGATTGGCCGCGACTGAATAATTGACCGTGCCGTTGCCGCTGCCCGAAGCGCCGGAGGTAATGGCGACCCAATCCACGTTGCTGGCGGCTTGCCAGGCACAGCCAGCGGTCGCCGTTACCGAAACCGTTCCGGTCGTCGTGGCTCCGCTGATTGAACGAGAGGTTGGGCTGATCGAATAACTGCATTGAATCGTCGCCAGGTCGCGGACAAAAACGCCGCGATCCTGCGTGCCGACAAACACCTTGCTGTCTGTTGCGGCCAGCGAACGAATGAACTGCTCCGACAACCCGGAACCGATGTTTGACCAGCTTTCTCCCTGATTCACCGATAGAAACACGCTGCTGTTGGCGCCGACAAAAATGTTCTGGCCTTTTATGGCCATCGCATCCACTCTGACCGATCCGATGCCTGTGGTCGAAGCCACCCAGCTTTGGCCCTGGTCACGTGAGAGATAAACCCCTCGTTGAGTGCCAGCCAGGATGGCCGAACCACTCACCACCAGCCCATGCACGGAGGAATTCGGCAATCCGTTGGTCAACTGAACCCAATTGCGTCCGCTGTCGGTTGAGCGAAAAACGCCGCCAACAGAAAAATCGCCCGTCCCGACAAACAACGTCGAACCCATTTGAGCCATTACGCGGCATCGCAAATCGGTCAGGCCAGTATTGAGCGCAGTCCAGCTTTCTCCGTTGTCGGTCGAAACATAAACGCCGCGGTTGTAAACCGTCGCGTACAAATTGCCCCCGCTGGAAAAGTAAGAACTGGGCGAGATGACCCTTCCTGATTGATTGAGCGGCAAACCGCTTCCGACTGGTTGCCAGCTTTGCCCGCCATTCGTCGAGCGAAATACCCCGTCGCGGTCGGTACCGACGAACAAATAGGGATCGTGAACCCCAATGACGCGAGTGTCGAAACTATGGTGTTGAAACGGCAACCCGGCATTCAACAACTGCCAGGTTTGGCCGTTGTCTGAGGTCATTTGAACGCCGCCGCCTGCCATCGTTCCCGCGTAAACGTTTGCTCCGTTGGCGATCAGAGCAATGGCGTCTGCGGCGGCCAATCCATGGCTGGCCAGTTCCCAACGCTCTCCGCCGTCGTTTGAGCGATATACGCCGTCGTAAAACGAGCCGACAAAAAGCGAATCGCCGCTGACGGCCAGACACTCGCCCGCCAACCGCGTAGCCGGCAAGCCTGTTTTCAATTCCTGCCAGGTTTCGCCTTGATCGGTCGAACGATAAACGGCTCTGTGAGCGGCGGCGTAAACGGCGTTGCCCATGGTGACAAAACTGGAAAATCCGTCTTCTGGCGGAGCGATGGCCCGTCGCCAGTTCTGCCCACCGTTTTCGCTGATGTAAGCGCCGTAGTTGAATTGCAACCCCGCAATCAGTTTCGAGCCAACCGCCTTCAGAGAATAAATTCTGTTGGAAGGCAAACCGGCGTTGGTCGGAATCCATCGGCGGGTCTGATTGTCAAGACGGAACAGGCCGCCTTCGTTGGTGGCGACAAAAAGCTGGTCGCCGAGGCTTTCAAAGGCAGTGACCGACGGGAAAAAACCATCGCTGTCAGGCGTAAAACCGGCGTTGAGCGGAGTCCAGCTTTCGCCTTGATCCGTCGAAACAAAAATCCAGCCGAACGCCGATCCGGCATACAGCGTCGAACCATGAGCGATCATGGCGGCGATGTAACCATACCCACCCGGCACACTTAAACCATTGTTCGACTGTCTCCAACTGCGCCCTTGATCGGTGGATTTGTAGACTCGCTCGCCGTCCGTGCCGACATAAATGGCGTCCCCATTCACCAGGATCGAAGACACATACCGACTGATAACTCCCTGTCCTGTCGGCTGCCAACTTGCGCCCTGATCGGTGGAAACAAAGGCGCCGCCTCGACTGGTTCCGGCGAAAATCGCCGTCCCGCTCACCGCGAGAGCCGAGACAAACCCGCCATAAGGACCATTGGTTGGTTGCCAGCCTATGGTTTCCTGTTCGGGCGAGCCTGCTTCCATCGCAAACTGGCTCGCTTCCTGATCGTCGTTGAAGTCCTTGAACCGAAGCGAAGTCAAACCTTTGTCTTCTATTTCAACGGAAGGTCGCGGATGTGGATTGCGCCCTTGAAGATTTGGAGCGATTCGCTTTACTTCCTGAGCGCCGACCTGAGTTGTCGGCAAAAGAAAATTGGCAATTCCAATTGTCAGGCTGATGGCGGTCAATAGAAAAACAAGCGTGGGTTTGCTGGGGCAAATTCTGGAATTCATACCTTTCTCCTGTTTGGCTGCCCGCTAAGTTGAGGATCAAAATTCCAACTGTGATCCGGCTACCGTCTGGGGGCAAGAAAAACAGACGGCAGCCAATGATCTAAGCGACAAAATTCCAGAACTCGTGTCATAGTTCAGATATATTTCGACTGAGATTGACGAACACCCGGCTAAACCAAGGAAGGCACAACCGATGAAAAAAATTATCCTGTTTGGGCTCCTGGCGAGTTTTGGCTGTTTGACAACGGCACTGGCGCAAACCATTCCGCCAACGCTTCATGCCCGCATCATCCAACTGGAAGACGAACGCAACCTGAACGGCGATGAACTGGCGAAATTGCTCAAACATGCTTCGCCGAAGGTCCGCGAACGCGCGGCGCTGGCCATTGGCCGCATCGGCGACAAACGAGGTACGGACTCTCTGATCGAACTCTTCAATCAGGATCAGGATACAAACGTTCGAGCGATGGCAGCTTTTGCGCTCGGCGAGATGGAAGACTCAAAGGCGGCAACAGCCTTGTCGGGCGCAATCAGTTCCCTGCTGGCACCACCCCACAAACGCGAAGAACCACCGCTGGTTCGCGCGCGCGTCTGCGAAGCTCTGGGAAAAATTCTGAGCGCAAACCGAAGCACCAGCACGCCGGATTTAGGAATCGTTCGTGACGCCAATGAACTCGCCAAACAGTTGCCCGCTCCTCAGACCAGGCTCAGTGCCGACGAAAAAGCGTTGGCAGGATCAGTCATCACGGCATTGATGCGCTTGCAAGTTTCGGTTTCGGTCGAACCGCTGACCGCCCAATTGAAATCCGTTGACGCAGACATCCGCGCCCAAGCCGCCAACGCCCTGGCGCGCATTCGCCAGCCGATTGCTTCGGCAGTTCCGGCGTTGCTCGAAGCCTTGAACGACAGCGACCACAACGTCCGCGCCAATGCTGCTCGCGCTCTGGGCGTGAGCAAAGATGCGCGAGCCGTCGAACCCTTGATCAAATTACTTGGCGATAAGGAGGAACAGGTTCAGGTGAGCGCAATTCGGGCATTGGCTGCAATTGGCGATAAGCGAGCGGCTGAGCCGTTGATCGAAATGGGCGGCAGACTTTGTAAACAGAAAGGCGAAGGCTGTTATGAGAATTTGAATCGGTTGCTGGAAATCGTTTCTGCCTTAAACACAATGAAAGTTGATCAGGCAATTTCTCTGTTACGCGAGCTAAGGGAAGTTTTCGGCACAGGAGCATACTCCGAATTGGAAATCGCCATCGCCAGATTCGGCGAAAAAGAGTTTTTTTCATCGAATGAAAGTGAGCTTCTCTCCGGGGGCGGCGATGTTGACCAACTCGCCAATCTCGCTCAAGGAATGGGAGAAATTGATTCGGAATTAAGCAAGGAAATGCTTTTAATGCTGTGGATGGCTTATTACCTGGAAGAGCCGACGATCCCGCAAATTCTTCGAGCGTTGGCAAAATTAAAGCCGAAAACACTGCCTTTTTTGCTTCGAGACGGCCTTCTGCACAAAGACCACATCATACGCGCAACCGCTGCAACCCTGATTGCCAGTTCACTCGAAGATAGAAATCTGAACCGGCTCATTGAGAGTTTGGCAGCGTCGAGCAAGGACAAGGAAAACGACGCAAAGCTAGCGATCCTGGCTGCCATCTCTAAATACAAATCTGAGATGGCCGTAGAAGCAGTCAAATCGTCACTTACCGATAAAGATCATCTTGTGCGTCGCCGTGCTGTTGACTTGCTCAAGCAAATGAACGCTGGTGATTTTTCTCGATACCTGCTGACAGTCCAAACTGGCCACAATAAGCTTTTCTACCAACGCGTCGCCGCTAGAACGAACAAGAAAGTCATCGCCACGCTTTACACCGACAAAGGCGCAATCACGTTGGAACTGTTTCCCGCCGAAGCTCCAATCACGGTGGACAGCTTCGTCACGCTGGCGCGCAAAGGCTATTTCAATGGTGTCACCTTTCATCGAGTCGTGCCGAACTTCGTCATTCAGGGCGGCGATCCGCGCGGCACTGGCAATGGCGGGCCGGGCTATCAGATGCGCTGCGAAGTGAACACGCGGGCTTATGAACGCGGCACACTAGGAATGGCGCTGTCAGGCAAAGACACGGGCGGCAGCCAGTTTTTCATCACGCATTCGCCGCAACCGCATCTGGACGGCGGATACACGGTCTTCGGCCAGGTAACGAAAGGAATGGAAGTCGTGGATCGCATAGCCCGCGGCGACACAATCAAACGAATCACCATCGTCGAACGATAAAACCGCCAACGATGGCGAATCACTTCAATCGGAGCTTGACCGTGTTGGTAGTTTTGCCGCCCAGTTTCAACACCAAATCCAAATCGCCCTGTCCCATCAAGGTTTTTGGCAATGAAATGTTGACCTGATCCAGTCCGACGAAATCTCCCTGCTGTCCGGCGTAAAGCGTGTTGACCGGCAGGTTGCCGATTCTGACTTCGGCTTCGCTCATCCGGTCGTGAGATCGTATTCCCGTTCCGAACAAAATCAGAAACATCTGGTCGCCTTCCTGGCTGACATCAATCGGCAAGGCGATGAATTGTCGCCGCGCGTCATCCCATTCGCTGACAGATTCAAAAAGCTGCGTGCCATCGGGTTTGACGCGCAATGCGACGGCGGCGGCAACTCCCTGCCCTGTGGCATTGGCCGAAAACAATCCCGGCGCAATGGTTTCAATCTGGATGTTGCCCGTCGCCACATTTCCGTCGGCGCTGTGAATGGTCAGCAAGGCCGAACCGGTTCGAGTATCCGGCGGAACCAGGTAATTGATTTGCGTGGGCGACACGTAAAACAGCGGAGCCAGTCGTTCGACGCCTGCGCTGTCCATTACGCGCACGGTTGTTCCCGCCAGCGACGTTGGCAACGCGCCCGAAGCGGAAATCGTGTCCGCCGCCAACCCCAGACCGGAAATCACTGCAATGGATTCCGCCGCCAGCGCCGATTGATCGTAACTGGCCGCCGAAGCGCTGAACGCCGCTCCTGCCTGTGTGATGGTGAATTCCAACCCGCCGATGCTGAGCGTTCCGCGTCGCATCAATCCGCTCGGATTGGAAACAAGGTTGTAGACAATCGAACCGCCGCCCGTGCCTTCGCTGGCAGAAGCAAGCTCGATCCAGTCGGCGTTGCTGCTTGCCAACCAATTGCATCCGTCTTCGACGTTCAGGTTTACGCTGCCACTGCCTTCGGCGGAAATCATGAATTGATTGTCGTGTTCCAAACTGAAATTGCAGGTTCCAGGCAACAATCCGTAAATCTGCAACTGACCGGAAAACGTGGCGACAAAAACTTTGCCGTTGGCTACCGTCGGCGGACAGAATTTGGCGAAACTGCCCAGCGCATCTCGTTCGGCGTTCAATTCGCTATTCCACAATTCACGAGTGATATCCGAAGCGTCAAACGCGCGAAACACTCCCGGCACAGTGTTGCGATTGGCGTCTCCCTGAAGCGATCCGGTCGCCCAGACGATCCCTGTTCCGGGTTTGCCGCCATTGGCGGATAACGACAACGGCGCAGCATTCGAAATACCCGCGACAGTCATCGCAGCACTGTGGGCCGCTTCAAATTCCTGTAGCTTTTCTCCGAGCAGCTTGTAAACCTTCAAGGCATCGCCCGCCGCCCAGTAATAAATCGCCTTGCCGTAAGTGGGGCTTTCCCAATACACAGGCGCGCCGAACAATCGTCCGGGAGAAGGTTGGAATTGCTGCACGATCCGGTCGGTCGGATTGAATCCGCCCAGGTCTTCGGTGTCCAGCACGCGCAGCACTGTGTCTTTGCCCGCAAACAGCAAACGGTTCAGCCCCGGCAACAAAACCGGGCCGCCTGCGCCAAGGTCTATGTCAAACTGATTGAGCACCTCAGTATTGTGAGGCGTGAAGTAATCCACCAGCGAAAGTCCGTTTTGCGTGCTGAATTTGAGCGCGCAATTTCCGTATTCGCGTTTGCCGTCCTGCAGATCGAACGGCCCGTTGCCTGTGGTGACGTAGATATTGCCTTCGCCATCTGCCACCAATCCCTGACCGCTTTGCCAGATGGAACCGCCGTCGGTGTCCGGCGTGGTATTGAAAACCGCGACTTGCTGCAACGTGTTCGCGTCGTATCCCAACAACCATCCGTGATGCGGCCCGCGATTGCCGTGCGACCCGAACGCCACGTAAATCACTCCGTTCAACAGCAACAATCCGGGACGATTCAATTGATACAGCGGATCGAAGCTCACGTTGCCATCCACGCTGCCCGCGCCTGTTCCGGCAACGCTGGCAGTGATTTCCACCGGACTGCCCGTTTGCTCCTGACCGGTTGAAAGGTGCAGCGCGTGCAGTCGTTGATGATAACTGCCGTCTTCGGTGTTTTTGCTTTTCGCCACCAGATAGATTGTCTGGCTGGCCGGATCAATGACCGGCGTTCCGGTAATGCCGACTTCAGGCATCAAATCGCGGTAATTCGACGAAATTTCCGTGCTCAGCACAGGCGTTCCCAGATTCACGTGCCACAACGGATCAACAGCTTCGGCATCATCGGCGTCAAACGCATACACGCTGTTACGTTCGGTCACGACATAAACGACGTTGCGTATGCTTTGATCGGCCAACTCCATCCGGGAAACGTAAAGCGGTTGCGCATACACCTGCCCGTCCACTGCGCGCGAAAAAAGTTTTCCGAACTGTCGCGGATTGACGTTCGCCACATTCAATCGTGTTTCCATGAGATTTGCGCCAGTCCGTCCCAAATCGTAACGATGGGTCAGAACGTTGGGCTGAGACCCGGCGTTGGAATTTTGGATTCGATTCGAACGATGGCTCAAAGCCTCCGAAGTCGAAATTGCTGAACCTGAAAACCAATACAGGCTCAGGCAGACGGCAAAAAGAAATGCGGCAAACTTCATCACAGAAACTCCCTCCTTGTTTGGGCAAAAAACACCCTTCGTATAGTGGCCGACGGCCATTGGAAATGATGGTTAAAACTTTTGGTGACTTGCTGGCTTGAAAGAGCTGTGGCCGTTAAAGGGTTTGCTGAAATTCCATTAAAGGCGCTGCGATTTTGCAAACGAGTCTTTCCCAAGTCAAATCAGGCGCATAATCGCCCATTGCTTGACAACATTGAATTGTGGCTTTTACTGACGGCTGGCATAATCGCGCCGCTTCACTCAAAACACAGTCCGCAAACGTCCAAAGAAGACTTATGGCTCCCGCAAACCCGGATCAGGCAGAGGCTTGCTGGTCAGACAATGCCGTGATAGAAAAGTGGTGAAACCAATTTATGACTGGGATGAAAACAAACAATGAATACAAACAATGACAAACCGATTCTCGTTCTCAACGCCAAAGACAACGTGGGAGTTGCCCGGTTGCCGATTTCAGAAGGTCGTGAAATCGTCGTCAATGATCGAAACGACAAAGTCTCCGCCAGCGAAACGATCTTGCCCGGACACAAAATCGCGTTGCGCCCGATTGCCAAAGGCTCGCTGATTCACAAATACGGCGAAACAATCGGCAAAGCCACCGAAGACGTTGCCGCCGGTTCTTGGGTTCACACCCACAACGTCGCGCCGGAATTCAACGCAGGTCATTACGAATTCGCCACGCAATCGCCCGTCACCAATTACTTTTCGCCGGAAGAAGCCGGAGAGTTTCTGGGTTACGCGCGCGAAAACGGCGATGTCGGCACGCGCAATTACGTCGCGGTGATTGCCACATCGAACTGTTCGAGCCACGTCACCGAACTGATCGCCGAGCACTTCAGCAAAACCGATTTTCAAGGCGACGGTATTGACGGCGTCGTGGCCATTCCGCACCAGGAAGGTTGCGGCCATTCGCAGGGCGAAGACACCTGGCAATTGGAACGCACCATCGCCGGAATGATTTATCACCCAAACGTAGGCGCAGTGCTGATGGTCAGTCTGGGTTGCGAGGTCAACCAGATTTCCAAATACATCGGCACGACGCAGCTTGGGCAGCAGGCTTTTCGCAAAGGCAAATTGATCGTCGGCCTGGAAATGCAAACCAGCGGCGGAACGCGGCAAACCGTCGCCGCTGGCATCAAGGAAGTCGAAAAGCTGATCGAACATTGCCGCACTATGAAACGAACTCCACAGCCGATGAGCCGAATTATTCTTGGCACGAACTGCGGAGGCTCCGACGCGTTTTCCGGCATTTCGGCGAATCCTTCTCTTGGGTACGCCAGTGATTTGCTGGTGCGCAGCGGCGGAACTTCCGTGCTGGCCGAAATTCCGGAATGCATGGGCGCAGAACATTTGCTGACGCGCCGCGCCGTGGACGAAGCCACAGGCCGCAAGGTGGTGGATGTCGTGAACTGGTATCAACAATATCTGTCGCGCTTCGGCGGCAATTTTAACGACAACCCTTCGCCGGGAAACAAAATGGGCGGCATCACCAACGTCTGCGAAAAATCCCTGGGCGCAGTCGCTAAAGGCGGAACCACAGCGTTGACCGGCGTTTTTGCTTACGCCGAACGCATCAACAAACCGGGCTTCGTGTTGATGAACACGCCGGGTTACGATCCGGTTTCGCTGACAGGGATTTCGGCGGGCGGCGCCAATATGATCTGCTTCACGACGGGGCGCGGTTCGGCGATTGGTTCGCCGGTAGTGCCGGTCATCAAAATCGCCACCAATTCGCGCATCGCCAAAATCATGGACGACAACATGGACGTGAATGCCGGAACCGTCGTCGAAGGCGAAGAAACCATTTACGATGTCGGCCAAAGGATTTTTGATTTGATCCGCCGCGTCGCTTCTGGCGAACGAACCAAAGCCGAAACCTGGGGCCACAAGGAATTCGTCCCCTGGCGCATTGGGCCTGTGATGTAACCAGAACTCAGAGGATTGAGATGAGATTGTTTTTGATTGTTGCGCTTCTTTGTTTGGGGTTTACTGCTTGCAGCGATAAACCGACGCAGCTTGGCATTTCGCAGCCGGGCGCTTCGCCTTCGCCTGCGGTGTCGGCCACTCCAGCGGAAGCGCCGCCAGTGCTTGCGCCGGTTCCGGCCAGATTTCGACGGACGTTGGCGGGATTGATTGACGGCAAACACTCCGTAGAAATGGAACTCAATCGCAATCAAATTGATTCTGATCAGATTTGGGGAACGTATCGCTACAAAAAGATTCAGAAAAAATCGCTCAGCCTGCAAGGCAAGCTCGGCGCGAACGGCAACGTCGAATTGATCGAAACCGACGAGAATGACAAGGAAACAGGCGTGTTCCAAGGCAAGCTGGTGATGGAAGTTCGCAGCGACGATTCGCGTTTGAAATTCGTCGGCGACTGGAAAAAGTCCAAAAGCGATACCAAAACACTGCCGTTTGAACTGGCCGAAACGCGTTTCGATCTGGGCGGAATGCGTCTGGTGTTGAAGGAGCAAACCGAAGAAAACAACAAACAGAAACTGACGATTGACACGGCCTATCCGCAACTGGCCGGCGGCGATGCCACTCGCGCCGAAGCCTTCAACAAAGCCGTCGGCGACTTCGTGACCAGTCAAACCGCCGAATTCAAAAAACAGCACAAAGCCGATCTGGCCGAAATTGCAGCGAGCGCCGCCGACGCCGACCGTCCTGGTTACGCGCTGGAAATCAGTTACCACACGCCTTACGCCGACAAAAATCTGATCAGCCTGTTGGTGTGGAGTTATCAATTCACAGGCGGAGCGCACGGCAATTCGTTTTCGACGACATTCAATTACGATTTGAGCAGCGGGCGAATGCTGAAACTGGACGATCTGTTCCAGCCGAATTCAAATCATTTGCGATTGATTTCCGATTACTGCCTGAAGACGTTGACCAAAGAGCTTGGCGCGGTCGCCGACGCAAACTGGCTGAAAGAAGGCGCTGGACCAAAGGCCGAAAACTTCAAAAGCTGGAACATCACGCCCGATGGTTTGCAGATAACGTTTGATGCTTATCAGGTTGCGGCATACGTCTTTGGGCCGCAGGAAGTGATCGTTCCCTACTCCGTGTTGAAAGCAATCATCAAATCAGATGGCGTACTGGCCGCGTTCGTAAAATAATCAGGATCGTCAATGCCCACCCGACTTGAACCGAAACTCTTAACTGTTCTCCGCGAAGGTTATTCAAAAAAACAATTCACCTCCGACCTGATTGCCGGCGTCATCGTCGGCATCGTCGCGTTGCCTCTGGCGATTGCCTTTGCCATCGCTTCGGGCGTCAAACCGGAACAAGGCTTGTACACAGCCGTCATCTGCGGATTCGTCATCGGAGCTTTGGGCGGAACGCGAGCGCAAGTCAGCGGCCCGACCGGAGCCTTCATCGTCATCATTTATGGAATAGTCCAGCAATACGGTTACGATGGCTTGGCTGTAGCGACTATCCTCGCCGGATTCATATTGATTGCGATGGGCTTGCTGCGAATGGGCGCGTTTCTGAAGTTCATCCCTTATCCGGTGACGGTCGGCTTCACCTCTGGCATTGCGCTGATTATTTTCTCCGGCCAGATAAGGGATTTCTTCGGTTTGCAGATGCAAAGCGTGCCAGCCGATTTTGTCGAAAAATGGGAAGCTTATTTCCATTCAATTTCGACAACGAACTGGCAAGCATTGGCAGTAGGCGCGGTTTCGCTGGCGATTGTTTTTTTGTGGCCGCGAATCACGCCTAAAGTCCCCGGTTCACTGGTGGCAATCATTGCCGCGACGGCGGCGGTTCAGTTGCTCACTCTCGACGTTGAAACAATTGGCAGCCGGTTCGGCAGCGTCCCGAACACCTTGCCAGCCCCGCATTTTCCTCACCTGACCTGGGCGTTGATTACCAAAATGTTTTCGCCAGCCTTGACGATTGCGATACTGGCAGCGATTGAATCTTTACTGGCGGCAGTCGTCGCCGACGGAATGATGGGAACCCGGCATAGGTCGAATATGGAGTTGATTGCGCAAGGCATAGGCAACGTTGTTTCGCCGATCTTTCAGGGCATTCCGGCGACAGGAGCGATTGCTCGCACGGCGACGAACATCAAAAGCGGCGGACGCACTCCTGTTGCTGCAATCATTCACGCCACGACTCTGCTGTTGATTATGCTGTTTTTCGGAAAGTGGGCCGCCTTGATTCCGATGGCCACGCTGGCGGCAATACTGATTTTCGTCGCTTACAACATGAGCGAATATCACGCTTTCCTGAAATTGCTGAAAAGCCCGAAAAGCGATGTGGCGGTGTTGTTGGTGACTTTTGCGCTGACGGTATTGATTGATCTGACCGTGGCGATTCAAGTCGGCGTAGTGTTGGCGGCGTTTATGTTTCTGCAACGCATGTCCGATGTCGCTCAGGTCAATTCACTGACAGGGCAAATGACAGAAGAGGAAGAAGAAGCGCCGAACAATCCGCGAGCGATTTCAAAACGCGAGGTGCCGCCCGGCGTAGAGGTTTTTGAAGTTTACGGCTCGCTGTTTTTCGGCGCGATCGAACGATTCAAGGACGCCATGCGCCGCGTCGAAAAGAAACCGAAAGTTCTGATCATTCGCATGCGAATGGTCCCCGCAATTGACGCAACGGGATTGCAGGTTCTGGAAGATGTGCTTGAACGAACAAAACGTGAAGGCGGGAAATTAATGCTGACCGGTGTTGCCGCTCAACCAATGGAAGCCATGGAACGATCCGGCTTGTTGAACAAAATCGGTCGGGAGTTTGTGTTTGAAAGCATTGATGACGCTTTGAAATGCGCTCGACAGTTTTTGGATTGAATGGAAATGGTTTTTCATTCTGCGTTGATTACTGATGCTGACGGCAAAGCTTCTCGTTTGGTCAGGCTCCAACGCATAAACGGTTTTTCAGCCAGGACGAATAACAGAGCGCAAAGCACGAACATGACCGGCACGACCATCAAACTCATCCACAAAAAATCTGCGGTCGCGGACAATGTCGGCACAGACAGCGATTTCAAGTCCCAGAACATGCGGGCAATGATCGGCACGTGATAGAGGTAGATCGTGTAACACATGCCTCCGGTGATGACTATCCAGCGCCAGGTGATGATGCGATTGGCGATTTTGCCCAGACAGCATCCGGCGTACATTCCCGCAACGACGAACGGCAACAAAAAGTAGGTGTGGCCGAACGCCCACAGCGTGAAGATGATGAACGCCGCGCAGGCCAGCGCAACCAAATCCCATGCGTAGCTTTTTCGTTTCAACCGTTCGGCGTTGTTCAGGTAAAAATCCGCCAGCAGAAATCCCGCCAGAAAATAATGCAGGAAGTTGAACAACGTCAGCCGCAATCGCGCCGATCCGAACGGATAAATGAATTCCTGAGAAATCACGCCAAAGGCCAGAATCAATACCGCCAACAGCCAACGCCGTTTGCGCGCGTCGGCAATCTGGAACAGGCGAACCAGAAACGGCACGACAATGTAAAACTGAATTTCGACTTCCAGCGACCAGGCGACACTGTTGATGAGGCTTTCGCGGCCAAACACAAATCCGTGGACGTAAAACACGCTGGCGACCAAATTGGGAATCAGATGCAGGAATTCCTTTTTGTCCATCCACAGCATGAAAAACAGCAGCAGCAGACAAATCACATAAGGCGGTTCGATGCGCGTCACGCGCCGCAGATAATACCCTTTCAGGTTCGGCCCGGGCAGATTGTTGAACGCTCGTTTGGCGAACGGCAGCGCCAGAATGAATCCGCTGATGACGAAAAACAGATTGACGCCGAAATGTCCGCAGTAAGCGAATGGAACCAGCCAGGATTGGGGAGCGGCGGCAAACCAGTCCGCGCTGGTGTGAATCTTTTCCACACGACCGACGCTCGGCAGGTAAATGGACATCAAGTGATGAAACACAACAACCGAAATGGCTATGAAGCGCAGACCGTCTACTTCGGCGATGACTTCGCCGGTCGAAGTGACCCGTGAAAGCTGGTTGGCAATCCAATCGTGAGTCGAACGCAGAAACCGCAGCGGGCGGCGTGATTCTTTCATTTTCTCTGGTATCTTTTCGTCGTCTGGTCGTTGGTGTGGGAAAGAGTGGCGGAGAGTAGCAGCAGATTTCCGCAGTGACAAACAGGGAGCTTCAATGATTCATCTGCAAACCATAGGGCTGAAGCCTTCGGCAAAAAAACAATCCGGCTTTCCCTTCACGCTGCCGCTGGTGCAGCGTTTTGGCGAATTGGAACTGCGTTCGCCGGTCGCGTTTTTCGTCGGGGAAAACGGTTCGGGCAAATCCACTTTGATCGAATCGCTGGCCGCCGCGATCAATTTGCCAACCGTCGGCGGCGAAGACATAGCTTTCGACAAAAGTCTGGCCAATGCGCGCGCGCTGGGCAAACAATTGAAACTTGGCTGGCAGCACAAAACGCATCGAGGCTTTTTCCTGCGCGCCGAAGACTTTTTCAGCTTCGCCAAACGATTGCAGACGATGCAGGCGGAGTTTCAGCAAATGGCTGACGAGTTTGAAAACGATTACTCGGGTTATGCGTTGGGATTGGCCAAAGGCGCGGCGCTGGGTCAGCGGCAGGCGTTGATTGAACGCTATGGCGAAAATCTGGACGCCAACTCGCACGGCGAAAGCTTCCTGAAACTCTTTCAAGCGCGCTTCGTGCCGAACGGTTTGTATTTGCTGGACGAACCCGAAGCGCCGCTTTCGCCTCAGCGGCTGTTGGCGCTGCTTTCGATGATTAAGGAAATGGTTGGCGAAGGCGCGCAATTTATCATCGCCACTCATTCGCCGATTTTGATGGCTTACCCGGAAGCGCAGATTTTCAACTTCGACGCGCATCCGGTCAGTGAAACGGCTTACGACGAAGTCGAACACGTTTCGCTGACCCGGCAGTTTCTTAACAACCCCAACTCATTCCTGCGGCATTTGTGAGCTAAGGCTTGGCGCGAAAGGCTTCAATCTCCGCCTTCGACTTCAGCCCTATTTCTTCCAGCCGTTTCATCCAGTGCTTTTCATAAGGCTTCAGCGCCGCGACGACGGCTTCAGCGACAGCCAGATTGCGAAACCATTTTTTGTTGGCCGGAACAATGAACCATGGAGCGTGCGGCGCGCTGCATTGATTCAGCGCATCTTCATAAGCGCGCGTGTAATCGTTCCAATGTTCACGCTCTTTCCAATCCCCAGCCGACAGCTTCCAGTATTTGGTCGCATCCTGCTCGCGTTCCAGCAAGCGTTGCTCCTGTTCCTGTTTGCTGATGTGCAGATAAAACTTCAGCACGAGGGTGTTGGCTTCGGCCAGCAGCTTTTCAAAATCGTTGATGTGGTCGTACCGCGACCGCCAGACTTTGTCCGGCACGAGTTTGTGAACTCGCACGACCAGCACGTCTTCGTAATGCGAACGATTGAAAATGGTGATTTCACCTTTGCCCGGAGTTTGTCTGTGAATGCGCCACAAAAAATCGTGCGACAACTCTTCGGCGGTGGGAACTTTGAACGACGCCACCTGACAGCCCAGCGAATTCAATGGCCCCATGACAGTTTTGATCGTGCCGTCTTTGCCCGAAGTGTCGCGCCCTTGCAGTACGATCAAAACCGAATGCTGCCCGGCGGCATACAGCAGTTCCTGCAACCGCGTCAGTTCGGCGCTCAACTTTTTCAGTTTCTCTTCCCCGTCTTCGCGCTTCAATCCGGCGTCGTATTCGGGATCGAAATCACGAAGTTTGATTGGTTGCTTGCCAGTCAGTTTGTGTGCGAAAGCCATCAGTTCATCTCCATTGAATTGGTTTACTTCGATTGAAAATTACATTGCTTGACCGTTACTGAAGCCGACTTATATGATGCCTGTGGCTTTGGTTCAACACTGACCAATCACTTTTTCCTGCCTGACACGAAGTTTCCGGCAACAAATTTCGAGGGAGTAAACGACTGCTATGGCTCATCCAACGAGTTCCAACAACAACGCACAGAAGATTTGGCACAACGGCAAATTCATTGACTGGAACGATGCCAACATCCACATCATGTCGCACGTAGTTCATTACGGCTCTTCGCTGTTTGAAGGCATTCGCTGTTATTCAACGCCACAAGGCCCGGCGATTTTCCGGCTGCGCGAACACATCAAGCGGCTTCACGAATCCTGCCACGTGTACCGCATGCCGCTGGAATACAGCATTGAACAGTTGATGGAAGCCTGCTTGGAAACCGTGCGTGTCAATGGCTTCAAGGAATGTTATCTGCGCCCGGTGGCATTTCGCGGTTACGGGCCGTTCGGCGTCAATCCGTTGAACAATCCCGTCGAGGTGTACATCGCCAGTTGGGTGTGGGGAAAATACCTGGGCGCGGAAGCCATCGAAGACGGCGTTGATGTGTGCGTTTCCAGTTGGGCGCGCATGCATCCGAACACCTTGCCGCCGACGGCCAAAGCCGGAGCGAATTACATGAATTCGCAGCTCATCAAGATGGAAGCCGTGCTCAATGGTTTTGTCGAAGGCATTGCGCTCGACACGCAAGGTTACGTCAGCGAAGGGAGCGGCGAAAACCTGTTCGTCGTCCGCGACGGAAAAGTCATCACGCCGCCGCTGTCGAGCGCTGGTTTGACCGGCATCACGCGCGATTCGGCAATTCAGATTGCTCGCAATCTGGGCTACGAAGTCGTCGAAGCTCTGATTCCACGCGCGACGCTTTACACCGCCGACGAAGTTTTCTTCAGCGGAACCGCCGCCGAAATCACGCCAATCCGCACCATTGACCGCATCAAAATCGGCGAAGGCAAGCGCGGCCCAATTACGGCTGCGCTGCAAAAAGAATTCTTCGCCATCACCTCCGGCGAAAAAGAAGCGCCCGGCGACTGGCTGGCGTTTGTGAATAAATAGAAGAATTTGTGGGGAAGGAATCAACAGACATGTATTGCGGATAATCTCAAAAACGCTCTATCCTTTAATCAGAGGAGCAACCTTATGAGTCTGCAAACAACAACAATTGAAGTGGATCAATTGACCGCGTCTTTACTAAGAACAAAGGCTGAGGCGAAAGGGCTGACCATTGCTGATTGGCTCCGTTCACTCGCTGAAACCGAGCCAAGACTATCGCAGGCTTCCTTTTTCGAGACAGCTTCACCGGAAGAGAGAGCCAAGGCAGTTGAAGAATGGGCCAGTCGTCAGCGTTCCGTCGCTCCGCCGCTTTCTGATGAGGCGATTAGCCGCGAAAGCATTTATGCCGACCGAGAAGACAAGCAATTATGAGCTACGTGCTGGATTCAAACATTCTGTTGCGAATGGCACAGCCAGCGCATTCGATGCATGCCGAAGCGACGCGAGCCACCGCCGCTTTACTACGCCAAGGTCAACTCATCCACGTCATTCCGCAAACACTTTATGAATTTTGGTCGGTTGCAACGCGAGAAGTTCAATTCAACGGTTTAGGGCTATCAATTCCTGATGCACACGCTGAACTAGCTCGAATAAAAAACCTGTTCCTATTCCTCCCGGATTCACCGGCTATTTACCCTGAGTGGGAACGATTGATAACCCAGCACTCAGTTCGTGGGCGAGATTCGCATGATGCGCGAATCGTTGCCGCGATGAACGTTCACAGCATCACGCATCTGTTGACGTTCAATAAAGATGATTTCAAACGTTTCTCTGCCATTCAAGTGTTGTCGCCGTCGGAAGTGTGAAATCGGCAAACCCACGAAATCAATAAATGTATGGCCTCAACAATCATCTGGCTTCAAGCCACAAAACCAATTCTCAAAACCATGAAACTCCCGAACGTGCGGCAAATCGAACGCGAGTTTTTCGCTTTGAAGAATTTCTGCTCTGCCGTGGCGCGTTGTTTCCGTGCATGACGTTGCGATAAGTGATTGAACGATTTCCTGCCCGCTAAACGCGCCGAGCTTCTGTCAACAACCAAACCGTCAGCCAAACTCAACCCGATACCATGCCAAAAAATTGACAAGCCATCTCAGCGGTCTTATAGTTCGCCGGTCAAACCAAATTACAGCGCTGCCAAGTCTTACATAAACGCGCTGAACCCTGACTGAAAGTCTCTTCTGCCTCAAACATCCGTAACAGGAGGATGCATGACCAGTCGTAATTCACATAATTTGACTGCGGCAATGGCGCCGATTGATCGAGCTGGGATCACCGAACTTGTTGTCCAACGAATCAAGGAATTATTGGAACGTGGAGAATTGAAAGCCGGAAGCCGTTTGCCTCCGGAACGCGAACTGGCAGAGATGCTGCACATCAGTCGCCCAAGCCTTCGCACGGCGCTGAAAGCCTTGTCGGTGATGGGCATCATTCACGCCAAACCCGGCGCGGGAACTTACATTGCCAATTCGCTGCCCGAAGTGTTCACAGAACCGATGCGGTTCATGACTCTGATCAACAACACCAGCGACGAAGAGATGTTCGAAGCTCGGTTGATTATCGAAGCCGGTTTGGCGGAACTGGCCGCCGAGCGCGCCGTGGACGAAGACATCAAGACGATGAACATAGAAATCGAAGGCATGCGCGCGAGCGCCAACGATCCGGAAAATTATCTGAAACACGACATAAGATTTCATAAGGCGATTGCCAAAGCCGCCAACAACAAATTGATGAGCGGCGTGATGGACACCGTCGCCCAACTGCTGTTCAATCTGAGACGCGAAACGGTCAAACACGCGGTTGATCAGGAAGAAGCCATTGACTGGCATCACAAAATCGTCGAAGCCATCAAAAGACGCGACCCCGAACGCGCCAAGTACATGTTGACCGGCCATCTGAAAGCTTCGCAGGCAGCTTGGGCGCGTGAAAATCGCAATAACGGTTCCGGCAATCATTCTTCAGAAAATTCCGCCGGCTCAAGGGAAGAAAAAGCCGACTCGAAGACAATGAAGCGTCGAGTCAAATAACACGATTCTTCAGCGCCATTTTCAGATGCTGCCTGATTTTGAAGAAGTAAAACGCAGGCTTGTGAACGTGGGAGAAGCGGTGCGCAACCACGTACTGATTGAACTTCGCCAGCAATCCGCCGAATCGCTTTCCACTGTCGCGTTTGAAACCGCCGCCGACAAAATCTACGTCATAGATCGGTCGGTCGAAACCATACTGCTGCCTGCGCTGGTTGAACATCTGCAACCCGTCATTTCATTCGTGCTGATTTGCGAAGGCGTCAACGACGAACAACCGCTGGCTTTCCCTGCCCACCTCTCAATAGAACAATGCCACGCGCGTCTGATCGTTGACCCGATTGATGGCACGCGACCGATTATGTACAACAAACGCAGCGCATGGTGGTTGGCGGGACTTGCGCCCAATCTCGGCAACGAAACTTCCCTGCAAAACATTCAAGTCGCCGTGCAGGTGGAAATCCCAACCACACGAGCCGCCCTGGCCGATACGTTATGGGCTATTCGCGGACGCGGCGCGGGCGGCGAAACGACGAATTTGCTGTCCGGCGAACGCGCCGAATTTCAACCGCAACCTTCGCGCGCGAAAACCATTGCCGGAGGTTTTGCGTCGTTCTTTCACCCATTCCCGGGCGGCAAGGAAATCTTCGCCGCAATGGAAGAAGAACTGGCGCTGGAACTCATCGGTGGTTTGGAACAGAGCAAGACGGCTATGTTCGACGAACAATATCTTTCCACTGGTGGCCAGCTTTATGAATTGATGACCGGGCGCGACCGAATGCTGGTGGATGTGCGCGGGTTGTTGTTCGAGCGTTTTGCGCGCGAAGGCAAGCCGGTCGGCCACGCCTGCCATCCGTACGACCTTTGTACCGTGCTGATTGCCGAAGAAGCCGGCGTCGAAATCACTGGCTCGGACGGCCAGACGCTCAACGCGCCGCTCGACACGATTTCAGACGTTTCGTGGATAGGCTACGCCAACGCCGACATTCGCCGCGAAGTCGAACCGACCTTGATGAAATTGCTTGCCAGACATCTTGGGTAATTCTGTGGCCAAAGCCGCTGCAAAACTTTTCAGACTGATCGCTTTGCTGGTTTTGGCTGGCGCAACGGTTTTCGCTCAAACGCCGAAATTATCCGCCGCCGAATTTGAAATCATCGAAGGCGTTTTTCACGATGGGTTGGGAACCTTCGCCGAATTGCGGCTGGCCAACAAATTGATTGAACTCGGCAAGCTCCATCAGCCGCCGTTCGATTTGCGAAGCAGCGAAACCAAAATGCGCGACGCCATGGAACGTTTGCCCGCCAATCATCCGTCGCGAAAAAAATTTGAAATTGAACGCGCCAACATAGCCTCGGCGACAGAACTTGGCGCAGCGGAATTGCTCAAGCGAAAACCCAATGCCGCTCTCGTTCGCATAATTCACAGCGCCAGAGAATTCGCCAACGCCAAAGCCGCCGATTTGATTCTGGAATTTCAAACCGGCGAACGTTTGCCGGTTTCAGTCAAAACCGAAAAATCCAACAAGCTAGCCGTCGCCGAAGGCCAGACGCCAGACATTCAAGCCAAATGGGCGGAGCGTTATTTCCGCGTTTCGCCAACGGAATTCGCGTCGCTGATGCGCGAACTAGGATTTGCTTCGATGGAAGAATTGAAGGCGAATTACCTGAACGTTTCGGAACTGGTGGCGCAAATTCTGATTCGCAAACTTGGTTTGGCGGATTGCCATCCGAACGATTTCAGTCGCGCCCGCGTAACTGAACTGGAATCGGCAAAGTTTCTCTTTCGCCAGTTGCTGCGGTTCAAGCACGGAAACGACGGCAGCACGGTCATTATCTTTGACAGGGAAAGCGGAACGGTCGGTTGGGAATCGCGTCTGGAAGCGATTGATGTCGAACAACTGACAGCGGATCGGATTTCGTTTCGGCCTTCGCGCCCGCGCAACAATTCGATTGCGTCGGAATTCGGCATCAAGATTGATGGGCAGGTCGTCGTGACGTTTCAGATCAAACACAAACGCGGCAAAGCTCGCGGCAGCCATCGCCAATTCGAGTTTTCAGACATCACCACGCGGTTGATCATTTGACGCAGCGAACGTAATGCACGAACTCAACCGTTGCGTCGCGTTTGTACCGGCGTCCGTTGTCGGCCTTGAAGCGGTTATATTTTTGCTTGAACGTTTTTGGCCTGCCGCGCAACTTCAAAATCCGTTTGATCTCTTCGGCGCTCATCACGCCTTCATCGTTGTAACTCAGCAAAATGTGCCGCGCCCGCGCGTTGACGATCAAATCTTCCAGAGCTTCGGCGGCACGCTTCGACTGGCAATAACGGCTTCGCGGATATTCGCGCATGCCGGTGACGCCGGAAACCTGCGGGTTGTCATACGCCGCAATGGTTTCTAGCACGTGATAATTCGCGCCGTATTGCCGGTGGTTGTATGGCGGGTCCAGATACAACACGTCACATTCAATTTCGCGGATTAACTCGTTGGCGTCTCGCTGATGAACTTCGCAGCCTTTGACGTGATTGGACAGTTCCAGCGACTTCAACGTCAGCGGTCTAAGCGCGCTGGCCTTGAACTTCTTCAGAAAAGCTCCATACACGCTGGCGGTGTTGGCCACCTGGTCAATGGCTTCCAGCAGCGAAGCCAGCAGGTAAAAGCATTCGGCTTCGCTGATGAGTTTTTGCTCGCGCCAGCTTTCGATTGCCTGGCGAATGGCGTCGGCTTTTTCGGCGTTGTCCGTCGAATAATAAAACCGCTCAGCCAGCGGGCTGTAATTTTCTGCAATGAAGCCTGCCGAGCCTTCCAAACTGTTGAGCAGCGCCAAAACTTTCTCTGCTGAGTTTGTGGCTCCGATGTTGGTGAACGATTGATAGGCTTTCAGCAATTGAGCGAAGCGCGGCTGATGATTGATCTCGATGTAGGCTTTGTTGAGCGTGTAAGCGTAATGTTGGAAATCGTTGGCGATGACTCGCAAACCGAACCGTTTGAACATCCGCCCAACGGCTCCAGTTCCGGCAAAAATATCGCAAGCCGTTTGCTCGTCGCCATCGCGGACTTCTCGCCAGACTTTTTCCAGAAACGGAAGCAGCGAATGTTTGGAACCGATGTAGTTCATCTCCGCCGTTATTTATCTCCAAACGAAATGCCCAGATCGCGCGCCGATTGAATCAGGTCGTAATCCAGCGGAACTTGTTTGCGGTGTTCAATGGCTATGGCAAGCGGGACGGTGATGATGGCCGAAGATTGATAAGCAACCATCACATTGCGTTCGCCGCGCTCAATGGCGCGAATGGCAGCGGTTCCGAATCGAGTGGCAAGCAGCCGATCCGCCGGAGTCGGTTGGCCGCCGCGCTGCAAATGGCCCAGCACCAGCGAACGGGTCTCATATCCGGTCAATTGTCCAAGCTCTTTGGCCAGATATTCAGCAATGCCTCCAAGTCGGCGTGAATCACCGACAAACTGCGGGTCTTGGAAAATCAAATCTCCACCGACCTGAATCGCTCCTTCCGCCGCAACAACAATGGCGAAGTTTCGTTTGCGTCGCCAGCGGTCGTGCAGCTTTTCGGCAATCGCGTCCAGTGTGTATTGAATTTCGGGAATCAGAATGACATCGGCTCCGCCAGCTACGCCTGAATACAGAGCAATCCATCCGGCATTGCGTCCCATGACTTCGACAATCATCACTCGTTCGTGAGATTCGGCGGTGGCGTGCAATTTATCTATCGCGTCGGTGGCAGTGCTGACGGCGGTGCTGAAACCAAAGGTCATTTCCGTCGCCATCAAATCGTTGTCAATCGTTTTCGGAACGCCGATGATGGGAATGCCTTTTTCGGACAGGTAACTGGCAATGGTCAGCGTGCCGTCTCCGCCGATGACGACCAACGCATCCAACTCCAATTCCTGAAACGATTCGACGATTCGATCGGAAACGTCTATTTCCGTGGTTTGTCCGTTTTGCTGAATTTTGTGTTTGAAAGGATTGCCGCGGTTGGTGGTGCCGAGAATGGTTCCGCCGCGATAAATGATGCCGCGCACATCCTGCGTATTGAGCAAATGAACGCGCTCCGGGTGGAGCAGCCCTTCGAAGCCTTTTTCAATGCCGAAAACTTCCCAGTCTCGATTGAGCGAGCCGATCACGACAGCTCGAATGACCGCGTTCAATCCAGGGCAATCGCCGCCGCCGGTAACGACGCCGATTCGTTTTCGTTTAGAGTCTGTCGTGTATTCTTGAGTCATAGCCGAATCAGTTTAACGATCTTCCGTCTGAGGGCAAATACAAAGCCGATTGCACTTTACCCTCTGACGAAAAATCTGCAAAACCGGCTCAGCCAGCGGCTTCGGATAACAGAGTCAGGTCATTGATGACGATGTGCCGTTCGTTGACGTCAATCAATGCTCGACGGCGCAAATCATTCAAATGAGCCGTCACCGATTCACGGGTGCTGCCCACCAGGTCGGCAATTTCACGGTGCGGCAATTTCAGGTTGATGACCACCGAACCGTTTTCCTGAACCGTTCCATAACGAAACGCCATTTCGGACAGGACCCTGGTCAAACGACCGGGAACAGCTTCCAGAGAAAGATTCAACACGCGATCTTCGGTTCGTTTCAACCGTTCACCAATCGTGCGAAACACATAATCGTAAAGCTTCGGATGCTCGCTGATCATCTGCTGGAAATCTTCCTTGCTGGTGTACACGACGGTCACATCTTCATGTGCCTGCATGGCTCGGTCGCGTGGCCCGGTCAGATACAAGGCGTCTTCGCCAAAAATCATTCCTGGTGCCAGAATGTCAGTAAGCGCCTGAGTTCCATGCCGATCCACACGCATGACTTTGACGTATCCCTGAACCAACCCAAAAATGTGGCTGCGTTCATCTCCTACGTTATAAATCGTGCTTCGATGAGGATATCGCTTAAAGGTAAATTTCGTGGAAATCCCTTTGAGCGACAAATAATCAAAGAGATAACTGAATTCCAGTCGAGCCAGGGATTCAATCAGGTCTAAACTGGAAATTGAACGTCTTCTGGTTTTACCGCCTTCAACGGGGCGAGCGTTTTCGATGCTTCCCATATTCATAACTCCGCTCTTTTTGGTACTGAGTGGTTTTCGTGAAGAATAACCTTTTGCAAAGGTAATGACGACAAGTAAAAACCTCACGCATTACGGATATCTATCGCGCTTCACTGACAGAGAGCTAACTTTTCTTCTGTAGTCAGTTGTCCGGTTATTCCGTGAAATTTCGTCCTCAGCGGAAATTGCCAGCAATCACTGATTTCTCAGCCGCGACAATTCCGCTGAATAGACTACCCGAAACTCTCAGCGCCATCTACGCACTTAAACCATAGATAGTACTAAGAGTTATAGTATTCATCAATTTCAAGATTCTATTGGGGGGATGTAAGTGACCGGGTGGAAGATAGCACAACTGTATTTATCAATACAACATTGCCAAGGCTATTATTTTATTTTTTGTCAGCTTTCTTCTGACAAGATTCATATTCCGCCAACGTGTCCAAAGTAAGGCGAGCAAAAGTCATTTCCAGACAGATTAGTCAGTTGCCGCTGCACACCAATTTGGATAAGATGGCACTCGCTGAATGAGCACTCATTCAGCGAGACTCCTGATTGACAATCCCATGCAAACAAAGCGTAAAGTGACGGTTCGTACTGATGAACCGTCTGACGAAAAACATCGCAACGGTAAGTCCGAAGCAATTCTGCGTGCGGCGGCCAAAGTGTTCGCTCAGTCCGGCTACTTCAATGCAAAAGTTTCCGATGTGGCGCGCACTGCCGGCGTGGCGGATGGAACGGTCTATTTGTATTTCAAGAATAAAGACGATCTGTTGACCTCGATCTTCAGTTGGGCAATGGGCGAATTTCTGGCTCGTGCCCGAACCGAATTGGCCGGAATAGCCAATGCCAAGGAAAAATTGTTGAGCTTTGCCAAGCTTCATTTTTCTCTGTTCGAACAAGAGCGCGACATCGCAGTCGTTTTTCAAATTGAGTTGCGGCAATCCGCCAAATTCATGGAGCAGTTTTCGACGACTTATCTGGCGGAATATCTGCAAATGCTGCGAGAAATCATAGAAGAAGGCCAGCGAGTCGGCGTTTTCCGGTCGGCATTGAATTCGAAATTCGTGGCCAAGCTGCTGTTCGGCTTGCTGGATGAAATGGCTACCAACTGGGTGCTGAGCCATGGCAATCACAGCCTGACGGCAATGGCCGAACCGGTTTTGGATGTTTTCTTCAATGGAGTGAGCACAAACCATGTCTGATTCCCAAATCAAAACTTTGGTGGATTTGTATCGTCACGTTTTGGCAAAACCGAAACCGGCATTGCTCAATTACAAACTCAGCGACCAATGGCAGCCTGTTTCTACTGAACAATTGGCGGAAAAAGTCCGCCTGGCTGCAATGGGTTTGTTCGCTCTGGGAGTTCAGCCCGGCGCTCACGTTGGCCTGCTGTCGGAAAATCGCATCGAATGGACGATTGCCGATCTGGCCGTCGTCAATTGTGGAGCGGCGGACGTTCCGATTTACCCCACGCAAGCCCCAAAACAAGTCGCTTACATCCTCAACGACGCAGGCGTCGAAATTTTGTTTATTTCCAACCAGGCGCAATACGACCGCGTCCGCGAAGCGTTGAATTCATGTCCCAAATTGCGCGTCATCGTTTCATTCGATCAGGTCAGCGCTCCAAGCGGCAAAGTCATGAGTTTTGACGAACTGTTGAATTGGGGCGCGGCGGCTTACGACACCGATCCGCATGCCTTTGAAAACATGCAAGCCACGGTCAAGCCGGAAACTCTGGCGACATTGATTTACACATCCGGAACAACAGGCGATCCGAAAGGGGTGATGCTGACGCACAGCAATCTGGTCGCCAATGTGCTCAGCACTGTGCAGGTGACAACCGTCGTTGAAGACGACGTCGCGCTGAGCTTTCTTCCCTTCTCTCACATCTTCGAGCGCGCTGTTATTTATTTCTACCTGTTCATACGAGCCAAAGTGTTTTACGCGCGCAGTATTGAAACCGTCGCTGAAGATTTGCGCGATGTGAAGCCGAATTACCTGACCAGCGTTCCGCGCCTGTTCGAGAAAATTCAGGCTCGCGCCATGGAAAAAGCCGAAGCAGCGGGCGGTTTGACGGCCAAAGTCGCTCGTTGGTCTGTTGCCGTCGGCCAGCAATGGGCGGAACTTGTCAGCAATGGCCAGAAGCCGGATTTTCTGTTGAGCCTGAAGCACAAACTTGCGGACACGCTGTTTTTTTCCAAATGGCGAATGGCAATGGGCGGACGAATTCGATCATTCGTTGCCGGCGGAGCTGCGCTTGCGCCCGACCTGGCCAAAACGTTTTACGCCGCCGGAATGCCGATTTTGCAGGGATACGGATTGACCGAAAGTTCGCCCGGCATCACGGCCTGCACCGAGACACACAATCGGCTGGGTTCCGTAGGGCGAGCCATGCCCGGCGTTACCATCAAAATCGCCGAGGATGGAGAAATTCTGGCCAGCGGCGCAAACATCATGCAGGGTTATTACAACAAACCCGAAGAAACCGCCGAGGCGCTGGAAACCGACGCCGAAGGTCGCGTCTGGCTGCACACTGGAGATATTGGCGTGCTGGACAAAGACGGTTACCTGTTCATCACCGATCGCAAAAAAGATTTGCTGAAAACCAGCGGCGGCAAATACGTCGCGCCGCAGCCGATCGAAAACCTCATCAAACGCAGCCGTTTCGTCAATCAGGTGGTCGTCATAGGCAACGACCGAAAATTTCCCGCCGCCTTGATCGTTCCGCAACTGGACGTATTGAAAGCTCACGCCGAACAACTCGGCATTTCCGCAGGAACCAATGCTGAATTGATCGCGCATCCGCAAATCGTCAGCTTGATCGAAAACGAAATCGCCCAAAATACCGCCGAGCTTGCTCAATACGAAAAGATCAAAGCGGTTTTGTTGCTAGATCAAGAGCTGACGGTCGAAAGCGGCGAACTGACGCCAACATTGAAGGTCAAACGTCGTGTCGTGGTTGAAAAACACAAGAAGGCGATTGACCGGCTTTATCACGAAAAAGAAGCCGCTCACGCAGCGGCAGAATGACATTGATAGAAAAATGGGCAGAGGAAAGATGGCGAACAAGCGGCACAACAACGTCACTGAACTCTTGTAAAAGCGTCGCAGGCTTTTTGCCCGCTGGGTCAAGGCGAAGGCGTCCGAACAAATCTGATTTCCATGATGAGCCAGCAGTTTCCGATCAATCTGAACATCACGCGCATCGTCAAACACTCGTCCATGACGTGGAGCTTTTTCATGTCGCCGCAGCGCGCCGAACTTCCGAACTTCATTGCCGGACAAGTGGCCGTGCTGGAAATCGGCGATTTCGGCGAATCCTATTTCGCCTTTGCGTCGGCGCCGGGGGAGTCTGAATTCGAGTTTCTGGTCAAACACAAACCTGCGTTTGAAATCACCACGGCGCTGTTTGAAAACCGCGCCGCCCCAATCGCGCTGAACAACATCGTCGGCAAAGGATTCCCAATCGCTGATTACAAAGGCCACGATCTGGTTTTTGTGGCAATGGGAACCGGCCTGGCTCCGTTGCGCTCCACGTTGCGCCATCTTCTTTCGCGCCGCGATGATTTCGGGCGACTGTTCGTGCTGTTCGGCGCGCGCACGGTTGAAGATTTCTATTACCAGAACGAGATGACCATTGATTGGCGAAAACATGGCGTGGAACTTCGCCAGGTCATCAGCCAACCCGGCGACAGCGATTGGGACGGCCCGACCGGTTACGTGCAAAGCCTGCTAGACCATGTCGTGCCGGAAATGAACAATCCGCTGGCGCTGGTCTGCGGTTCGCTGGAAATGCAGGAACAAACGAAAAAGCGGTTGGGCGAACTGGGCTTTGCGCCGGAAAAGATTTTGACGAATTATTGATTATCAAACGCGAAGCGGCTTTGCGTTGAGAAATTTTCGAGGAGACATCAACTATGCAGATCAAAAAAGCAGCAGTGCTGGGAGCGGGAGTGATGGGCGCGCAGATCGCCGCGCATCTGGCCAACGCTGGCATTCCGTGTTTGCTGTTGGACATTGCGCCAAAAGAATTGACGCCGGACGAACAAGCCAAAGGCTTGACGCTGGAATCGCGCTCGGTGCGCAACCGCATCGCACAGGCCGGTTTCGACGCCGCGCAAAAAGCCAAACCGGCAGCGTTTTTCGTCGGCGATGCGGCGAAACTGGTCACGGTCGGCAACTTTGAAGACGATTTGCCTAAGCTTAAAGATTGCGATTGGATCATCGAAGCCATCGTTGAAAAACTGGAAATCAAACGTTCACTCTACGAACGCTTGGAACCGCATCTGCATCCCGAAGCGATCATCACCTCAAACACGTCGGGCATTCCGCTTGTTCAACTTGCCGAAGCCCGTTCGGACAATTTCCGCCGCCGCTTTCTGGGCACGCATTTTTTCAATCCGCCACGTTATCTGCATTTGATGGAAATCATCACGCAGCCCGAAACCGACGCGGAAGTCACCAGGTTCATCGCCGATTTCACGGATCGCAAATTGGGCAAAGGCGTCGTTTACGCCAAAGACACGCCGGGCTTCGTCGCCAATCGCATCGGCAATTTTTCGATGCTCAACGCCTTTAACGTCATGGGCGAACTCGGCCTGAGTTTTGAAGAAGTGGACGCGCTGACCGGAACCGTCATCGGCCACGCCAAAAGCGCATCTTTCCGCACGCTCGACGTTGTCGGCCTGGACACAGCCTACAACGTGGCGAAGAACCTTTATGCCGCTCTGCCGAATGACGAAAAACGCGAGTCGTTCAAAGTCCCGGCGTTTATGGAAGCGATGGTCGAACGGCGTTTGCTCGGCGACAAAACCGGAGGAGGTTTTTACAAGAAAGTCGGCAAGGACATCACGACGCTCGACACGGCGACTTTTGAATATCGTCCACAGCAAAAAGCGCAATTCGCTTCTTTGAGCGCGGCCAAGCAAATCGAAAGTTTGCCGGAACGTTTGCGCTCGCTGGTTTACGCCGGCGACAAGGCTGGTGAATTTTTGTGGCGCACGATGTCCGAAGCCGGAAGTTACGCCGCCAATCGCATCCCCGAAATCGCCGACAACATCGTCGAAATTGACAACGCGATGAAATGGGGCTTCGCGCACGAAATGGGGCCGTTTGAAAAATGGGACGCCATAGGCGTGGAAAAATCCGTCGCGCGATTGAAAGAGGAAGGTCGTCCAGTTCCGGCCAACGTCGAAAAAATGCTGGCCGCCGGAGCCAAGAGCTTTTACAAGACGGAAAACGGCCAGCGGCAATACTTCGATTTCGCCAGCGGCGAATACCAACCTGTTCCCTTGCCCGCTGGCATCACCATCCTGAAATCGCTGAAAGACCAGAACAAAGTCATCAGGAAAAATGCTGGCGCGAGCCTGATTGATCTGGGCGACGGCGTCGTTTGCGTTGAATTCCATTCCAAGATGAACGCGCTGGGCAGCGACCAACTGGGAATGATTCAGTGGGCGATCAAGGAAGTCGAAAAGAATTACGTCGGTTTGGTCATCGGCAATCAGGGCGAGAATTTTTCTGCTGGAGCGAACATCATGATGATGTTGATGGCCGCGCAGGAAGGCGAATGGGATGAAATCAATCTGGGCGTTCGCCAGTTTCAGAACACCACTATGAGTTTGCGATATTCAGCCAAACCTGTAGTCGTTGCTCCGCATCACCTGACGCTCGGCGGCGGTTGCGAAATGGTTTTGCACGCTGACCGAGCCGTCGCCGCAGCGGAAACTTACATCGGCCTCGTTGAAGTCGGTGTCGGCTTGCTTCCGGGCGGAGGCGGCACAAAAGAAATGGCCGTCCGCGCCGCCGAAGTCGTCGAAGCTTCGCCGGGCGTGGATCAGTTTGAGGTGTTGCGTGCCAATTTTGAATTGACCGCAATGGGCAAAGTCGCCACCAGCGCCGTCGAAGCACGCAAGTGGGGCTTGTTGCGAAAAGCCGATCGCGTCGTGATGAATGACAAGCGCGTCATTGAAGAAGCCAAACAAACTGTGCTGACTTTGGTCGCTGAGGGTTACACGCCGCCGCAACCTCGACAGGATGTTTTGGTTTTGGGCGAATCGGCGCTGACCAAATTCAAACTGGGCATGCACATGATGCAACGCGGCGGATACATTTCGGCGCACGATGCGTTGATCGGATTGAAAATCGCCACGGTCATGAGCGGCGGCAATCTGACCCGCCCGACGCGCGTCAGCGAACAATACCTGCTTGATCTGGAACGCGAAGCTTTCGTCAGCCTGTGCGGCACCAAAGCGACACAGGAACGGTTGGCGCACATGCTGAAAACCGGCAAACCGCTAAGAAACTAGGAGAACGTTATGGTCACAGCTCAGGCAAAGCTTATTGAACCCAAATCGCATCTTTGGACAGTTGGTGAATATGACCAACTGGCCGAGCTTGGTTTTTTCGATGGCAAACGTGTTGAGCTAATCGAAGGGGAGGTGATTGAGATGAGCGAAATGGGAAGACCGCATGTGATTGCCTTGAATAGGACCGCGGACTTGCTGGAATCAGTCTTCAAACAAGATTGGTTCGTGCAAACTCAGTCACCTGTACAACTCAGTAAACGTTCCGCACCAGAGCCAGACATCGCCGTCATTCAAGGCGCAATGGAGGATTACTTGGCTGACCATCCAACAACAGCAGGTTTGATCGTAGAAATCTCGGACAAAACCCTTCTCTATGACCGTACCGTAAAAGCTAGTCTGTATGCCAAAGAAGGCATACAGGATTACTGGGTACTCAATGTGAAAAAGCATCAACTGGAAATTTTCCGACGGCCAATTCCTGATTCAGATGCCAGGCACGGCTTTAGTTATGCAGATCAGCATATCGTCATCGAAGGCGAACGTGTCTCGCCGCTCATTAAGCCAGAGGCTGAAATTGCCGTTACCGAAATGTTGCCACCGCCAAATTACAGGTAGTCGGAATAATCATTAAACCACTCAAGGAGAAAAACATGCGAGAAGCAGTCATCGTCAATGCATTGAGAACCGCCGTTGGCAAAGCCGGGCGAGGCGCGTTAAAAGACTCAAGGCCGGATGATCTGGCCGCCGCCGTCATCAAAAAGTTGTTGGCCGATGCGCCGCAACTCAACCCAGCGGAGATCGAAGACGTAGTAATTGGCTGCGCGACGCCTGAAGCTCAGCAAGGCATGAACATGGCTCGGCAAGCGGCTTTGCTTGCGGGCATTCCCAACACGGCTTCGGCCATTACGATCAATCGTTTTTGCTCGTCCGGCTTGCAGGCGATTGCCCAGGCCGCCGAACACATCATGGTTGGTTCGGCTGACGTAGCCATTGGCGCAGGCGCGGAAAGCATGTCGCTGTTGCCAATGGGCGGTTACAACTTGTCGCCGAACGCCACGTTGGTGGACACCTATCCCGACACTTATTTGAACATGGGACTGACCGCTGAAAACCTGGCACGCAAATATGAAATCACGCGCGAACAGGCCGATGAATTCAGCGTGCGTTCGCATCAGAACGCGGCAGCGGCGATTGACGGCGGGCGGTTCAAAGACGAGATCGTTCCCTTCACCGTTTCGACACGCGAACTGGAAACCGATGACAAAGGTCGCGGGAAAATCCGAGTCAAGGAAACCGTCTTTGAAGTGGACGAAGGCGTTCGCCGCGACACAACGCTGGAAGGACTGGCCAAGCTGCGACCGGCATTTCATGTCAAAGGAACTGTCACTGCCGGTAATTCCTCGCAAACCTCCGATGGCGCGGCAGCGGCATTGGTGATGTCTGCGGAGCGCGCTCAGGCGTTAGGTTTGCAACCTATGGCTCGCTTTGTCGCCTTTGCCACAGGCGGCGTAGCTCCCGAAGAAATGGGCATCGGCCCGGTCGTGGCGATTCCGAAGGTTTTGAAGATCGCCGGATTGAAACTGGAAGACATTGATCTGATCGAACTCAACGAAGCTTTTGCGGCGCAAGCCTTGTCGGTCATCAAAGTTTTGAACCTGGATATGGAACGCCTGAACGTCAATGGCGGCGCGGTCGCGCTGGGACATCCGCTGGGTTGCACAGGCGCGAAACTCACCAGCACTCTGCTTTACGAAATGAAACGTCGCAAAGCCCGCTACGGCATGGTTACAATGTGCGTAGGCGGCGGAATGGGAGCGGCAGGCATCTTCGAGAATTTGATGAGGTGATTTATGAACAGCAATGGAACCAACGATAATGGAACCAACGATCCAACCAAAGACCTGACTGAAAATTTGAGCGACCGACAATTGTTATTGTTGTTGCTTGAGCGTGCCACCGAAGACCGACAATTATTGTCCCAGTTGCTTGAGCGCACCGCGCGACTGGAAGCGGCAGAGGAAGACCGCAAGCTTGAAACTCGTCCGCTCTGGACCCGACTGGACGGCCAAGTAACGCAAATGCTAGCCAAGTTAATGGCTATCGAAGAAGAGCAGGGGCGAATGCGCGAGGAACAACAGCGGATGCGCTTTGAAATTAGCGGGTTCAGCGAAGACCTTCGTAATGAGCGACTGGCGCGTTTTTATCTGGTGGAGCGAATGAATACGCTGGAAAGAGCGCAACCATCACAGCAGTAAAACCAATTCATAACCAATCAAAGGAAGACATAAACCATGGCAGCACATGAAGTCATCAAAGGCGGCGGCTTTCTGCTTCAGGAAACTGCGCCCGCAAATGTTTACTCACCGGAAGATTTCAACGACGAACAGAAGCTGATCGCGCAAACGACTGACGAATTTGTCGAAAAAGAAATCATGCCGAACTTCGACAAGATCGAAACCAAGGATTACGAAATCCAGCGCGAACTCATCAAGAAAGCCGCCGATCTGGGTTTGATCAATGCTTCGATTCCCGAAGCTTACGGCGGACTCGATCTGGATCACGTGTCGCAGATGCTGATTTACGAACACCTGACCGGCAGCGCGTCTTTTTCGACGGGTTTTGGCGGAACGGCGGGCATCGGCTTGCTGCCGATTCTGCTTTTCGGCACTCACGAACAGAAAGAAAAGTATTTGCCGAAACTCGGTTCGGGCGAATGGGTCGGCGCTTACGCCCTGAGCGAATCAAGCTCCGGTTCGGATGCGCTTGGCGCAAAATCCACCGCGCGTTTGAGCGAAGACGGCGCGCACTGGATTTTGAATGGCGAAAAAATGTGGATCACCAACGGCGGTTTCGCCGATGTGATTACGATCTTTGCCAAAGTTGACGGCGAACACTTCACCGGTTTTATCGTCGAAAAGAACGATCCGGGCGTCAGCCATGGAAACGAAGAACACAAGCTCGGCCAGCGCGGATCGTCCACCACGCCTATCATCATGCAGGACGCCAAAATTCCCAAAGATCGTTTGCTCGGCGAAATCGGCAAAGGCCATTTGATCGCCTTCAACGTGCTGAATCACGGACGCATCAATCTGGGAGCTGGCGGCATAGGCGGCAGCAAGCGCGTTCTCGGTCAGGCAGCGAAATACGCCGCGCAACGTCGCCAGTTCGGACGCGCCATTGCCAGCTTCGGCGCGATTCAATACAAGATTGCCGAGATGGCAGCGCGCATTTACGCCTGCGATTCCGCCGTTTATCGCACCGCCGGAATGATCGAAGCCCGCGAAGCGACGATTGACAGAAGCGACCCGGTGGCCGTCATGAAAGCCATCGAGGAATACGCCATCGAATGCGCCATCGCCAAAGTGGCCGGTTCCGAATTGTTGTTTTATTGCGCCGATGAAAACGTCCAGATTCACGGCGGCAACGGCTTCACCGAAGATTACCCGGCGGAAGGCGCTTATCGTGATTGCCGCGTCAACCGCATCTTTGAAGGCACGAACGAAATCAACCGCCTGCTGATTCCCGGCCAACTCATCAAACGCGCGATGAAAGGTGGCTTGCCGCTGTTCCAGGCCGCGATGAAGTTGCAGGAAGAATTGCTGGCCGGTCCTTCATTCGATGAAAACGATGACGAGTCGCCGTTGGCCAACGAAACCAAACTGGCCGCCAACGCCAAGAAAGTCGCCATCGCCCTGCTCGGTTCCGCCGCACAGAAATTCCAGGCGGCATTGGCCGAACAGCAGATGATTTTGAGCTGGACGGCGGACGTCATCATTGACGCCTTCCAGATTGACAGCGCCGTTGGCCGCACCGCCAAGCTGATTGCCGTGGACGGAGCGGAAAAACACGCGGCAGCGATTGACGCGACGAAACTGTTCACGCACGACGCCATCAACCGCATCGAAGTCGCGGCCAAAAACGCTCTGGCTGCAATTGCCGACGGCGACGAACTGCGCGTGATGCTGGTGGCTCTGCGCCGCTTGACGAAACAGGAGCCGCTCAACACGGCTGCGATTCGTGAACGGCTGTCCAACAAAGTCGTCGAAGCGGGCGGCTATATTTTCTAAACTAACTTGTTTTCAAAGCCCCAAGCGAGTCATCCAGTATCCGCTTGGGGTTTTGGCTTTCAGGTGCAGAAAAATGGATTGGCCAGATTTCGACAGTAATGGCGATCTGCCGGTTGGAGTCCACAAGTCAACTCTGACTGAAGTAGTCGAATACTTTGGCGCTGGCAGTTTGCAACGCGAAATTATTGCTCGGCGGCTGACTCGCATTTATCAACTGGTTCAAACCACCGGCCAGGTTGCAAGGTTCATCATCTTCGGGTCTTTCATCACCAATAAGTCTGCGCCTAATGACGTTGACATCTTTCTGGTGATGGAAGATACATTCGACTCGTCTCAATTGAATGGCGAAGCAACTATCATCTTCGATCACCTGGCTGCTCAAAACCGCGAAGGCGTAAGCATTTTCTGGATCAGGCGAATGGCAGCCATCGGCGGTGAACAGGCAGCGATTGAAGATTGGCAAATTCGACGTGACAACAGACGCAGAGGAATCGTGGAGGTAGTAAGTGATGATTAAGAACGATCAGGAGCTTCAAGCAACGCTGGAACGTGCCAATCGTTTCCAGCAACAAATTGAGAAACTGCGTGAGGTCGAAACCAATCCGACCAATTACCGATTATCGGCAAGCGGTTATCTGGCCGAAATAGACCGGATGTATCTTGAAATCAGGGAATATCTTTGGCTTCATCCCAGCGAGCTTCACCGCGAAGCTGCTTGACCTCTCACAATCATCAATAGAAATTTGTGGCACCTACTTCAGCACTTCCAATTATTGACGCCTGGGCACAACCGGCTCGACGCGAAGCCTTTGAGAAGCTGCCGGAAATCGCGCGGCTGTTCAAACAATCTGGTTCGTCGCATTTGCTTGAACACGGTTTGACGACCGCGCAAATCGTTGCCGAAATGGATAAGGCAGGGATTCAAACCCTGATGCTGTCAGCTTGGCATCGTCCGGGAGCCAACATCTACAGCAATGACTTGATTGCAGAAATGATCGCTGAATTCCCCGACCGGTTTGTCGGCGTCGCCTCAGTCAATCTGGAAAAACCGGTCGAAGCCGTCCGCGAACTGGATCGCGCGGTGCGGCAGCTTGGTTTCAAAGCGTTGCGCGTCATTCCCTGGCTGTGGAAATTGCCACCGAACGACAAGCTGTACTTTCCGCTGTATGTGAAATGTATCGAGTTGGACATTCCCTTCTGCACGCAGGTCGGCCACACCGGCCCGTTGATGCCTTCGGAAACTGGTCGCCCGGTTCCTTACCTGGACGAAGTCGCGCTCGTCTTTCCCGAACTCAAAATCGTAGCCGGTCACATCGGCCATCCGTGGACGGATGAAATGATTGGCGTCGCCTGGAAGCACGAAAATGTTTACATTGACACTTCGGCATACCTGCCGCGTTATTACCCGCCGCAACTGCTGCATTACCTGAAAACTTATGGGCAGGATAAAGTGCTGTTCGGGTCGAATTTCCCGATGCTTTCGCTGGAAAAATGCGTCCAGCAAGTGAACGAGCTTGGCTTGGCGGAGGACGTGCAAGCCAAGTTCCTTTTCCAAAATGCTAAGCGAGTCTTCAAGCTTGATACCAAGTGATGCGAATCGAAAAACTCACGATCCCAACTCCTTTCCCGGTCGGTCCGATCAACATTTATCTGGTCGTCGAAGACCCGTTGACACTGGTGGACACTGGACCGAAAACTGAGGAAGCGCTGGTCGCGTTACGCCAGCAACTCCACCAATTTGGTTTTGCCGTCAAAGACATTCAGCGCGTCATTCTCACGCACACGCACGAAGACCATTGTGGTTTGGCTGGGACGATTCAGCGGGAATCCGGCGCGCGGGTTTATGTTCACGAGTGGGAGTATCGCAACATCTCAGAGCATCGGCAGACTCGCGTTGATCGCAATCTGCTGCTGCACGCCGGAGTTCCGCCGGAAGAACTGGAAGCGATGGCTGGGCGATACGAACTGATCCACCATTACGCAGACGCCGTAGCCGATGTCGAAGCATATCGAGATCAACAGGAATTCGTCTTCGCGTCGGGCAGTTTGCGAGTCGTTCACACGCCGGGGCACACGCCGGGAAGCTGCTGTCTGCTGCGCGAAGCGACTCGGTTAATGCTGACCGGCGACACTGTGCTGAAAACCATCACGCCGAATCCGGTGCTGAATGCCGACCCGATTGATCCTAGCAGACGTTTTCCTTCGCTGGGCGAATATCTGGTTTCGCTGGCTCGCATTCGGGAATTGGCGCCGACTCTGCTGAAAACTTCACACGGCGGAGACGTGACCGATTACGAAGAGCACTTTCACCGTTCGATCAAACAGATTCAGGAACGCCAGAACAAAGTCATTGCCTTTGTTCCCAAACAAGGCGTGACGGCTTGGGAAATGTCGAAACTGCTTTTCCCAAAAGTGGACAATCTGAACCGTTTTCTGGCTACATCCGAAGCCATAGCTCATCTCGATCTGGCTGTCGCCGAAGGAAAACTTCGTATGGAAAAACGCGGCGACGTGGAATTTTACCTGCGCCATTGAGTTTCCAACTTGCTGCACCCTGTCTGTCGCTGTCAGCCGTAACACCCAACGAACAACGGAAAAAGTTTGAACCGCAAGGCGTCATACGTCGTGCGTTCATCTGTCACACCGTTGCCACCAAACAACTTCCCGCAGCAATATCGCGCCGAAGTTTTTACAAACGATTTACAACTGATTAACAACTGATTGACCTGACAGGTGCATAATCGCAATCTGTCAAAAAAGGTATTTAGCAGCAATGGCAAAAAAATCTGGTTTGCCTTGTTGATTTGATTGAAACCTTTTGTCAGATTCGACCACAAACATCGTCGAATCTGACAATTCTGCGACAGATTTGATCGAGGCGAAATTTCGGTAAGTACTCCCCTTAGGAGTTGATGAGTTCAACAAGGAACCGGGTTCGCCTTCAGACTTATTGGCTAGACAACTGCCGGAGATCGTTATGGCCAGCAAAGCTTTTATCCGCACAATCCTCGTCGTCGTTCTGCTAGTCACGGCGCACACAATCAAACCTTTTACCTTTGGCAGCGTTGCGATACAGGCGCTGGGAACGGCACGTTCGCTTTCCTTCGTCATGCCCGAATTCGCCGCCGAACGTATCGAACACGCCCATTATCTGGCTTACATTTATGGCAAGGGACTGTTCGATGACGAAGCGTCAACCTGGACACAACAAAATGTGTTGCGATCCGGTTTGGTCGCCCTGGCCAATTCAGTGGAAACATTCGATGACGCCGAAATCAAGGACGCAAAGCCGGGCGACAGCAATCGTAAAGCAATTCCCAAACGGTCAATCAAAAAAATCAAACGCGACGAAGCTCGTGACGAAGATTCGGAATGCGCCAAGAATGTTGAGATCGCCAATTTGCCGGATGTGCGTTCGGTCAAGACCGTTTCTTATATGACTCCGGCCAGCGTTCTCAATTACCAACCGAGCCTGATCAAAACCGGATTCATCACCACGGCGGTCAAAACTGAATTGATGAAGTTGCAGGAGGCTTCACTGGCGAATTGCGGTTCCATTGACCTGCCGGAACTGAAAACGACGGCATTGATTCAACATTTGCCGAAGCTTCGCAATTTGCAGGTTGAATTGATTCTGGTTTCCAAACCGGCTTCGCTGACGGCGGTTTGCCGTGACGCCAGCGTCACCAAGATCGAAACCGTTTCTGCGACGGTGGAAATCGTGACAGGCCCGCAAGAGGAATTCGACGAAGCCGCGACCGAAGAATTTTATGAACCGGCGCCTGCTCCGCCAGCGGTGATTTCGATTCCGCGCACGCCGGAATGCATTTGGATTCCGTAGCTACATCATCACAAACGCCAAAAGGGAGAGATGGATTTTCAACGTCCGTCTCTCCCTTTTGCTTTTTGTCGCGCCGAAAACTGGCTACGGCTTTTTCTGCGTTCGCTGTTTGAGAGCTTTTTCCGCTTCTTCATAAGCGCCGCCCTCAACCTTGCCCAGCTTGATCGCCAGATCGTAAGCAATGGCCGCTTCCTCCATCAGTTTTTCCGCCAGCGAAGGATTGGTTTCGGCGATGAAGTCCAGAATTTTGCCTGCGGCAACATAGCTGCGTTGCGCCAGCCATTTTTCCGATTCCGGCGAGGCGGATTGAGCCGCTCGTTTGTACAGGTCAACGGCGGCGTACAAGGCTTCCTCGACGCGGTCGCTGTCGTCCAGCGTGCTGGCTTGTTTGCTGGTCACTTCGGCCAGACCGAACAGCACGCGGGCGTTGTCAGGCTTTTCTTTCAACGCGGCGTCCAGAATGGCTTTGGCGTCGTCGTACTTGCGGTTCTTAATCAGGTTGTCGGCTTCGACAATTCGCGCCACCAATTTTTCGTCGGCATTGGCAATTTCCAGCTTCGGGGTCGGCGCGAAAGTCGCTTCGGTGCGAAACTGTTTGTAACGCGCCAACCGCTGCTCGAACTCTTTCAATCGCCCGGCTTCGCGTTCGAAATCAATGTTGCCTAGCATCGAAGCCAGATAATCGCGGATGTTGACGCCAACCGGCTCAAAGGCCTTCATCTGGTCGTAAAAGTGATACACCAGAACCCCGCCGCGTTCGTAACCCAGACTGAGTTGGTAAATAGCTTCATCTTCCGGCGAAGCCTTGCGCGCGGCCATTCCCAGCACGTCCATGCGAGCGTTGGTCGCTTGCGTAATGGAATCGGTGATCAAAAAGTATGCGCTGCGTTCAGCGTATTCACGATCCAGCCTGTCGCCGCGCGTTTCCATCAACTTTCGCAGATCGCCGCGAATCGCCGCGACTTCCTTGATTTGGCGTTCAACCAGCGGGTCCAGCACAAAGGTCAAAAACGCGCGTCGCATGGATTCCATGCTGGGCGTGGCGCTCGGTCCCAACAGCAAAAAGTATGTGTCGCGCACCACACGCAGATTGGCCGTGTTCGAGGCGTTGAACAGGTCGGGAATAATCACGAATTGCCGGATGCGATTCGGCGATTCGAGCGCGTCTGCAACTTGCGGCATTGGCGGTTTGTCGGCGGCCTGTTTGTCATTTTTGCCAGAATTTTTCTTGTCGGATTTCTTTTCGACTTTCTTTTCAGGCTTTGCGGCGGGAGCCGTTCGTCGAATGTTGAACAGCGGCGGCAATTCCAGAACTGGTTCGGTGTGCAGATAAGTCAGCACATTGCCCAATACCAACCCTGCAACTTGCGGATAGGTTTCGGCAACCTTCAGATTCTCTTCGATGTATTTCGGCAGCAACCGGGAAAAACTTGTTTTCTGGTAAAACTCTTCGACAATGGGAGCGAAGCCGACGATTTCCTTGACATCATCCGGCAAACGATCCTGCGGAACGTCAATGGCGAATGCCGGAGGTTCCTGCAAGGACAACGCCAGACTCAGATACGGCGCAACGGCTGCGGCGTCGGTCGCTCCTTTGCGATGGGCGAGAAAAAAATCGCGCAACCGGCGAACGACATCCGGCGGTGTGTTTTTCAAATCTTCGCGCATCTGCTGGCGCAACGGCGTAAGCTGGCGTCCGCCGGTTTCGTAATCGTATCCGGCGACATTCAACGCAGCCATCATCACAATGACTCGCTTGTCCGCGCCGATGTAGGTATTGACATCCTCCAGCGAAAGATTCGGGCGCTGGGCCAGCGGGATTTTGCGGCGGTCAATTTGTGGAGCTTGTTGAGTCGGCGATTGCGCTTCAGGCCTGGCGGGCCGTTGCGCTGGTTGTTGCGCAATTCCCTGAGCAGCCAAAGCGACAATCACGACCGAAGCGTGAACGAGCGAAAGTGGTTTTCTCATCTTCAAGGTCAATTCCGTTTCAGGTTTCTTCAAATGATGGTCAGCCGGCAAGCGTGTCCGCTTCCGGCACGATAGTTTTCGGAAATTTTCGGCGATACGCCCGCAACGCAAACAGCATCAAGGGATATGCAAGCAGCGAAGCCCCGATGGAAAGAATCATTCCGCCGATGGCAAACGGCAACAACTGTCGCCACTGCGAAGCCAGCATCTGCCAGAATCCAGCGGTCGCCATTGCGCTGACCGAAATCTGCGGCAATTCAATCGGCGGCGAACCAATCAGCAAACGGCCAATCGCCCACGACGCCACAATGATCGGTCCCAAAGTCCAGGGGTTGCCAATCAATACCCCAGCCATCAATGCCACCCGGTTCATTCGCCCGACCAGCAACAACAATCCGGCCAGAATCATGTGAAATCCCAGCAGCGGCGAAAATGCAATGAACGTCCCAACGGCAAAGGCCAGAGCAGTGCGCTCCGGCGGTTCATCTAGGTTGAGCAAATTCCTGAACGCGCTTCTCAACATATCTTGTCAGCCTTACGGATCAGTCTGGTCACGGTAAGGCTGCGCAATTGCCTTCACCAAACTGCAACTGGAAATCGGGGGCACACTGAATTGTGATTCGAATCTGAAAATTGTGCGGGCGGATTATAGCCGATGCCGTGCGTCATTCGTAACGAAGCGCTTCTATCGGATCAAGTCTCGCCGCTTTCCAGGCTGGCCACAAACCGAAACTGACGCCCAAACCGACTGACACGACAAACCCAACCACAGGCGCCCACAACGGAACGAAAGTCGGCATCATCAACTTGACGATTTCAGCCAAACCCCAACCGATAAAGATGCCGACAATTCCTCCCAAACCGGTCAAGGTCGCCGCTTCGATCAGAAATTGCAGCACTATGTCGCGCCGCCGAGCGCCAATGGCTTTGCGAACGCCGATTTCCTTCGTGCGTTCGGTGACGCTGACCAGCATGATGTTCATCACGCCTATGCCGCCGATCAGCAGACCGACACTGGAAATGGCCACCATCAGCAAAAAGACTCCGCCGGTAATGGCTTTGAATTGTTCGATGATGCCTTCGGACGTTTGAATGCCGAAATTGTCCGGCTGGTTATAGGCTACTTTGCGCTGTTTGCGGAGCGCCTGCCGGATTTCATCAAGCGCCTGTTCCTGTTTGCCGGGCGCAAACTGCGCCATCACGAAATTCTCTTTGACGTTCGGAAAAATCTTCCGAATCGTTTCGTAAGGAATATACACCGCCTTGTTTTCGTTGCCGGGATCGTCGGCAGGAGTGATGAACATCTCGCGTTTTTTCAAAACGCCAATCACGCGATAGTTGCGACCGTTAATCATGATTTCCTTGTCCAGCGCGGCAACTGTCGGAAACAGCGTGTTGGCGACATCGCGCCCGATGACGCAGACATCGGCACGAGCCAGATTTTCTCCATCAGTGAAAAATCGGCCTTCGGTGACTTCGGTATTGCCCATTCGGAAGTAAGCGGGCAAAGTCCCCTGCACTGTGGCGTTGTACATTTCTGAATTCTGATAGCGAATCTTGATGCGCTCCGCCATCGGCCCCTGCATGAAATCCACAGGCGACATAAACGGCGCGACATCACTCACCGAAGGGCATTCGTCCCGGATGGCCAGAAAATCTTCGTAACTGATAGGCTTGCGCTGCCGCTCTTCCGCAGACGGATTGAAGTTGAAACCCGGATCGAACTTGAAGATGTAGATGGAATTCGTGCCGAAGGATTCGATTTCTTTGGCGACTTGCGAATCAATGCCCGACACAAACGCGGCAATCACAATCACGGTCGTCGTGCCGATGACGACTCCCAGAATCGTCAGAAACGACCGCAGCTTGTGCTGCCACAAGGTGTCGAAAGCCATCCAGATGTTTTCGCGGAAATCTTGATGAGTCATAAGCCACTTCCATTTTCTGCTTAATCCGCCCGCATCGCCGTTACCGGATCAAGTCCAGCCGCGCGCCAAGCCGGATACACGCCAGCGATCAAGCCAACTCCGCCAGAAACTCCAAGCGCGACAGCGACGGCCAGCATCGGCAGCGAAGTCGGAATAGGAGTCAAGGTCGAAACCAGTTTGCTCAATCCCCAGGCGATGCTGACGCCGACGGCTCCACCGGCCAGAGCCTGAATCGTGGATTCAACCAGAAACTGGCGAAGAATGTCTCGGCGACGCGCGCCCAGACTTTTGCGAATGCCGATTTCGCGGGTTCGTTCGGTGACGCTGACCAGCATGATGTTCATGATGACTATGCCGCCGACAACCAGCGCAATCGAAGTCACGCCGACCGCCACTACCTGAATCGTGCCGAAAATTTTATCGCGCAGATTGTTCACTGCGCTCGGCGTGATGATGCCGAAGTTGTCTTTTTCATTTGGCTTCAATTTGCGCCGAGTCCGCATCGCCACACGCGCTTCGTCAACGGCGGCTTCGTAAGCGTCGGGTGAAATCGCCGCCACCAGCAATTGAAACGACCGCCGCGAACCGTAAATGTTCATAAACGTGCTGATCGGAATCGAAACGAATTTGTCGCGCGACACGCCAAACACCGAACCGAGCGATTTGGCCACGCCGACGATTTCAAACGGACGACCGTCAATTTTGATCGTTTGGCCGATGGCGCTGCGAGTCGGAAAGAAGCGATCCGCAATGTCTGAGCCGACAAAACACACCGGGCGCGCGCTCAGCTCTTCGGCTTGGGAAAACGGGCGACCTTCGGCGATTTCCTTGTTTTGAATTTCTATGACGTTGCCGGTGATGGCTTGCAGGCTGACGCCCATCAGGGTTTCTTTGCCCGCTTTCAATTCGCACATGGTTTCTTCCTGCGCGCCTACATCCTTGATCGCTCCCTGCCCAACACGCGCGCGCAATGCTTCCAAATCTTCCATACGAACTTCCTTGTTGCGCATGCGTGCGTCGTTCAAGGCGTCGAGGCTGGCGAAATCTTCAATCGCAAACTGCTGGATGCTGAATGCGTTCGTGCCGATGTTGGCGATTTTTTCGTCCACGTATTTGTTGAAGCCTTCGATCAGCGACACGACGACGATCACCGTCGCTACGCCGAAAATCACGCCAAGCAACGTCAAAAACGACCGAAGTTTATGCGAATGAATGGATTCGATGGCCAGCTTGATTGCTTCGATGAAGTGCATAAATGCTCCTGCGGGTTGTTGCGAAGCTGAAACTACGCCCGAAACAACGAAAAGGTTCGGCAGAGTTGGGGACTCATTTGAGTATGCACTGGCGGGAAATTCCTGATTGCGGATTGCAGATTATCCGATTGCGGATTCGTTCAAACCAACTCCGCAATCCACAATCTGCAATCCGCAATCGAATCAATCTTGAACCGTCACTTGCTTCATTACGACTTTATTGACCATCGTGCTGCCGGGATCGCCAGGCACAGTAGGTTGAAGAGCGATTTTTTCAACGACCTCAATGCCTTCGATCACTTCGCCGAAAACTGTGTATTGGCCAGTCCAGCTTGGATTGTCGCGCAAGCAAATGAAAAATTGACTGGTGGCGCTGTTCGGATCGTTACCTCTTCTGGCCGCGCCAAGCACGCCGCGTTTGAATGGCTTGTCGCTGAATTCGGCGGCAATCGTCGGCTGACCTGGGGCGCCTTTTCCCCAAGAGCCTCGATCATCGGTGCGCGAATTTGGGTCGCCGCCTTGAATCAGCAATCCGGGAACTGCGCGGTGAAATCCCAAACCGTTATAAAAACCTTCGCGCGCCAGTTTCTTGAAATTCTCCACGTGCTTTGGAGCAACAGACGCATCCAACTGGATTTTGATCTGGCCGAAGTCCGTATCAATCGTCGCCACTCCGCCACTGCCTTTGGAACAGGAACCGGCAACCAACGCCAGCGCCAACACAACCATAATTCGAGTAAGTTTCATAAACCCAAAAATCCTTTTCCGTTTGTTCAGTTATTTCCGTTTGTTTCGTATTCTCAACCCGACTTGCTCAGCCGAGTTTCGCTTTCAAAATTTCATTGACCGCTTTCGGATTGGCTTTGCCGCCGGAGGCTTTCATGACCTGGCCGACGAAAAATCCGATCAGCGCCGCTTTGCCCGAACGATAACCTTCGACTTCTTTCGGGTTGGCGGCTATCACTTCGTCCACGATCTTTTCAATCGCCGAAGTGTCCGTGATTTGCACCAGGCCTTTTTCCTTGACGATGCCCGCCGGGGCTTTGCCACTGGCGAACATTTCGGCAAAAACGTCTTTGGCGATCTTGCCGGAAATCGTTTTGTCGTCAATCAGCCGAATCATCGCGCCTAAATCTTCGGCTTTGATTTTGCAGCCGCTGATTTCCGTTTCGGAGTTTTTCAATTCGCGCAACAGTTCCGACAAAATCCAGTTGGCCGCTGCGCGGGTGTTGCCGGAAGCTTTGACCGTCGCTTCAAAGTAATCGGCCAAGGCGCGCTCGCCGGTCAGCGTGAAGGATTCATCGGCTGTCAATTCATACTCGCGCATAAAGCGTTGCCGCCGAGTTTCGGGCAGTTCCGGCAATTCGGCTTTCAGCGATGCAATCCATTCCGCGCTGACTTCCAGGGCGGGCAAATCAGGGTCGGGAAAGTAACGGTAATCGTGCGCGTCTTCCTTTGACCGCATCGTGTAGGTTTTGCCTTCCTTCTCATTCCACAGCCGCGTTTCCTGAACCATCGTGCCGCCCGCTTCGAGCAAGGCGATTTGCCGATCAATTTCGTAATCAATCGCTTTTTGCAAAAACCGCAACGAGTTGACGTTTTTGATTTCGGCGCGCGTGCCCAGCTTTTCCTGGCCGACGGGTCGAACCGAAACGTTGGCGTCGCAACGCAAATTGCCTTCTTCCATGTTGCCGTCGCAGACATCTATGAATTGCAGCGTGCGACGCAGAAACGAGACGTAATCGTAAGCTTCCCAACTGGTGCGAAAATCCGGTTCGCTGACGATTTCCAGCAAAGGAGTTCCGGCGCGGTTCAAATTGACGTGAGTTTTGGACGGATCGCCAATGTCGTGAACCGATTTGCCAGCGTCTTCTTCGATGTGAGCGCGCGTGATGCCAAATCGTTTCAGTTTCCATTCCGCCGGACGACCACCTTCGTCGCGTTCGGCAGTCAGAATTTCCACCGCGCCGTGTTCGGAAAACGGTTTGTCGTATTGCGAAATCTGGTAACCCTTCGGCAAATCAGGATAAAAATAATTTTTGCGCGCGAAGATGGATTCGGTATTGACGCGCAGATTCAGCGCCAGCGCGGCTTTGCCAGCGTTGATGACCACATCGCGGTTCATCACAGGCAAGGCTCCGGGCAAGCCCAGACAAACCGGACAAGTATTGTCGTTCGGCTCCTGCCCGAATTCGGTCGAACAGGTGCAAAAGATTTTCGATTTGGTGTTGAGTTGCGCGTGAACTTCCAGGCCTATGACGGCCTCCCAACCTGCTTTCACTGCTTTTCTTCCTTGAAAATGTTCGACAAGCTGCCAGCTTGTCGAAGTCTTGATTGGCAAACAATTGGACTTTAACCAGTGAACCGACAAGCTGGCAGCTTGTCGGACAAAAACGACTAGCAAATCGAGCGGCGGATTATAGCGGCTGAGTTGCGTGTAAGCCAGACACGGTAACAGTAGCACGAGTATAATTCGCCGCGAATTCATCACTTCACTTTTGGGGAAATCACGAAATGGCTGCTTTGCTGCAAACCTGCAACCTGACCAAGTCTTACGCCGGAGTGCAGGCGCTCAAATCTGCGTCGTTCGACCTGCGCGCCGGAGAAGTGCATGCCTTAATCGGTGAAAATGGCGCAGGCAAATCCACTCTGATCAAAATCATCACTGGAGCAGTTCAAAACGACAGCGGCGAAATCAGGCTCGATGAGCAGCCAATCAAAAACAATTCTCCGCAAACGGCAAAGTCTTCAGGCATCGCAGCGATTTACCAACAACCTGCGCTGTTCCCCGAACTGACCGTCGCTGAAAACATCGCGATCGGAGTGGAGCAAACTTCCAGTTGGCGACCGATCAATTGGAAAGCTCGGCACGTTCGCGCGGCAGATTTGCTGGCACAAGTTGGCGCAAACATTTCGACGGACGCGCTAGCTGGCGAACTGACCATGCCGCAACAACAACTCGTCGAAATCGCTCGCGCGCTCGGAGCCAATGCTCGCGTGATGATTTTCGACGAACCGACGGCTTCGCTTTCCGAAGAAGACACGCAAAACCTGTTTCGCGTCATCGGCGAACTGCGCGCTCGCGGCGTCGGCGTCATTTACATCTCTCATCGTCTGGACGAACTGCCTCTGATTGCCGACCGCGTCACCGTGCTCCGCGACGGCGTGACGATTGAAACTCGACAGATGGCCGACGTAAATCGGCAGGAATTGATTCGATTGATGGTCGGGCGCGAATTGTCGGCGGTGTTCCCCAAACGTCAAATCGCGTTGGGCGACACCGTGTTGGAAGTTCGCAATCTGACTTGTCGTGAAGCTGGCATTCGTGACATCAGCTTTTCCGTTCGCGCCGGAGAAATTCTGGGCGTTGCGGGATTGGTTGGCGCTGGACGAACCGAACTGGCGCGAACGTTGTTCGGCTTGACGCCAGCAGACAGCGGTGAAATTCATCTGCGCGGGCAAGCAGTGAAAATCACGTCGCCGGCTCAAGCTGCCGAACTCGGCATTGCGTACGTTCCCGAAGATCGGCGGCGACACGGAGTCATTCTGGAACTGCCGATCAGCGCCAACACAACGCTGGCTTCTCTGCGAAACCTGTCGAAATTCGGTTTTCTGGATTTCGCCGCCGAACGCGAGCTTGCGGCTGATTACGCCTCGCGGCTGGGCGTCAAAACGCCTGCGCTGTTTGCGCCTGCCGAAACTCTGTCCGGCGGCAACCAGCAAAAAGTCGCGCTCAGTCGTTGGCTGGCGACCAAGCCATCGGTGTTGATTCTGGACGAACCGACTCAAGGAATTGATGTCGGCGCAAAATCGGAGATTCATTCGCTTATGGGCAAATTGACCAAACAAGGCATGGCGATTTTGATGATCTCTTCAGAATTGCCTGAAATTTTGGGAATGAGCGACCGCATCGCCGTGATGCATGCGGGACGAATTGCCGCGACGTTTGACCGCGCAGAAGCTTCACAGCAAAGGATTCTGGCGGCGGCGCTGGGACATTGACATCGAGAAGCCAGAAAAGAAATTAGCCATTAACCATTCGCCATTAACCATTATCCGACAGGTAGAAATGATTTTTACCCTGCCTAATAATGGTCAATGCGTAATGGTCAATGGCTAATTTTGACAGCTTTACTCAGCGGCGTCTGAACCTTACCGCGCAGAAAATTTGTAGATCGTCGTCGTTTGATACTTTTCGCCGGGTTTCAACACAGTCGAAGGGAAGTTCGGTTTGTTCGGCGAATCCGGGTAATGTTGAGTTTCCAGACAGAACGCGCCACGTCGCGGATAGGTTTTGCCGCCTTTACCAATGATTGTGCCGTCCAGAAAGTTTGCGGTGTATAACTGCACGCCGGGTTGATCTGTGAAAACTTCCATCACACGCCCAGTCGCCGGTTCATAAACTTCCACAGCCTGAACGTCCAGTTTGCCTCCGGTGTCCAACACGAAGTTGTGATCGTATCCGTTTCCAATGACGATCTGTTCGTGCGGATCGTTGATGCGCGCGCCAATCGCTGTCAGCTTGGAAAAGTCGAACGGCGTTCCCGCTACGTCGGCCAGTTTGCCGGTAGGAATCATGGTCTTGTCCACAGGAGTCGTTTGTTTGGCGTTGATCTTCAATTGATGGCCGAGAATGTCGCCGTTGCCCGCTCCCGCCAGATTGAAATAGGAATGATTGGTCAGATTGACGACGGTTTCCTTGTCGGTGGTCGCGGAATATTCGATTTTCAATTCGTTCTGGTCGGTCAGCGTGTACGTCACCGTCGCTTCCAGGTTGCCGGGATAATTTTCTTCGCCGTCTTTGCTCAGGTAAGTCATGCGAACGGCGGCTCCGGCAGCACCGCTTGCGTCGGTTGCTTTCCAGAGTTGTTTGAAAAATCCGTTCGGGCCGCCGTGCAGATGGTTGGGGCCGTTGTTTTTGGCCAGCGTGATCGTTTTGCCGCCGAGTTTGAATTCGCCTTTGCCGATGCGGTTGGCATAACGACCGGCGAGCGAACCCAGATGCGGATTCTTGGCCAGATACCCGTCAATGCTGTCGTAGCCCAAAGCCACATCGTCCATTTTGCCGTTGCGATCCGGGGCTTTGATGGAAGTCACCGTTGCACCGTAGTTGGTGATTTTGACTTCGACGCCGTTTTTGTTCGTCAGCGTATACGAATCAACTTCAGTGCCGTCAGGCAATTTGCCAAAACTCTCTTTTTTCAATTTCGGTTCTGCTCCTTTTGCTGCCGTTTGCGATTTCTGGGCGTCGGTGTTGCCCGCTTCCGAAGTTTGCTGTCCGCAACCGCTCAAGCAGAGGCCGAGCGCAAGCAGCGACAACAGTGTGCAAGTTCTTTTGAATTGCATCTGTGAATCTCCTGTTTGGGTTGGAAGTGTAATGATCGTGCGGCAGGCATTGTACTTGGCCGGGAGGAGTACGGCCAGCAATCCGGCAATCAGAACAATGACTTTTGTTCTATGCCTTTGCTGAGCATTTCGACGCGGCGGATGTAGGCTTTGACATCGAATTTTCGTTCGCAACCGCTGCGAGCCATAAAACGGATCATGCCGAAAATCGGTCGCTGAGGCGCCCACGGACGATCATGCTTTCCGCCAATCGCCCAGGCGACGCCGGTGTATCCGTTCGGATCGCGCCCGTCCAATTCGTACCGGTCGTTCAGCCGAACCGCAATGTCGAAGGCTTCATCGGGCGACGGCGACCATTCCAGAATTTTCTTCGCCCAATACATTCGCAGATACCCGTGCATGCGTCCGGTCGTCACCATTTCCATCTGCGCGGCGTTCCACAAATCGTCGTGCGTTTCGGCGTTTTCAAATTGCGATTCGGTGTAAAGATACTGGCGCGAATCAAGTCTGTGTTCGTCCAATGTTTTCAACGCCCAACCGTGACAACCTGCCAACCGGTCGTAATTCGGATTTCGCGCGACGAAGTTGATCGCCACTTCGCGGCGCACTATCAGTTCTTCCAGATAAGCGTCTTTGGCAGATTGCGGCGCGTCGGCTTCGCGCGCAGCCAGCGCAATCGTCAGCGGACTGAGCTGGCCGAAATGCAAATACGCCGACAGCGAACTCGTGCCCGGCAAATGCGGCAGGTTGCGTGCAGTGTCGTAACTTTTCAATCCTGACGTGACGAACTTTTTCAGCAAGTCCAGCCCGGCGCTGGTTCCGCCTTTGAAATGGCTGACCGGTTGGACGCTGCGGTCAAAAGGCAATTCAGCCAGCAATCGCGCTTCATCAATCGGCTGGCTCTGCGGCAATTGGGCAGTGTTCCATTTGAACGTTGCCGAAGGATTTTCGAGAGGCTGGAAAAACACCGGCAGCAACCGATGAATCTTCGGGCGAATGGTGCGCGCGGCGTATTCTTCCTTTTCAAAAAATCTGGTCGGCACAATCACGTCGGCGTCCACTGTCCAAAACGGCACACGAAGTTTTTCCGTCGCCGCTCGCCGCCAGCTTTCGGGTTCGCGCATGGGGTTTTCATCGCCGACGACCAGCGACGGTTTTACTTCTTCGCAGAATTTTATGAGGTCGTGATTCGGAAACGGGCGAAAGATGAAAGCTGCGCCGCGCTTTTCGACGCGGCTTTTGGTTTCGGCCAACCCTTCAATCAGGAAGGCGTAATGGCGCAGATTCGCGTTCGGATAGTTCGGGTGCAATCCGAAAAACACTGCCAGTGGTTTTTGCAATTCGTTGGCGGCGGCAATCGCCACATCCAGGGCCGGGTTGTCCACGCCGCGTTGCGCGCGCTGCATCCAGTACACGACACAACGACCTTCGGCGTTTGGCAGACCTTTACGGCGCACCGTGACTCGCGGATCGGCTTGCAGTCTTTCGAGTTCGTTCAAGAAACCTGCTCCTTCACTTCGCCGAGCAATTCAGCGGTCACCTGTTTTCGATAATCGAATATCGTCTTCAGCGAACGGCGCACAAACAGCCAATGCGCCAGCCGTCCCAAAATGCCGAATGGCATTTCATACAACACCTGATCGCGCATCAACGTGCGATTCGGAGCGACTTCTTCGAAGGTGTGCGTATGATGCCAGAGCGCATACGGGCCTTTCAGTTGCCGATCCACAAAATACTCTTCCGGTTTCCAGGCTTCGATCAATGTTCGCCAGCGAAACTTGATGCCGTAGAGTTTCAATTCGTAATCAATGATCTGTCCTTCGGCCATTTCAATCGGTGGCGATGTCGTAATGTGAAACTTCAAAAACGGCGGCGTAATCCGCTCCAGGTTGAACGCATCACAAAAAAACTTGAAAGCTTCCGAACGCGACAGCGGAATCAGTTGCTCCTGTTCGAGTGAGTAAATGTGCATATCGTTACCTCAACAGTGAATCAAGAGCCGGTTGCAACTGGGGATAACGAAACTTGTAACCGGTTTCCAGGGTGACAGTGGGATAGACGCGCTGGCTGTCCAACGCGGCATTGGCCATTTCTCCCATGACGATTCGCAGGGCGAATTCGGGAACGGGAAAAATCGTCGGGCGATACAACGCCGTTCCCAATGCTTTGGTGAATTCGGCATTGGTCGCGGGATTCGGAGCCACGCCATTGATCGGGCCGCTGACGTTTTCGCCATACAGCGCGTGGCGAAAGATGCCTACGATGTCGTCAATGTGAATCCAGGGAAACCATTGCCGCCCGCTGCCCAGAATGCCGCCGACTCCCAACTTAAACGGCAACAGAATTTTTTCCAGCATGCCGCCTTCGCCTAGCACCACTCCGATTCGCACCAGCACAACGCGCGAGCCAAGCTCACTGGCTTGCTCGGCTTCTTGTTCCCAAGCGGTGCATATATCCGGGAAAAAACCCGTACCGGGCGCGGATCGTTCGTCCACCTGCTCATCGCCTCGGTTACCGTAAAACCCAACCGCCGAACTGCTGATAAAAACCTTTGGCGGAATTTTGGCCGCTTTCATTCCCTTGACAAGATTTCGGGTTCCAAGCACGCGCGAATCTCTAATGCGCCGTTTCTGTTCGTCCGTCCAGCGTTTGGCGGCAACGGGTTCGCCCGCCAGATGAATCACTGCCTGAACATCTGTCCAGCATTCGTCCGGCGGAGTTTCCGCTTCGGGATTCCAGCGAAACGCTTTTATTCCCGGAACGACCGCAGCGGATTCAGGGCGACGCGAAAGCACCACCAGTTCGTGACCATCGGCAATAAGTGCTTTGCACAGAGCTTTTCCGATGAATCCTGTCGCGCCCGTCATCAGAATCTTCATGATTTTTCCTCAAAGTTAAGAATCAGTTTTCGTCTTTCATCTTTCTTAGACGTCCACTAGAATACACTTCGATTTAGACAAGTCAACCAGATTTTGCCCGTTTTTCTCCTTGACAAAATCAAGACAAAAGTCAAAATGGCTACATTATGATTGACCAAACAATTGATTACTCAACAATTCCCAAATACAAAATCGGTGCAGTCAGCCGGTTGACAGGTCTCTCTGTAGATGTTGTCAGAGTCTGGCAGAAACGTTACCAAGCAGTCGTTCCGCAACGCAGTGAGGGTGGTTCAAGGCTTTATTCGGATTCTGATGTTGCGCGGTTGCGGAAATTGCGTCAGGCGGTCGAGTTGGGACATTCGATCAGTCAGATTGCAAACTTGCCGGATTCCGAACTGGAGACTTTAGGAAGCAAACAGGCAGCCACGATTGGAGCGTTTTCGCTGGCTGAACAACCGCCCGATCAATATGCCTTTTCGCGCGACCGTTTTTTGTCGGCCATCGAACGGTTTGACATCGTCTCCGCCGACGAAGAAATCCATCGCGCGGCGACTTTGTATCCGCCCAGAATCATCGTCAAACACATTGTCACGCCGTTGCTGGTGGAAATAGGCGAGCGTTGGGCGCACAAGGATTTCGGCATCGCTCACGAACACGTTGCGACGAATCTGATTCGCAATTTGCTCAGTTCCCTGTTCCGGCTGTATCCGCCGGACGAAGCAGCGGATTCCATTGTGGCGGCGACGCCTGCCGGCGAACGACACGAATTCGGCATTTTGATTGCCGCGTTGATCGCCGCCACCAGAGGTTGGCGAGTCATCTATCTGGGAATTGACCTGCCCGCCGCTGAAATCGTTCGCGCCGTGAAGTTGTCGAAATCGCGCGTGTTGTTGCTGAGCGCCATTCACCAACAAAATCCCAGCACGCCGGAAGAATTGAAATTCGTCGCCGAACAAATCCCGAACAATTGCCGAGTCTGGATTGCAGGCCCTGAAGCTTACAACCACCGTGATCTGATCGAACAGGCGGACTGGATTCTGATTCGTGATTTCGACGACCTGGATGATCGGCTGAAACGTTGACACATTGCCTTCGTTGCAGCCTCTTTGGCGAGCCTTTATAGTTTTGGGCGATGAACAACCGTCAATTGCCACCAATCTCGCAGCGCGTTTTCGGCGCGGCGTTCATCGTTCTTTGGTTTGTGATTTCGACCTGCTCGCCGACTTTCGCTCAACGCATCCAGACAACCAAATCGCCAGTCACCGCCGAACAACATTACCAGCGAGGGCTTGCCGCCTTGCAGCGAAACAATCCTGCGCAAGCCGTCGGTTCATTTCAGACAGCGATCAAGCTGCAACCGGAATTTGCCGAAGCGCACAACGCGTTGGGCACGGCGCTAGGACAGCTTGGGCAAAGCGACGAAGCGATGCAGGCGTTTCGACAGGCAATTGCGCTTCGGCCTGAGTTTGCCGAAGCGCGCGTCAATCTGGGTCTGGCGTTGCAGCAGACAGGCCAGATTGCCGAAGCCATCAACGAATTTCGCGCGGCGCTCAATGCGCGTCCGAACTTCGCCGAAGCCCACAGCGCGCTCGGTTTTGCGCTCGGCCAGACTGGAAACATCGAAGCAGCCATTGCCGAATTTGAAGCCGCCATCAAACTCAAACCGGATTTTCATGAAGCCTTTTTCCGACTGGGCGTGACGCGATGGTTCAACAATCAATTTGCCGAAGCCATTGAGCCTTTGCGACAGGCGGCCAGGCTCAATCCCAGACATTTTGAATCGCGCTATTACCTGGGCGTCTGTTTTCAAAAAACCGGCGCGATTCCCGAAGCGATTGATGAATTGCGTCAAGCCGTCAAGCTCGCGCCGAAAGTCGCCGATGGATTCAACGCGCTGGGTTTGGCTCTCTACGTTGACGAAGACACCGACAACGCCGTTGCCGCGCTGCGCGAAGCCATTCGCTTGAAGCCGGATTTCATCGAAGCCCGCAATCAACTCGGATTGACCTTCATTCAAAAACGCGACGCGGCGGCGGCAGTCGCAGAGTTTGAAGCCGCTCTGAAATTCGATCCGAACAATTCGGCGACGCTCAACAATCTGGGGTTGGCGCTGATTCAAAAAGCCGATTATGCAGCGGCGGTTGATGTGTATCGCCGTTTGCTGGCGGCCAATCCGAACGAAGCCGAAGCCTGGTACAACCTGGGCGTGGCGCTGAAGTATAAAGACGATTTTGCCGGAGCGATTGATGCGCTGCGCCGCAGCATTGCCTTGCAACCGTCCTTGCACGAATCGCATTACACGCTGGGCATCACGCTGATGCAGCAAGGCAAACTTGACGAAGCCATCGAAGCCTTTCGCGGAGCCATTGCCGCCAAACCGGATTTTTCGCAGGCGCATTACACGCTAGGCACGGCGTTGCAGCAGACGGGCCAACCGGACGCCGCGATTGCCGCATTTCGCACGGCAATCCAGCTTGCGCCGCTCAATCCTGAAACGCACAACACGCTTGGCAACGCGCTTCGGCAAAAAGGCGATCTGCCAGCCGCCCGCGTCGAATTCGCCGAAGCCGCACGATTGAATCAACTGAAAGCCAATCATCAGGCGGCGACCTTCGACACCAACACCGGCATTCAGAAAATGAAGCAAGGCAATCTGGCCGCCGCCATCAGCCTGTTCGAATCGGCGATCAAAAAGGATGAGAACCACGCGCCAGCTTATTATCAGCTTGGTTTGGCTTTGAAAAAGAAAGGCGACCGCAAAGGCGCGGCGGCGGCCTTCGAGCGCGCGCAGCAACTTGATCGAAGATTGCGCCCGCCAAACTAAAAATCAGACAGGATTCGCAGTATTTGGCAGGATTTGGTTGACCGCGCTACTGTCTACTGGCTACTGTCTATTTCCCAATAACTCAAACTCCAACAAAGGAACTCAAAACCATGATCGAAGTGAACGAATTGTCGCTCGTAAACCGCCGTGACTTTCTGAAACAATCGGCTGCCGTTGGCGCAATGGCAGTTGCTGGCGAAACGCTGGCCAATGCCGCCGCCAGACAAGTGTTCAAAATCTCGTTGGCGCAATGGTCGCTGCACAAGACGCTGTTCAAGAAAGAACTGGACAACCTGGATTTTGCCAAAACCGCGAAACAGCAGTTCGGCATCAGCGCAATCGAATTCGTCAATCAGTTTTTCAAAGACAAGGCGAAGGACATGAACTACCTGCGCGAATTGAATAAACGCGCCAAGGATTTCGGCGTCGAACATCGGTTGATTATGTGCGACGGCGAAGGCGCGCTTGGCGATCCCGACGCCGCCAAACGAACGCAGGCCGTCGAAAATCATTATCGCTGGGTGGAAGCGGCGAAGTTTCTGGGCTGCAAAATCATACGCGTCAATGCCCAAAGCAAGGGCAGTTACGAAGAGCAGCAGAAACTGGCTGCGGACGGATTGAGACGGCTGAGCGAATTCGGCGCAAAGCACAAAATTCATGTCGTAGTGGAAAATCACGGCGGATTGTCGTCCAACGGCCAATGGCTGAGCGGCGTTATGAAGATGGTCGGCCATCCTTACTGCGGCACGCTGCCTGATTTCGGCAACTTTCGCGTCAGCCAGACTGAAACTTACGACCGATACAAAGGCGTGACGGAATTGATGCCTTTTGCCAAAGCGGTCAGCGCCAAATCAAACGAATTTGACGAACGCGGCGAAGAAATTCATACCGACTACCGCAAGATGATGAAGATTGTTCTGGATGCGGGCTACAGAGGTTTTGTCGGCATCGAATACGAAGGCGAGAAGATGAGCGAAGCGGACGGAATCCGAGCGACCAAGAAATTGCTGGAACGTGTCCACGCTGAATTGTCGAAAAATGTGAAGTAAACGGCTTCGATTTTGTCAGTAGACAGGATTCACAAGATTCAACAGGATGGTTCAAATCCTGAAAAATCCTGTGAATCCTGTCGAAAAATTTATTTACTGCTCGACGACGAACTCGCATGAGGTTGCGCGGGTTTGATGACCGAATAGGTATACCAGCCAATCATCATTTCTTCCCACGTTTGATCTCCCCAGCGAACATCCTTGGTCGGATCGGGATTGAACCTGTTTTTCGCCGAGTTGTCGAAATGCGCGACGCAATCCAGCCGCGTTCCTTTCGGCAGCACGATTGGCTTTTTCGGCAGGTAGGTCAGTTGCCAGTTGAAATCATACTTCGGAACGTTCAGCAGAACTTCCGAACGTCCGTCCGGGTAAACCGCCGTGTATTTGAACGCTTTGCCGCGAACGTGCATGTGCGGCATGAACGAACTGATTTCCACGTCGTCCTTGAACGTGAACGAAGCTTTGACTTCGTGGTTGTCGGCTCCGGCGGGAATCACGAATCGGCCATTGATGGCGTTCCCGGTTTGCACCAGTTTCTGTCCGGGTTCTTTGGCAAAGACGAATCCGATCTTGGTGCGGTCTTTGCTGACCTGACCGTTGGTCGTGTAATGCATCTGAAAAACTATGTTTGCCCCTTTCGGAATCAAACGCGCCGTGCCGGGCGAAAAAACGACGCCGGTTTTATTCGGCGTGATGCCACCCAGATGAACCCGCCCGCGTCGCAATTCGCCTTCGCCGCCCGGAGCCGTGTCTTTCACCGAGGGGTCTTGAGCATAAGCAATCACGTGATGCACGACGGCGCGATTGCCGGGACGAATTTCCAACGCCTGAATCCATTTGTCTTCCTTGAAATTGGTCGGCATGGAAAAGTACAGGTACGGAACCGTGCCGTCCGCCGGGACGGTGTATTCTTCCTGCATTTCAATGACGGCGTCGGGTTCGCCAATCGTCCAGCCTTGAGCGAATTTGGGCGCGGGCGGCAAATCCTTGTCGTCGCCTTTGGGCGCGCCTGATTCCACCCAGGCGGAAATCGTGTCAATTTCCTTTTTCGACAGGCGGGGATCATTTTCCCACTCGCCATGGTTCGGATCGGCGCTCCACGGCGGCATCGAACCTTGCGCGATTTGTTCGCGCATGGCTTTGGCCCACGGACGCGCTTCCTGATACGTCATCAACGACATCGGAGCGATTTCGCCCGGACGATGGCATTCGGCGCAATTCTTGTAAATGATCGGCGCAATGTCTTTGGTAAACGTCACTGTCGCGCTGTTGGATTTATTGACGGCAAACCCAAAGAACACGACGGCAAAAACGCTCAAGGCCAGAAGGCCGAATCTGTACTGGCGTGATTTCATAATCTCTCTCCTCTGGTTGCTGGTTGGATGGTCTGAAACGAATGCAAGTCAACTTACCGAGCGGTAAGCTTACGCCTGCCCCGATAAGTCGTCAATGAAATCGCCGTCGAAATGAAATTTGCCTCAAGGCCTTGCCAGCAAGGGTTCCAGTGCGCGCCAGACCGTTTCGGTCATGATTTTTTCGCCTTCGGCATTGGGATGAATGCCGTCCGGTTGATTCATTCGCGGATTGCCGCCGACGCCTTCCAGCACGAACGGAATGAACGGAGTTTTGTATTCATTGGCCAGATCGCGGAAGACCTGTCGAAATTGGCGGGTGTAATCCGCGCCAAAGTTCGTCGGAGCTTCCATTCCGGCCAGCAGCACCATCACGCCGCGCGATTGAGCGCGTTGAATAATCAGTTCCAGATTTTTCTTCATCTCCGCCACGGGCAATCCGCGCAATCCGTCGTTGCCGCCCAGTTCCAGAATCAAAATCTTGACGTTGCCGGATTCGAGCGCCCAGTCAATGCGCCGCGCTCCGCCCGCCGAAGTGTCGCCGGACACACCAGCGTTGACAACGCGATACTTGAAACCCTGCTCATCCAGTTTGCGTTGCAACAACGTCGTGTACGACTGTTCTTGGCTCAAGCCGTAACCGGCGGTCAGGCTGTCGCCGAAGGCAACGATGGTCGGCAGGTCGTCCGCCGCAGTTGAAATAGTCGCCGGAGCAGGCGTCGCCAATGGATTGGCGTTTTCCGCGCGCTGGTTGCCGGGTTGCGACGATTGCTGGCAACCGACAAAAAGCAGCGCCGACAACAGTAAGAGCGAAATCCGCGATTTGAAATTGAGAAACTGAAAAGGCATATTCCTCATCGGTGGTTGGTTGTTGTTTTCTGGTTGTTGATGTTTCACCAAATTTATTTGATTCGTTTTCGACGGCAATCTTAAGCCGACAACCGATAACCGACAACCAACCACCGATCATCAATTACCAACCACCATTTATGATTCAACTTTCCAACGTTTCCAAAGTCGTCGCCAGCGGCAGCGAACAACTCACCATTCTTCATTCGCTCGATCTGGAAATTCCGCGCGGGCAGTTCGTTTCGGTCATAGGCCCTTCGGGCAGCGGCAAATCCACCTTGCTGGGGTTGATCGCCGGATTGGACGCCCCGACCACCGGCAGCATAAAGCTTGACGGCCACGACATCACAAAAATGAGCGAAGACGAATTGGCCGAATTGCGCGGACGATTGGTGGGCTTCATTTTTCAATCGTTTCATCTGATTCCGTCGCTGACGGCATACGAAAACATTCTGACGCCGATGGAAATCATGGGTGTCAACCGCGCCAGCGAAAAAGCGCAATCGCTGCTGGATGAAGTCGGATTGCACGACCGAGGCCATCATTACCCTTCGCAGCTTTCCGGCGGCGAACAACAACGCGTAGCCATCGCGCGCGCATTCGCCAACGATCCGCAAATTCTGCTGGCCGATGAACCGACCGGAAATCTGGATTCCAAAAATGGCGGACACATCTTCGACCTGTTGCTGAAACTCAACCGTGAACGGCAAACGACGTTGTTGCTGGTCACGCACGATCAGCAACTGGCGGGTTTGGCGGACAGGAAAATCAGTTTGCGCGATGGCCGCGTGGCTGAAGATGCACTGCTCAACTCAGGCACATTAACCATTGGCCATTAGCCATTGACCATTAACGAACAGGGCAAGGCGTTTTTCCTTTCGGCCTGTAGGCTGGTCATGGTCAATTGATTTTGGCGGTCGAGCCTTCTTTGACGGTTATGACTTGATTGGCAGCCACTTCTTTCAACACATCCACTTTTCCGCTTGGCCATCGGATTTCAATCGTTTTGGCTTTGGTCGCCTTACCCAACCCGAAATGCACGCGCAGATCGTTTTGCGAATAATAACTGCCGCCGCTGCGAACCTCGTTGAACTGAGTTTTCTCTTCGGTCACACAAGTCACGCGAGCGCCTATGCCGGTTCGATTGGATTTGACGCCAATCGCTTTCACGGCGATCCAGTTGTTGCCGCCGTCTTTCGGCGCTGGCGAATCCAGCCTCATCAACACAGGCGTTTCATTGACCGGATTGATGACCACATCCACGTCGCCGTCGTTGTCAAAATCGCCGAACGCGCAGCCTCGACTGGCTGTGGGTTCGAGCAGCGCGCCGCCGATTTTTTCGGTCACATCCTGATAGGTTTTGTTTCGCAGATTGCGATACAGCACTTTGCGCTGGGCGTATCCGGCTTCGGTCGTCAATTTGCCGACTTCAGGATAGACATGGCCATTGACCAGCAGAATATCCAGCCATCCGTCGTTGTCCGGATCGAAAAACCCGCAGCCCCATCCCAGCCAGCGCGTGTTCAATCCAATGCCCGTCGCAAAGGTCACGTCGTCAAAGGTGTTTTTGCCCAGGTTGCGATACAGCGTAGAAGTGTCGCCGGAAAAGTTGGTCTTGAAAATATCCAGCCAACCGTCGCCATCGAAATCGCCTGCGCTGACACCCATTCCGGCTTGCGGTTTGCCGTCTCCGCTGTAAGCCGCGCCTGCTTCCACGCCAATGTCTGTGAACGTTCCGTTGCCATTGTTGTGATACAGCGCCGCCGGAGCCGAATCGTTGGCGACGTAAATATCAGGCCAGGTGTCGTTGTCGAAATCGGCCACCAACACGCCCAGCGCATAAGTTCCTATGGTTTTGCGTATGCCGGATTTTTCGGAAACATCTGTGAACGTGCCATTGCCATTGTTTTGAAACAGCATATTGACGCCTCCGGTCAATCCCGGCGGACCGCACGCGACCATCACGCCTTTATACAGACAAGGACCGGTTTCAGGCGTCGGCGCGGTTTTCACATCGAAGTCAATGTAACTGCCAACGAACAAATCCAGGTCGCCGTCCTTGTCATAATCCAGAAAGGCGCAACCCGATCCCCAACGTGTTTTGTTCATGCCGACTCCGGCTTTGTCGGTCACGTCGGTGAACGTCCCGTTGCCGTTGTTTTTGTAAAGCGCGTTTTTGCCGAAGTACGAAATGAACAGATCGTCCCAACCGTCGTTGTCATAATCACCTATGCAAACGGCTTGTCCCCATCCGCTGCGCGCCAATCCGGATTTGACTGTGACATCTGTGAACGTGCCGTTGCGATTGTTTTTGTATAGCCGGTTGGTCGGTTCCTGACCTTTGGCGATTCCGCTCAAGCGCGTTCCGTTGACGAAAAACAAATCCAGCCATCCGTCGTTGTCATAATCAAACCAGGCCACGCCGCTGCCTGTGGTTTCCAGCAGGTATTTGTTTTTCTGTTCGTCGCCGTAAATGGTTTTGTGAGTCAATCCGGCGGTTTGGGCGACGTTGGCAAATGAGACTTTGAATTCGTCGGGCGCAACGGATTGCACGGCGGCAGAGCGATTCCAGCCAAACGGGAAAAGCGCAAACAAGATGGTCAGCAGAAGAAAACGGAAAGTGTTCATCACGAAACGAACTATAAATGGCGGTTCGGAGCCTCTGCAAACGCGAACTTTCCAACCTGTGCTAAGCTCACAACACAATCGCCGACGAACTGCAAAAACAATCCGGGAGAACTCTGACAAATGAAGCCTGCGGTTTTCAGAAAAAAATCCGTCCACGAATCCACACGAAGTTTCACGAATGATAACCAGCGCGACTGTTTCCCCCTTCGTGTTTTCTTCGTGTGGCTTAGCGGGAAAAACATTTTTCTTTTCGCCTGTGTAGCGTTCTGCCTGTTGTTACTCGGAGCGAAAAATCCGCAATCCGCGATTCGCAATCCGCAATTCACAGACATTGCCGCGCAAGCCGGCTTGACGCAGCCGATTATCTACGGCGGCATTTCATCCAAACGTTACATCATAGAAACCAACGGCTGCGGCCTGGCCTTTTACGATTACGACAACGACGGTTGGATGGACATTTTGACGCTCAACGGTTCGCGTCTGGAACCGTTTGCCAAAGGCAGCGAACCAACCTCGCGGCTATACAAAAACAATCGCAACGGCACGTTCACCGACGTCACAGCCAAAGCCGGATTCACCAAAACCGGATTCGCTTCGGGATTGAGCGTCGGCGATTTCGACAACGACGGCTTTGACGATTTGTTCGTCACCTATTGGGGCGCAAACGTGCTTTACAAAAACAACGGCAACGGAACGTTCACCAATGTTACTCAAAAAGCCAGACTGAGTTTTGCCCAGTTTGATTCTAAAAGCCTGCGCTGGGGATCGGGCAGCAGCTTCATTGATTACGACCGCGACGGCGACCTTGACTTGTTTGTCGCCAATTATCTGAGCTTCGATCTGAAAACCGCCATGGAACCCGGCCAAAGCGCGAACTGCGCGTGGAAAGGATTGCCGGTCAATTGCGGCCCTAAAGGATTGCCCTTCGCGCGCAACTGGCTTTACCGCAACAACGGCAACGGCACGTTCACAGATGTTTCCGAAAAATCAGGCGTAGGCAAGGTATCCGAACGATATTCGATGTCGGTCGCCGCGGCGGATTTTGACGAAGACGGATGGGTGGATTTGTACGTCGCTGGCGATTCGACGGCGAGCATTTTCTATCGCAACAATGGCAACGGTACGTTCACCGATGTCGCGCTGGAAAACGGCACGGCTTACAACGAAGCAGGCCAGCCCCAAGCCGGAATGGGGCTTGGCATCGGCGATTACAACAACGACGGGCGATTGGATATTTTCAAAACGCATTTCATGGAAGACACGCCTGTTCTTTATAGCAACGCTGGTCAGGGATTGTTTGAAGACGTGACTTTGGCCGCAGGGTTTGGCCGCGCAACGAAATTTGTCAGTTGGGGAGCCGGAATGCCCGATGTGGACAACGACGGATGGCCGGATATTTTCTGGGTGACTGGCAACGTGTACCCCGAAATCGAAAAAACCTTCCCGCAATATCCGCACCGCAGCCCGCGCCAGTTGTATCGCAATCTGGGCAATGGCCGTTTTGAAGACATCACGGCAATCAGCGGCTCAGGCATCACTGCGCCGCATTCCAGCCGAGGTTGCGCCTTTGGCGATTTCGACAACGACGGCGATATGGACGTATTGGTGATGAACATGAACGAACCGCCTTCGCTGCTCAGAAACGATCTGGCGAACGGCAACCATTGGTTGAAAGTGAAGCTGACCGGCGTGAAATCAAACCGAACTGCTCTGGGCGCGCGAGTCGTCGTCACCGTCGGCGAACGCAAACAAGTACAGACGGTGCTGAGCCAGACCAGTTATTATTCGCACGACGATTTGCGATTGCATTTCGGGCTTGGCGACAAAACGAAAGCCGACCGCGTTGACGTGTTTTGGCCGAACGGGCAAACCGACACGCTGAAAGACGTCAAAGCCGATCAGGTATTGAAGATCAGAGAAGGCGAAACGTTAAAAAAATAAGGACTTGGGTTGCAGTTCTTTTGCTTGAAGGTTGAATATGACGGACGAGCTTGCTCAAGGAAAGGAGCTTGGCAGTGAAAATCAATGAGGTAATTATTCCGTTCGGGGTTGAGCAAAAGCTGATCTGGAAACACAACGTTTGCGATTATGAGGTTGAAGAAGTCATCAACAACCAACCGCGAATCAGGTTTGTGGCCAAAGGGAAAGTGCAGAATGAAGACCTTTATGCAGCTTATGGCCAAACAGACTCTGGACGATATTTGATCGTCTTTTTCCTAAAGAAAAAGAGCAGCCAAGCGTTGGTCATCAGCGCGCGCGATATGGATGGTAAAGAGAGGAGGTCGTATGAAAAAAAACGGTCATAAAAAAGCTAAACAGCCTGACCCGATCCCGGACAACTTTTCTTCAATCGAAGAAGCCGCAGAATTCTGGGATTCGCACAGTCTTGCCGATTACGAAAAAGTGCTTGAAGACGTGGCAGATGTCAAAATTGATCTTGTCCGCAGCCACTTCCGCGTGGATAAAGAACTTGCTCGCAAAATCAGCAAGCTCGCCCAAAAACGAGGAGTTTCGTCCGAGACATTGGTCAATCTCTGGCTTCAAGAAAAGGTTTCCTGAGCATCGTCATTGCTTTGGAATGATTCGCCGCGAAGAGGCGCCAATGTGAATATGCGCGCCAGTGGAAGAACCGTGAATTGCGCCGCGAATGGCGATGAACGAAATGCCCTGTCCGTGCAGAAATTCGATCAGCGACTGGCCTTCGGCGCTGTCAGGATGAATGGCGACATCCAGCGCGTTGCTGTGATCGAAGCCCAGTTGATTATGAGTTTGCGTTTGGCCAAAGGCGCTGACCGGCAACGGTTTGCCGAATTTCAGCCGGTAAAACGCGTCCACTTTTCCGAAATCGCTCAAATTCCAACGGCTCAATCCGACAAAACGAACCAGCACACCTTTGGCTCGAAACTCTCCGGTCGGCGGTGGAGGCTGATTGGCCAGTTCTTCAGCGGCTTCGACTTCGGCCACCAGATGGTCAACCGATTCAATCTGCTTTTCGGTTTCGCCGAGCTTGGCTTTGGCGGCTGCCAGAATCTGTTCGCTCTCTTCGACTTCCCTTCTGGACAAGACGCCAAGTTCCAACAGCTTTTTGTTTTTTTCGACCGTAGTCGAGGCGCGCTCTTCGTCCTGCTTTTGCAATTCAATCAATCGTTGCAGGCTTTCGCGGTAGGTGTTGGACGCCTCAAGCAATACTTCGCGCGATTTGCTGGCGGCATCGCTCAACTCTTTGAGTTCTTCGGCGGTGACAACAGGCGCGGGCGGCGGAGCGGGTTCGATTTTCTTGCGTCTGGGCTTTTGCGCGGCGGCGATTGAAAACGACAACAGGCTGACGATCAATGCCGCAGCCAGTCGCATCCAGATTGTTTTGTCGTTTGCTCTCATTTTTTCCAAAGCCTACAGACGAAAAACATGGCCAAAAGGTTTCAAGGACGTTTTTTCCGGTTTGCCGTTTAACCGGTTTGCGTTTGAAACGCCGCCAAGCATCATGCTCACGGCTAACTCAATTTGAATCTTAAACGACTTATGGACAAACAACTACCCGCTCTCAGACGTGGCCTGGATATGTTTCCGTCGCCGATTCCCGAACGCCCCGGTTTGGTAGTGCGCGATCCGTTTCGATATTCGCAGGAAGTGTTGATTATTCCTCCGCTGCTGGCCGCCGGGCTGAGCTTTTTTGACGGCGAAAGCACCCTGCTGGATTGTCAGGCGCATTTGACGCGGCTGGTTGGCCAGCTTGTGCCAAGCGATGTCATCGAAGCCTTGAGCGAAGTGCTGCAACAAAATGGTTATCTGGAAACCGAAGAATTCGAACGAATGAAACGTCAGCGCCACGCGGAATTTGCCGCCGCGCCGTTTCGGCAACCAGCGCATTCGGGTTCGGGCTATCCAGACCAGATGGCGGAATTGCGCGCTCAACTGGATGAATATCTGGCTGGCAGTTTGTCCCCTGCCCCAAAACCGATTCTTGGTTTGGCGGCTCCGCACGTCAGCCCATTTGGCGGCTGGCAATCCTACGCGGCGGCTTACGGGCGATTGAGCGGCGCGGCCAAACAACACGCAACTGACAAAACCGTCGTCGTGCTGGGGACTTCGCATTACGGCCAACCGGAACGATTCGGATTGACGCGCAAACCCTTCGTCACGCCGCTCGGCACGTTGCAACCTGATTTGGAACTGGTCAATTTCCTCGCTGAAAACGCCGACGGTTCCATCGTTCACGAAGATTATTGCCACAGCATCGAACATTCGATCGAGTTTCAATGCGTGTTTTTGCAGCAACTGCTCGGTTCGGACTTCAAGATTTTGCCTATCCTCTGCGGGCCGTTCGCGCGAGCGTTGTATTACGGCGAAGCGCCGGAAAACGACGACAACGTGATGCGCTTTTTCGACGCGTTGGGAGAGATGGCCGACCTGCATCGGTCAAAACTGTTCTGGGTGCTGGGCATTGATCTGGCTCACGTTGGCAGACGTTATGGCGACGAGCTTCGTGCGCGCGCGGACGAAGACGAAATGCTGGCTGTAAAAGACGAAGACCTGGAGCGGTTGCGGCTGGTTTGCAACGGCGACAACGAAGAATTTTTTGAAGCCGTCAAACCCGAACAGGATCGGTTGAAATGGTGCGGATTTTCGCCGCTCTACACTTTTCTGAGCGCCGTCCCCGAAGCGCGCGGCGAATTGCTGCGGTATGAACAGTGGAACATTGACGACGATTCGGTGGTCAGTTTCGCGGCTATGGAATTTGCCTGAAAGAGCACGAGCCTTTGTTGATAAATTTCCACAAGTTCGAACATCAAGCCCTAAGACGCGCTTTCACGTCTTCGGGCTTTTTTTGCGCCGAAAAGCTTGCCGCCCTCAAAATGACAAGCTTTACGGAGCGAAGTAGCCGGAGACGTCTACCACGACGTGGGTCGTCGTGAAGGCGAACATCTTGAACGCCCCGTCGGTTCCCAGACCTACCGTGAAGTAGCGGTTGAAGATTGATCCTGCATCGTAGTTCGACGTTGCCACCAAAGGTCGCGTAGCGTTGCTGGGCCAGAAGGTCAGGTAACCTCCTGAGGCCGGCAAAACCACTGTCGCGTTGCCGACGATGGCTTGCGCCGAAGCCGCTATCGTGCAGGCTCCGCGCGCCGCTTGCGAAGTTTCCGATCCGCCATTCAACGGGTTACCCGGCGTGAAGCAGCCCGATTCGCTTGGGCGCGTGTCCAGCAATCGAGTCGGCGTCAGCGAATTGAACAGCAAGCCCGTTCCGTTCGCATCCACCGCGTCGGGGCTGTAATAACCCAGCACGTCCACCACCAGATCGGTCGTTGTCAGCGCATAAATTTTGAATTGCCCGGTTGGCGAGAGGCCTACGGTAAAAGGCGAATTGAGAATTTCGCCCGCGTCGTAATTGCCGCTGGCGATCAGCGGACGCGCCGCGTTGGCCGGGAAAAACGTCAAGTAACCGCCGCCCACCGGATTGACCGTCGTCGCATTGCCTACCAATGCCAGCGCCGAAGCGGGAATCGTCACGCCGTTGCACGTGCCTGTGCCCTGTTGCGTGAATTCGGTGTTGCCAGCGATTGGCGCGCCCGGCGTGAAACAGCCCGGTTCGCTTGGGCGAGTTTCCAGCAAGCGAATCGGCGATGGCAGCGGATGGAAATACAACCCGCCCGCGCCCGGCGGAGCGTAATAACCAGTGATGTCCATCACCACGTGCGAAGTCGTGAAGGCGAAAATCTTCAGCGAACCATCGCCCGCGCCCAGGCCTACGGTGAAAACGTTGTTGAGAATTTCGCCCGCCGCGTAGTTGGTGTTGGCGACCAAAGGTTGCGTCGCGTCGCTGGGATAAATCGTCAAATAGCCTCCGGCTGGCGGGGCGACAACCGTGACATTGCCCGTCACTGCGCGAGCCGAAGCGGGAATGCCACAAGTGCCGCGCGCCAACTGCGTCAACGAAGTTCCGCCGTTGATAGGCGCGCCCGGCGTAAAGCAAGCCGGTTCGCCCGATCGCGTATCCAGCAATCGCACCGGAGCCGGCAAAGGATAAAACATCAGACTGTTGGGGCCGCTGCCGCTGATGACTACGGTGTAGGTGCGCGTGTCCATACAGCCGTTCGCGTCAGTGGCTTTGATGGTGAAGTTGTAAATGCCCGCCAGCGTAGGCGTACCGGAAATGGACGTTCCCACCAGATTCAACCCATTCGGCAAACTGCCAGCGCTGACCATAAAAGAATATGGCCCGGTTCCGCCGCTGGCGCTCAAAGTCTGCGTCGGGTAGGCAATACTGACAAAGCCATTCGGCATGCTTGCCGGATTGACGGTAATTGCCCCGCACGGCGAATTGATCACCAACGAATAAGCCTGCTCGCCGAAACACGAGGTTGTGCTGTCAGTAGCTCGAACAGTGAAATTGAACGTGCCAAAAACAGTCGGAGTGCCTGTAATCAACCCTGCGCCATCCATCATCACGCCGGTCGGCAAAGCTCCTGATTCAATCGTGAAGGCATAAGGCGCAACACCTCCGCTGGCCATCAACTGCGTGGTAGGATACGGCGTTCCGGCGGTTCCCGGCGTCAATGTGTTCGGCGAAATCGTGATTATGGGACATATCTGAAGAGCGTAAACACGCTCACCAAAACAGCCATTTGTGTCAGTGGCTCTGACCGTAAAAATAAAATTGCCGCTTGCGGTCGGAGTCCCCGAAAGCACACCGCCCGTAGAAACCATCAACCCAGGCGGCAATGCACCGGCAGTAACGCTGAAGGTATGAGGTGCAACGCCACCAGTTGGGCTTAATGGGGTCAATTGGTAAGGCGTTCCCACTGCTCCTGCTACGAGATTTGCGGGATTCATTGTGAATGACACACACCCGCTGGCCTGCGCGGCTGTAAAAGTATTTCCGGCGATGGTCATTGTCCCTGTGCGCGCCAGGCCAGGGTTGGCTGCTATCGAATAGCCAACCACACCGTTGCCTACTCCGCTGCTGCCAGAGGTAACCGTGATCCAGGAAGCATTGCTGGTGGCAGTCCAGGCACACGCTCCGGTCGCAGTGATAACGCTGATGCTTCCGGTAGCCGCGCTCATGTTGAATGACAGGCTGGCAGGCGAAAGCGAGCCGCTGCAAGGCGAAATGGTAAAAGTCGTTGCAGTTGAAGTTCCTCCTCCGGGCGTTGGGTTGGCGACGGTTATGCTAGCCGTACCGGGCGAAGCAAGGTCGGTGTCTGCGATAACCATCGTCAATTGTGTGGCGCTGAGCACCGAAGTCGCGCGGTTTGCGCCATTCCACCGCGCTACCGCTCCACTGACGAAGTTTGCCCCATTCACTGTCAAGATCGTGGTCGCACCGCCCGACTGAACGCTTGACGGAGATGTGCCCGTAATCGTCGGCGTGGGGTTGTTGATGGCAAAGCTGAGCGGGCTTGAAGCTCCATTGGTCGGGTCAGGATTCACAACCGTGACGTTTGCCATGCCAGCCGCTGCGATGTCCGCCGCCGTGATGCTGGCCGTCAGCGTGGCGCTGTCCACAAAAGTCGTCGGACGGTCAGCACCGTTCCATTTAACCGTCGCGCCGCTGACGAAGTTCGCGCCGTTAACCGTGAGCGTGAAGGCCGCGCCGCCGACAATCTTGTTGCTGGGCGAGAGGCCAGCCAAAGTTGGAATCGGGTTGATGGAGAGGACTTGTTCGGAAGTTCGATTGCCAGCAGCGTCGTACGTGTAGCGTATGACTTTATCGGGGTAGCGAACTTCGATGAGGCGATTGAGTGAGTCGTAGATGTACTGCACATCATCGGCTCTAGCATTCCAGACAAGCACAGCAGCCGTCGCCGCGATGAGTACAAGAAGGAGAAGCGATCGGCGAAATAACAGGAATTCTTTTATGCCGCTAAGTCGTTGCATGTTGGTAGTTGATCACTTGAGGCCAAAGAATCTTTTCAGCGAGTACTTAATGCTTTCACCGCCGTAGGAGAATTGTTCTGATACTAAATCCACAGATGCCTTCGCCACTGCTTCAAGCGCCTCACGTGTTGATAAGTCACCACGAAAAATTTTCACGGCGTAAGGAGCGTAGTCCTTAGCAAGGTTAAAGGCATCGGCGGCTTCTATGTAAGCCTTCAGATAAGGGAAAGGAATAGAGAAAACTTTTGCGAGGTCTTGAGATATAGCAACATCCCGTTCACTTACATTCAAAGAGTCGCAGGCACTGTCTATTCGCCCTATCGCACAAAGCGTGCTATTCGGAATTCCCTTTATGGTGTCTATCAGCAGTTGGTTATCGGCAAAACTCGTATGTCTATACAGCCAGCCGTTGTAATCGATTATTGAGTTGTGCTGGTTATCTGTAGTTCCAGTAGATGCAAATCTTATGCGCCCATCGCGCTCTCCGCTCAACCCTGACGGGTCAATCAGCACTATCGGATTGTTCAATGCATAAATGTATTGGTTCAGCGTTTGAGGATCCCCCTCCGTCGGTTGTGCCAAGTCTTTGGTCAGAAATCGCCCCTGCGACGTTTGATAAAACCGCCTCGACGCGAACAACAAGCCATAAGGCTCCGCAAAAACCCCAAACTGTCCAACGTACTTGAACGGATTCGTCTGCTGTTCGGAAACATTGGCGAGCGTGCCGAACGGATCATACGAGTAGCTGTTGACCGCCTGCTGCGTCTGGTTGGTCAACGCGATGGCGGAGCCGCGCGCATCGAAGTGGTACTGGAACGCCTGGCCGGCGGGCGTGATCTTCGCGATCAGCCCTAGCCCGTGGGTGTAATAGCTCGTGATGTTACCCGATCCATCAGTCTCGGCCAGCACGCGCGGCAGGCGCGAGGTCGGGTCGAGCACGAAGCGAGTGGTCGCGCCGCCTTCGGTGCGGGCCAGGCGCATGCCGACGCCGTTATAAGTGTATTGCACGGCAGCCGCTCCGCCCGTCACACCGGTCAGGCGGTCTTCAAAGTCGAAGTTGTAGTTGAAGGTCGTGCCGCCGTTGGTCTGCGTGCGCAGGTTGCCGTTGTTGTCGTGGGTGAAGGTTGTCGCCCCGGCGTTCTGAATCTGGTTGGCCGCGTTGAAGGTGGAGGTCGTCGTTCCGTTCGTCAGGTTGGCCGTCAACGGCTCCTGCTGATTGACGGCTGTGCGGTTGCCGACCGGGTCGAGTGTGAAGCTGTAAGACGAGAGCACGGAGTTGTCTGACTTGCGGTTGGCCATACTGGTCAGTCGCTGCGCGTCGTCATAGCTATAACTCGCTGTTGTCGCGTTGGCATTGGTCGCGCCGGTCAACAGGCTCGCCGCGTCGTAGCTGTAACTCGTCGCCCGGCTCGCCCAATCGGTGACGGTTGTCAGCCGATTGGCTGCGTCGTAACCATAAGTGACGCGCTTGCCGTCCGGATAAATCAATGCCGTACGGTTGCCATTGGCGTCGTACTCGTAACCTATGCTCTTGCCGTAGGCGTCCACGTAGTTGACCAGGCGGTTCAGGTTGTCGTAGGCATAGGTCGTTGTGCCGACCACGTCCACCATCTGCGTGCGGTTGCTATTGGCGTCGTAGCTGAACGTCACCGAAGTCGAATTCGGGTAGCTGATTTGGCTCAGCCGGTTGTTGTCATCGTAGCTGTAATTGATCGTCGCATTGTTGGCGTCCACCACGCGGGTGCGGTTGCCGACAGCGTCGTATGTGTAGGTATAGGTTTTGCCGAGCGGATCGGTTGAAGTCAGCAGCCGATTGGCGGCGTCGTAAGTGAAGGTGGTCGTGTTGTTGCGCGGGTCTTTTACCGTCAGCCGGTTGCCGACGTTGTCGTATGTGTAGACGGCTGCGCCGGCGTTGGCGTCGTTGACCTGCAACAGGCGGCCCAGCGCGTCGTAGCTGAACTGTGTGGCTTTGCCGTTGGCATCGGTCGTTTTGATGACGCGGCCCAGCGCGTCGTACTGACTGGCCGTGACGTTGCCGAGCGGGTCGGTGGTCGCCGTCAACCGGTTCAGCGCGTCGTAGCTGAAAGTCGTGACTTTGTTCTTCGGGTCGGTGACGGAGACACGGTTGCCCTGCGCGTCGTAACCGTAACGGGTCATGTTGCCGAGCGGGTCAGTCACTTTCGTCAGCCTTCGCTCGGCGTCATACTCAAAATTGGTTGCGTTGTTGCGCGCGTCCTTTGTGGAAATTCGGTTGTCCAATGCGTCGTAGCCGTTCATCACCACGCCGCCTGCCGCGTCGGTGATAGTCGCCAGCAGGTTGTTGGCGTCGTAACTGAACATCGTCACCTTGCCACGCGCGTCGGTGGTCTTAGCACGGTTGCCGTTGTCGTCGTATTCGTGCGTGATCACGCCACTCATCGGGTCAGTGACAGTGAGCAGATTGCCGTTCGGGTCGTAGCTGAAGGTCGTGGTCTTACCGCGCGCATCAGTTGTAGAGCTTCTGCGCCCGATGGCGTCGTAGCCGTAAGTCGTCGTGTTGTTAAGCGGGTCGGCAGTCGAAATCAGATTGCCCTGCGCGTCATAGCCATTGGTCGTGGTGTTGTTATTGGCATTCTTGACCGTCACCAATTGGCCAAAGCTGTCGTAAGTGAAAATGGTCTGCTTGTTGAGTGGGTCGGTAGCCGAAAGCAGGTTGCCTTTCACGTCGTACTGAAACGTCGTCAGATTGCCTAACTCGTCGGTGCGTGTCAGCGGATTATTCTGGCTGTCATAGGTGATAGCCGTCGTTTTGGTGAACGGGTCGGTCTTTCCGGTGACGTTACCGCGCGCGTCGTAACCGTATGCGGTGGCGTTGCCGTTCTTATCGCTCACGCTGATGCGGTTGTTGTTATCATCATAAGTATAGCTGTAGCTCTTGCCCAGCCTGTCTTGCTGTTTGATCAAGCGCGAGCGGATGTCGTGCGCATCAATACTGGTTCGGTTAAGCGGGTCAGTGATCGTCGTCTGCTGAGTATTGGTGTCGTATGCGAATTGCCACAGGTTGTTTTTGGCATCCCGCTGGCTAATGACGCGACCGTTGGCGTCATAAACGTTCGTGACAAAGGTGTTGCCGCGCGGGTCAATCGCCGTCAGCATCTGATGATTAGCATCGTAAGTGTAGTTCGTCGTCTTGCCGCGCGCGTCAGTCGAAGAGATCAGATCGTTGTTCGCGTCATAGGTAAAACTGACAGTACGCGGCAACGGGTCAGTCGCGCTGATGATTCGCCCTGATGCGTCGTAAGCCAGCGTGATCGTCCGCCCGACGGTGTCTTGAATCGTCGCCAGTTGTCCGGAGCCGTTGTAGCTGAGCGTGATCGTTTTGCTGTTCCGGTCAACGATGGTGGTCAGCTTGCCGGCAGTCGAGAAGTTGAACTTGCGTTGATCCTTCTGGGTGACTGTAAAAGTCCCATCTCCATTTTTAACCAGCAGGTCGAAGACACCTTTTTCGTGCGGTTGGTAGTTCCCGCCAACATTGTCGTAAACATCCACGTGACCATCACCCCAGCGCATCGCAACCGAATTGGCATTGTCCGTCAAGCTGATGTTGTACGAATGCGTCCAGCCCACGCCCAGCGGCCCGACGGTCTGGTCGGCAGAGTTATAGAAGCGCGCGAACTCGAACGCCATCCCACGTCCGGCGATGGTCAGATCGGTGCGCTCGAAAACATAATTGCCGGTGGCCGTATTGACGGGGTCAGCATTGAACCCGGAATGTGGAGCACGGCCCAGCAATGAAGCCGGGCTTGGCGGATTGCCAAAACCAACGGCGACGCCTTGACCTTGTGAAGTTGCCTGACCATTTTGGAACGACACGGTCACGCCCTGCGCCTTTGTATCGCCACCAGCAGTCTGAAAGGAAATGGTAACTCCAGCGCTGGCGACACCTTTGTTCTCTTGCGCGCTGGTTGTTGCCGTCAGAGTCAGAGAGCAAGCAAGTAACAAAAGGAGGATGTAGTTGAACCGTATGAATCGAATCATCCTGTTCACCTCAGTTCATTCCGAACTCCTGCAAAAACGCCTGTGGCAATTTCTTGGCGTCTATCTCGCTGCCGTCTTTGCGCAGGAACACAAACTTCTGCCTCGCACCGGGCTTGGCTTCCAGGCGAACCTTGGCCACCCGATCTTTGCCTTTTGGGTTGTGGTTCAGCGAAGTCATCGGAGGGTCGAATGTCGCGTAGACAAATAAGTAAGTGACTGCCGAGCGATTCAAATTGGAGACGGTCAGCGTGGCGGTGGATGATGCCAGCGTGCCTTGCAAAGTGCCGGGTGTAAATGCGCCAGGGCCACCAAAAGTAATGTTGACCTGGGTACCCACCGGGATATTGCTTGCCTGAACAACAACGTTTATCGGATCAGTAAGCTGGTTTGGCAGCAGCAGATCAACCGTGTCAAAACGAGTGCCTGAGTAGGCCGGAACTGTTTGCCCGCCGATAGAAACGATTTGCAGCGAAGACATGTTACTCGGGACAATGACTGGGTTGATAGCGGACAAAACGGCTGGTGGGCTTGATGTTCCTGTAAAGTTAATCGCCCCTTGTGGTGCCTCAAGGCGAATAACACCGCAAGTAACAACGAGATTTGGTTGTCCATAACCACAGGCATTTAGCGAGCCTGAAATATTCAGTGCATTGGCGATAAGCCGAATTGCCCCTCCCGATCCTGGGTTGCCACATTGGAATGCTGTGGCACTGCCTGCGGCAATTAGTGATCCACTGAGAGAGGTGATTGAGCCAGAAGAAGCAATTACCATTGCTCCACCACCTCCTCCTGAAGGAGTAGAAAAGTTGCAACCACCACCACCCCCAGAACCACCTATGATGGGTACTAGAGATAAGGGACCAATCCAGGTACCCGCAGCCCCAACTGCTCCACCGCCTGGACCGAAGCCAGGCTGAGCACCTAACGGAGTGAAATCTCCACCGTAATAACCACCAGGCCCCGGCACTCTACCTGATGACGACACATCAATGATTCCAGCAACAATTACACTACCCTGTGCCAGCATAATCACAGGAGTGTTCCGTATATTGCTCTTAAACTTCAGGGTCTTATTTGTAGGGACATTCACGGTCGTGTAATTCAAAATCCCCGTTTCCGGCAATTGAATCTCGCATGTCGTGCAACTCATCGCAGCCAAATCCAGCGCCCCATCCGTCCCGGTCGAGCCGCTGGAAAAGCTCTGCCCATAAGCTGCTGCCGACAACAAAACAACCAGCGCCAAAACGAAAGGTGTTCTGTTCATTGCAAACCTCCTGATCTGTTTACCGAAATGCGATTGAATGATGGCCAAAAAATCCGGCGGGCGAAATCGCCGCCGATACAACTCACATTGAGTGTAACTGAGTAATTCGCGCGTATCTGACTCCTGCAATCGGAATATGTCAATACTTCCACGGCGTTTTGGCCGAACAAAGCGTTGAGCCTTCCCGTAAGCCGTGCTAGATTGCGCGCGTCTTTCCCACAATCAACTACTCAATCCCAAGGAGGAAGTCGAATGCCCGAACGTGTGTTAATTGCCGATGATGACCGTGACGCGCGCGTGCTGTGGACGGCGGTGGCCGAAGCGGAAAATCTGAAAGTCGTCGAAGCCGAAGATGGCCGTCAGGCGATAGAAATTCTGACCGGCGACAGTGATTTCAATCTGGTCATTCTGGACGTGAACATGCCGTTTGTTGAAGGTTACGAAGTCTTGAAACACATTCGTCAGAACGACCGGCTGAAACACATTCCCGTCATCATTTCCACTGCCGACCGCACTACACGCGGGTTGACTGGCATTCCGGTGGACGACAACACTTCCTTCATCAACAAAGCGTCGGGCCTGGACAACATGCGTCGCGGCATCGCGGCTGCGTTGGGCAGGCAATAACCGATTCGACAACTTCGACAACGATGTCTCACGATCCATGTCCGCTGTGCAGCCGCTCCGGGCGTCAGCCTTTGCGCGATGCGGACGAAACGCTCATCTCTTTCATTCAATCCAACGAGCCGGGCTGGCAACCGGAACAAGGACTTTGCCTGCCTTGCCTTGACCTGTTTCGCGGCGCGCGCCAGCGAATGGCTGCCAATCCGAAAATCTTTCACAGCGGCGAATATCACATTTTGCCTACGCCGTTGCGCGTTGGAGCCAACGAACGTTTTGCCGGTCGCGGTGTCACCATCGCTTTCCTTGATTCCGGTTTTTATCCGCATCCCGACCTGGTTGAATCGCGCAATCGCATTTTGCGCTATGCCAACGTCGCCGACCCGAATCACGACGAACGCGAATTCAAGGAACCGAATGATTCCAGTTGGCATGGACTGATGACTTCGGTGGTGGCGGCTGGGAGCGGGCATCTATCCGGCGGCGCGTATCGCGGCCTGGCCTGCGAAGCCAATCTGGTGCTGGTCAAAGTAGGTTCGGCCAATCGTATCGTTCACGAAGACATTCAGCTCGGTTTGGAATGGGTGATCGAACACCGCGCCGAACACAACATACGGATCGTCAATGTTTCCTGCGGCGGAGATTTCGAAGCTTCGTATCTGACCGACGGATTGTCGCAAGCCGCCGAACGCGCCGTCCGCGAAGGCATCGTCGTCGTTTGCGCGGCGGGAAATTCCGGCGGCGGTGACAATCACGCCATTCTGCCGCCCGCTTCTGCGCCTTCGGTCATCACGGTTGGTGGGTTCAACGACAAAAACACTTTGGAACTTGGCGACAACTCGGCTTATCACTCTTCGTACGGACCGACGATTGATGGTTTGCAAAAACCGGAAATCGTCGCGCCTAGCATCTGGCTGGCTGCGCCGATTTTGCCAAACACGCCTACTGCCGCCGAAGCCCGGCTTTATGATTTATTGCAGGATTCGCCGGACACCGAATTGCGCGACGTGCTGAAAGCGCATCCCGGCATTGACCAACAGCTCGACGCCGCAAGCGATTTGCCTGCCTACCTGATTCGCCAACTTGTTTCGATCAAAATCCACGACGCCAACGTCATCAGCGGCCATTACAAACACGTAGACGGAACCAGCTTCGCCGCGCCAATTGTTTCGTCGGTCGTCGCGCAAATGTTGGAAGCCAATCCGCGCCTGACGCCTCAACAAGTCAAACGCATCCTGATAGACACAGCCATCCGACTGGAAAATGTATCAGTGGATCGGCAGGGCTGGGGAACGATCATTCCTTCGCGCGCCGTCGAACGGGCGTTGCAGTATCAGTAGCAACTGGCCGTTCATGCTAAGATTCGCGGCGTTCAAGATCGAAAAACTTTGAGGAGGTAATGCCATGGTTCTTGAGCAAATCATCCCGACTTTGCGGGAGTTGAATCGCGCGGACAAATGGCGATTGATACAAGTTCTCGTTACCGATCTGGCAGAAGAAGAATCAAGCCTGTCTTTACAACCGGGGGATTATCCGGTGTGGACGCCGCTGGAATCTTACGGCGCAGCAGAAGGACTAATGATGGCTTTAGAGGAAGCGAGGCGTGAGCGTGCCAAAGGTCGAGCGATTTGATTTCAAATCTGTCCCTTCCAATTTCGGCGGAACAATTTTGATGCCGTTATTGGAAATAAAACTACTGACTGGGAATCTTGAACTGGATATCGTTGGTTTGGTTGATTCCGGGTCAGCAGTCAATGTTTTGCCTTATGGGGCCGGATTGGCTCTGGGAGGCATCTGGAAACCTGAAAAAGCGAACCTCAGATTGACAGGCACCTTGGCCTCATTCCCGGCGATGCCTTTGCTGACCATTGCGAAAGTGGGGGCGCTTGCCTCTGTGGAACTGATTTTCGCCTGGACGCAGAATGACAACGTCAAGCCAATCCTCGGACAAATCAACTTCTTCGATGAGTTTGATGTTTGCCTTCGCCGCTCGCGTAACGAAATTGAAATCCGCACCAAACACTAACTTCCTTCTATAACGCGCTCAATGTGTATCTGATTGACGGAAACAACGTGATCGGCCAGCGCGGCAAAGGTTACGAAAGCTGGTTCAGTGACAAACCGGCTGCTCGGCGGCAATTGCTGAACGATCTGGCTCGGCTGGCGCGAGTGAAAAAGCTGCGGCTGACGGTGGTTTTCGACGGAGCGCCCGATGGAGCTTTCCCTGACGGTTCCAGCTTTCGCGGCGTGAAGGTGTTTTACGCTCGGCAAAATTCCGACGCCGACACGCGCATCGTCGAACTGGCCGAAGCCGAACGCAACAAGAAAAACATGACGGTGGTGACTTCGGACGGCAAGCTGACCTCGCGCGTTCGCGTCTGCGGCGTCAAAGTCATGCGCTCCGGCGAATTTCGCCAGATGATGGAAGACGCAGTTGACACCGCCGGGGGCAATGACCGGCTGGTCGCCGAAGAAGAAACCGACGAATGGTTGCGTTATTTCGGCGTGGATGAATCCGATGATGAATGAGCCTCGGCACGCATCGCTTCCAGCGTGGCAGGCTCAGCAGTTTGCGCCTGCAAAAAAGAAAAGGCTGCTTGCCAGGCCTTCACACGCTGGAAGCGATGCGTACCCACGTGTACAATCCGCCGCGCGACTCAATTCAACCAAAGGAATCCGCATCATGAAGCAAATTGTCCAACGCACAATGTTGGTGTTCGCCGTGGCGCTTTTCGTCGCTGGCACAGCGCTGTATCACTGGCAACCGACGGAAGCCGCGACAACAGACGGCAACGATTCGAAAGACACGGCTTCGGCTAAAACCTCGAAGCGCGCGCAAGGAACGCCCACGTTCAACAAGGAAGTCGTTCGCATCTTCCAGCAAAATTGCCAGACCTGTCATCGGGCGGGAGACATCGGGCCATTTTCGATGATGACTTATGCGGAAACTCGCCCGTGGGCCAAAGCCATACGCGAAGCCGTTTTGTCGAAACGAATGCCTCCGTGGAAACCGGCTGCAGGTTGCGTGGATTTGAAAGACGCGCGCGGATTGACGCAGGAAGAAATCAACACCATCGTCGCCTGGGCGGATGGCGGTTCGCCGGAAGGCGCGTTGTCCGATGCTCCCGCGCCGGTGGCGTTTCCTGACGGATGGCCGCTGGGCGAACCGGATCACGTGATGGACATTGGCGCGGATTACACCCCGCCGCAAGGCAAAGACACTTATCGCTGTTTCAGCATTCCAGTTTCAGCGTTGCGCGGAGATCGTTACGTTCAAGGTCTGGATGTACGTCCCGGCAATCGCAAAATCGCTCATCACGTCATCGTTTATCCTGATCCGGGCGGAAAGTCTGTGGCGCTGGATGCGGCTGATCCCGGCCCCGGTTATACCTGCTTCGGCGGACCTGGCTTTGATATTTCCACTTCGGTGAATGATGTGCTTGCGGGCAAATCGTTCATGCTCGGCGGATGGGCACCCGGCATTCGCGGTTACTTCGCGCCGGAAGGCGTGGGCACGAAAATGCCCGGCGGCGTGAACGACCGCGTCGTCATCCAGATGCACTATCATCCGACCGGCGAACCGGAAACCGACCGAACCTCCGTCGGCTTTTACTTTGCCAAAAAGCCCGTGCAGAAAAATCTGTTGCTGTTGCCGCTGGCCAACACGTCGTTCACCATTCCTGCCGGAGCCAAAGAACACATCGTCACGCAAACTTTCGATGTTCCTGCCTTGCTGTCGGGAAAGGTCGTCGGCGTCACTCCGCACATGCATCTGCTGGGTAAAAATATCAAAGTCGAACTCATTCGCCCCGGCGAACCGACGCAATGTTTGATCAACGTTCCGGCTTGGGATTTCAACTGGCAGGGCGCGTATCTGTATCAAACGCCTGTGACTGCCCCTGGCGGTTCCAGCATCAAACTGACCTGCACTTTCGACAACTCTGTTGACAATCCATATAACCCTAACTATCCACCAAAACCCGTTCGTTGGGGCGAAGAAACCACAGACGAAATGGCGCTGGCGTTCATCGCCTTCACGCTTGACCTGTTTTCGGTGACGCCTTCGTCGCCGCAATTGTCGGCAGTGACCGTTGACGCCAGCGGCGTGTTGACCGCAACCGGAACCGGGTTCCAGACCGCCGCCGACATCGAAATCAACGGACGCAGTTTGCGCGATTCGCGCGACGAATCGGCAACGCTTTCCACCAAAGTGTTTTCATCAGATTTGTGGAAGGTGCATGCGCCGCCGGGACAAGCCGTGGATGTGACCGTCATCAATCCTGACGGCGTGCGTTCCACGGCGGTGAAATTCACGCGCAGCGGATCGGCGCTGGCCGTGGCGGCAGTTTCCGCAGCGAACTTTTCCGCCGACGCGCTTGCGCCGGATGCCATAGCCGCCGCGTTTGGAACGAATCTGGCGACCGCGACTGTAGTCGCCGATACGGTTCCGCTGCCGACGGAACTGGCCGGAACCAAAGTCCGCGTCAACGGCGAATTGGCTCCGCTGTTTTTCGTCGCACCGTCACAAATTAACTTCCTGATTCCGTCAACGGCGCATGCCGGCGAAGCAGTGATTGAAATCATCACTGGCAATGGCACGATTTCGCGTGGCACGTTGAGCTTGTCCACCGTCGCGGCAAGCCTGTTTACGTCGAATGCTTCGGGAACGGGCGCTCCGGCGGCGGTGGCGACCAAAGACGGCGTGAATTACACGTCGGTCGGCAACGCCGATGGCACGTCGAATCTGCTGGATGTTGGCGATTACCTGGTGTTGTTCGGCACGGGCATGAAAAAAGCGTCGCTGGCTTCGACGCGCATCACCATCGGCGGACTGGAGGCTCCGGTGCAATACATCGGCGCGCAAGGCGGTTTTGCCGGACTCGATCAGCTCAACACGCAAATCCCTGCGGGCGTCACCGGATTGGTTGATGTGGTTGTTTCGATCAACGGAAAAGCCACCAATAAAGTCAGTGTCAGAATACGTTAGCGCGCGACAAGCCCGCTGGCTTGCTGGCGAAAACCGACAGCGGTATGTGGCTTTCGCCATTTGCCGCTGTCTTTTTATAAACTCGCATTTACTTTGGAGTGCGGTGGCTCGACACCGCTTTTCGTTCGCAACTGCAATCTTTCGATGCCAGCAGGCGCTCGACCAAGAACGTAAAGCTGCGTAAAGGCACAGCGCTCCACAGGTCTGAAGCAGGAGTAACCACCGTCGTATGTCTCAACCCAAATCCAAAGAGCGCAAAGAAACATTCGCCACTTCTTCCGGCATCGAGATGAAAAATCACTTCACGCCGCAGGACATTGGCGCTGCCGATTTGTCCGAACCGGGCAAGTTTCCGTTCACGCGCGGAGTTTATGGTTCTATGTATCGCGGGCGAATGTGGACTATGCGGCAATACGCCGGATTCGCCACGGCGGAAGAATCCAATCGCCGCTATAAGTATTTGCTCGAACAAGGCACGACGGGTTTGTCCGTTGCGTTCGATCTGCCGACACAAATCGGCTATGACAGCGATCATCAACTCGCCGCAGGCGAAGTCGGGCGCGTGGGAGTGCCGATAGATTCGCTGGCCGATATGGAAATCCTGTTCGACGGCATCCCACTCGACAAGGTTTCGACTTCGATGACGATCAATGCCACGGCTTCGATTTTGCTGGCGCTGTACATCGCTGTCGCCAAAAAACAGGGCGTCGCGCCGGACAAACTGAATGGCACGATTCAAAACGACATCCTGAAAGAATACATCGCGCGCGGAACCTACATTTATCCGCCGCGCGCTTCGCTTCGCATCATTACGGACATTTTCGCCTACTGCGCCAAAGAGGTTCCGAACTGGAACACGATTTCGATCAGCGGCTATCACATCCGCGAAGCCGGTTCTACCGCCGTGCAGGAAGTCGCGTTCACGCTGGCCGATGGCATCGCTTATGTTCAGGCGGCGCTTGATACAAGTCTGGCGGTGGATGATTTCGCGCCGCGCCTGGCGTTTTTTTTCAACGGCCACAACAATTTTCTGGAAGAAGTAGCCAAGTACCGCGCCGCGCGGCGCATGTGGGCGAAGATCATGAAAGATCGTTTCGGCGCTTTAGACCCAAAATCGCAGATGCTGCGCTTTCACACGCAAACTGCCGGTTCAACGTTGACCGCTCAACAGCCGGAAGTAAACGTCGTCCGCACTACGATTCAGGCGCTGGCTGCGGTGTTGGGCGGAACTCAATCACTGCACACCAATTCCATGGACGAAGCTCTGGGTTTGCCGACCGCAGATGCCGCGCGCATTGCGCTGAGAACTCAGCAAGTCATCGCTTATGAATCCGGCGTAGCCGACACTGCCGATCCTCTGGCCGGTTCTTACGCAGTCGAATATCTGACAGACGAAATCGAACGCCGGGCTTCTGAATACATCGCCAAAATTGACGACCTGGGCGGAATGCTTTCGGCCATCGAAGCCGGTTATGTGCAACGAGAAATCGAACGCGCCGCGTATGATTTCCAAAAAGCCGTCGAAGCGCAGGAAGAAATCGTCGTTGGCGTGAACCGATTTCAGATCAAAGAAGGAACTTCGATCCCGACGCTGAAAATTGACCCGGCCTTTGAACTGGCACAGGTTGAACGGTTGCGAAAAGTCCGCGCGGAACGAAATTCAGCAGCAGCGAAAGCTGCGTTGGGCAAGATCGAAACCGCTGCGCGCTCCGGCGAAAACCTCATGCCGCCGATCATCGCCGCCGTTGAAGCTTACGCGACGCTGGGCGAAATTGCGGATACAATGCGCGGCGTATTCGGCGAATACATGGAAGCGGCTTATTGAATGAAGATAAATTATGGCGAAGGTGCTCCGCGATGTTGAGATTTCACCCCCGACATTCGACACGCTCGAAGAAGCATTGGCCTATGCCGAACGGTTTCGCCAACCACAAATGTATGTCGAACAATTTGCCGCTTCGCTCAAAGGGAGGTTGCGGTTTTCCGCTCCATTGAAATTTGATCCGTGGTTGTCAGCTTCCGGCAGCGCGGTCATCTCGCCCGGATGCGAAGCCATCAAGATCGGAGAAATGGCGCTTGTTCGTGATTCCGAGCTTTTCAAGACTTTGGTTCATGAAGAAATGCACTTACGATTGATACGAAAGGCCAGAAACGGCAGCCCCAAAGCGCTTGAGATTGTCACTAATCCCAACCTTTTGGTCGAAGAAGATTTCGTCGAGCGAATCGCTGTCAGGTATCTGAAAATGTATGAAACCGTTTTCGGCAAATTCGGGCATTAAGCCAGGCCGGGTTGAAAAGGAGGCAAACGTGTATGCACGAAACTATGTTGAACATCAGCTATGAAAGTTTGGGAAAGATTTTGGAACAGATTCGAGAATCTGCTGAAGTAAAAGGTTCGCCTGCGCTTGCCGAGCGAGTGGATAATGCCATCTCCTTCCATCAACAAATGGCGGCGGAAATGCAGATGTTGAATCAGGAACAACAACTTTTGAGGCGGAAGTTGTCGGACGTTACCAGAGAGCCGGGTGAAAGAGTTTGCTACGAATCCAGCCCAAACCAATTCGCAAAATACGAAGAGATGAAGAATGCAGGCGCGACTCCGCTAGACGTTTATTCCGCTGCAATGGCCGATGGCCTAAGTCGTTTAGAAGGGATATTGGTATTGCGTCAAATCTTTAACCTGCGCTTACCAGATGCCAAAGAGGTGGTGGGAGAAGTAGAGACTCAATTCCAGAAACAAGCGGCTTAGTCCCGCACCAAAGCGTGTTGTGGTAAGCTACGCGGCCTTAAACCGACAAACAGATTCGATTGGAGAACAAACAAAATGCTGGACGCAATTGCGCTGCAGGATTTGCGCGGAAAATATGAAGACCTGAAACTTCGTGTGGCTGAACTGCGGAGGTTTCTTTGACGTAGATGCCAAACGTCTGGAATTAGCCCAACTGGAAAAACAGGCTTCAGAGCCGGATTTCTGGAACGATCAGGAAAAAGCTCAGAAAGTGTTGCAGCAGCGTTCGCGGCTGGAACGCGCCATCAACACTGCCGAAGAGCAGCGACGCGCGGTGGACGACATTGCCGTGCTGTTTGATTTTGCCGCCGAAGACGAGGCTTCAGCCAACGAATTGCGCGAAGCCATAAAGTCGCTGACCGCCGAAGTCGAAGAAAGCGAAACGCAAATGCTGCTCGGCGGACCGAATGACGCCAACAACGCGTTTCTTTCGATCAATTCCGGCGCAGGCGGAACCGACGCGCAGGATTTCGCCGAAATGCTGCTCAGAATGTATCTGCGCTGGGCGCAAAAACACGGCTTCAAGGCGGAAGAGATTGATCTGCAACCCGGTGAAGAAGCCGGAATCAAATCGGCCAGCTATCGCATCGAAGGCGATTACGCTTACGGCTTGCTGGCTTGCGAAGTCGGTGTCCATCGCCTGGTTCGCATGTCGCCTTTCAATTCAGGGCAAAGCCGCGAAACCAGTTTTGCGTCGGTGTTCGTGACACCGGAAATTGACGACAACATCGAAATCGAAATTCTGGACAAGGATTTGCGCGTGGACACCTACCGTTCGACCGGAGCCGGTGGCCAGCACATCAACACCACCGATTCGGCGGTGCGCATCACGCACTTGCCGACCAACATCGTGGTGACTTGCCAGAACCAGCGTTCGCAGCATCAAAACCGCGACGTGGCGATGAAAGTCCTGAAATCGCGGCTGTACGAACTGGAACTGGAAAAGAAACAGGCCGAGACAAACAAACTGGCTGCGTCCAAACGCGATATTTCGTTCGGCTCGCAGATTCGCAACTACGTGCTGCATCCTTATCGGCTGGTCAAAGACGTTCGCACCAAACACGAAACCAGCAACGTGGACGCCGTGCTGGCCGGAGACCTGGACGATTTCATCAAAGAATATTTGTTGTCAAAGCGAGTAGACGGTAGTCAGTAGTCAGTAGTCGGAAACTAAATCGAACCAAACAACATTGGTACAACCAGGAAGAAACCACTGATGAACACGGATAAGCACAGATCAACACGGATCAAATTTTTGTGTGTATCTGTGTTCATCTGAGTGAATCAGTGTTTATCCGTGGTTAATCACCTGTCTCAATGTCACTTGTTCTGATTTAGCTACCGACTACTGACTGCCGATTCCCGACTACTCCCCAAAATTATGGAAGTTCAGACCCCAGAAAAACCTCCCAGAAACAGCCCGTGGAATGAAGTGATGGGCTTGATACTGATTTCCACCGGATTCGTTTTCGTGTTGGCGCTGATCAGTTACCACGCGGACGATCCGTCGTGGACTTCGACGGGTGCGTACCGGCGCGCGAAAAATCTGGCCGGGCCGATCGGAGCCAACATCGCCAGCTTCATTTATCAGGCGTTGGGCGTCGCCGGATGGTTGTTGCCCGGCGTATTGTTCGTGATGGGATGGTGGCAGTGGAAAGACATTCGCAAGGATACGTCCAAAGCCGAATTGGTTGGAATCTTCCTGTTGATTATCTCTTTGACCGGATTTTTGACGTTGATTCCCTGGGAGCCGGATTCGTTTCGACTGGGTGGGTTTATCGGTTACTGGCTGATCAAGGATCACACCATAGGCATTGCCCGGTATATCGGCATTGGCGGAGCGTTTGTCGCGCTCGTGCTGTTGTTGATAACCGGTTTGTTGCTGGCCACGCCGCTTTCCGTGACGCAATTGTTGAATACTTTGTCCAGCGAATATCCTGACGAAGGATTGCCAAAAGCTTTTATCAAATGGGTCAACGGCAAGTGGCAGGAACGGTATGTCGAAAAGAGCGAGCGCGTGCATCTGGAAAAAGTCAGTGAAAGCGCCATTCAACGCACGACCAACACCGGCAAACTGCCGCCAATTCCACATTCACCGGTGATCGTCAATCCCGGCCTTGAAGACGCCTTGCCCAAACCGCTACGAAAACCTCCGGGGCGACGCGCCAGAACCTCCGGATTGACTGCGGAGCCGGAGACGGAAACAGACAATTACGACCAGGTCGAAGTCGAAGGCGACAATGGTTTTGACGACGCCTCTTCTTCGGCATCGGGATCGGTTCGTTCGTCACGACGATCAACCGCCGGGTTGAAAGCAGAAACCGACAACGGAACTGTCGCGCGCACGCGCCGGTTGACCAAACCTGATCCGGATGACGAATTCGGCGGCGAAGACGCAACAGATGAATTTGGCAACCTGGAGCCTGGAACGGTTCGCAGCGTGGAAGACATGGTGTCCACTGCTTCGGTCAAACGTCCCGCCGAAACCGAAGATAAATCACCGGTCAAATCAACATCAAAAATCGGCGAAACGGTGACCAAAATCGCTCGCATGATGGCGGATTACAAACTGCCGACGACAGACATGCTGACGCCTCCCGCGCCGCGCCCTGAAATGGCCGAAGCCGATTTGCTGGAACGCGCCCGGCAACTGGCCGAAAAGTGCCAGGAATTCAATGTGTCTGGCCAGGTCAAACAAATCAGTCCCGGCCCAGTGGTCACAACCTTTGAGTTCAAACCCGATCCGGGCGTCAAATACAGTCGCATCACCAGTCTGGTGGACGATTTGTGTCTGGGGTTGAAAGCCGAATCCATACGCATTGACCGCATCCCAGGCAAATCCACCGTCGGCATTGAAGTCCCCAACGACAAACGCGAAGTCATCCGGCTGCGCGAAGTCATCGAATCGAAAAAATTCCGCGATTCCGAATCGAAACTGACGCTGGCGCTGGGCAAAACCATTGACGGAGCCAATTATTCCGCCGATCTGGCCAGAATGCCTCACCTGTTGATTGCCGGTGCGACCGGCGCGGGAAAATCGGTGGCGCTCAACGCGATTTTGCTGTCGCTGTTGTTCAAGGCCACGCCCGACGAAGTGAAGCTGATTCTGGTTGATCCGAAACGCCTGGAATTGGGACTGTACGCCGATCTGCCGCATTTGCTGACGCCGATTGTCACCGATCCCAAACGCGCCGGATACGCATTGAAATGGGCGGTCGCCGAAATGGAAAACCGCTACAAACATCTGGCGCAATTCGGCGTTCGCAACATAGAGCAATACAACCAGGAAGTTTCCGGCATGAAGCCGAAAAATGATGACGAGGAAACTCCGCAGCCGTTGCCGTTCATCGTCATCATCATTGACGAACTGGCCGACCTGATGATGGTGGCCGCGCGCGAAGTCGAAGAAAGTATTACGCGATTGGCGCAGATGGCGCGCGCCGTCGGAATTCATCTGGTGCTGGCGACGCAACGTCCTTCGGTGGATGTCATTACTGGTTTGATCAAAGCCAACTTCCCTTCCCGCATTTCGTTCCGCGTCTCGTCCAAAGTTGATTCGCGCACGATCATTGACACCAATGGAGCCGAAGGTTTGTTGGGACAAGGCGATATGTTGTTCTTAGGCCCAGGAACTTCGCGGCTGATTCGCGTTCATGGCGCTTACGTGGACGAAAAAGAATGCAAACGCATCTGCGATTTCATTCGGTCGCAAGGCAATCCGGCTTACAACGAAAGCGTCGTCCTGAGCGAAAAAGAATCAGGCGGCGGCGATGGCGGCGATTTCCCCAAAGATGAAAAATACGACGACGCGGTGCGAATAGTAGTCAAAAGCCAGAAAGCCTCGACTTCACTGTTGCAGCGTCATTTGCGAATTGGATACGGACGCGCCGCTTCGATCATTGACATGATGGAGCGCGAAGGCATTGTCGGTTCCGAAGATGGAACCAAACCGCGCCAGGTTATGGTCAAACCGGACTTCCTGGAACGTCTGGATCAGATGCGCGAAGAGCCTCCGTTTTAAGCCGGACGAATTGTGAAGCTCGCGGTTGTTTCACTGCCGTTTCACCATAGAAACACGACGGAAAAATCCAGCTTCAAGAACTACTTTAAGTGCGCGAAAATCGCCGCGAAAATCGCGGGTTTTGAAAATGGCTGTGGAAAATGGACACAGGTGGTTTTACCAAGTCGGCGTTTCGTTGGCGAAAAACAGCTACATAAAGGTTATCTGCTGAAATAGTTGAACTTAGCATTGATGTTGAAACCTTGTGCAATCTGCTATAAGTGACGAATTTAGATAGACTTAACCCCCAGAAAGAATGACTTTCCACAAGGATTTCCACAGTTATTGTGGAAAAGCGGAAAGCCATTGTATTGACCCAGGAATAGTGAAAAGAACCTCAACGGGAGAGGCATGAAGCTGCAATTGGCATTGGACGCGCCGGACCTGATGCAGGAGTTGGAGTTGGCTGGGAAAGTGGCGGCGCAAGTGGATTTGATCGAAGCCGGAACGCCTTTGCTGATCCGCGAAGGCATTCGCGCTGTGAGAGAACTGCGCCGACGCCATCGCGGGCGTCCCATCGTTGCCGACATCAAGGTGGTGGACGCTGGCGAACCGATTGCGGAACTCGCCTTTGCCGCTGGCGCGACGGTCGTCACCGTGCTCGGCTGTGCGTCGGACGAAGTCATCGAACGAGTGGTGAAATCCGCCAAACGGTATGACGGTCAGATAATGGCCGACAGTCTGGGCGTGACAAATATCGTCGAACGCTCGCGCGAATTGCGCGGTTTGGGAGTGGATTCGTTGTGCATCAACCGGCGCGGTTTCAAACGTGTCAAAGGACTCAGCCGCGAAGAACGCCATCAGGCGATGGTGGATTTGATCGGCAATGTGGACTTGCCCGTCTATCTGGCCGGAGGAATTGACGTCAACGAATTGAAATCGCTGCGAAACCTGCCGCTGGCCGGAGTCATCGTCGGCGCAGCAATTGCCGAAGCCGGTTCGCCGCTGACCGTCGCCAAAGAGATGCGCGACATACTGGACGGCAAGCGGTAGAACTGGCGCTGGCTTGCCGACGATTCAGGCAACCGCTATGCTAACGCCCGGTTTCAACGACTTCTCTAAATCTTCACTGGTTCGGCGACCACTGATACCTTGCCGAACAATCCAATAACGATGTTATGAGCGCTAACAATCAAACTACGCAAAAATCATTCTGGACGCCGATGACCATCGGCTTGATCGGTTCGGCGGTGTTGCTGATCGCAGCCATCGGTTCCGTGATGTTAAAAAACAAGGGAAGCGAAGCTCCCAAAGCCGCCATTTCCCAATCGCAACAGGCGCAGCCACAAATGGCTCAACCAGCGCCGCCCCCCGCAGAGATGTCTCCGGCGGTGTTGCAAGCCAACTTCAAGACGCTGGACGGCCAGACCAAAAAGCTGGCGGATTATTCCGGCAAAGTAGTGGTTGTGGATTTGTGGGCTACCTGGTGCGGACCTTGCCGCCAGGAAATCCCGCATCTGATCGAAATGGCCAAAACCTACAAAAGCAAAGGCGTCGAAATCGTTGGACTGACAAACGAAAACCCTTCGCTGGATGAACAAAAGGTCAAGGATTTTTCCAAAGAGTTCAAAATCAATTACCCGATTGGCTGGGCGGATACTCAAATGCAGATCGGATTGATGAACGGGCGCAACGGCATTCCGCAGACGATCATCATCGGACGCGACGGCAAGGTGAAAAAACATTTTGTCGGTTTCAGCCCCATCATCAGTCCGCCGCAAATGAAAGCCGCGCTGGAAGAAGCCATCGCTGCCGAATAGCCTCCAACCAGCAAAAAACTTCAGACAGGATTTACAGGATCAACCAGGATTGGCCAATATCCCGTGAATCCTGTCTATTTGCTTTTCAGACTCAAAGCCGTCGCTACAGCGCCAAAAATCACCAACAATGCGCCCGGCGGAACCAGCCAGATCGCCAATCCCGGATCGCCTTCGGGATGCCAGACGCCTGCCAGTAAAAATCCGACAGGCATCATCACTGCGCCAATCCTCAATGACGTTTGCGCCAGCTTGGGCGGCGCGCCGAATCGCTGCGCCGTCAAAGCCGCGACAATCAACACCACGCCCAGCAATGTTCCGTGCGAATGCGCCAGCCGGAACAGTTCGCGCCGTTGCAGGTCGTTCAGATAACTCGGCGCCTTGTATCCGAGCAAGCCTTCGAGCAACAACCCGACAGCCATCCAAACGGCCACGCTCACCCAGCCTTGTCGCAGCATTGCCAGTAAGGCGTTTGATTGATTCTCGTTCGATTTTTCTGTGTCAGCCATAGCTTTTGTGAACGGAATAATTACCCATCAGCCATTGCCCATTACCCATTAACCGACAGGTAAAAAGGCTTTTTTCGTCTGCCCAATAATGGCCAATGGATAATGGCTAATTTTTGGCGCGACATTTTACTCGCCCACTTCGACATCAACGTTGATTCGACGAGCGCGCAATCCGGTCGCCAGCGAAAACACCTGCTGCCGAGCTTGCGGATAACGCGCCCACCATTGCTCTACCGCCGACAGCCGAGCGGATTCGGTCGCCAGATAATCGGGCTTCGGCAGCTTTTGACCAGTCAGCATCAAACTGTTCGCGGCAAAAAATCGCACAATCGGATAGTTGTCGTTCAAGGCTTCGATCAAAAACGGTGTAGCCCAATTCGCGTCAACCTTCATCGTTCCCCCACCGCCTAAAGCTTCTGCCGCCATTGCGCGCGTCAGAGCGTCTCCGGCAAACAGCGCGCGCAGCCCTTCCGGCTGATTGAAAACTTCGTCCGCGCTCAGTTGGGAGTTGGCGAAGCGACGAGGCCACAGACGTTTGCTTTCGGCAATCGCCCAGTTGACCGATTTGTCCAGGTGACATTGGTTGCAGGCGTTCGGCACAAGTTGCGAAGCCGTCAAGCTGGCATCGGGAATGGTGATGTCGTGCGTGCGATGAAACGTCATCACGCCGTAAACCACGCGCGGCATGTGGCAATCGTAACAACGGCTGCCCGCGGATTCGGCATTGTGACCAGTGTGCGCGGCGAGTCGAGCCGGTTGCGCGAATTCCTGATGACAAGCCAGGCAGGCTTTGTCGGTTCGGTTTTCAGGTTTGATCTGACCTTTGATGTCGCCTTCGTGCATGGAATGACAACTCAGACAGTTGATGCGATTGTTGTGTTCGCCTTTTTGAAAACACGCCGAACGCAAAATGCCCTGATATTCATAAGCCGTCAGCCGCGGCGAACCGTTTTGCCAGAACCGGCTGGCAAAGGCGAATTCGCCGATTTTGGTTTCGCGCGTCACGGGACGATAGAACTTCGCCAGATCGTCGCCTGCGTTGAACGGGTCGCCTTTGGTCAAGATTTCCTGAATCCGCTCCATAGGCTGCGGCACGCGCTGGCCGTGGCAATGGCCGCAGATCATCATCGAACGTTCGCCAGTGAGCTTTTTCGGGTTGACGATGTGCGTTTCAGCGTCAGTCATTCGCCACCATTCACGCGTGAATGGCGACGAAGCAGCTTCGGCATGAGCCGCCGCCGCGCCGTGACAGGCTCCGCAGGCGATGCCTAGTTCGGCGACTTCGGTGTCGAATTTGCCGCGCACTTTCGTGTCCATCTGCGGCTGCGCTTTGACGTTGTGGCAAAACACGCAGTTCTGATCCCAGACGGCCTGATGCTGAAAGTAATTGTCGCCGTCGGGATAAAAAAACGATCCGTTCAAACTCATCCAGCGGCGATTCATCAGGTCATAAGCCAAAGGCAATCGCACGTATTGATCGCCTTGTCGGCTGATGTATTGTTCGATGCGGCGCGAACCTATCGTGCGATCAATCGCATGCACTTGCCGACGGCCATCCGGGAAATTCAGCGTCATGGTGAAACGGTCGCCGCGCCGTTCCATCTTCGCCTTGACGCCCAGGTACTCAAACGAATTGTCACGAGTGAAATCGCCCTGCACTGTTTCCGGGCGAGCTTCCTGAGTCATGCGGCTGTGATGCGTTTGCCGCCACGAAGCGAAATGATCGGTGTGACAGGCCAGACACTTCTGCGAATCCAGATAATTCTCGTCAGCCTTCCCTGCTCTGACGCCTGTGTAAGTCGGTTGGGCGGCGTACACCAGCGCGGCCACGACAACGGCGGCGAACAAGGTCAACACTGCGGATTTGATAACGACGGGTTGCATAGGTGAAGGTGGAAACGCGGCGAGGGTATGTAACCTGATTGTTGAAGTCAATCATCCGGACAGGACGGTGTTCAGAGTACCGCCTTCAGGCGGAAGCGCGCCGCAGGCGCATTGGGCGAGCTTAAGCTCGCACTGCCGCCTGAAGACGGTACTCTGAACGCTATCGCCTGAAGACGTTACTCTGAGCAAAGAAAAAGTTTTCCGTCTGTTCCGTTATTTCCGTTTGTTCCGTATGCTCTTTCTCGTTCAACCATCAACTTGCAGCGAAAAGGAGGAAGCATGCAAAAAGGAAAAAGCTTTGTGCTGGCGGCAGTCTTTTGCGCGTCGGCGATTTTAATCGTCGCCGGTTGCGCGGCTGCCGGATCGTCCAATGAATTCAAACCGCCGGTTCAGGCTGAAACGCCCAAATCAGAAACCAACTCAATCGGAGAAAGCGCCATGACCGCGACTGTCGAAACTCTGGTCGCCGCCAACAACGAATTCGGCTTCGACCTGTTCAATCAGCTTCGGGCACAGAACAAGGACAACAACGTGTTTTGTTCGCCGCTCAGCGTGGCGACCGCCCTGGCAATGACTTACAACGGAGCCGCAGGCGACACGCATCTGGCGATGAAGCGCGCGATGAAATACGGCGCGATGAATCACGACGAACTCAACCAATCGAGCCAGGCGTTGATGGCGAAGCTGAAAACTGCCGATCCGAAAATCGAATTGCTGATCGCCAATTCGCTGTGGGCGCGGCAAGGCGTAGCGTTCAACCCGGCGTTTATGGATCGCAATCGCCAGTTTTTCGGAGCCGAAGTCGCGGCGCTGGATTTCGCTTCGCCGCAAGCCGTCAAAACCATCAATGGCTGGGTCAGTCAAAATACCAAAGGCAAAATTCCTGCCATCATCGAACAGATTGACGGCGACCAGGTCATGTTTCTGATCAACGCCGTCTACTTCAAAGGTCAGTGGCAAAAGAAATTTGACGCGGCGAAAACTCAACCGCAGCCGTTTCATCTGGCGGATGGCAAAACCAAACAAACGCCAATGATGGCGCAATCGGGAAATTATCCGCACTTCAAGGGCGAAAATTTCCAGGCCGTCAGCTTGCCTTACGGGCAAGGCGGCGCGGCGATGTATCTGTTTTTGCCGAACGAAGGCGTCTCGCTCAACAGCTTTCTGGGTGGATTGACTTTCCAAAACTGGCAGCAATGGATGAGCAGTTTTCGCAACGCGCCGGGCGACGTGAAATTGCCGCGTTTCAAAATGGAGGATTCGCGCGATTTGAACAATCCGCTGAAAGCTTTGGGAATGGAAGTGGCGTTTACTCAGGGCAAGGCCGATTTCAGCGGCATGCGCGAACAGAAGGATTTGTTCATTTCGCAGGTCAAACACAAAGCCGTTCTGGAAGTAAACGAAGAAGGTTCGGAAGCCGCCGCGGCAACTTCGGTGGGAATGTCCACCACTTCCATGCGGCGGGAACCGGAACGCTTCAATTTCGTTGCCGACCGCCCGTTCCTGCTGGCGATTCGAGATCAACAAACCGGCGCGATCCTGTTTCTGGGCGCTGTCTTTGAACCGATGCAATGAAACTGAGCGATTTCTGGCGCGGCCTGTGGCTGCAAAAACAAACTGAAACCGAAATGCCGATTGATTCAGAGGACGACCCGTTCGATGAACCGGTCGTCCTTGAAATCACCGACACGATTGACCTGCATTCCATTCCGCCGAAACAGGTCAAAGAAATCGTCGAAGAATATCTGCTGCAAGCTCACGCACGCGGCTTCGGCATTGTGCGCATCATTCACGGCAAAGGCCTGGGCGTGCAGCGCGAAGCCGTTCGCGCCATTCTGAGCCGGACGGAATTCGTCACCGTTTTTTATGACGCGCCGGGAAATCCGGGCGCGACGATTGCCGAATTACGAGCAGTCAGCCAAACTCAGTCAAAGTAGCGCGCCGTGCTATCGGTCGAGTAGAATTCGCCATCCTGAATCAACTTCATTCCCAAAGGAATTTTCCAGTTATGGTCAATCTGCATCCGTTCAAGAACGAACCTTTCGCCGATTTCAGCGACGAACGAAACGCGCAGGCGATGCTACGCGCTTTGGAGCAAGTCGAAACACAGCTTGGCCGCGAATATCCGTTGGTCATCGGCGGCGAAAAAGTCAAAACCGGCGATTTGCACATTTCGGTCAATCCTTCGTCCATCAAACAAACCGTAGGGCGAGTTCACCACGCGACGCAGGAACACGCCGATGCTGCCATTGCCACTGCCTGGAAGGCGTTTGCAAGCTGGCAATACATTTCCGCCGAAGAGCGCGCCAATTACCTGTTCAAAGCCAGCGCCGAAATGCGCCGACGCAAAAACGAATTCAACGCCTGGATGGTTTACGAAGTCGGCAAATCGTGGTCGGAAGCAGAAGCGGACACAGCCGAAGCGATTGACTTCATGGAGTTTTACGCGCGGCAGGCGTTGCGTTACGACGCGCCGCAACCGCTGACTCCGTCGCCGTTGAAAGACGAAGCCAACGAAGTTCGCTACATTCCGCTCGGCGTGGGCATCATCATTCCGCCGTGGAATTTCCCGCTGGCGATTGCCGTGGGAATGGCGACTTCGGCGATTGTCGCGGGCAACACCGTAGTGCTGAAACCTTCAGACGATTCGCCTGTCATCGCAGCCAAGTTCGTCGAACTGATGGAACAAATCGGATTGCCGCCCGGCGTGCTGAACTTCCTGCCCGCCGATGGCCCTACGGTTGGCGAATACATGGTTACGCATCCGAAAACTCGGTTTATCTCCTTCACCGGTTCGATGGCTGTGGGATTGCGCATCAATGAACTGGCGGCGAAAACTCGGCCCGGCCAAATCTGGATCAAACGAGTCGTCGCCGAAATGGGCGGCAAAGACACCATTGTCGTTGATGAAACCGCCGATCTGGACGCCGCCGCCGAAGGCATCGTCGCCGCCGCTTTCGGCTTTTCCGGCCAGAAATGTTCAGCCTGTTCGCGCGCCGTTGTAGTTGAATCCGTTTATGACGAAGTGTTGCAAAAAGTCGCCGAACGCACCAGCAAGCTGACGGTCGGCAACGTCAAAGACATTCTCAACTTCACCGGCCCGGTTTCCAGCCAACGGTCGTTTGACAAGATTTCCAGTTACATAGAAATCGGCAAACAGGAAGGCCGCGTGGTCGCAGGCGGCAATCGCCACGAACTGGCCAACGAAGGCTGGTTCATTCAACCGACGGTCATCGCCGACGTTGATCCGCAAGCGCGCATCGCTCAGGAAGAAATCTTTGGCCCGGTGCTGGCTTTCATCAAAGCCAAAGATGTTGACGACGCGCTGAACATTGCCAACAACACGATCTACGGATTGACCGGCGCTTTTTATTCAGGCAAACGCGACCGCATTGAACGCGCGCGGCGCGAATTCCACGTAGGCAATTTGTACATCAATCGCAAATGCACAGGCGCTCTGGTGGACGTGCATCCTTTCGGCGGGTTCAACATGTCCGGCACCGATTCCAAGGCGGGCGGACGTGATTACCTGGGACTGTTCCTGCAAGCCAAATCGGTTGCGGAGAAACTGTAAGTCAGCTCGCAGTTCACAGCGGGCAATTCGCAGTATCTTGTGCTTGTCCTTGTTTTAGTTGGAGGTTTTATGGCCGTAGCGTTGGCAGAGCTTTTAAGGACGGAAGAAGAATATCTGGCTCTGGAGCGTGAGTCGCAAGAACGACACGAATACATTGACGGATACATTTTTGAAATGGCAGGGGAAAGTTGGGCGCACGGAGAAATCATTGCCAATCTTGGCGGCATTTTGGTTCCTCAACTGCGTGGCACGCCGTGTCGTGGGCGTAGTGGAAATTCCAAAATTCGCACCGGCCCGCGTCCTCAATTCGCCCGCAACCAAAAAGGAATGTATTCATACCCGGATTTTTTTGTGATCTGCGGCGAAGCTACATTCCACGATGAGTTTCAGGATGTCATCACCAATCCGGCAGTGATTTTTGAAGTGCTGTCACCGTCAACTGAAAATTATGATCGAGGAGAAAAATTCTTTCGGTATCAAAGCTGGAGTCCGACGCTGAAAGATTACATTCTGATTTCCCAGACCAGCCCAACCGTCGAACATTTTTCTCGCCAGACCGACGATAGCTGGACGTACCGCGTTCATCAGGGATTGAAAGCCAGCGTTACGCTCAAATCCATCAAATGCACGCTGAAACTGGCCGACATCTACGACCGGGTTCAATTTGTGCAGGAGAAACCTGAAAAGAAACGCAGCGCTAAAAAAGCTGCCAAAAAGAAATCCACTGCGACTGTTAAGGAGAAGAGGAAACGATGAAAAGAATCCTGGTAGTTTTGCTCATTGGTCTGGCGATCATTGCCGGCAGCCGTTCAAAATCGCCTGCACAGGCAACTGCTGCAGTGGCGATTGGCGCGGCTGCGCCGGAATTTGAGCTACCTGATTTGTCCGGCCAGTCGCATTCGTTGAAATCGTATCGCGGCAAACCAACCGTCATCACATTCATTTCAGCGCGCTGCCCGATTTCGAATCTGTACAAGGATCGAATCAAAGCCGTCGCCAACGATTACTCGAAACGAGGCGTCAATTTTCTGGCAATCAATTCCAACGCCGATGAATCGTTGGGCGACATTCGCGCTTACGCCAAAGACAACCAGCTCAATTTCACGATTCTGAAAGATCAAAATAATGTTGTCGCCGACGCTTACGCCGCAGAACGCACACCGAAGGTTTACGTGCTGGATGCGGAAGGAGCGCTTCGATACCGTGGGCGGATTGATAATTCGCAAAACATTCGGTTGGCCAAACAGCACGATCTGCGCGCGGCTTTGGAGGAGTTGCTCAGCGGAAAGCCTGTCACCATCGCTGACACTCAAGCAATGGGATGCATCATTAAACGAGTTCAGGACGGGAGCGTTCAGGATTTGGCACAAAGCAAAACGGCCAAACCGGCTCCTGGAAAATCAGCGAAACCCGCTACGGCCAGGCCTGCTCCGGCAAAACCTGCATCCGCAACTTCGGCGGCGCTGCCCAAAATCGTTCCGCTGAAACCGGCGGCCTTTGCCGATATGCTCAAACAACGCGCAGGCAACGTGGTGGTGGTGAATTTCTGGGCTACGTGGTGCGGCCCGTGCGTAGTCGAGTTTCCCGAATTCGTCAAACTCGACAATGAATACCGCGCCAAAGGCGGCGTGCGATTCGTTCACATCACTGCGGACGACACGTCCGACCTGAAAAAAGCCGCCGCGTTTTTGAAAGAACAAAAATCGAACGCCGACCAGTTCATACAGGACACTGACGACCCGCAGGAAATGATTGATGTCGTGTTCAAAGACTGGCAAGGCGTGTTGCCCGCCACTTTTGTTTACGACAAAACGGGCAAGCTGGTCTTTCATCGTTTTGGCATCATTGACCGCGACGTGTTGATTGCAGAAATCGAAAAGGCGTTGAAGCAATAAACTGGCCGATGAATTCAGCATTCAGCATCCCGCATTCAGCAATCTTTCTGGTCGGCTTTATGGCCAGCGGCAAAACGACGGTCGGAGCGGCGCTTGCCAAGCTGCTCGACCGTCGTTTTATTGATCTGGACGAATGGATCGTCGCGCGCGCCGGTTGCCCGATTGCCGATCTGATCGCGCGCGAAGGCGAAGAGAGATTCCGGCAATTGGAAACCGAAGCGTTGCATGAATCGGCGCGTTGTTCGGCAATCATCGCGCCCGGCGGCGGAGCCATCACCCGCGTCGAAAACCGCGAGGTGATGTTGCGAAACGGCGTGCTGGTCTGGCTCGACGCGCCGTTTGAACTTTGCTGGCAGCGAATTCGGCAGGACGGAGTCGTTCGTCCGCTGGCGGCGACCGAAGAAGCCGCGCGCGAACGGTTCCTGCTGCGTCAGCCGTTGTACCGGCAAGCGGCGATTCGCATCAGCGTCAACGAATCGCAAACACCTCAAGAAATTGCCGAAGCGATTCTGCTTCAACTTTCCCGATGACAATCGAACGCATACTGATTCGAGGAACCAACTGGCTGGGCGATGCCGTGATGACGACTCCGGCGATGCAACGGCTGCGCGAATCTTTCCCTGACGCGCACATTGCTTTGCTGGCGACGCCGCTGACAGCCGGATTATTTCAGGAATCACCGCTGATTAACCAAGTCATTCCGTATCGTCGCCGCGAAGATGGCCTGAAAGCTTTTTTCGATACGGTTCGGCAACTTCGTCAGCGGCAGTTTGATGCTGCGCTGCTGTTTCAAAATGCGTTTGAAGCTGCGTTGCTGGCGCGGTTGGGGAACGCGGACTTGCGAATCGGTTTTGCGGAACAGGGACGCGGAATTTTGCTGACGCACCGATTGCATCGCGGCGAACAGCATCGCAATCGCCATCAGGTCGAAGATTATCTGGACATCGTCGCCGAATGTGAACGTGTTTGTCTGGGCAAAGAATTCAAACCGACGACGCCAAAGCCGCTTCCGTCGCTGTTTGCCAACGCGACTCAACGCCAGGTTGCCAGAGAAAAGCTTCAACAATTCGGCATCGCTGACCGCCAACCGTTGATCGCCTTGAACACCGGAGCCACCAACAGCCGCGCGAAATGCTGGCCGGCAGACCGCTTTGCCGAACTCTCTGATCGTTTGAATGAAGAATTGAACGCGCAAATCGTACTGATCGGCGGAGCCGCCGAAGCCGAATACGCCGAAGCTGTCGCCAGCCAGACGAAACGAACAAGCGCAATCAATCTGGCAGGTCAAACCAGCATGAACGAATTGATAGGATTGCTGGCCCAATGCGATTTGCTGGTCAGCAACGACACCGGCCCGGCTCACGTGGCGGCGGCATTGGGAACCCCGACGCTGACTCTGTTTGGCCCGACCAACGAATTTGAAACTTCGCCCACCGGACGGCGCGCGGAATTGATTCGCGCCGACAACATCGAATGCGCTCGCTGCATGCGCCGCGACTGTCCGATTGACCACCGCTGTATGACGCGCATTGCGGCAAACGACGTGCTGGCGCGGGCGCGAAAACTTTTGCAAACCCAGGCCGTGTGACATACTGCGCGCTCTTTTTTTGCCGGGTGCGCAGGCGTCCCGCCTGCACTTTCATTCAAAATACACGCAGGCAGAACGCCGCGCTCTCAGGTTAAGACATGCTTCGACCATTAATGCACCATCTGGAAAAACGACTGCACGCGCGCGACATGGGTTTGCGCCAGAGCTTGCCGTTTGAATGGGGTTTGGAATTTCTGGCCGAAAGCGGCGAACAGTTACAGATGAGCGCAGCGGCAAGCAGCCAGCTTTCGACTGCCGCTCATTCCGCGACGCCGCCGGAACCATTTGAGATCGTCCGGCAATACAACGCCAGAAACATCGCCGACAGCGAAACCTTCTTCGCGCCTTTGCCCAGCAATGCGGGGGATTTCGACTTCGATGGTTTCCGGCTGAGATTCCCCAGCAGCATCGTTACGCCTTACGAACGCAACAACACCGTTACGGCGCGTTTTTTCTCTGCGCCCGGCGATCGGGCAGTGATCGTTTCACCGCAATGGAACGCCCAGGACGATTCGCACGTCGCGCTTTGCACGGCGCTGAATCGTTTCGGCATTTCGGCGTTGCGAATGAGCCTGCCCTATCACGACCAGCGAATGCCCGAAGGATTGACGCGCGCAGATTACACGGTCAGCGCCAACATCGGACGCACGATTCAATCCGTGCGCCAGGCGGTTCACGATATTCGTCGCGCCGCCGATTGGTTGTTTGCGCAAGGTTACAAACAGGTCGGCCTGGTCGGCAGCAGCATCGGATCGTGCGTGTCCTGGCTGGCTTTCATTCACGACCAACGATTCGCCACCGGAGTTTTCAACATGGTTTCAAGCTGGTTTGGCGACGTGGTCTGGCGCGCATTGACCACTTCGCACATTCGCCGCGCGCTGGAAACCGAATTGACAGCGGAGCAAATCCGCGAAGCATGGAAAGTCATCAGCCCTTCAGCGCATGAACACAGGTTGAGCCAGCTTCGTCGTCCGGCGCTGTGCATTTCCAATCAATACGACTTGACGTTTTTGCCGGACTTGTCGGAAATTTTTCTGGACGATTGCCGCCGTCGCGGCGTGCCCGCGGAAATAAAATATCTGCCCTGCGGGCATTACACGATTGGCCGCACGCCGTTCAAATACTTGGACGCCTTTTACATCATCAACTTCTTTCGCCAAGTTTGGAGATGACTGAAAATTGACGCAGTGAATGAGCGCGATATATCGCTTGACCGAAACGATTTCGCTTGATGGAGTGGGCTTTATGTTCGACGTAATCGCATTCGACGCCGACGACACGCTCTGGCACAACGAAAACATCTACCGCGACACGCAAAGCCGCGTCGTGGAAATTCTGGCGCGATACCACAACGCCGATTGGATCGAAAGGCGCATTTACGAAACCGAAATTCGCAACATCGAACATTACGGCTACGGCTTCAAAGGATTCACGCTTTCGATGATCGAAACAGCCATCGAATTGACCGAAGGCCGCATCAGCGGAGCCGAAATCGGCCAGATGATCGAAATCACGCGCGAGATGATGAAATCGCCCATAGTATTGCTGGACGGCGTGGCTGACACTCTGGCGCGACTTTCCGCCGAACACGAATTGATGCTCGTCACCAAAGGCGACCTATTCGAGCAGGAAGCCAAAATCATTCGCTCCGGGCTGGCCGATCATTTCAGCAAGATCGAAATCGTCAAAACCAAAACGCCGGAAACGTATTTGAACCTTGCCGCCCGCTACAAACTCGATCCCAAACGATTCCTGATGATCGGCAATTCGCTGAAATCGGACATTCTGCCTGTGCTGGCGATTGGCGGACGCGCGGTTTACATTCCTTACGAAACCACTTGGGCGCACGAACACGTCCCCGAAGACGAACTGATTGGCAAGGAGTTCATCGAATTGACTCACATCAAAGAAGTGCCGGAATTGATCGAACAATTGAAATCCACAAACTGAGTTTTATGCGACCACAAGATTTGATTGAAAAGAAACGTGACGGCCACGAACTGACGCGCGATGAAATCGCGTTTTTGATTCGCGGCTACACGCGCGACGAAATTCCTGATTACCAGATGGCCGCCTGGTTGATGGCCGGTTTTCTGCGCGGCTTGTCCGAAGCCGAAACCGTTGCACTGGTCGAAGAGATGCTCTATTCCGGCGACGTGTTGACGCACGACCACGTGCCGCTGCCGAAGGTGGATAAACATTCTACCGGCGGCGTGGGCGACAAAACCTCCATTGTCATCGCGCCCATTGCGGCTGCTTGCGGTGTGGCCGTGCCTATGATTTCCGGGCGCGCGCTGGCTCACACCGGTGGCACGCTCGACAAACTGGAATCCATTCCGGGCTTTCGCACAAATCTGTCTCTGGCGGAATTCAAAGACGTGCTGGCGCGTTGCGGTGTGGCGCTGATCGGCCAGACCAAAGAAATCGCTCCGGCTGACAAAAAGCTTTATGCGCTGCGCGACCTGACGGCGACGGTTCCGTTTCGCCCGTTTATTTGCGCTTCGATCATGTCGAAAAAAATGGCCGAAGGAATTGACGGTCTGGTGTTGGACGTGAAAAGCGGCAATGGCGCGTTTATGGAAAGCCTGGATGATTCGCGTTTGCTGGCCGAAGCTCTCACCGGAATTGGCCGCCGAATGGGAAAAAGAGTGACGGCCTTAATCACAGACATGAATCAGCCGCTAGGTCGTTGGGTTGGCAACGCCGTCGAAACTTTTGAATCCATAGAAATTCTGCAAGGCCATCGGCTGGATGAAGATTTCGGCGTGCTGTGCCTGGAACTGGCGGCTCACATGCTGCTGGTTGGCGGAGTCGAAACCGATCTGGCGAAAGCGCGTCAACGTTCGCTCGACGCCATTCGTTCCGGCGCAGCAATGGAAAAACTGCGCGAAGTCATCACGGCTCAGGACGGCGACGCTCGCGTCTGCGACAATCCGAGCTTGCTGCCGCAAGCCGCTCATCAACACACGATCAAGGCCACGCGCATCGGCTTTGTCGCCGGAATCGAAACCGACGAAATTGGCCGCATCGTTATGGATTGGGGAGGCGGACGCCGCCGCCTTGAGGACAAAATTGATTACGCCGTGGCGCTGCACATTCACGCCAAACTCGGCGACGAGGTAAAAGCCGGAGACGCATTGGTCACAGCGCATTTCAACGATCAATCAAAGCTTGCGGAAATGCAGGCAAGAATTCTGGCGGCTTATGGAATCGCAGACCGAAAACCGCAACTTGAGCCTCTGATCAAAGCCATTGTGTAAACCTGCTGCTTCTCATTCTCCTCTACAGCCATTCATCAAACATCGCCTCTCTGATCGGATAGCCGTTATCAGGGCTGCTCTATCCGGTCAGATAGTTTCCGACCATCAGGCAGGCGACTTTTCCAACTTCAGCGCCTGACGCAATTTCTATTAACTGCAACTCTGACAGGCGGTTGCCTGCTTTGAATGGATTCGCGCGCCTTTCAACCGTTCACTGGCACGGCGATTGAGATAAAGAGCGACGTGAGGATGAGATAGACAAAAGAGCTTATCGGAATCGCACGATGAGATTTTGCAGGAAGGAAAAAACCGCGGCAGACGAAATTGGCCGTCGCCGCTTCAGAAACCAAATAGGAGGAAATATGAAAAAGCAGATCGTTACCACCGTCGCCACATTGAGTTTGTTCATCGCTCTGGCAGCCATCGGATTCGCGGGATTGGGAACCAAAGTGACCGCTGACATTCCGTTTGATTTCGCCGTCAACGGCAAAACCCTTGCGGCAGGCAAATACGACGTGACCAAAGGAACCGCGTCATACACTTTGATTATCCGCAATCAGCAAACCGGCTCTGCCGCAACCGTCATTGTCCGCAATGAAGACGCCAAAAAAATGGGTAAAGCCACGTTGACGTTTCGCCGCTACGGCGCTCAGTACTTTTTGGGCAGCGTGAGCGATGGCCAGCGCATTTCAGAAGTGTCCAAGAGCAAAGCCGAACGCAAAGCTGCTCGCGGCGCAGACAATCTGGCTAACAACGAACTGAAGCCGGAAATCGTCACCATCAACGCCACTGTCGGCCAATAACAATTCGTCCAAACTGACCTTAGCCCGCCAAGGAAGAGCAGGAATCGAATCCTGCTCTTCCTTTTGCGCTCGCCCAAAATCGCACGAACCTGAAATCTCGTTTTACTTTTCTCAGGAGGTCGTATGCCGTTTCAACAAATGATTGCCGAAATGAACGCTTTGATGGAAGTGATGCAACTGGTGTTGAACATTCTGAGTATCGCGGTCTTTGCCGTCCTTGCCATTTACCTGACGGGCATTGCAATTTTCGCATTGGAAACATTGCTCAAACGCTCGCGGCAAACAGCGCCGGTCAAATCGCCACAGCGAGCCGAATTGCCAACCTCCACTCTTGGCAGCTTTGCCAACGTTACGGCAGCGAAAAGATGATGATCGTCGAAGACCCCTGCGGAACTTGCCAGAATCCGGACGCGCTGCCCGAAGCCGCCGCCACGTATTGCTTGCCGTTGATGGCGTAAGTAATCACGCCGCCGTTCATCGCGCCGCCGGTATTGAACCGGTAAAGAGCCTTGCCGGTTTTGGCGTCCAGCGTCAAAAAGTCTCCGCTCAGTTCGCCTGTGAAGACCACGTCGCCCGACGTAGTCGTCACCGCCGCCAGCATCGGTTTGGCTGATTCGTATTTCCAGGCGACTTTGCCAGTTGAAGCATCCACCGCCGTCAACCAACCGCGCGCTTTGTCCAGCGGATCGGCAATGTGAGTTCCGCCCATGTAAATCTGACCCGGCACGAAGCGCGATTCTTTGGCTTTGCGGAACGTGCCGCACCAGTCCACCGCGTTGACGTAAAGCATGTTTGTTCGCGGATTGAAGGCCGGACCATTCCATTGCACGCCGCCTTGCACACCCGGACAAACGCGAACGCCTTCGGTGGATTTCAGCGGAACTTCGACATTCAAACGGGTCGTCACCGGAACTTCGTACAAATGCTCTTTGGTTTCGCGGTCTAAAACGTGCAACATTCCGTCTTTGCCGCTGACGGCGACCAGTTTGCGCTTTTTGCCGCCGACGGTAGATTCAAACAACGGGCTGACTTGCGTGGTGTCGTAATCGTGCGTGTCGTGCGGAGTCGCCTGGTAATACCACTTCAACTTCCCGGTGCGAACGTCCAGCGCCAACATGGTGTTCGTGTAAAGATTCGCGCCTTTACGGTTGTCGCCATAAAAATCCGGTGCGGGATTGGCAACTGGCGCATAAAGAATCCCGGCTTCGACATCCAGCGACATGGGTGCCCAAACTCCGCCGCCGCCGGTTGCCATTATTCGCGCGTCGCTCCAGGTTTCCGAACCCGGCTCGCCCGGTTTGGGAATGGTGTTGAATCGCCAGACCAGTTCGCCGTCTTCCAGATTGAAGGCGCTGACCCAACCCGGCACGCCCTGTTCGCTGATGCCCAAACCCATCAACACCAGATTTTCAAAAATCACCGGAGCCATGTTGAACGAGCCTTCGTTCTTGGCCGAATCCACAATTTTCTTCACCCACAATTCTTTGCCGGTTTCCATATCCAGCGCGAACAGGTAACCATCGGTCGTGCCGCGAACGACGCGCCCGTCTTTGATGGCGACGCCGCGATTCGGCGGCCAGATTTCCAGCGAACGCGGTCGCCAGTTGTGACGCCATTTCTGTTTGCAGTTCGCGGCATCAATCGCCATCGTTGACGTGCTGGTGGTCAGATACATCACTCCACGATAGACCAGAGGATTGGTATGAAACGCCTTCAGGTCGCTGGCCTGATACATGCACGTTGGCCGCAAAGTGGCGGCGTTACGCGTGTTGATCTGTTTCAGGTCCACAAACCGCTGGCCCCCGTAATCGTGATTCGACACCAGCCAGTCGGTCGAATTCGTCGCGGCAGAGTTCAATTCCGCCTGCGAAGGAAACTTCGCCACAGGACTGCCCGCTGGCGAAGTTGTCGTTTTGGGTTCGGTGACTTGCAACGTTGCCGCAGCGGATTTGGACGATTGCTGCGCTTCGATTTTCAGTTGCTTCAACGTGGCGTCGGCTTTCAACTCCTGCGCGCCGGATTTGTAGCCGTTGGCTTTCAACATAAACGCGACGACATCAATGTATTCCTGATCTTTCATCGTGCCGCCCGCGCCATAAGGCATCTGCGTTTTGGTGATGTAAAACAGATCGTCCACCGATTTGCCCGCCCACTTGGCCATGAACTTGCCGCCAACCAAAGCCGCCGCCGTTCCGTTGTCCAATTGATTGCCGTGACAGGCGGCGCACTTTTTGTCGTACAGCGCCTGCCCGCGAGCGGCTTGAGCATCGGTGAACAAAGCGGATTGTTGAGCGGAAAAAGTCGTTTGCACGGTCGTCAGCAACAGGCCGAACACAATCAGGCTCAGCGCAACGACTGTTAACAGAGTCGAACGATTACGAAGTGGCAGCATTTCAGGCCTCCATTGGATTGAACAGGTTCAACAGCGATTGAACCAAGCGTGAGGCCGACGCCTTTGCCTTGTCAAGATTTGCCGGAAAAACTTTGCCATCTTCTTTGCCAACCGGGCGGCTTTGCAGTTCAATACGCGCGTTCCGCATCACCCATCACTCGGAGGAAACATGACTCAATCGAACAACAACCGCCGTTCGTTTCTGAAAGGCGCGGCCAGCGCCAGTTTGATGACCGCCGCCAGTTACGAAAACATTCTTGGAGCCAACGACCGCGTTCGCGTCGGTTGCATAGGCATAGGATTGATCGGCAAACGCCACCTGCTGGATTTTCTTTCGCAACCGGATTGCGAAATCGCCGCCATCAGCGAAGTTTACGAACCACGACTGACCGAAGGCATAGAAACCGCCGCCGAAAAACAAAGCGCCAAACCCGAAGGCTTCAAGGATTTTCGGCGCATGCTGGACAGCAAAAACATTGACGCCGTTGTTGTATCTACGCCGGATCACTGGCACGCGCTGATGACTATTCTGGCCTGCGCCGCTGGCAAAGACGTGTACGTCGAAAAACCGCTTACGCTGTTCATTGACGAAGGCCGATGGATGATCGAAGCCGAAAAACGCTACAAGCGAGTGGTGCAGGTCGGCACGCAACAACGTTCCGGCAAACAATACGCCGAATGCGTGGATTTGATTCGCAACCAGCACATTGGCGAAATGCGTTCGGCGCGATTGTCCAGCTTTCGCAACATCTCGCCCGGTTTCACCAAACCCGTCGGCACGCAACCGCTGAGCGAAAGCGATTGGCAAATGTGGCTCGGCCCGGCGCCGAACACGAAATTCGATCCGAATCGCTGCATTTATCACTTCCGCTGGTTTTGGGATTATTCGGGCGGGCAGACGACCAACCTGATGGCTCACAACATTGACATTGTGCAGTGGGCGACCGGCGCGAAACCGAAATCCGTCGCCGCAATGGGCGGACGGTATTCGCTGACCGGTTTGGGCGAAACGCCCGACGTGGTGGAAGCGATCATAGAATTTCCCGGCTTCCTGACCACCTGGTCGTGCCGCGAAATGAGCGCTGGACAACCGGGCGCAGGCAGCACCTCGTTTTTCGGAACCAAGGGCATGTTGCGCATCGAACGCAGCGGCATGGAAGTCATTCCTGATCGGATGATTCCGGCGGAAAATATGATTCCCAGCTTCACGGCTCCGCGCGCGGTGACGCAAAATCCAGAACCGCGCACGCAAGCCATCAAACGCGAAGGCTTTGAACAAGTCCGCGATCAATTCGTGCCGCACGTGCGCAACTTCCTGGATTCGATCAAATCGCGCAATCCGACAGTTTCCAATCTGGCATCGAGCCAGCAAACCAACATCACCACGCATCTGGTGAACATCGCGCAAAAGCTGAAACGCACGATCAACTGGGACGCTGAACGCGAAACCATCGTTGGCGACAAGGAAGCCGCCCGGCTGATGTCGAAGGAATACCGCGCGCCGTGGGATAAGGAATTGAAAGCGGCGTTGTCGAAAACAAGCTAGAAAAACAAATTTGGAGTGCTGCGACTTGACGCAGCTTTTGCATTCTTTACTGAAGCTTCCTGTTCATGCGATAGCTCTGACAATGAACGGAAAGTGGCGTCGAGCCGCCGCACTCCATACTATGCTTTTTTCAGTGGATAAGTTTTGCGCAAGTGTTTGATGGAAGCTGTGATGAGTTTTTTCAGCGTTGGCAGATGCAGGTCGGAAAGCCGTTTGACATAAATGCACGATTTGCCGCAGGTGAAATTGCCAAGCTTGTCCATCAATTCGTCGTAGCCATCAAAGCCGGGCATGACATAAAGCGTCAGGTTTTGCTTGCGCGGAGAAAATCCTGTCAGCATCCAATCGCCCGTTTTCCCGCTTGCATATCTGTAGGTGTAAAGACCAAATCCGACGATGCTCGGCCCCCACATTTTCGGCTCGGCTTTGGTGATGTCCTGCATCAGCTTGACCACCGCCCAGCAATCTTCGCGGACGTTTTCGTCTTTGACCGCGTTGATGAAATCTTCCACTGAAGCGGTCGTCTGCTTTGTTTTTAGTTCAGCCATAAATCCTCCAAAAGAGTTTCCAGAGTTGTGAGATCAGTCCGGTTGATTATCGTTTATTGGTGACTTCTTCTGTGGTTTCTCTGGTCATTTTGCAGCGCCGCGACTTTGAAAAAGTGCTGGCGGCCTTCCCATTGAATGTTCCTGATTCTGAACAATCGCATGTGGGCTTTCTGAACCAGGTCGGAGGTCTGGTAGAAATGTTCCGGGCGTTCGCGGCGCAATCGGTTGGCGGCGATTCGCTTCAAGCTGCCGCGAACCAAACGCGCAAGCCGGCTGTAAACATTCTGATCGCCTTGTTCGATGCGGCGCAAAAGCTCGGTTATTTCGCCGGAATTGGGAGAGGTCATCGGCGGTCTCCGCTATTGAATCCGGCCTGATTGGTCGGATTGATTTCTTGTTGTTTTACTGATTTCCAGTGGGCGAATTTGATTGTCTTCCTTTTGGCTGTTGGCGACGAATCAAAAGTCGTCGTTTGGGTTATCGGAGCTTTCTCAATCGCTCTGCCGCTGCTTCCAGCGTTTCGTCTTTTTTGCAGTAACAGAACCGGACTTGCTGGGCGCCGAGTTCCGGGCGGCGATAAAAACTGCTGCCGGGCACGACGGCGACGCCGATTTCCCTGATCAGATGCTGGGTGAATTTCACGTCGTTTTCAAAACCGAAATCCGAAATATCCGTGATGATGTAATACGCGCCGTCAGGTTTGAAGCATTTGAATCCGACTTCTTCCAACACGCCGAGCAGAAAATCACGCCGTCGCTGGTAATCGGTTTGCAGGTGGTCGTAATACTCGCGCGGCAAACTCATGGCGTAAACGCCTGCTTCCTGCAAAGGCGCGGCGGCTCCGACGGTCAGAAAGTCGTGAACCTGGCGAATGCCGTTGATCAGATCAGGCGCGGCAATGGCGTAACCGACGCGCCAGCCGGTCACCGAATAGGTTTTCGACAAACTGTTGATCGTCACCGTACGGTCGCGCATGCCGTCGAGCGTCGCCATCGCTACGTGTTCAATTCCTCTGGCTGCGTCGGGATACCAGATGTGTTCGTAAATTTCGTCGGTCAACGCCAGCGCGTCGAATTCTATACAGAGGTCGGCGATGAAACGCAGCTCTTCGCGTGTGAAAACTTTTCCGGTCGGATTGTGCGGCGTGGTGATAATGATGGCTTTGGTTTTTTCGTTGAAAGCGGCGCGCAGTTCGTTCCGGTCAAAGTGCCAAACGGGCGAAGTTTCGTTCGGCGCATGCAAGGTCACGTAACGCATCACCGCTCCTGACAAAATCGCGTCCGGGCCGTAATTTTCATAATAAGGTTCGAAGACTATGACTTCTTCGCCCGGATCAACCACGGCCAGCATGGTGGCGATCATGGATTCGGTCGAACCGCAGGTGACTACGATTTCGCGGTCGGGATCAATATCCAGTCCCAAATGCCATTTGGTTTTGGCGGCAATTGCGTCGCGGAATCGTTTCGCTCCCCAGGTGATGGCGTATTGATTGATGTCGGCTTCGATGGCTTCGCAGGCGGCGCGTTTGATGTCTGCGGGCGCGGGGAAGTCCGGGAACCCTTGCGAAAGATTGACGGCTCCGTGCAGATTCGCCTGCCGCGTCATTTCGCGTATGACCGATTCGGTGAAGCTGGATGCTTTTTGGGAAATGCGGTTCTTCATTTTCAGAGTAGTCGGTAGTCGGTAGTCGGTAGTCGGTCAGGCAGAAGCTCCCGACTGCTGATTACCGACTACTCACAAATTAGCGATTGATTCGCGTGACGACCTTGTTGCCAGCGCCTTGTTTGATCGTGCGTTTGACGAATTGTTCGACGTTGTGACGCAGCAACCATTTCGCGCCGTCCTGTTCGATTGATCGAAGCGATCCGTTGGCCACAGCCAATTCCAGCGACACCACCGGCACATCGAATTCACGAGCGGCAGCCTTGTAACTCAGCAATGCATTACTGTCGTAAACACTCATCTTGTTCTCCTGATAAATGGGAATGAATTGTTCGGTTGAAAGAAGGCGGGATGATAGTGATGGCTATTCTATGTGTCAAAGCAAAGGCGCAGAGAAATCTGCGCCTTTGCTTTGGAGGAAATAAAACCGAAGAGACGCAAGGCTCTTGCGCCTCTTCGGTTTTTGTTAGCAGCTAGGCGGGAAGACCGGGACGATGTAACTCATTCCGTTGTTCAACGTCAGGTGATGCAGGTTATGCCCCTGGTTGAACGCTCCCGCGGAGCTGGCCGCGTTGGCGTTGAAGTTGATCGCCGATCCCGTCATGCCGATGGCGCCAGTCTGGTTGTACATGCGCAACCAGCCAGTGCGTCCCGCAGGAACAAACGTCTCGAAGCGAGGCGTGATGCGCGGGAAGTTGTTGTTGAGCACGCTGCGGAACTGGCAGCCGCCTGTCACAGAGAAGCTCAGCGCGTTTTCAGCATCGTCGTAGAAGATACCGAAGAGCGATCCAAGACTCGCTGCGCCGATGCCCAGGTTGCCGCCGATGCGGTTCAGAATCAGCAGCGTGTCGTTGCCGTCAGCGCGCGAACCTACGTTGTCCAGCGCCAGCACAGCCGGAGTACGGTTGTAGCTTACGCCGTCAAACCTCAGCGTCGCCGTCACCGAATTCTGGTCGCACATTTCAATTCCGCCCGCCAATTGCGAGAACGCAATCGCGCCCAGATTCGCTGCGTGACCGGTGTTGAACTTCACGTATTCGTCGCCGATCAGGTAATTGAAACTGGTCGGACAGCCGATGGGATTCACCGCCACCGCCACCAGATAACCCGTCGTGCCCGGATCGAGGTCGGACGCCAGGAAGCTGGCCGTCTGATTGCCCGTCAGACAGATGTAACTGTCGGCTACCGCGCAGCCTTCGGCTACGAAGAAGAGGTGGACAAACGCCGGACGCGTCGGATGAATGTTGGTGATGTTGATGCGAGTGTTCTGCCGCGTAGGATCGGTGCTCGAAGTGTAAATGTTGTAAACCAGCACCGAACCGGCTTTTTGATCGCTCGCTTCTGAAGTCGCAGGGATGATTCCGCCCGGCCCGACTCCCTGGCAATTGAGTATGGCGCTGATAGTGTTGTTGCCCTGCACGGGTTGGCCATTGGCCGTGGCGGTCAACACGACAGTTGCCAAGGATTGCGGCGGAGCCGTGTCGGAGAATTGCACCATGTAGCTGACAGTCACCGAAGCTCCCGCAGCCAGCGTGCCGCTCCAGGTCACGGAATTGGACGTGGTCAAGGTCGTTCCCGCCGATGAAGCCGAAACCGATCCGGCAACGTAAACGACATTGGTCAAGGCGGCAGTGC